>SDBV01014333.1_pt1 | contig 10003 bp, 10 predicted proteins | sample 2277081 | NCBI WGS metagenome assembly SDBV01 (sample SAMN10402039, study PRJNA504765) | marine sediment metagenome | isolation source: marine sediment core GS10_PC15, 223 cmbsf | place: Arctic Ocean: Southern Knipovich Ridge | collected 2010 | reverse complement strand
CACCCACGCCTACGCCCACATCTACGCCTAACGACTCCGTTTCGGGCCAGCTACGTCAGATCGCCGTGGACACCGATCCCAGCGGCAACCCGATAGGAAGCGGAGGCCTGCTGTCGCCGATCGACCCATGCATCGAAGTCTCCAGCGTCGGTACGACGTTCGACGTCGATATAATCGTCGACGAGCTGCACCCCGACAACGGCCTTATAGGTTTCGACGTAGCCCTGAAGTACGACCCGGCCGTCGTCAACGTCGTCGCCAAGGACTCCAGTTCTTTCATGCTACCGACGGACGGTGGCGGCTTACACATCGAGATCATGCCCGATACCCTTCCTGCAAGCGACGGTAAGTGGGAGTATGCCGCTCTCGTGCTCAACGAGCCCGAAGGATCGCCTGGCGAGGGCGTGCTGGTCCGCGTCACCCTGGAGGCCGTGGGGCCGGGAACAACCGTCCTCGAACTCACGAGCTGGTACGATCTGATCCTCCCGGACACATGGTATATCAGCGAAGAATATCCGTTTGGACGTGCGTTGGTGCCGGTGAAGATCATCGATGGATTCGTGGCGGTCGATACCGCGCTTGGGAGCGAGTGCAATGACGGAGATGGCGACGGCGTGGTTAACGTCCTCGACAACTGTCCGTCACTTTCGAATCCCGATCAGAGGGACTGGGACATCAACGGCATTGGTGACGATTGCGACATTATGGACGACGTCGATGGCGACGGCATCTTCGACGCCATCGATGGCACCTGGGACGGATCGTTCAACGATGAATCAAGCACGCCGTCCGACTCCTTCACGGACCAGCACCTGGGCGGCGTCTCGTACGGGCGAATAGTCAGCCATGGCGAGATATCCGTCCGGGTCAACGATCTGGAGAACGGCGGCTTCGTAGTCGGGGGCGATGGCAGCGCCGTCGGCTGGGGCAACTGGGGCATCGTCGAAGTGTGCGGCGAGACGCAGATCCTCGTTAGGGCAAACCAGGCCACGGCCGTCGGCTGCACGAACAGCACCGTACTCAACGTCACCGGAGAGGAAATCAGTATCCGGGCCGGCAATCTCCAGGCCTCGCTGCCTCGCGGCGCGGAGGTGGTAATCGAGAGCGTAGGCGATGGCCACACGATCGAGAACACGAGCCGCAGCGTGGCCGTGATTACCGTGAACGGGACCCTCATACTCCCCGGCGAAGTCGTCGAGGACCTCGATGGCGACGGCTTCCTCACCTCGCAAGAAGAGGCGATAGGCACCGACCCTACCGACGCCTGCGCTGATACGGCCACGTGGTTCGACGAGCGTGGACCGGCGTTCGGCGAACCGCTTTCGCCGATGCCAGCCGACATCAACGACGATGGCAAGGTCACGCTGTCGGACGTGCTGGCGTTCGCGCCATCGTTCCTCAAGATCAAGCCTGACCCGGCCTACGATCCACGCTTCGATTTCAACACCGACGACCGCGTGACTCTTGGGGACGTGCTGTCGATCGCGCCGTATTTCCTCCTCAAGTGCGAGGACTACTTCGACCGCCTACCGTAACGGCTGAGATCCAGCGCGGCATCATCGCCAGTAGGAGACTCGGGCTGCCACGCTGGTAGCGCAGCGCGTATGATCAGGGTGGATCATGACGACTGTGAAGCGGCTTTACCGGAGCAGGCGCGAGCGGAAGCTGGCCGGCGTCTGCGGCGGCATCGGCGAGTACCTTGAGGTCGATCCGACCATCGCGCGCGTCATCTATCTGCTGGGGACGATCATGACCGGTTTCTTCCCGGGCATCTTCATCTACTTCGCACTCGCGCTGATCATGCCCGAAGAGCCGCGCAACAGCGACGCCGACAAGGCCGACTGACACACACAGCACGTTTCCGAATCCCGTAACCTCGAACCGGAAACCCCGAGACCCATTCCGCCCTTGCACCTTACGTACGCGTCATGGTATCTTCCGCTCGGTCTGCGCCCCCGATAGCGGGGCCGGCCGGAGGCTCCCATCGACTTTCGTTTCACGCCCCAGGAACAAGCCTTTCGCCAGGAGATCCGTGACTGGCTGAAGACGAACTTACCCGACATGCCGAGCGATCGCCTGTCCGGCGATTCCGAGAACCTCAACGTCTATAGGGAGTTCGCGCAGCAGCTCGCCACCAAGGGCTGGGTGGCGCCGCACTGGCCGAAGGAGTACGGCGGTCTTGGCCTCTCAGTCGTCGAGCAGCTCGTGTTTAACGAGGAGATGGCCGAGGCGAACGCGCCGATGGGTTACTCGATGATCGGCACCGGCTGGGTCGGCCCCACGATCATCGTCTACGGCTCCGATGAGCAGAAGCAGCGCTTCCTGACTCCGATCACGGCCGCTGACGTGATGTGGTGCCAGGGCTTTTCCGAACCCAACGCTGGCTCCGACCTCGCCAGCATAAAGACCAGCGCCGTACGCGACGGCGACGACTACGTGATCAACGGCCAGAAGATCTGGACGTCCGGCGCACACTTCGCCGACTGGATGATCCTGATCGCCCGCACTGACCCGGAGGCGCCCAAGCACAAGGGCATCTCGTACTTCCTCGTCGACATGAAGACTCAGGGCCTGACGACAACGCCGCTGATCGACATGATGGACAACCACGCGTTCAACGAAGTCTTCTTCGACAACGTTCGTGTCCCGCGGGAGAACCTACTGGGCGCGGAGAACCAGGGCTGGTACATGGCGGCGACGACGCTCGACTTCGAGCGCTCGTCCATCGGCGGCGCTGTTGGCGCCGGCCGCATGGTGCGCGACCTGGCGCAGTACTGCGTGGAGACGCCCTGGAACGGCCACCGCCTGATCGACGAATCGCGCGTGCGCTCGCGCCTGAGCGACGCGGCGATTGAGGCAGAGCTGGGACGCCTGCTCTCGTACCGCGTCGTCACGTTGCAGTCCCGCGGCGCGGTGCCGAACTACGAAGCATCGATCGCCAAGCTGTTCAACACCGACATGCAGCTGCGGATGGCGCGCTCGGGCCTCGAGATCATGGGCCTTTACGGCCAGCTCGACCACCAGGACAAGTACGCACCGCTGAAGGGCCGCTTCGAGCGCCAGTACCTCTGGCAGACGGGGCTGGCAGTCGGCGGCGGCACGACCGAAATCCAGAAGAACATCATCGCTATGCGGGGCCTCGGGCTACCGCGCCAGTAGAGACGACGACGGAGGAGGACGCCCCATGGACCTGGGTCTAGACGAACAGCAGGAGATGCTGAAGAACTTCGCCCGAGACTTCCTGGAGAAGGAATGCCCGGAGACGCTCGTGCGAGAGATGGAAGAAGACGAGCAAGGATACTCGCCCGACCTCTGGAAGAAGATGGCGGATCAGGGCTGGATGGGCCTGATCATCCCGGAGGACCAGGGCGGCGCGGACATGACGCTCTGCGAGCTGGTCGTGCTCCTCGAGGAGTTCGGCCGGGCGCTCGTGCCGGGGCCGTTCATCAGCACCGTCGTCCTCGGCGCCGTGCCGATCATGGAGGCCGGGACGGACGAGCAGAAGGCGCAGTACCTGCCGAAGATCGCCGCCGGCGAGACGATCATGACGATGGCCCTGACCGAGCCTTCCGCCAAGTGGACCGCTGACGGCGTGACGCTGGAGGCGAAAAAGGACGGCAGCGACTATGTCCTCAACGGCACGAAGCTCTTCGTCCCCGACGCCCACGTCACCGACCACATGATCGTCGTCGCGCGCACGGGCGGCTCTGGCGAGGACGGCATCACGCTGTTCATCGTTGACTCGAAGTCGGACGGCATTAAGTTCGAGCAGTTAAAGACGATCGCCGCCGACAAGCAGTGCGAGGTCGTCTTCGATAACGTCAAGGTCCCCGCGGCCAACGTCCTCGGCAGCGAGGGCAAGGGCTGGGAGATCGTCGAAAAGGTGTCCAGGATCGCCACGGTGGCTGCCTGCGCCTACCTCGTCGGCCTGTCGCAGATGGACTTCGACACGACCCTCAACTACGCCAAGGAGCGCGTGCAGTTCGGCCGGCCGATCGGCTCCTTCCAGGCGATCCAGCACAAGCTCGCCGACGCCATCATCGACGTCGACGGCTCGCGCTTCATCACCTACAAGGCCGCCTGGAGCCTGACCGAGGGCGAAGACGACGCCGACCTGATGATCTCGATGGCCAAGGCCTGGGCCTCCGACGCCAGCCGCCGCGTGGTAGCGCACGGCCAGCAGATCCACGGTGGCATCGGCTTCACGAAGGAGTACAAGATCCAGCTCTACTTCCGCCGCCAGAAGTGGATGGAGCTGATGTGGGGCGACGCGGACTACCACCGCGAAAAGGTCGCCCAACTGATGGAAGTCTAGCCAGACTCCAAGCGAGCACAAATCGAGAGGCGGGCCGCAAGGCCCGCCTCTTTCGTATGTGCGAGGTGTGATCGGTGCCGGGGTTAGGGCTGGTCGCAGCTGATCGGTCCGCTGTCCTGCTCTGCCGGCGGTGGACTTGCCCAGGACTCCAGGCCTTCTCCCATCCGGCGCAGCGCATGGCCCACACTTCGCGCAGCCGAGCCCAGGGGCCACCTCTGCGCAGCGCGAGCGAGTGTAACCTGCGCCTGGGCAGCGGCAACCGTTGCCACCTCTGCCGCGGTCACTCGCTGAGGCTCAAGTGGTGGCTCGGTCGCTGCTATCAGCCGATCGACTTGTTCGCTGGCCAGCAGCGACCTCCGCAGGTAGCGGAATTCCTCTTCTCTTCCCGGCTCGATCTTGAGCATTGACGGCCTCCGTCGTGGCTGGCCAAGAGTCGCATCGATGGCCAGGTGGGCATTCAAGCGCTCGTCTTCCAGCTTTCGGGTCTTCTCGTGCGAGTAGAAGTTCATCGGTCGCCTCCATTGGGGCTCAATTGAGCTACCGGCGCGAACAGCTCCAGCGTCTGGCTTAGTTCGTCTCGCATGTCCGTGTTGATCGAATAGAACTTCATGTTGTTCTCCCTGCGCATGCGCAGGATGCCCACGGCCTTAAGGAAGTTCAGGTGCCGTGAGATGACCGACTGGTGCAGGCCGATGCGGTCGACAATCTCCTGTGCGTACAGCTCCCTCTCGCGTAGCAGGGAGATAATGCGCAGGCGTCCCTCGTCGCTCAGCGCCTTGTAGACGCGCGCCATGCGTGCCGTTGCGTCGGCGTCTGCCGCGCCCTGAATGAACCGCGGCTCGCAGGGGTAGATGAGACCGTGGATGTCGCCCAGGACCGCGCAAGAGTTGTATGGCGCGGCGTCGAGCGAAGGCGAAAAGTAGAAAGTAGCGTAAGGTCCCTCGCAGATATCGAAAAGGCAGCCGCGGGGCCGGCCCGTGAGCTTAGCGGCGAGCTCAGAAAGATCCTCGACGGGGTGCGACCGGTTTTCAGCTGCGCTCCGTTCCAGGCACGGCAGGCGGTTCGGAATCTCCGCCCTGTAGTGCTCTTCGTAGAAGCGCTCGATCAGCCGTACGATGCGATCGCGAAGCTCCTCGGGCTTGTCGTAGATCGCAAACAACTGGCTTACAGGCACCTCCGCCTTCTCCAGCTCATTGCGCAGCGCCGCCCGCGCGTCAACGCTGACATCCGGCTTCTCGCCTCCTTCGAACGGGGTGCATGTAGCGTAGAACGCCAGACCCTGGACGCCGCTGTTCTTCGCTGAGTCGCCGACGCCCAGCGGCATGTTGCCCACGTAGCTGACGAGAGCGTCGACGTTCTCCCACGTTTCGGGGTGCGCCCACAGCGTGTCGCCGAGCTGGCCCATCACGCCGGGCTGACCCCGCGGGAACGAGTAGAGGAAGTCGAGCTCTTCGAGCAAGTCGGGCGCCATCTGCTTACGCACCTCGACCGGCCAGCCCTCAATACCGTCGGCCTCTGTCACCAGGTGGGTGAAGTACATCGCGTTCATCAGGTCCAGGGGGACTGAGACCACGAACTCGATAGTGGGCCCGGCCTTCGCTTCGCTTGTATTCAGTCTCGGCATCGTGCGGCTCCGCTTATAGTCGTCTATGCGCATATGAGCATAATGGACTTAAGGCGAGATGTCAAGCCACGGGCCCTGTGTGCCGTAAGTGGCTGAACACTGTTCCTACCAACAAGCGCTGATACAATGTCCTCTGTGACTACGGCAAAAGCTGACTACTACGAGGTCCTCGGCGTCACGCGCACGGCGGCGGCCACCGAGATAAAGAAGGCGTTCCGCAGCTTGGCGATGCAGTTCCACCCGGACCGCAACCAGGAGGCCGGCGCCGAGGCCCGCTTCAAGCAGGTCAGCGAGGCCTACGAGGTGCTCTCCGACCCGGAGAAGCGCGCCGCCTACGACCGCTACGGCCACGCCGGCCTGGACTTCGGACGCGGGTTCGAGGGGGCGGAATTCGGTGGCTTCGGAGATATCTTCGACGCCTTCTTCAGCGGCACGTCGACCGGACGGCGGCGGCGTGAGACCCAACGGGGCGGCGACCGCCGCGCTGACATCGAGCTTACATTTGAGGAAGCAGCCTTCGGCGCGGAACGAGAGATCGAGGTCGATCGCATCGAGCGCTGCCAGCGCTGCGCGGGCTCCGGCAGCGAGCCGGGATCGTCGCCGCAACGTTGCCCGACGTGCGATGGCGCTGGCGAAGTGCGGCGCAGCAGCCGCAGCGTCTTCGGCCAGTTCGTGAACATCGCGACCTGCGGGCGTTGCCGCGGCGAAGGCAGCATCGTCACCGACCCCTGCGGCGAGTGCCGCGGTCAGGGCCGCGAGCGCAAGTCGCGCCAGCTCGAAGTCGCCATTCCGGCGGGCGTGAACGACGGCTCGCGCATGCGTCTCTCCGGCGAGGGCGACACCGGCCTGAACGGTGGCCCTCCCGGCCACCTTTACGTTTACATCAACGTTGCGCCGCACGAGTTCTTCTCGCGTCAGGAAGAGGACCTCATCTTCGACCTGGAGATGAACCCGGCCCAGGCCGCGCTGGGCTTCGAGGCCGAGATCCCGACCCTCGACGGCGAGCCGGCCGTCCTCAAGGTGCCTGCCGGAACTCAGAGCGGACGCGTGTTCGCGCTAAAGCGCAAGGGGATCCCGCGTCTCCACGGTGGTGGTCGTGGCGACCTCCTCGTCCGCGCCGAACTGAAGGTGCCGACGGACCTCAGCGACGAGCAGCGCGAACTCCTGCATCAGTTGGCCGAGAGCTTCGGGACGCCCGTGGGCGTCGACAAGGGCCTCCTCACCAAGCTCAGAGACGCGCTCGGCTAGCACCGCGGCGGCCGTCGCATGAGTGTGCCCGACTCCCGCTCCGATTCCCTCACCGAAATCTCCGTCGAGACTGCCGGTATCGACGCCGAACTCGTTGCGGACGCCTTCCGCCAGGCCTGTTCCGAAGGCGTGGCCATCGAAGCGCCATCGCGCTTCGATCGAGAGACCGGGACGTACGTGCTGGATGGGGATGCGCCGGCTCTCGTGAAGGGCTACGTTCCGGCTGCCGAGGACGCCGCGCGCATCGGCGACTCGCTGAGGCTTGCGCTCCAGGCGGCGCCGCTGGACCGGCCGCTCGTCTGGAAGCGACCGAAACGCCTGCGCGAGACCGACTGGCGCAACGCCTGGAAGAAGCACTTCGGCGTCCAGCGCATCGGTCGCGGTGTCGTGGTCGTGCCTTCGTGGATCGAGTACAAGCCGCGCGAGGGCGAGGTCGTCGTTCGCATCGACCCGGGCATGGCGTTCGGTACTGGCCAGCACCCGACGACGGCGATGTGTCTGCGGGCGCTCGAAGAGATCGGCTCACGCGACGCAGCCGTGCTCGATCTTGGTTGCGGCTCCGGCATTCTCTCAATCGTCGCGGTCTTGCTCGGCGCCCGGCGCGTGCTTGCGCTGGACGTCGACCCGCAGGCGATCAAGGCGGCGGTTGAGAACGCCGCGGACAACGGTGTTGCGGAAGCTATCGAGGTGCGCGCCGGCACGATCGAAGAAGAGGGCGCGCCGGACGAAACTTTCGATCTCGCGCTGGCGAACATCAGCGGGCTGGCGCTTGAAAGGCTGGCGCCGGCGCTGGCTGGCGTACTCAAGCCCGGCGGTTGCCTCATCGCCGCCGGCTTCCTGGAGGACACCGTGGACAGCCTCACGCGCACGTTCGAGGCGAACGGGCTGCGCCTCGAACGCGTCGTCGAGGACGGCGTCTGGCGGGCGATCCTCGCGCGTCGAGGTTCGTGATGGCCGACGGACCGCGCCGCTTCTTCGTCCCGGCCGGGACGCTCAAGGCACATAAGATCGCGCTGTCCGGCGACCTGGCGCACCGGCTGGCGCGTGTCCTGCGCTTGCGTCGCGGCGACAAGGTCGTGCTTACGGAGGGCGGTGAGCGAGAGTTCGAGGTCGAGCTGACGGGCGTCAGCGCCAACGCCGTGACGGGCGTCGTCACAGGCGATCGCCCGTCACCGTCGGAGCCGGCAATCGAAGTCGTCCTCTACCAGTCGCTGATCCGGCCCAACCGCTTCGACATCGCGATTGAAAAGGGCACGGAGCTGGGCGTCGCCCGCTTCGTGCCCGTGGTCAACGCTCGCTCTCAGATCGAAGAGGCCTCGCAGGGGCGGGCCGAGCGCTGGGGACGTCTCGTCATCGAGGCCGCCGAGCAGTGCGGCCGCGGACGGCTGCCGGCGATCGATCCGCCGCTGCCGTTCGGGGAGGCGCTGGCGAGTGCGCCGGGAGTGCTGGTCGTGCCGTATGAGGCGGAGCGCGCGAACCGTCTCGCGGACTACCTGCGCGCGCTGCCGGAGAAGCCGCACGCGGTGAGCCTCTTCATCGGTCCGGAGGGCGGCTACACCGACGGAGAGATCGCTCTCGCGCGCGAGTCAGGCGCGGCGCTGGTAACGCTGGGCCGTCAGGTGCTGCGGTCCGAGACGGCTGGCGTCGTGGCGGCGGCGATCGTGCTCCACACGCTCGACGTCTAGGGTTCGATGCCGCCCAGCGTCCACAGCGACGGATCGACGCGCACGCCATGAACGACCGCTTCCCAGTGCACGTGCGGTCCCGTGACGAGGCCAGTCGCGCCCATATAGCCGATGAGGTCGCCCTGGTTCACGAAGTCGCCCGCCGACGTCGCCAGGCTCGTCATGTGGTTGTAGCCGCTGAAAACGCCGGCGCCGTGGTCCAGGATCACCGCGTTGCCGTACAGGAACAGCTCCTCGGCCAGCGCCACGACGCCCGAGGCGGCGGCGTAGATCGGCGTCCCTTCGTCGTTCGCGATGTCGAGTCCCGTATGCGCGAAGTAGGCGCCGCCGTTGATCGACCGCTGCGTGCCGAACTCATCGCTGACGACGCCCGCCGTCGGCGTGACCCAGGCGCCGCTCCAGTAGCGTTCCGGCGTGAACCCGGCGAGGATGCCGGCGACACGCTGGCGTTCCTCATCGATACGGGTCGTGTCCGTGAGCAAGTCGCTCGAGGACGGCGGCAGCGTTATCGATTCGAACGCGAACCCGCCGGCGCTCACCTCCAGCCAGCCTGAGACGAGGACCTGCCCGCCAGCGTAGACGTCCATTGGATAGCCGCCGACGGTGAACCACGTCGGCAGGCCGATGTACGTGTACCAGACGTCGGCCGCGGGCAGCATGGCATAGGTGACGCCGGCCAGCACGACCGCCGGGTCGCCCGCAATCTCGGGTGCATCACGCAAACGCACCGCAAGGAAGCCTCCCTGCTCCGTGTGGCTCCCCGTGAGGTCGATGACGGGGCCGCTGGGCGCGGCCGTTGGTTCGAGTGTTGGGGCCGGTGTCGGCGCCAGCGTTGGCGATGGCGACGGCGAGGGCGATGGTGTGGGCGATGGGCTGAGTGTCGGCGTTGGAGACGGCGTCGCCGAGGGCGTGTCGGTCGGCGCGGCCTGGCTGCCTCCGCAGGCAGCCAGCAGGATCGCGACGAGCAACGGGACGATCAGGCGCACTTCACTAGAGTAACGTCGCACGAGCGTCAGAAGTTCACTCGCCGTACGGAGACCGATGCTATAATCGCGCCGTATTCTGACCGAGCAGGAGGTGCACGGTGGCAGATCCACTCAAGTACGCGACGATCGAGACGGACCTGGGCTG
>SDBV01014332.1_pt1 | contig 10004 bp, 10 predicted proteins | sample 2277081 | NCBI WGS metagenome assembly SDBV01 (sample SAMN10402039, study PRJNA504765) | marine sediment metagenome | isolation source: marine sediment core GS10_PC15, 223 cmbsf | place: Arctic Ocean: Southern Knipovich Ridge | collected 2010 | reverse complement strand
GTCTTTCGCTTTCTCCCCCTTTTAATTCAGAGAAGAAAGAATATCAAAAAACCGCTTGATTAGATTGCAAGGATTGTGGCCGGAGAAGGACTGCTCGGCGTCAGATTATTTGGCCGGTAACATTGGCACATATAATGTGGGTAGTCAGCCCTGGGGTATCGACTACGACGGCACTAATATGTGGGTGGCCAATAGGGGCTCAGCGAACATGACCAAACTAAACGCTTCTACCGGTTCACATGTCGCCACCATCACTGTCGGTGACGTCCCCGGGGGCGTCATCTTTGACGGCACCTATATCTGGGTAGCAAACGCTGGTGTGCCACCATTTGTCCCCGGCTCTGTCACTAAACTAAATGCGTTCACCGGTTCACTCGTTGCCACTTACACTGCCGGCTTTAGGCCCGAAGGAATCGCTTTCGATGGCGCCAATATCTGGGTGAGTAGCCGTTTCGACAACATTGTCAGTAAGCTCTAGTCTTTGTTGAAGTCGTGATGAGGAGTGTAATTCTATTGGACATACCATCACTCACTAAGCTGAACGTTTGGGTTTGATAGGTTCATCTTGGCAAGATTGCCTTCAAGCGGCGGCCCCCTCAGGGGCCGTCCTTTTCTTATTCGTTAATCTTCTTTTTCTGATGAAAACCTCTTTCACCACGATCTTTGAGAGCTGAGGGTTCCCCGTTAATGCACGAGGCAGAATTTGCGACCTGCTTTGAGTGGCGTCAGTGTTTTTAGCGTGCGATTATTTATCTAACCCCTTGTCAATATTTTCAAATAAAAACAGCACTCGTTTTGACCCGATATCGTTGGCGTTAACCCCCGAGTGGCCACTAGCTTGGTCACGCACCTATATTCGCTTGCTACTTAGTGGGACAACGGCTTTTCTTGGTCGGAAGAAATACCTATCCGAGTAGCAAAGGGCCTGGTCATACAAGCATCTTAACCTTGAAACTTATCTTGCTTATCGGGAGTTTGGTCGGCAAACTGCAAGGGCATACCTAGACCAGAAACTGACGAAGTTCTTGCACTCATCATGCAAAAAAGCGACAGCAACTCAACCGAGCAAAAAGTCAGAAGGGGAGACCGGTTGGTCTCAATTGTGAGGAGTGAAGTAAATTGATCAAAAAGCCCAGCCCACGCCGGCAGATGTAATTCTGCTGGACCTATTTCTCCCGGACAGTGAGGGGATCGAAACGGTCGAGAAGACACTCGTTCGCGTACCGGAGACGCCCGTGGTGGTCTTGACCGGTCTGAACGACAAGACCTTGGCGATTGAGGCGGTCCGAAAGGGCGCGCAAGATTATCTCGCCAAAGGAAATGTCAATCCGGAGATACTCTCCCGCTCTATCCGTTACGCGATAGAACGGCACCGAATGCATGATGAGATACGATCATTGTCTTTCGTCGACTTACTGACCGGGCTCTATAACCGCCGGGGCTTTGAGGTCCTGGGGGAGCGGGAGCTGCAGCTGGCTCGCTGTCAACAAGATGATCTGCAACTCGTCTTTTTCGACCTCGACGGATTCACGCAGATAAACAACCGATACGGTCATCGCATAGGCGACTGGGCGCTAAAGGAGTTTGCTTCTGTGCTTAGCGAGGTCTTCCGAGACTCAGATCTGGTAGCGAGGGTTGGGGGTGACGAGTTTATCGTCATGAGCAGGAACCTTGGAGAAACGAAGTTAGGCGAATTAATCAATCAGCTGGAGGCATTGCTGGTCGAAAAAAACCGTCAGAGCGACGCATCCGTCAAGCTGACTGCAAGTCATGGTTCGGTCCGGTTTACGGCGGAGGTGCTCGAGAGTGTCGATCAGTTGATTGCTGAAGCTGGTCGGGTCCTGCATATACGCAAACGGCAAAAGCACACTCTAACCTAACTGATCTACTTTCATTCGTCTGCAAAAAATATTAGAGTATCAGTGACATGCAAGTCAGTAATGGCAAATGGATTTGGTTAATCATCGGCAGCTCGTTTCTCTTGGCTGTGCTTCTCTTGATGCTGGGATATCAAGCTGTTCGGACGACGGAGAAAGCCGCCTTTGAGGAATATAACCGCCGTCAAATGGTTTTGGCGAAAGGTACGACCAGCGGCCTGGAGGCGTACTTTGAGAGCATCGCTCGCGAGATGCGAGGGCTGCTCAGCGTCCCTGGCGTCCAGCGGCTCGATGAAGAGATATCCCGCCGTGAACTCGAGCATTCGTTTCAAGAACTCGAAGCACTGGGCGTTAACGACATAGGGCTGGAAAACGCCGATGGGGTTCTGCTCTACGGCCTGAACGCTCGACAGCTCGAGGGGGTTGATTTCTCATGGCGCTGGTATTTCAAGGAAGCGAAGAAGGCGATATCCAGCCAGGAGTACTTCATTGAGTTCATCGTCTTCAAGGGTGTCGAGGTCGGAAATAAGGGTGTTGCCTTGGTTGTGCCAATGTTCGCGCCGGCAGAAGGTGGGGACCGGGAGTTTGCCGGGCTGGCCATCGCCACGATGAAGCTCGACACTGTGACCGAAAGATTCATAGCGCCACTTCAAGAGACCGACGGTGGTTACCCCTTCCTGATCGACAAAAACTATGACATTCTTTGGGCTCCGGACCAGGAACTTGTCGGGCAGAATCTGGCCAAAGAGAGCCGGGATTTCCCGGAATTCAAACGTCTTCAAAAGAAGATGGTCGGAGGCACTTTCGGCACCGGCGCATACTCGTTTAGAGCTTTTGATGATTCAACCGGGAGGTTCACAGACGATGTCGTTGAGAACCTTTTGGCTTATGCTCCGGTCAACGTCGGCAAGCAGTTGTGGTCGGTCGGGCTCTGGACTCCGAAGAGCGAAGCCCGGCGTGAGTTCGGCACAGCCAATCAGATACAATTAACACTTTTAGCGGCGGTCGTCATGCTGATATTCCTAGGCTCGGCTATCTCCATTGCCATACTTCAGCGCGTCACCGGCTCGTTGGAGCTGGCTGTTGACGAGCGCTCCGCTGCATTGAGCGGCAGTAAAGAGCTGACGCGACTTTCTCGTTCTCTGATCGACATCTCGGTGACCGATGGCCGATTGTCGGACTTGCTTGAGCGGTCTCTAGCCGTCGTTATTGAGGCGAAAAGCTTCGTAGCTCCAGGGAAGGCCTTGATTTATTTACCCGGGAAGCGGTCGGGCTCGATAGTCCTCAACGCCCACGTGGGGTTATCGGGAAATGAGGTTAAGGCATATGGACGCGTTAGCGTTGGACGCTATTCTTGCATCAAAACCCTCGAACCCCAAGAAATCAGGCATCAAGCAATATGCGAAGACTACCCTATTCAAAGCGACAATCAAGACACCGCGCATGGCTGCTACTGTGTACCGCTTGTATTTGGAGAAACTGCGCTCGGTCTTTTGAGTGTTTGGACTCGCGTCGGTCAGCGCCAAGACAGGGACGACGAGGCTTGGCTGCAAATCGCTGCGTCATTGATCGCCGGAACGATCAAGCGCAAGCTACAGGAAGATGAGTTGAGGCGGACAAAAGTTCAGCTGATCGAGTGACCCCTACCAGCGCTCGAATCTAACAAATTCTTCAACAGCTAGCCGGTTTTTCGGTCGCGGCGAGTCGGTCGGGTATCCTAGCAGCAGCAGCTCGACGATATGGATATGCTCGGGTATTCCCAGAATGTCCCTGACTCGGTCCGGGTCGAACTTTCCGATCCAACATGTGCCCAAGTCCAGCGCGGCCGCAGCCAGAGTAAGATGGTCAATGGCGATCGCCACATCAATTGGGTATGAGGGGAGGCCGCATCGCATAACGTAACCATCCGAGTCAGCACAGCAGACGAGTATCGTGGGAGCGTCGCCTACGAATCTCTGAAACGCGGCTTCCGCTAATCTCAACCGTGTCTCTTGGTCTTGGACCACGACGAACCGCCACTCCTGAAGGTTCTTGGCCGATGGGGCCAACCTCGTCGCTTCAAAGAGGCGTTGGAGTTTCGCGGGCTCGACTTGCCGGTCCGCGAAACGGCGGGCGCTATATCTTTTTTCGATTGCTTCGAATATATCCATTAAGCCCCCTAGAAACGCGGCCCAAAGCGCCGTTCACGGCGTTATCCTCCGCCTCGGCTCGGTCGTGCACCTCATGTACACTTTCCTCACCTCGTCGTTCGTCTGCCTTGTGCACGGCGCTTTGGGCCGCATTCTCCAAATTTGACCGGCCGGTGGACTTTTCGGCCGGGCCCTTAGTTGGACGGTTGCCAGTGATAAGCGCCTGTCCTGTCGATGTACCCCATTTTCTGGTCCACAAGCACGCCCGCCAATCCGTCCGCGAAAGGCCAGGCTCGGTTGAACCTGGCAGAGATAGCGAGCTCTCCGTCCTTGTCGATGAAACCATGTAGCCCCTCGTCTGTCGTAATGACCGCCAGGCCTTCCGTAAAGCTCAGAGCTGAGGCATAGTCGGTTCGCATGACCATAGTACCCGTATGGTCTATGTAGCCCGTCTCCCCGGCTGTGCTGATCGATGACAGTCCCTCGGAAAAGTCTTCCGCGGAATCGAACCGTGGGGTGATGACGGTCACGTCCGTGCGGTCTATAAACCCGAACTTGTCGCTGTCGATCCGCACTCGTGCCAACTCTTCCGAGAAGGGGCCGGCGAAGTCGAAACGCGGCCGGATTACAAAGCGGCCGTCTCGGTTAATAAAGCCATATTTATCATCCCTCTTGGCCGGGGCCAGTCCACCCGAAAAACGTCCGGCATCAGTAAATGTCGGTTTGATCACCATGGTCCCGTTGACTCCGATATAGCCAAAGCTCCCGTCTATTGCCACTGCCACCAGTCCGTTAGAGAACTTTCCGGCCCGCTCGAACCGGGGTTCGATGACGATCTCGCCTGAACGATCAATAAAACCATACTTGCCCTTTATCTGGACGGCCGCCAGTCCTTCGCTGAAGTCGACGGCATCCTCGTACATCGGTTCGACAGCCAAACGCCCAGCTTCGTCAACATAGCCGAACTGTCCGTCGATGGATACTAGAAACCTGGCTATGCCGGGTGTCGTTTCAGTCGAAGCGTCCGAGGCGGCGGGCAGTGCTCTCGCTATGGGAGTCGTCGTGCCGTCGTCGGTTTGTGTCGTGGTCAATCCGGCGACCGCTTTAGTGTCATCTTTGACTGGGGGCGCTTCCGGCGCGGCCTGCCCGTTTGTTAGCAGTAGAAAGCTTGTAATAAGACCAAAGACAGTCACCGCACCCGTGAGCGCCCATGTCGGCGCGCTAGACGCCTTCGGAGAGCCGCCATGAGGAACTGCGGAAACAGCCGCCCCCAGCGCTACACCGCACTTGGAGCAGTAATTATCTTCTTGACCCGGTTCCTTACCACAGTTTGGGCAGCGCAACCGTTTTCTCCCTTTCGGCATCCCCTAACGGGGCCTAATTATGAGCATACAAATGCTAATCGGCAACTCCTGAGTTCTCCGAGAGTTCTTCCGACGTCCGGATTTAATGGATTCTGTGCTATCATCACTGCTCGACCGTACATTTGGAAGGAGTTCTTTTGCGAAGATTATTACTTGTATCGATGGTGGCGCTGGTCTTGTTATCGGCGGCGGCTTGTGCGAAGAACGCGGACATCCCCGACACACCATCTTCATCTGACGCGAATCAGCAGCAAGCACCAACCCCCGGAGCCACCACGATCGACCCGGCCGATCTGGGGGATCCCACGCTCGTGGCTGACGGCAAGACGCCCGAAGACCATGTGAAAGAGTATTTCGACGCATACAAAGATGGCCGTTATGAGGACGCATATGAACTTCAGCCGGCCGAAAACAAGGTAAAGCAGCCTAAGGACGAGTTCGTACCGTTACGTAAAGGTATGCCGATCTCAGAGTTCAATATACAACCGGCCCGCGAAGAGGGTTCGTCCATGATGATCGATGTTCAGTATGACCTTGGAGCGCAATTAGGTGGTTCGTGGATCAGTTCCTGGACTTTTGAGAAGCAGGGCGACGATTGGATCGCAGTTCGTTATACCGCCTCGATGGGTAGCATCGAGTAGAGCGTCACAGGCGGCCCGAGGGTTAGAGTTCCGCCGGCTTGATCGGTCGGATAGCGCTTTCGGTAGCGACGTATAGCGAACCCTTCGGAGAAACGGCGAGGGCTGTTATGCCCTCGCCTAGATCCAGGATGACCTTAGTCGTTGCTTTTCCGTCGTTCAACGTAAGGGAATGGAGCCGGCCGCCGTTCCAGTCCCCGAAGATGTAGTCACCACTCAATTTCGGCAAAGATCCGCCCACATAGAAGACGATTCCGGTGGGTGCGATCGCTTGCCTGAAGGTTACGAGCGGGTCGCTGAAGCGACCGTCACCGCTTCCGGTCACGGTCGGCCAGCCGTAATCCGCGCCGCGACGAATCAGGTTGATCTCATCGGCTCCTTGGGGGCCGTTCTCGGTTACGACCAGCCTGCCTCGATCATCGAAGGCCATCCCGAAAACGTTTCTCAGGCCGATGGCGAAGGCGGGCGAATCGTTGAATGGATTGTCCTCAGGTATCGAGCCGTCGGGATTGAGTCGCAGGATCTTGCCGTTCGGTGATTCCCGGTCTCGTGAGAGTTTGGGCTTGTTGGCTTCGCCGGTTGCGACATAGAGCTTGCCGTCCGGGCCGAAGCGTAATTTACCGCCGACATGTATTCGCTCTCCGAGGATGTCATCGAAAATCACCTGCCGCGATCCCGGTTGTTTTGTATTGAGGCGAACGATGCGGTTTGTCAGTTTCGAGCCGTCACGATAGGTGTGATAGACATAAATCAAGCGGTTTTCCGCGTAGTTCGGTGAGAGCGCCAAGCCGAGCAGGCCGGTCTCGTGATATCCGCTGATTCTGGGGACCGGGAACTTGGCCACCGGGTCGGCTTCCAAGACTCCATCGCGGGCCACGCGTAGAGCCCCGCTCTTTTCAGTGAAAAAGAGCGTACCGTCCGGGGCGAATGCCAGGTCGGTCGGGAATGCCAGACTCTCAAGTTCGAAGTCGGCTGTCGCTTCCGGTTTGGCGCCGCGAGAATTATCAGTACCGGTTTCCGTGAGCGATGCGCACCCGCCTACCATCAGGACGATCGACAAAACCACCGGTAGGAGCGGAAATGATTCGTTATGTCTGCGTCGCCCTTCTCTCATCATGACAGAACTTCCCAAAACACGGCTTGCTAAAACAGTTGGCAGTCGGCGCTACCATAAGCGGGCCGTCTTTACCTCTACTAACATTTATGTCAAAAAGAGATAGTGCCGGGTATACGAGATAAGTGGGCGGAGGCGGCAAGAATGCGTATTGATGAGATTCCGGAGAATACGGGACTGACAGGTGAGATAGCCGGCCGTTCTGTGGCTGTTTTCCGCGGTTCAGAGGAGACTTATGTTTTCGAGAACACCTGTCCTCATCTACGCTGTCCTTTGAAGTGGAGTGCGGATGAGAATGTTTGGAACTGCCCCTGCCACAATTCCCAGTTCACGCCGGAAGGCGCAGTCGTCCGCGGGCCCGCCCGGCAAGACCTGAGGCGCCTGGAGGCATCGATCAACGACGGAGAGCTAGTGTTCGGATAATGCGGGAGAGAATCGACTACCTGCTCGTTGGCGGGGGACTGGCTTCCGCGAAGTGCGCGGCGGCGTTACGACGATCAGAGGCCGCCGGCCGGGTGGCCATACTCGGGGCTGAGATTTACTCTCCATATAATCGTCCGCCGCTTTCCAAGGGCCTATTGCTAGGGTACGAGCAGCCGGAGCGAGTCTTCGTGTTTGCACCGGATTTCTATGAAAAGAATGAGATTGAAGTCGTTAGCGGAGTGGCGGCAGTCCGTCTTGATGTCGACGAAAAGGTGGTCGACTTGGCGGACGGGAGGCGTTTTAACTATGACAAGCTGCTTATCGCCACAGGAACAACGCCCCGACATTTGGCATCGCCGGGAAGCGATTTACAAGGGATATTCTACCTCAGAGATCTAGATGACTCACTCGCAATTGCCGCCGCCATGAATCCAGGCTCCCGGGCGGTCATCATTGGCGCCGGCTTCATTGGTATGGAGTTGGCCGCGGCTTTCACAGAGAAGGGGGTCGATACCACTATGCTCGTGCGCGATTCAGGCCTTTTTACAAAACTTGGGTCGGAAGTGCTGACTCGCTTTTTCAGCGACTATTATGAGCGGCAGGGCGTGAAGATCATATACAACGATGAAGTCGATCGGTTTGCCGGCAATGAAGCTCTCAGCGGCGTCGTCACCAAAGGGGGCCATGAGTTGCCGGCCGACTTGGCTGCTGTAGGAATAGGTGTAGTGGCGAATACGGATTGGCTCGCAGGGAGCGGTCTTGAGGTCGACAGAGGCGTGATAGTCGATGCCTCGCTAAGAGCTTCGGCTGCCGATATCTTTGCCGCCGGGGATGTCGCGGTTTATGATGATCCTATATTTCAGAAGCGGCGGCGGGTCGAGCACTGGGACAACGCCATCAAGCAAGGAGAGCTAGCAGCCGCCAATATGTTAGGCGAGAACCGCTCGGTAGACTATGTCGCTTACTTTTACTCGGACCTATTTGACCTGTCTTGGGAGTGGCTGGGAGATAACTCGGACATCGATGAGACAGTAGCCAGGTTGGGCGCCGGGGGGCGGCCCGAAATTGTCTTCTTTTTAAAGGACGGTCGCTTGCGGGCAGCGTTCTTGCTCCTCCAGGGTCCGGAAGAAAGAGAATGGGTGGAGCGGATGATCCGCACCGGCGTCGACTTAGCGGGGGAGGTAGGACGATTGTCAGACTCGTCCGTTACCTTGAAGAGCATTCAACCAGAGGAGACAACATAGCCGCCGACCCTATATATGATCCGATATACGATGTCTGGTTGACGGCGGCCCGCGAGATAGCCGCTGAGGCCGGCACGCTCATTAAAGAGCTGCAGGCGGCCGGTCCGGAGATACGGCACAAAGGGGCGATCGACATCGTCACCGACGCCGATTTGGAAGTTGAAGAATTCATCAAGAATGAATTATCGCGGCGTTTTCCGGACCATGCGATCCTAGCGGAAGAAGGAGGCGGCCAGACTGACGCCGAGATATTGTGGGTCGTAGACCCCATTGATGGGACGACCAACTTCGCCCACGGCTTTCCGATCTTCGCTGTCTCGATCGGGGTCATGGTGGACCATCGAGCCGTGGCCGGGGCGGTATTTGAGCCTAATTTGAAGGAGATGTTCACCGCCACTCTAGGCGGCGGCGCCTTCCTTAACGACCGGCCGATCTCCGTTTCGACCGTGAGCGATTTCGATATTGCTCTCCTTGCGACCGGGTTTCCGTATACGCTAAGGGACGACCACCAGATCATCCTCGCCGATTTCCAGCGGGTCATCCTCGCCTGCCAGGGAGTGAGGCGGGCCGGGGCGGCCACGATTGACCTCTGTTTTCTCGCCTGCGGGCGGGTCGACGGTTTCTGGGAGCGCGGGCTCAAGCCGTGGGATACGGCCGCCGCCGCGCTGGTCGCAGCGGAAGCTGGGGCGATTCTGACAAAATACGACGGCTCCGATTTCGATGACTTCACCCCGGAGTTAGTCGCCTCCAATGGCGCGCTGCAAAAGCGGCTCTTGGAACTTCTCCGGCCCCGAATCTGACAAATGAAAAGCCCCATGGGCGGTTCGAAGTAAACCCCAAGGTGTTAGCCAGTAATAACTTATGGTGTACGGCGAGCCTCCAATAGGTTTCGGTCGGTGCAATAACGGGTAATTGTTTGCTTGTACAGGATTGCTACACTTTTCACAAATGATAAGCGTTCAGCGATTCAGGGGACACATGCGCCTGGTAGTTTTTAATAAAACGATAACCAGACTTTTTCTAGCTGTAGTCGTATTCACATTGGTCATTGCTCCAGCATCCGTCGCTCAGGCGGCAGGCTGGTGGCAGATGGACGCTTTCGACGCGGTCGGTTCCGGTGTCTGGTCCGACCAGGAAGACAACTCAAGCTATGCCTCGCCTCACGGTGGTTTCAGTTCGACCTCCAATCTCTGTAAGACCTGTCACGCTGTCCAT
>SDBV01014331.1_pt1 | contig 10004 bp, 12 predicted proteins | sample 2277081 | NCBI WGS metagenome assembly SDBV01 (sample SAMN10402039, study PRJNA504765) | marine sediment metagenome | isolation source: marine sediment core GS10_PC15, 223 cmbsf | place: Arctic Ocean: Southern Knipovich Ridge | collected 2010 | reverse complement strand
TCTTCCTCTTGTTCTTCCTCTCCAGCTGCTACTTCGTCGAACTCCTCATCTTCTTCTTCCTCATTCTCTTCCTCCGCTGCTGCCACCTCCTCCGCCTCCTCCTCTTCCTCGGCCTCCTCCACTTCCTCGTCCTCTTCCACTTCCTCGGCCTCTTCCACCTCCTCGGCCTCTTCCACTTCTTCAACACGAGCAGCCGGTTTTCCGGCCATGACAAGATGCCCACTGTCGACGACTCTCTGGAGCATAGCCTCAATTCTGGCTAAATCGGATTTTTCCTCGATCTCGACCACGGTCTTGCCGCCCAGTACAGTGATTATTTCATCCCAACTCTTGTCGATCAGTTCATCGATGTCTTTATCTTTTGATCGACTGATCTTGCCCAATCCATTTTTGATTTCCTTTTTTAACACCGGACCTTTTAGAATCAAATCCCTCTTCCAGCGATCCCAATTAACCGATTCTTTGGAATCCACATATTGCTGAAGGAAATCTATTTGAAATCGCTTGATCCTTTGCGAAGCGACGAGGAGAGGGTCTTGTCTGAGGTTGAAGACCAGAAAGACAATCAGAAAAATGGTTAGGAAAAAAGAAACCATCAAAATGATCTTCATGGAAGGTGCTATTTCAAACATCGCGAGGGGGACAAGTACCCCCAGATTTCCATATAGGCGATTCACCGTCGTGAACAGCGTGTATCGTCCTCCGGCATGGGTAAGACTAAGTAGCGTGCTGGAAGGCTCCTCTGATGTGTATGCCTGCCATATTGATGATACTTCCTCTATAAGATTCTGTAGCTCTTGCTCCGTAAATGTTTCTCTCGGAACATTCGCTATAAGGCTACTATCGCCGACAGAGACAAGCTTGCCGTACGTATAACCTGGTACATTGAGAAGGTAATTTAAAAGTCCGGTCTTCCTGATGTAGAAAAGAGCAATTCCCTTAACAACGTTATAGCTGTCCTTCACGGGAAAGGAGTATACGTATCGGTTCCGAACGCTGTCTCCCACGAGCTGATAGCTGTCCTTCTCCGTGATGAGAATTTTTGAATTTCCCAGATCTTCCAGCTTTGCAACCTCAAAATATACGATACGGTTGCTTTCCCGAAGTTTCAGGTCCCGCTCGTTGGTGCTGTAATGGATACGCTTGCCGTCTTCAGATAATAAACGACAGAAAAGAAAATCCGGGTAGGTCTCCCGAAGTCTCGAGAAATACTTCTCCCGCTGCTGTATATCCTCAGCGACCTGACTGCTTTGAAAAGCTCGTGTGATAAACCCTTGCTGTAAACCGCTCGAGTATCTTTCGATATTGGCTTTATGGTACTGGGAGATTTTATTGTCGAGTTCCGAAACGGTTTTCTGAAAATCGTTTTTGATTCGTGGATGGTAAAAATTTGTTTGAATAATATTAAAAAGCCCGGAATAAGCTACTAGAGAAAAAGCGCTGAAAACCACGACAGAGATAAGTAAGCTGAGGGTGACCTTTAAACTAGCCCTCACGAGAGCTCATTCCTTTCTCTTTTACGGTGCAAACGGCGTAGTCCTTCGAATTAGCATTTTAGTTGGCAAAGGAATCCCACAACAATTAGCTCGCTCAAAACGATTTGCCTCATTTTAATTATCGGAAGCGCCTTTTCATGAGTAAAATCCCTGAAGCAAAATTTATCACTGGTATCGCGATAGGTCAAATCCCTATATGAGCCCTGCAGAGTTCCTCTGCGCAGAGTTCCTCTGCGCAGAGGGACCAATCCCGCCCGCCGTATCGTTGGGAGGAAGATGAGACTTTTTCTATGGATTTTTTTTGTGGAATATCGATGTGCAATTATGAAGCAGGCGCTTGTTTTTTTAACTGGATTCTGCGGAGTAATTGCTAAATCATTGGCTGCATATAAAAAATAGATTAAAATATCTGGGTTGTGGGCGTAGCCAACGGTAAGGATTACGAGCCCTGAGTCCCGTCTTTTTCTTCCACTACTTCTATCTCTTCTGCCTTCTCGACTTTCTGCTTCTTCGCTCTTTTTTTCTTTGCCTTGGGTTGCTTTTTGTCAGTCAGCTCCAGCAACACGGTCTCGGCACTATCTCCGTACCGCTTACCCAGCTTAATGATTCTCGTATATCCTCCAGGTCTCTCCACAAATCGTGGGCCAATATCGGTGAAAAGCTTGGCGAGTACGCTCTTGTCCCAGATCCGCTTAGCGATAATTCGTCGGTTGTGAACGGAATCCACCTTGGCACGGGTAATCACTTTCTCCGCATATCGCCTGACCTCTTTCGCCTTGGTCTTAGTCGTTTTTATCCGTTCGTGCTTGAAGAGAGAGGTCATCATGTTTCGCAGCAAGGCCTTCCGATGGCTGGATTTCCTACCCAGCCTGTTTACTCCGATCCTATGTTTCATTAACCTCTTCCTTTTTCAGCTTTTGAATATTCTGCAGCTTCAGATGCGAGTAGTCCTTCATTCCCAGACTGATATTCCATTCACTGAGCTTCTCTTTTATTTCCTGTAGAGATTTTTTTCCGAAATTTCGGGTTTTGACTATATCCTCTTCGGTCTTCTTTGTTAGATCCCCGATCGTCCGGATATTAGCATTTTTCAGGCAGTTACTCGACCTGACCGAAAGCTCAAGTTCCTCGACGGGAGTGTCGAGGAACCTCCGCAGCTGCTCATCCTCATCGCTGAGGTCTTCATCACCACCTATCTCGTCTTCATCGAAATTGATGAAGATTGTGAAGTGATCCTTTACTATTTTTGATGCCTCCGCCAGTGCATCTTCTGGGGATATGCTTCCATCTGTCCAGACTTCGAGAACAAGCTTATCATAGTCGGTTCTCTGCCCAACACGGGTGTCCTCGACATTGTATTTAACCTTTACAATGGGAGAGAAGATGGCGTCGACCGGGATCGTGCCGATTACTTCGACATACTTTTCGTTCCGCTCAGCCGATACATATCCTCTTCCTAAATCGATCTGGACTTCAATTTCAAGATTTGCTTTCGACGTAGTCGCTACAATATGAAGGTCTTTATTGATGACCTCGACACCGCCCTTTTCCAAATCCTTTCCCGTAAGCTTTCCAGCACCCTTGAGCTCCAGAGTGATCGTAGTACTTTCGACTTCTTCATCCAGCTTGAGTTGTAATTCCTTGAAATTGTTCATAACATTCGGAATATCTTCTACGAAATCCTGAATGGAATCATATTCACTGGAAATGACGTGAGGCGTACCTTCCTCGTCATAGTTGGTTATACGCACGGCAGTCACCGCGTAACCCTGAATTGAGGAAAGCAGCACCCGTCGCAGGGTGTTTCCGATAGTTCTGCCATAACCTCGCTCAAATGGATAAGCTATAAATTTGCCGTAGTTCTGTTCGACTTCACTCTGTTCGAATGTTATGCCTTTTGGCCGTTTAAAGCCTTTTAAAAGGGTTTTCCTAGCCATTCAAACTCCTCACTTCGTTATTCACATCTTGTACAGATAACAGTCAAAGGTAATTATTTAGAGTACAACTCAACGATTAGCTGTTCTTTGACATCGCCAAGATCGGTTAAATCGTTTCGGCGTGGTACAGTTATAACCTTGCCGACCATCTGATCAGGATCGATTTCCAACCATGGCACAATGCCCGACCGAGAATATTCCTTCAAGCTGTCTTTAATGGATATGTGTTTCTTGCTCTTATCTCTTATTTCAACGTCGTCCCCGGCTTTTACGAGAAACGAGGGGATATCTACCTTGTGTCCGTTTACTATTACATGTCCGTGGTTTATCAGTTGCCGGGCCTGCTTCCTGGATGAAGAAAATCGCATCCTATACACAATACTGTCAAGTCTTCGTTCGAGCAAAATCAAGAGGTTATCACCCGTTATTCCTTTCATGCGAATCGCCCGATCGAAAAAGATTCTAAATTGACTTTCGAACATACCGTACATTCTTTTCACTTTTTGTTTTTCTCTCAACTGAATCCCATAATCTGACAGTTTCTTGATTCGAGATCGAGGCCCCTTTCCAGGAGTACCCTTTTTTTTCGTTATGGGACATTTCTGGCTATTGCATCGATCACCCTTGAGAAAAAGCTTTACCTTCTCAGCGCGACACAATCGACACTGAGGTCCTATATATCTACCCATCCATACCTCCCCAACCCTACACTCTTCGACTCTTTTGAGGACGACAGCCGTTATGAGGGATCGGAGTCGTATCCTTGATAGACCGTACCCTCAATCCCAATGCGCCCAAAGATCGAATGGCAGATTCCCGCCCGACTCCCGGACCCTTGACAAAAACTGAAACCTCTCGCAGGCCATCTTCCATCGCTTTTTTTGCTGCCGTTTCGGCCGTCCTCTGCGCGGCAAAGGGAGTTGATTTTTTTGCTCCCCTAAATCCCAGACCTCCAGCAGACGCCCAAGAAATGGTGTTACCAGTCAGGTCGGTTATTGTGATAATCGTGTTATTGAAGGTCGCCTGAATGTACACACACCCTTCACTGATGTTCTTTTTCTTGTCTCGCTTACCTTTCTTTCCCGCCACTTCTTTTTATCCTCCTCCTTAAACCTTTCTTAGTTAGGTCCAGGCGATCTCTTCCTGCCTGCAACCGTCTTCTTTCTGCCTTTACGCGTCCGAGCATTCGTGCGGGTTCTCTGCCCCCTCAAGGGCAGCCCCCTACGATGACGGATACCGCGATAACATCCAATATCCATCAACCGTTTAATGTTAAGAGCGATTTCTGTCCGTAAGCGCCCTTCTACTCTGAAATCACTCTCCAGTACCTTTCGAAGATCGTTAACCTCTTCGGCCGAAAGATCATTGATTCGTCTCTCAGGATCGATACCGGTCTTCTCACAGATCTCCCTCGCGCTGGAGCGTCCTATCCCATAGATATACGTCAGAGCGATATCCACGTGTTTATTGGGAAGATCTACACCTGCAATTCGTGCCATGAACTAATCCTCCTACTTTTGCCTTTGCTTGTGCTTCTTCACGGAGCAAATGATTCGCAAAACACCTCTTCGTCGAATGACTTTACACTTATCGCAGATGGGTTTGACGCTAGCTCGCACTTTCATCGATTCCCCCCTTACAGATTTCGTGACCGAATTCTACCACGTTTCATGATTCCGTCATGGTGATGCATTCTCAGATGCCCCTCGATCTGCGACATCGTATCGAGATCGACACCAACCATGATCAACAGTGATGTTCCGCCCATAAGGAATGCAACCGCACGCGGAAGGTTGAACAAACCCTGAATAACCGATGGGATCAGAGCGATAAATGCTAAGAAAAGAGATCCTGGTAACACGATCCTGTTGAGTATACGCGTCAGATACTCTTCCATCCTCTCGGATCGGATACCAGGGATCGAGCCTCCATTCTCTCTTATATTTTTAGATATGTCATGTGGATTCAATGTGACTGCCGTATAAAAATAGGCGAAGAATACGATCAAAACCCCATAACAGACCTGATACAACACCCCACTCGGACTCAGAAGCGAGGCGAGTCTCTGAAGCCACGGTATGCTTCCACCAAGGCTCTGAGCTATCTGTATGGGAAACGACAGCACAGAGGAGGCAAAAATGACGGGAATAACACCAGATGGATTGATCTTGAAAGGGATGTACGTGTTCTGAGAACCGTAGATCTTTCTACCAATAACTCGCTTAGCGTAATGGACAGGGATTTTTCTCTGCCCCTGTTGCTCGTATATGACCAGCGAGACGACGCCGATAAACATGGCAAAAACAATGATGACGTACACAGGGTTGAGGTTTTGTGTGGGATCACGCACAACCTGAATCATGCGGTTGATGGCCCACGGTATACGCGCAACAATCCCGGCAAAGATTATAATTGAAATCCCATTTCCGATCCCCCGCTGAGTAATCTGTTCTCCCAACCACATGACAAAAAGCGTGCCTGTCGTGACAGTAAGCATCGCTACAAGAGCGAATACTACAGGAGATATTGTTATGGCATCGGGAATCTGATCGGTCATGCGTGTCACAGCAAATGATTGGATCAGGCATACGGGAACCGTGGCATACCTCGTGTACCTGTGTATCTTCTTCCGCCCACCTTCCTCCTCCGAGAGTTTCTTTAACCTCGGGAATGCGATAGTCAGGAGTTGCATGATGATCGACGTAGTGATGTAAGGCATGATACCCAGCATCATTATAGAAAAATTCTTTAGGGCACCACCCGAAAAGAAATCCAGAAAATCGATGATTCCACCAGCGCCGGAGCTTTCCTGACTAAAATAAGAAACTATGGCGTTTCGATCGATGCCTGGGATCGGCAGAATTGTTCCCAATCGAAATATAACTAACAATGCGAGGGTGAACAGAATTCTATCTCGCAGGTCTTTTACTCTGAAGATATCAATTATTGGATTAGTTGCCATTCTTACCCACCATTCTCATCTTCCTGCTTACGCGGATTGTTATCCTTGTCCGCTGGAGAGCTCTGCTCTGTTTCAGCCTCACCAGTACCAACCTGACCTTCAATATCCTCGGTTTTGCTATCGGCGGCATCGGCTTTACTTGACTTCTTACCACCAGATCCCTTTGGGGCGTCTTCAGATCCCTTTGGGGCGTCCTCAGATCCCTTTGGGGCACTCCGGCTCCCAATTATTTCGCCACCACAGTTTGTAATCTTGGTAATAGCAGTCTGCGACATCTTGGCAACGTCGATCTTGAGTTTTTTGCTGATATCACCCTCACCAAGGATCTTTACGCCCAATCTCTTCTTACGGATGAGCCCTTTCTCAATGAGAGATTCGTTGTTTACTACATCACCGTTTACGTATTTATTTTCCAGCTGTCCCACATTGACGATGGCGTACTCCTTCTTGAAACGACTGTTCGAAAACCCTCTCCGTGCGATTCTTCTATAGAGAGGCATTTGACCACCCTCAAATCCTGGCCTCACGCCACCTCCGGATCGAGCGTTCTGCCCTTTATCGCCACGACCACATCTTACGCCTCTGCCTGTACCTTGACCTCTCCCGCGTATTTTCTTTTTTTTAGCTGCACCTTTTGGTGCTTTTAGCCGTATCTCCGCCATTATTTGATCTCCTCAACATCGACGAGATGGGAAACAGCTTTGATCATGCCATGAATAGCGGGGCTCATCTCATGATCTACCGAGCTATCGATTCGTTTCAGTCCGAGGGCTTTAACTGTTTTGATCTGGTTTGGTTTTCTTCCAATAAGGCTCTTTTTCAGAGTAACCCTTATTCTTTTGGTTGCCATCCCTAACCCCACAATTCGTTAATTTTTTTTCCACGTCCGCTGGCGACAACTCGAGCGCTCATCAAGTTCTGCAAACCCTCGACAACAGCCTTCACTATATTCATCGAGTTTTTTGAACCCAATGATTTGCTGAGGATGTCCGTTATTCCACAAACGCCCATAACAGCCCGAACGGGTCCCCCTGCAATGATTCCCGTCCCAGGAGCTGCCGGTTTAAGGAGAACCTTGGCGCCCTTGTATTTACCAATTACCTGATGCGGAATCGTGGTCTTTTTTATGGGAATGCTGATTACGTTTTTCTTTGCCTTTTCTAAGCTCTTTCGAATCGCCTCTGAAACATCGTTAGCCTTGCCAAAGCCGATTCCAACACGCCCCTTTCGATCGCCGACAACAACAAGGGCGGAAAAGGAAAATCTTCGGCCTCCTTTTACTACTTTTGCTACTCGATTCAGACGCACAAGTTTTTCAACAAACTCACTATCACGCTTACCGTAATCCACACACTCCCCCTAAAACTGAATACCCGATTTCCGCATTCCGTCGGCAACGCTCTTCAAAATCCCGTGATAAAGATAGCCGTTTCTATCGAACACAACTTCCTTTATCTTTTTTTCTTTGAGCTTTTCTGCAAGCTTGTCACCCAATTTTCCGATTTGACTCACGTTGTTCTTGATCTCGCCCAATTCTTTCTCCAGATTGGAGACCGCAGCCAGCGTTACGCCCTCTGTATCGTCTACCGCCTGAAGATAGGTATAGCGGTTGCTCTTGTAAATAGTGACTCGCGGGCGCTTGGCAGTGCCGGATATCCTTTTCCGGATACCGGCTTTTCGCCGCGTTCTTCTACGTAGTTTCTCATCCAATCGTTTCATTTCAACCTACTCCAGTTTTCCCGACCTTTCTCTTAATTGTCTCTTTCTCATATTTGACTCCCTTGCCCTTGTAAGGCTCAGGAGGCCGAAAGGCTCGGATCTCAGAACACACCTGGCCAAGTTGTTCTTTGTTGATGCCCCTAACTACAATACGATTGTTCGCCTCTAGCTCAATCGAAATATTAGGCGGAATTGGATATTCGATCGGATTAGAATACCCAAGATTGAGAACGAGACTCTTACCTGCTAGCTCAGCCCGGTATCCTACTCCGTTTATGGTCAACACACTCTCGAATCCCTTCGAAACCCCGGTTATCATGTTGTTGATAAGACTTCTGAAAAGCCCATGAAGAGCCTTGCACTGTTTCGTCTCGCTTTTTCTTGTAACCCTCACTTGGTTCTCACCTACATCTACCTCTATGAGAGGATCAATGTTTCTGTCCAATTTCCCCTTAGGCCCTTCAACAGTGATAGATCCGTTCTTTACGGTTACTGTGACACCCTGAGGAATTTCTACCGGTAATGTTCCTATCCGAGACATCTATGACAACCCCCTACCAAACACTGCAAATAAGTTCACCGCCTACCTTTTTTTCCAGTGCTTTTTTCCCTGTGGTCACACCGATCGGGGTCGAGACGATAAGCGTCCCGTACCCGTTGAAGATACGCGGCATGGTTTTATAACCTCTGTAAATCCGCCTGCTTGGCTTCGAAATCTTCTTGATTCCCCTGATTACAGAACCGTCCTTCTCGTCGTATTTAAGAAAGATCCTCAGGTAATTTCTGTCGCCCTGAACCACCTTCTTGAAGTTCTTGATATAACCCTCGTTCTTAAGGATCTTTGTGATCTCCAGTTTCAGCTTGGAGGTAATTATATCGACCTTTTCGAACTTCGCCATATTGGCATTTCTTATCTTTGTCAGCATATTGGCAACTGGATCAGTTACACTCATTCTACCTTCTCCCCCTACCAACTCGACTTCGTAACACCGGGAATTAAACCCTCACTAGCAAGCTTTCTGAAGCAGATCCTGCACATCTGAAATTTACGCATGTACCCTCGTGCTCGACCGCAAATCCGGCAGCGATTCACTTTTCTCGTCTGAAATTTCGGTTTTTTTTGTGCTTTTAAAATCATCGCCTTTCGTGCCATTCCTTTATTCCTCTCAGTTCTACTTTCTGAAGGGCATGCCAAACTTGGCAAGAAGACTTCTCGCCTCTCCATCTGTTTTTGCTGTGGTTACGATGGCTATGTTTAGCCCAGCAATACGTTCGATCTTATCGTAATCGATCTCCGGAAATATAATCTGTTCATCGAACCCGAGTGCATAATTCCCATTACCGTCAAATGCGTTAGGACTCATTCCCCGGAAGTCTTTGACTCGAGGGAGTGCAACATTCATAAGCCGATCAATAAACTCATACATTCGGATCCCGCGCAGAGTCACCTTGGCACCAACCTCCATCCCGGCTCGAACTTTGAATGAGGCGATCGACTTTCTGGCCTTTGTCTTAATGGCCTTTTGCCCCGTGATCTGACCGAGCTCTGCAATAGATGAATCGAGAAGCTTCTTGTTTAGAATTGCTTCTCCCACTCCCATGCTGACCACGATTTTTTCCAGTTTAGGAATCTGCATAACAGATTTGTAGCTGTACTCTTCTAGCAACTCTTTAGCGATCGTCTCTTGAAACCGTTTCTTCAGTCTCGGGACAGTTTCTTTCGGTTCTTTCGTCTCTTTCGCACTCATTACAGTTGCTCCCCACACTTCCTGCAGATTCGGCTTCTGGCTCCTTTTTCGATTTTGTACCCGACCCTTGTCGGTCCGCACTTTCTACAAACAATCATGACATTTGACAGATGTATAGCGGCTTCCACCTCGACAATTCCAC
>SDBV01014330.1_pt1 | contig 10005 bp, 8 predicted proteins | sample 2277081 | NCBI WGS metagenome assembly SDBV01 (sample SAMN10402039, study PRJNA504765) | marine sediment metagenome | isolation source: marine sediment core GS10_PC15, 223 cmbsf | place: Arctic Ocean: Southern Knipovich Ridge | collected 2010 | reverse complement strand
TCCGGCACCCTCATCGAGTTCAGACTCGCCGCGCCCTTCACCAAGTAGGCGTCAAGCTCGAGTTCTCTATCCAGAGCTTCAGCCTTCGTGACAACGACTACGAAGCCATCAAAATTTGGGCTATCTGTTGCCGGTGATAGGAGGGCTCGCCTAGGAAGTGGTAGAGGGAACGGGACGCTCTTGTATGGAAGCTGAGCGCGTTTTCTCTTGAGTAACCAATTCCGCTGAACACTTGATGCCCAAGTGTGCAGACTTCCCAGTAGGCTTTGCTGGCGAAGGCCTTGGCCAGGTGTACGCTCTCGGTGGCCGGTAGTTCCGTGTCGATCTTCCACAGGGCTTCGTAGGCCGCCCAGCGGGCCGCGTCGGTCTGCGTGACCATTTCGATGATCAGGTCCTGCACCCGTTGGAAGCGGCCGATGGGCTGGCCGAACTGCACTCTGACGCGGCTGTAGTCCAGCGCCATATCGACGACGGCCTGGCAACCGCCGGCCTTGTAGGCGCAGAGGACGGGCGTGGCTTTCTCAATCGCCCGCGCCAGAGGCTGCCACCCGCCGTCCTTCTCGCCAAGCATGGCCGAGGCGGGCACCTTGACAGAGTCGAGCTTCACTTCAAACGACCGCCCCGTCATGAAGCCCGGCAGACGGTTCACGGTTACGCCTTCGGTCTTGGCATCGACAAGGAACAGCGAAACGCCTTTTGACGCGCCGGACTCTTCGGCCGTGCGCGCTGCAACGATGAATTTGGTGGCCGCTTGCGCGTCTAAAGTAAAGAGCTTTACGCCATCGAGAACGAAGTCGCCGTTCTTGGCGGCCGCGGTGGTCTCTACCGACGCGGGTTCCCAGCTACAGTCGGGTTCGGTCAGCGCAAGCGTCGCGATTTCCCCGCCGACGGCAAGCTCGGGGAGAAACTGCTGCTTTTGCTCTTCGCTGCCGGCCTCCAAGAGAATGAGGCTGCTCAATATGCCTGAAGAAAAGTGCGGGCCGGGAAGGGGGCCGGCGCCTAGGGCCTCGAAGAGAACGCCGGCGCTTGTCAGTGGAAACTGGAAACCGCCGTATTCCTCGGGGATGACGATGCCCAGCCAGCCCATTTCCACCACTTTGCCCCACAGCTCGTCTGTGATGCCGGTGTCTGTCGATTCCAGAAGGCCCTGGACAACTTCATTGGTGGCGTCTCGCTCCAGGAAATCCCGTGCGGACTTCTGCAGCATCTCTTCTTCTTCAGTCAGATTCAGGTCCAAGCTCATGTGTGGTCTCCTACGAACATGTTCTGTTGCATGTTCCGCTTTGGAAGTGTTGGTCTATCGTCCTATGGACAGAGCGCGCGAAACGATTATCTTCATTGCTTCGGGCGTGCCGCCTGGCGCCATCGCGACGCCGCAACGCTGAGCGACGTCGAAGAGTCCCTCGTCCAAGCTCCAGTCTCCCTCATCGGGGAAGGTGTGGGGGCCCATGACCTCGGCCATGTCCTGAACGAACTTCGCACCGGCGACTTTCTGATACATGGCGAAGTGCGGTCCGCCGTAGGCGGCCCCCTTGCCGCCGCCGTTCCGGATCGACAGCATCCGCTCTGTCTGCACAAACATGTAAACGTCGACGAGTTTTTCGAGAAGGCCCGGTTGTTCTCTCAGGCGCTTTGCGATGTGCGGATTGTTCTTGCACTGGTCGAAGAACTTTTTCGCCAGGCCGTTTTGGATGGCCCTGCCGCCGCCGCCGGTGCCGCCGTGTTCGACGGCGAAGGTCGCCTGGGTCACTTTCCAGCCATCGCCTTCGTCTCCCAGCAAGAAGGACTCGTGGACCCTGACGTCGTCGAAGAAGACCGAGTTCTTGATCGCCTCGAGGGTGGCGCCGGTCGGGCCGTATACGCCGGCGAGGGTGCTGAGCGGGAACAGGTCGAGCGGGTGAATGGTGATACCGGGCAGATTTGCGGGCATGATGAAGCTGGACAGGTTCTCGTGCCTTGGGGCGTCGAGGTCGCTGCGTGTCAACAGATAGAATTGCTCGGGCGGCGGATGAAGCCCGCCGACGAAAGTCTTCTCGCCGTTGATGATGAAGTACTCGCCCTCTTTGCGGTGGCGCAGGGCGTTCGTTTTCTGATTGGCCTCGTCTGTGCCGGCTTCAGGTTCGGTCATGAGCTGCCAGGTCAGGGCGTTGCCCGTAAGCATGGGCGGCAGATAGCGTTTCTTTTGCTCCTCGGTGCCGCAGGCCATGATGGCGGGCGCCGCCAGGGTCGTCCAATCGGTGATGATCGGAAGTGAGTGGTCGCGCTTGGCGAGTTCGTGCGATATCATGGCGCCGAGGTCGCCACTTAGGCCGCCGCCGCCGTACTCGCGAGGGTAGCCGGCGTAGAGCCAGCCCTTTTCGCCAAGCTTCCGGGCAAAATCGCGCCGCTTATGGAACTGTTCGGCGCTCATCTTCTGGGCGTCTCTTATGCGCTCAATGTCATCGGGCAGATTCTCATCCAGCCATTTGCCAACTTCCTTGCCGAATTCTTCCTGCTCCTTGGTAAATCCCACGGAAAAATCCATCTATATACCTCCTATACTATTCTGGTTCCTCAGGAGAACCTGTGCACGAAAGACGAAAAGCAAGACGCACAGCGGGCCGTTTCAGGTCAAAGCCCAAGCCCCTCCACGCGCAGCACATGGATCCCTTTCGTATCCTATTACATTTTCGACCTGAATTGGAAGCCTTCGTCGAGCGGCTGTAGCTCCACCCGCTTCGACCACCTATGTGTGCTGGCCAAAGGCCCAAAATTGCAGGAGAATCCAGGGATCGCATCAGAGGGCCTCCTCGGCGGAGCGGCGTCCCTGTTCTCCAATGGAACCTGCTAACCATACGGAGACGGGCCACGAGTCGGCATAGCACATTATGTGGTGCCCCTCCCGAAAACTCGACTGAGTTGCACGGCCTTAGGGGCATCTATATGTCGAAATTGACCTTGTGCTTCAGCAATGAATGTGCTATACCACTTAATGATTCTATAGGACTATTGGACAAGAGTTGGGCCGGATGCGTGCGACCAGGCCCGGCGGGCAAGAAGAAGGAACTCGTGGAGGGGCTGTTGAGAAGCCGGCAAGGACCGTGACAATCGGTCGAAGGTTGAACGGAAAGGAGCGCTCAAATGAAACTCGCGATTGTGAAGATTTGGGTACCAGCTGTTTTGATCCTCGCGCTTGGGCTCGTGTGCGTGGATGCCTCGGCGCAGCCAAATGGAGAACTGCAGATTCACTACATCAATGTGGGGCAGGGCGGCTCGACGCTTATTGTCGGGCCTGACGGCACAAAAGTGTTGTATGACTTTGGCAATCGAGGGCGGGGCAAGCGCATTGTTCACTACTTGGAACACATCGGAATCGATTCCAGCGTCGATATCGATTACACCATCGTGAGTCACCGCGATAGCGATCATTACAGCGGCTACAAGGATGTAATTGACGCGGGTTACGATGTTACTCGCGGGAATTTCGGCCCAGGAAGCCCGAAGCCCGCTACAAGGACGATGAATCGGGTCTGGCTCGGAAGTGCCGAGCGGACCACCGCCGGCGCCGTTCGCGCGATTCCGCTTGGCATGCAGATTCCTTTGGGCGACGGGGCGCTGATCACCGTGGTGGCAGCGAACGGCAAGGTTCTTCAAACCACCGATCCGGACGTGCCGCAAGTCGTAAACGAGAATGATCGGTCCGTTTCGCTTTTTCTGGAATACAAGGAGTTTGACTATGTCCTGGATGGCGACCTCGGTGCAGGCAGAGAAAGCTGCACGGACCATGATACCTCACAGCTCAATTTCCAGGTGCCGGTGGCGCGGGCGCTGATTGCGCAGGGGCTGATGGATGAAGACAAGGGTGTTGACGTTCTGCACATCGCTCACCATGGCAGCGAAAGCAGCACGTCGGCCGCGTACTACAACCTGATGAAGCCCGAGGTCGGCCTGATCAGCGTCGGGCTCAACCAGCGCAAGTTCCTGCATCCGCGCGTTGACGTCGTTGATAGGGTCCTGCTGGATGTTGACCGGCCCGGTTGCGTTATCGCGCCGCCGCTACAAGGGCTCTTTCAAACTGAAGTGGGAAAGCCTGGGACTTCCAGCACGGGGTCGACGAGTTTCAAAGGCCTGGCGATCGGAAGCATTCGGCTTGAGACCGACGGGGACTCTGTCTACCGGATAACCGGTTCGCAAAGGCAGGAGAATGGCACGTATGTCCGGCATCCGACGGAGGGGCATTGGGAATTTCGCATGGACTGAAAGGGCCTGGCCTTAGGTCACCTTGACGAGTTGTTTGCCGGTGTTTTGGCCGTTGAGCATTCCGATGAAGGCGGCTGGGGTGTTCTCGATGCCTTCGACGATGTTCTCCCGGTATTGGATCTTGCCTTCTTTCATCCACTTGGACAGCTGCTCGAGTCCTTCGTTGTAGCGGGCGTGGTAGCGGGAGACGATGAATCCCTCGACTTTCGCGTTGAGCCCGATGAGCACGCCAAGCATCCGGGGCCCCATCTCGGTTTGTTCGAGGTTGTATTGGGAGATTTGGCCGCAGAGACTGATGCGGCCGAAGAGGTTGAGGTTGAGAATCACGCCGTCGGTCAAAGCGCCGCCGACGTTGTCGAAGTAGACGTCTATGCCCCGCGGGCACACCTCTCGGAGCTTTCGGTGGTATTTCTCGACGTTCTTGTAGTTGAAGGCGTCGTCGAAGCCAAGGTCGTTAACCAAATGTTCGACTTTCTCGTCCGACCCGGCCGACCCCACGACGTAGCATCCTTTGATCTTGGCGATTTGGCCGACGAGCGAGCCGACGGCCCCCGCGGCGCCGGACACGAAGACGGTCTCCCCTTCTTTGGGTGCGCAAATGTCGAGGAGGCCAAAGTAGGCGCTGAGGCCGGGCATGCCCAGGATGCCGAGGGACGTTGAAATGGGGGCCAGACCTGGGTCAACGCGGACCGTGTCGCCGCCGCCGTTCGAGACGGCATAGGCCTGCCATCCGTATGAGCCTTGAACGATATCGCCTTTGGCGAAGTCTGGATGCTTCGATTCAACCACCTCGCCCACGCCGCCGCCTACCATGACGTCGCCCAACTGCACGGGGTCGGCGTAGGACTTCCGGTCGCTGAGCCGCCCACGCATGTATGGATCGACCGAGACGTAGGCGACGCGTACCAGAAACTGCCCGTCCCCCGGTGTGGGGATCGGCGACTCGACCAAGGTGAAATCTGATTCCTTTGGAAAACCGACGGGCCGTGCCGCCAAAGTGATCTGCCTATTTACCGAAGTCATATTTGTCTGTCCTCAAAACCGTGAACGTAATGGGTGGATGTGCAACTGCCGTTGACAATAACCACCCGCAATGCCCCGGTATTCCCGCACAGCCGCAACGGCAGCCACCGCCTAGGCAGTATGCGCGAAGCAACACGCGACGTCAAGCCGCCGGCACCCGCAATCCCCGCCCTATCTCGTTGTCTTTTCCCCGCGTTGAGCGGCCTTTCCTGTCTGCAAGTGCACCGGTCAGAAAGGCGAAGAGCAGACGGGCGCCCAGTTCGAACATCAACACCTACTCTCCCCTGTTGCCTTGTGGTCTCTTGCCTAACGGTTTGCGCGTCAGCGGCGAAGTCCGCTGCATGCGCTGGTTATGCCTCCTCCAGTTCCTGGGCTTATATCGTCAACATTTCGCAACGGAAAAAGATCCTGGCCCAAATGAGCACGGGAGCAAACATGAGTGCGCTCATGATTCGTTGCGAGGGGCCTCGGTCGAGGGAGAACGAGATGGCCAAAAACACGTACACTAAGGTCAAAACACGCCCTCATTTGGGTCTCCGTTTCGGGCTTGGAGAGTGTCACCGCCCTGCGGTATCTTGAGCGAGGAATGGACATGGTACAGCCAGTACCCCACATACACGAACAATCCACCAAGTCCCACAAGAAAATAGGTCTCCTCAAGCCTGACCGGCTCTCCGAGGCTCGCACGAATCATCAGCACTTGGACAAGAAACATAAACACAAGAAAGGCAACACCAAACTGAGACATCAGCGATTCGAGCTTACGCTTCAACACAGGTTTGTTCTCTTCCTTCAGCCAGTACTCCTTGTTGGGCAAACTGACCATGTCAGGAGACATTCTCAAAGCCCAATTTGGGGAAAAGAAAAACACGCCGAACAACAGAATATCGCTCATTAAGAAGCACAGGGCATGAACGTAGTTGGGAACCATCGGGCCTGGTGCGCCACCTGGACCAAAGTTAATGGCCACATGAGACGGAAGGATGATCAGGGACACCAGAGTCAGAACCAGATTGGCAGCAAAGACTATGACGAACAGCGTGCGCATTCTTTGCCCTTTCGCGGCATAACAATGACTATGCAGTCTGCATAAGACGGCAAACACAGACGCTCTTTATCTGTATAAGAGGACGCCGTGTTTTTTCACTATATACTGCAGGTGCTTTCACAACAAGCCGTTTCCGCATTTTCGCCCGGTAGCCACGACGGTATATACAGACTGCCTAAGCCGGCCACGGCCCGTCAAACGCGCGTCAGCGGGGAAGTCCGCTGCATGCGCTGGTTGGGCGTCCTGTTGCGAGGTTACCATTCGATGAGAATCTCGTACCATTCTGCTCCGCCGGGCTGGTCGTCGTCCAGAAAGACTGAGAGCGTATACCTGTTGTCCCGGCTCGGGGACTGGCTGATCGACACTGGTCCCCTCCCCGCTAGTTTGGTCAATCTGATCCGGCTGGCCGTCACTTTTGGAAAGACGGGGAGGAGGTCCTGAAAGGGGCTGGATACGTTTCCGTTCCATTCCGGCTTCCATGGTTCACCGTTGATGTATGTCGGCTCGTCGAACCTGCCGTTCCACGTGCCCGGCAAGTCGTAGGTGTGGTGCTCATACCAAAGTTCATTTCCTCTCACATTTATCGTATCAGAGCCGTCGATGAAGGCCCTGACGCGCAAGGAACGGGGCTTGACGGCAACCTGAAGGCTGCCGTCAGACTCGGCGCGCACAATCTCGCTATGGGCTAAGGGTCTGGTGAGCGTTACTCCGTCTTCGACGATCCACACGTACTCGTCGTTTTCGTTCTCGGCGTGCAAGGTATAGGGCACGCCGCGGGCCAAGGTTTTCAGCTGGTCGTCGTTGAGCGCTAAGTATTGGGCCTGAAACGCCCCACGCCCGGAACTCGTGTTGCCCTGCCAGTTTCGACGGGTGATGACAATATCGAGGTGTCCCTCTGCGCGCAACCGGAAGTTGAAGCCGGCGTTTTCGACGAATTCGTCCAGTTGTTTGTAGTCTTGCTCGGGAAACCACTCCTTGACGCCAAGCAGAAATGTCCCTTCACGCACGCGGCCCGCCATGCGATCGGGGAGTCTCTTGTCGCCTTTGGCGTACACCGCCTCCACGTGCATCTCGCGGTGTTCCTTGTATTCGACGAAGGGGTAGGTGTGGGGCTCTATTGTGGCGAAGGCATCGCCCGAGTTCGCTTTGAAGAATTTCACCAAGTCGAGGCCCATCTCGGGTGTGATGGTATGGCCCACGCCGTTGTAGGTGACACATTGGGCCCGGGGCAGCTCCTCGCGGTAGATGGCCTGGGTGATCGCCCAGCGGTCGGGCATCATCTTCTCGGCGATGGCGGACTTGATCACGTTGGCTTCGTCCTCGCTCCACGCGTCGCGGTATGGGAGGGTGTCATTGCGGTCCAAACCACCCATGTACACGTACTGCGCGACGCGGCGGTGCGCCTCGGCGTCATAGGCGCGTCCGGTGAAACGCTCGATGTCCGCGATACCGATGGGAAAAGGAAGGGTTTGCCCGTTTCGACTGGCAATGGGAAGGGTCGGAAGGCCGTTAACGCCGCCTGTGGCGACGGCCTTGACCCGCTCGGGATGGAGGAACGCGAAACGGTTGCAGAACTTCGCGGAAGCGGAGAATCCGTTCATGAATACCTGGTCGCGCAGCTTGAACCCGTTCGTGCTGAGCAATTCGGTGGCATGGTCGATCATGGCCGCGAGCTGGAGGTCGAGCCGCTTGAGCGGCCCCTCGTCTATCTCGAGCGTATCTCTATCCAGTTGATGGGTATAGGCCTGCCAACCCGTCCTTGGGCGCGGAAACACGGGTACAAGCAACGGCACACGCAAGGCCCTTGCCAGCAGATTCGGATATGAACTCTCGACAGCTTGCCGCGCCCTTTGGCGATGGACCTCGAAGTCGTCCGTCGCCGTTCCCGTATTGTTAGGCTCCACCAAGAGACGCACTTCCGAGCCCTTGTCTATGACACCGGGAAGAAAGACGTAATAGGGGAAATTGAACCCGGCCTGGGGATTGGCCGCCACTTCCAGGATATCGTCGCCCTGAAGGTCAAGTCTCTCCACCTTTTCGACCGCAATCCCCCTGGCCGCGGCCGAGGGAAGATATGCAAGCGCAACCATTAACAACCGCAGCTTCAGGTGTCTCGAAGGTCTGGTCATGGGCTCTCTCCGTTCTGTGTGTCGATCAGCCGCTACTTCAGCAGGTCTTGTGGGTTGTCTGGGTTGATGGCGATGTTCATCCAGGCGCCTAGGACGTTGCCTAGGGGTGAGGGGGCGAAGCTGACGCGTGTTTGTTTGTTGACCATTGTCGCGCGGTATGCGGCGGGGCTCATGCCGAGTTCGGTTAGGCGGAACCATTTGTTTAGGCGCAGGTCCGGGCTGGGTTCTTCGGGTACGTGAATCGTTTTCCAGGTGCGGTAGTGTTTCATGCCGGGTAGCTGCTTGCCTTCGCGGGTATGGTGGCCGAGGTACCAGTCTTCGCCGTCTTCGATGGACACGCCGGGCCGGTAGGAGAGGCAGTAGCTGTCGATGAAGATCTCGGCAGTGTCGTTAATCTCGGGCTTGCCGTTGGGCCATTGCATGGGCTGGGTCATGTACTTGTAGTGCTGCGGCGGCGCGTCGCGCAGCAGGTCGTACTGCGGTTCTTCGTCGAGAAACATGCACTCGAATTCCCTGAACCCGGGCGTGCCTTCCTGAGATGGCGACCAAAGCCAAGGGTCGGCCCTCAAGGCATGCAGCCCTGCCTCCAAACTCTCGAAGCACAGTTCGGTCCTGCGCACGAATTGATCGAAGGGGGTAGGCACGCCGGCGTTGGGATGCGGAATCGGCGGCGGCTCGATGGCGGGCCAGGACCGGTAGCGCCGAACGCCAGGGAGTTTCTGAACTTGAGGAACGTGCTCTCCCAGGTACCACTTCTCGGCGTCTTCCCTCGATACGCCCTCGGCATAATTGATTAAATGAACGAAACGAACCATGGCGTTTCCCTCCGCGGTCGGTCACGCGCCCAACTTCCCCTGAGTTTGCAGTTCGTCCGCGACGTAGCCCAGCCCCAGGTCTGCGAGTGTGCTTTTCGTGGGGTATCCTGACGCGGTGTCCCAGCCCTGTAACTCGTAGAACCGGGTTTTGAACTCCTCGAAGCGTTCTTTGTCGATATGCCTCGGTTCTGTCCTAAGGTAGTCCCATTTTCCGTCTTTCATGCCCGGATGGAGGCCGCTCCCGCCAGGTAGCGTGTAGATGTATTCGGCGAAGTGCACCATGTCGCGGTGGCGGCCCTGGAGGGTCCAGATGGCATGGTCGAGGTTCCAGATCTTCCGGCCCGTTTCGATACCGTCCAGAAAGCTGGCTGTCTTCCCGGTCACCGCGTTGATGAACTTGGGTTCCGCCTCGCCGGAGGACCCTACCCCGTCTGGGGCATGGTGGTTCACGAAGTCCGGCCAGCGCCAATCGCAGAACAGCATCGATTGCTTGTAGTACCTCGTGTAGTACCGGTGCCAAGAGACAAGCTTCGCGATGTGTTCGGAATACATGTTGGCCGTGCTGTAATCGAGCATGCGCTGGTCGCCCTGGAAGGGTTCCATCTTGCCGGTGAAGATGCGCGTGATCTCGCCGGCCGTGAGTTGTGTTGCGCTCAGGGACATCGCGGTCTTGATGGATTCCACGGAGAGTTGGGCGAAATCGTGTTCGTTGGCGTCGCGGTCGCCGAGGATGCTGCCGTAGCCCCATTCG
>SDBV01014329.1_pt1 | contig 10005 bp, 7 predicted proteins | sample 2277081 | NCBI WGS metagenome assembly SDBV01 (sample SAMN10402039, study PRJNA504765) | marine sediment metagenome | isolation source: marine sediment core GS10_PC15, 223 cmbsf | place: Arctic Ocean: Southern Knipovich Ridge | collected 2010 | reverse complement strand
CAGTGTATCAGCGAGAATTGTCGACGGTAATATTATAAATGCACTCTATGAACGTTTGACTGCCCTCGAGAGTAACCTGCTTGTCATGAGCAAAAAAAGTATGTTTCACGGCTCCGAAACATATGGAGAAAAGCCGCTTGCCGAACAAGCTGAACTACTTAGGAAAATGCTGAATAATGTTAATATCAAACTGAAGAAGTTGTAACGCGTATTCCTGGCGGGATCATCTATGAAATCGTGATTGTTAGTTATCAAATTATTGCAAAAGTGATTCCCGGGAAAATCGAACACATATGAAACCTGATGAACTGTAAAGCTGAAGATATAGATGAAGGAAAGCAGAAGACAACGTCAAATGATGGAATCCTGAAGTACGAATAAAGTAAAAATGAGTATAAATATAGAATAATAAACAGGTGTAAAATTTCTTTAAGTTTAACAGGTTAAAGAATAATATCAATAAGAGAGTTAACTGTAAGTTGTTTATCCGTTCTAAATGTTGTAGGAAAAGCAAATGAGAAAAGTGCTTTGTGGGATGTCAATGTGACTGAAAGGGCGGAGCTGTGAAAAAGCGGCACCATAAATAAGATGGATGAGAACAACGAAAAAATGGAAAAGAAAATAGATCTGTCGGTTATTGTACCGCTGTATAATGAGGTTGATAATGTAGGACTGTTGTTTCAAAAAATCAAAGACTCTCTGCAGCAGCTTTCTCTAGTCTATGAGATTATTTTTGTGGATGATGGATCAGTAGACGGCACCTGGCGGGAGATTGAGGAATTGAAGAACGGTGAACCTCATTTGAAAGGGATAAAATTAAAACGCAATTATGGACAGACAGATGCAATGGTCGTAGGATTTGACCAGTCAGCAGGCAGCATTATTGTTACACTTGACGGAGATATGCAGAACGATCCTTCAGATATCCCCATGCTGTTAGAGAAACTGGATGAAGGTTATGATATTGTCAGCGGGTGGAGGAAGGACAGAAAAGACAATCTGCTCAGGGTAATTCCTTCCAGAGTTGCCAATGCTATCATTTCCCTCACAACGGGTGTAAAGCTGCACGATTATGGCTGCACAATTAAGGCATACCGTTCGGATTGTGTAAAGCCCCTTAACGCATATGGGGAAATGCACAGATTCTTACCTGCTCTGGCCAGTATGACAGGGGCAAGGGTGACGGAACTGCCGGTAAAGCACTACCCGCGTAAATTCGGCTTATCAAAATACGGATTTGAGCGTATCTTTAATGTATTCAGTGATATTTTTGCTATCAGCCTGATAATAAGCTTTTCTTCTGCTCCTTTAAAAGGCTTTGTCCTTTGTGCGCTGCCTTTTGTTATCCTTTCGTTGGGCTTTGGAATTCTGAGCGTTCTGGCAATTCTGATTGGATGGACGGAAGGTAAATTTACTATTTTTCTGATATCCACGGCGTTAAACTGTATAGCTGTTTTTCACCTGATTGCTTTAGGCGTGCTTGGGGAACTTGTGGTGAGTACCAGTGATTTATCACACACACAAATGCTTGAAGTGAGCAAGAAAGTAATAAAAATAAACGGGGAGCTGGAATGAAAAACAATCAGGCGGTTACATATTCAGTCATCTTTTTGCTGGAGAAACAGAATAAAGAGTTTCTTCGCTTCCTGGAAACAGTAGATAATATTTTTGCTTCAAGACAGGAATCATATGAGATTATCATCATTGCGAACGGTACCGGTGCATATTTAAAAAAAATGTTTGACGCATGTGATATTTCTACGCGAAAAATTAAAGCTTATGAAATAAGTAACAAGGCATCTCAGGCGGTATGCCTTAAATCCATCTTAAAGGAAACTTGTGGTGAATACATGTTTGTATGCGGTTCCTTTCAGCAGATTACAAGGCAATCCTTCGAAAATATACTTGATGCTGTAAATGATGAAACCGACATAATAAGTCCATGGAGACAAAACAGACATGACCCCCCTGCATATAAGTTGCAGTCTAACATATTTAATATCGTAGTGAGATGGATAACCGGAACAAAACTCCATGATCTGAGCTGTAATGTGAGAGTTTTCAGACGGGAGGCAATAAAGGATACGGAACTATATGGCAATATGTACAGGTTTTTCCCGATTTATGCTTCCCGTAAGGGTTTTAATTGCAGGGAAGTCGAGTGCGAGCACTATAAAGAACATAATGAACCGCGTCAGGGAAAGGCAGGTTTTTATTTTTTATCTGTATATATCAGCAGAATAATTGATGTTTTTACGCTTTACTTCAATACCTCTTTTTCCAGGAAGCCTCTGCGATTTTTTATTTCTATTGGGATATTTTTTGCTGTAATTGGACTAAGCCTCATTACTGTAATATTTATACAGAAATTCGCACACGGATTTCCGGTTGGTGACAGGCCATCTCTTTTATTAGCTGTTTTCTTCATGGTTGCAGGGGCTCAAGCAGCCAGTGTTGGTCTTCTGGGTGAAATCGTAGTTTTTACACACGGCCGGAAAAAAAAGGAATTTGTAATAGAAAAGATAATATAATTGTCTGTTATATGATGATATTAGCTGATGCACATGTCCATGTATATGACTGCTTTGATGTTCAATTATTCCTGGATTCAGCTGAAAAAATCGAACGCCAAAGTTAAATGAAAGCTCTTGTAATTGCTCCGCAGCCATTTTTTTCACCGAGAGGTACGCCGTTCAGTGTGTATTATCGTACGCTTGTAACAACAGAACTTGGTGTGAAAATAGATCTTTTAACATATGGAGAAGGTGATGATGTAGATATTCCCGGCCTAAGAATTATTAGAATTCCGAGGTTTTCATTTTTGGGTAATATAAAGATAGGCCCATCATTACTGAAAATGTTTCTGGATATTTTCATGGTTGTCTGGACTATATTCCTTCTTGCATTCAGGCGCTATGATTTCGTTCATGCCCATGAGGAATCTATCTTTTTTTGTCGCTTTCTAAAGCCTATTTTCAGGTTCAGACTTGTATATGATATGCATTCAAGTCTCCCTCAACAAGTAACCAACTTTAAATTTACAAAGTCAAAACTATTGATCGGTTTATTTGAAAAATTAGAAGATACCTGTCTCAAAAGTTCAGATGCGGTCATAACAATATGTCCGGATTTAGCAGAATATGCCATGAAGCTTATTGATGATACAAAAAAGCATTTTTTAATAGAGAATTCAATTTTTGAAACGGTAAGACTATCAAACAAACCTTCAAAGCACAGCGATCCTTCAGCTAAAGGATCAAGCGGAAAACTGCTTATAGATCTGCCCGAAGATAAGTCTTTGATCGTATATGCGGGAACCCTTGAACATTATCAGGGAATCGATATTTTGATCAATGCATTTCAAAATGTTATAAAAGAGTCCCAGGATGCCTTTTTACTTGTTGTAGGTGGAACTGATTCACAGGTTGAGCATTATTCATCAATGGCAGAGGAAAAAGGTCTTCATCATAACAGTCTTTTCACGGGACGTGTGGATCAGGGAAAGGCTAAATATTATAACAGCCTTGCGTCGGTTATAGTTTCACCGCGCTCTGCAGGAACGAATACACCTCTCAAGATATATGAACTTCTTGCAAGCGGGATCCCTATTGTTGCTACCAATATATACTCTCACACCCAGATTCTTAATGATAGTGTGGCTTTTCTTACTGCGCCAGAGCCGGTAGATATGGCTAGGGGAATTCTCAATGCATTAAACGATGAGGATGAGCGGAAATCCAGGATAGAAAGTGCAAAGAAATTATACGAAGAGAAATATTCAAGGGAAATATATACCGGGAAAATGAAGAGTTTATTGCGGTCTCTCCAGAATGGATAAGGTAAATGCAGTGTTTTATATGCAGTGTCATCCCTGGACCTCGCAGTACTCAAAGTGTATGACAGATATCTTGCGTGAAAAAATCAAAAAGATGGTCGGTTAACGTGATATTTATTGACGCTCATATCCATTTATATAACTGCTTTAACCTGGAAGTCTTTTTAGACTCTGCTTTGGTAAATCTTGAAAAAGAAGCAACGCGATCAGGTTCTAATGAGAATTTTCAGTCTGTTTTAATGTTAACGGACTGGGCCAATCAGGATTGGTATCAGTATTTATACTCACTTACAGATGATGATGGAACTATCAGAAATAAAATTAATAACTGGGAATTCCATGCGACCAGTGAAAAGATCTCTATTTATGCTTCCAACAGTATGTGTAATGCGGGAGTTTTTGTAATAGCCGGAAGGAAAATCATTACCTCGGAAAACCTGGAGGTCTTAGCCCTTATGACAAATAAGAAATTCAATGACGGGAAGCCAATGGCCGATGTGCTGGAAGAAATTATTGAATGTGGTGCTATTCCTGTAATACCATGGGCGCCTGGTAAGTGGATGGGTAAAAGGGGCGCTATTATGAAAGACCTGCTCAAGGGCTCAGGAGATGCGGGGTATTATCTTTGTGACAATGGTAACAGGCCAACATTATGGCCGTATCCTTCTATTTTTGAATTAGCTGAGAACAAGAATATCGGGATCCTGAACGGGAGCGACCCGCTTAATTTTTATTTTGAGGGAGGAAGAGCCGGGACATATGTCTTTTCGCTGCCCGGGCAGCTTACATCTGATACACCTGCCGCTGACATAAAAGAAAAGCTTAATTCCTCAGGTGATAGAATCATGCGTCATGGAAAGCTTGAAACTCCCTGGCGGTTTGTTTTTAAGCAGATTGCGATGCAGGTAATGAAGAAAAAATACAGGAAGGAAATGACTAACACAAATAACAGTGCTTAGCATTCCTAAGGTATAAAAGCTAAAGAAAAGGATCAACTAATGGGGAAGATTCTGGTAACAGGTGCATCAGGCTTCACAGGAAAGGCTCTTTGCAATAGGCTTGTTGAAATGGGCAATGAAGTAGTTGCTTTTGTAAGGGGATCAAGTCGAACTGATGAACTCAAGAAAATCGGCGTAGAGTGCCGTGTAGTTGACATAAAAAATCATACAGATGTAAAGGATAATTTTTCCGGGATTGAAAAGGTATATCATATTGCTGCTGCCTGGAGGACCGAACATACTGACCTTGAAGAATTTCGCATGGTAAATGTAGAAGCTGTAAGAAATCTGCTTACAGCAGCAAAAATATCAGGTGTTAAGCGGTTTATACATTGTTCAACTGTTGGTGTTCAGGGGCATATAGATGATCCGCCTGCCAATGAAGACTATCGTTTTAACCCCGGGGATCATTATCAGAGGACAAAGCTGCAAGGGGAAAAGCTTGCCCGTGAATTCTTCTCTGAAGGACTTCCGGGTGTTGTTGTGCGGCCGGCCGGGATTTATGGCCCTGGTGATATGCGCTTTGTAAAACTTTTCCGGCCAATCAAAAAAGGTATATTTGTAATGATCGGATCCGGGAATACCTTATATCATTTTACTTATATAGATGACCTTATTGACGGCTTTGTACTTGCAGGAAATAAAGATGAGGCTATTGGAGAGGTTTTTACTGTAGGTGGTGAAAAATATATATCCTTAAATGAGCTTGTAAATATGATTGCTGATATAATGGGCGTGGCGCATCCGAAATGGAGAATACCGTTTTATCCGGTTTATCTTGCTGCAGTGTTGTGTGAAGGCATTTGCAAACCCCTGGGCATTTCTCCAGTACTTTATCCAAGACGTGTAGACTTTTTCCGCAAAGACCGTGCCTTTGCAATTGACAAGGCCAAGAAAGTGCTGGGCTATAAACCAAAAATAAGCATGCGTGAAGGTCTTGAAAAGACGGCTGTTTGGTATGAGTCAGAAGGACTGATTTAGTGCCGGGTATTATGAGAGAACCTGAAAGAAGTTCACGTAAAACTTATGATCTTATAATACTTGGCGGTGGAATATACGGTTGTATGCTCTCGCTTGAATCATCGATTCGGGGATTAAACTCTCTAATGATTGAGCGTGATGATTTCGGTGAGTTTACCAGCTTTAATAGTCTGCGTATTATTCACGGAGGGTTCCGCTATCTTCAGGACCTTGATCTCAAAAGGATGAAGGAATCGATTTGCGAGAGAAGGTTTTTTCTGAACATGTTTCCGGAATTTGTAAAGCCGTTACCATGTCTTATGCCTTTGTACGGAAAAGGGCTCCGTCGTCCATCTGTATTGCGTATCGGAACCTTGTTATATGAGATCTTTTCAAGAGAGAAGAACGATGGAATGTCCGAGGAACAATATATTCCTCCAGGAAAGGTTCTTAATACTGAAGAGACCAGGGCGATTTTTCCTTCTGTTGATACTGAAGGTCTTAAAGGAAGTGTAGTCTGGTATGATGGTTTTATCCCGGATTCACAGCGGCTGCTTATCGAGGCTCTCAGATTGTCTTCCATAAACGGTGCGACCAATTTGAATTACATGGAGGCAAAAGAGCTGCTTACAAATGAAGACAAGGTAGGAGGGGTCAGAGCTGAAGATACAGAAAGCGGCGATGTTTATGATTTCAGGTCTTCAGTGGTGATAAACTCCTGCGGGCCCTGGTGCAGAGACCTGGCAGCCTCTTTTGATACGGATGTGCCCGGGTTATTCAGAAGCACAATGGCCTGGAATGTATTGCTTGAGAAAAAGCCGTTTTCCGATCATGCTCTGGCTGTTATGCCAAAAAGGAAAGAGGCGCAAACATATTTTCTGGTTCCCTGGAAGGGAAGGCTTCTTGCGGGTACAGGACATGCAACCTGGACAGATCGCAAGAAAGCACCTGCGCCTTCAGAAGAAGATCTTCAGAGATTTATTGAAGACCTTAATTCTGCCTGTAAAGGCCTAAATGCAAGGCTGGAAGATATAAAGAGGGTTTTCCCGGGCCTGCAGCCTGCAACGTCAGAAGGCGGGACTAAACTGGCTTCGCGTGAAGTGATCTATAATCATGCAGCGCAGGGAGGTCCGAAAGGTCTATACAGTATATCCGGAGTGAAATTTACCACGGCACGGCTGGTTGCTGAGAAGACGTTGAATGCTATATTCCCGGAAAAAAAAGTACAAAACAGTTTATTAACAAAAGCTGGTGATAATAACGGGGAAATGCAGTCAAGGTACAGGATGATCGAAAGCATCTCAGAAGATAGATCAGATAATGATGATATGGAGAAAAAAATTGCAGATATCATTGCTGGAGAATCTGTAGTACATATAGATGATATTATTTTCAGGCGGACATCCCTCTGGGAAAACCCGGCAAATGCTCTGCGGATGGCATCGATGCTTTGTAAACTGTTTGATTGGAACATTTCAAGGCAAGAAACCGAGCTTGAAATATTAAATAGCAGATTATCGGGAAATTAAATAATGAAAAAAATATGCGTAATAGGTAAGTTCTCAGGAAGAAACGCGGGAGACGCAGCTATTTTAGAGACGCTCATGAAGGATATTTATTCTATAAACAAGGATGTTGAATTCTGGGTCCCAACGCTTAATAAAAATTTTATTGAAGAGAATTACAAGGCTTATCCTGTAAAACCTTTTCCTCTGATGCCATGGAATCTTAGTGTGAAAATATTTGGGTTACCTACTTTTGAAGCTGTGCTGAAATCTGACCTCGTCCTTGTAACGGATGCAATCTTGTTTGATAAAAGCCTATGGAACCCATTGTTCAACTACCTGTCTACAATGGCATTAGTTTTACCTATGGCCAGAAAAAAAGGTATTCCTGTGGTTCTTTACAACAGCAGTATCGGGCCGATCACCACTTCGCTTGGAAGAAGGTGCCTGAAGAGGGTTATAGACAGTTGCGATTTGATAATGGTGAGAGATGAGCGGTCGATAGAGTTTCTTGAAGAAGAGAATATTAAAGGCGAAAGCGTTTTTTTACATGCTGATTGTGCACTTAATACACCTATGCCGAGCCAGGAACATATGACTGAGATAAGAACGGTAGAATCCTTGCTGGACGGCAGGGATAACTATATAGGGTTTAATATCAATTCTTATATTGATGAATATATGAAAGGTGATGGAGCGGGTATAGGAACAAACAGGTTTGTAAAAATGATCGCTGAAGTCATGGATAGAATTATAGATGATTTGAAAGTAAATATATTATTTATAGTTACTCAGCATATGGATATCAGGATTTGTACGGAAATTCTATCAAATGTCAGGAACAGGGATAGTGTTAAAATGCTGACCAATAAAAAATATTCACATAATGAACTGGCAGGAATATTATCCGGGGTCGGGCTTCATATAGGAATGCGAACGCATTCACTGATACTTGCGTCATCTACATGTACGCCTGTGATAAGTATAAATTACAGGCCCAAAAATATCGGGTTTATGAAATCAATAAAACAGGAGGAAAGGGCTGTGAATTTTGGCCCCGGCTTTAACGCAGAGAACCTTTTTGCGATTATCAGAGAGACATGGGAAAAAAGAGATTATATCAGGGAAGGGCTGATCCCTGTAATAGAGGAAGAGAAGAAAAAGGCGGCGCTTAGCGCCCAATTATTGGAACCTTTTCTTGGTTTGTGACGTAGCCCATCATTTGTTCTATGCTTACATAATATATGGTAAAGAACGTTTCTTCTGGAAAAGTGGAGAAGTATGAAATAGGTAGTAATGCTTTCATCGCTGGTAAGCTTCGTAGTGAATATTCAATATGCAGAGCAACTGAATTACTGCTGTGAAATAAAGGAGATTGTGGACGTTGGGAGGAATTTTTGGAATTATAGATAGAAGCGGGGTAACCGAGCAGGATCTTTTTCCCATGTCCCAATCACTTACCCATAGGGGTCCGGATGATGAGGGATTCCATTTCTCAGATTGTCTTGGATTCGGTTATCGCAGGCTGGCTATTGTGGATTTACATAAAGGGCGTCAACCTCTATCGAATGAAGACTGTAGTATTTGGGTCATATGTGACGGCGAGATATACAACTATAAACAACTCAGACAGAGCCTGGAACTTGAGGGGCATCGTTTTAATACCAATAGCGACATGGAGATTATTGCCCATCTCTATGAGAACGAAGGCGAAAGTTTTATTGGGAGACTCAGGGGGATGTTTGCACTGGCTCTTTGGGACGATCGCAGCAAGAAGCTTATTTTGGCACGAGACCATTTAGGACAAAAGCCTTTGTTCTATGCATATCATGAGGGGAGGTTGATCTTTGCATCTGAGGTAAAAGCGATTTTGGCTGAGGGATCTATATCATCGGAAGTAGATAACGAGGCATTACATCACTATCTTTCGCTGAGATTTATCCCTGCTCCTCTGACAATGATCCGGGGAATCCGGAAATTGCCGCCTGCCCACATGCTCACGTTCCGTGAGAAATCATATCAAATCCGCCGTTACTGGGATTTATCCTTCCGGGACAAGCTTAGATTGACCGAGAGCGACATCATCGAAGCTGTTCGTGAAAAATTTAGCGAGGTCATCTCATCACATTTGTCAGGAGATGTATCTGTTGGGGCTTTCCTGAGCGGCGGATTAGATTCAGGACTTATCGTCGCGATGATGTCGAAGAGTTTAGGTAGTTCCCTTCAAACATTCTCTGTAGGGGTTGAAAATCCCGAGTTCAATGAGTTGCCATTTGCCCGTGAGCTTTCAAAATCATTTGATACTCGCCAATATGAAGTTTGTGGGCAACCTGACTTGATTGAAATGCTACCGTCCATGATCCGCGATATTGATGAACCCTCCGATCCTGTTTCGGCCAGCAAATATTTGGCGTCCAACCTCGCTTCTCAGCACGTTAAAGTAGTTCTGGGCGGTGATGGAGGAGACGAACTTTTTGCAGGTTTCGATAGATACTTTGGAGTCAGCCTAGCCAAATACTACGATTTGATTCCTTCAATATTGCGGCAACGATTACTTGGTCTACTGATCAATATAATTCCTGCGAGTTTTGGGTATGACAGCATTTCACTTAAACTGCGATGGATACAGGCAGTGGCGGCCGGTAAAGATGAAGCCGACAAATTTGCCTCAGCTGTATCTTTTTTTAGATTTAATCATGATGAGAAA
>SDBV01014328.1_pt1 | contig 10005 bp, 4 predicted proteins | sample 2277081 | NCBI WGS metagenome assembly SDBV01 (sample SAMN10402039, study PRJNA504765) | marine sediment metagenome | isolation source: marine sediment core GS10_PC15, 223 cmbsf | place: Arctic Ocean: Southern Knipovich Ridge | collected 2010 | reverse complement strand
GTGGCGCATGGGTCTCGAGGTGCTGCACGATGGCGAGGCGACGTTGCTGCCGGGCCGCTTCGGGCTCGAAGCGGCTCGCAGGTTTGCTGAACTGCTGGGGCCGTTGTCCTGATCGCGTGCGGTTGAAAAGAAGCGTAAGGCCACGGTAAGTCCTGGGGAGCTGGCGCTTCACCGGCATACGTCGAGCACGCTCCCGAAAAATCTCACCATTCGATTCCGGACAGACATGCGCGAGCGCGGCGACGACGCGTGTCGCAAGCGCTCATTACGGGCCTAGTGCGTCTGCTGTACCGCGTCGTGCTCCGAACGCTTCGCCGGCCTCCCCGTCTTGACGGTCTCCACCGCCGCTATTGCATCAAGGAGGCGGTCAACAGGGATTCCCTCAAGCAACAGCAAACCAGCACGCAGCAACTCACTCTTCTTCACGGCCACGCCCGCATCCAGGCATTTCTGCTTCAACGCGGCGATCTTGTCGTAATCCGACTTCGGCATGGTGAAGCTGTCGCGGACAACCTTCTCCTTCTTTGCGCGCTTGGTCTTTTGTTCCGCTGCGGTGCCAGGCGGTTCTGCTTTTGCCGGGGAGTGCGGCTTGACAGGGGGCTTGCCCACCGAGGCCGCCTTGGCCGTTTTGGCCGCATTGGCAGTTTTGGCCGCTTTGGCAGTTTTGGCCGCTTTGGCAGTTTTGGCCGCTTTGGCGGTTTTGCTGGCTTTGGCGGTTTTGCTGGCCTTGGCGGTTTTGGTGGCTCCGGCCGCTTTGGGCACTCTCGCCGCTCTGGCCACTTTAGCCGCCGCGGTCTTCTTAGCTGGAACTCGCGCCGGGACGTGAACGGCCGCGGCACTGCCATCCGCGCCGACTGCTGGCTGAACAGCTTTGCTGGTCGATTTTCGGGTGCTGGGTGTGGCCATGGTCATCTCCGTGTGGAAAGTGCAAAAACAGTATATACCGTTTATTCCGAATTTCCCGGCACCGACGAAAGACTCGGAGACGTTAGCTAGTTGTCCACAGAATCCGTTGACAACCCTGTGGACAAGTCAAACTAGAACTGCGCCGTGGCCTGCATTCCGACCGTCACTCGCGAGGTCGGAAACCCGCTGGGTTTGTAGACCGGCGTCCCGGCGAACAGGTCATAGGACAGACCAGCGAAGCGTGCAGGCAGACCACCGCGGACGCCGATTACCGCACCCGCGAGTTGCGTCCCCGCCAGATACGTTGTGTTCGGTCCGAACACGCAGCCATAGTCGATCCCCGCATATAACGCCTGCCCCGTCTGTCCGATGGGCCATTGCAGTTCGTTGCGCCAGTAGAAACCTTTCTCCGCCGCCAGCATGGTCTCTCCGTTGAAGCCACGCACTGTGTAACGGCTGCCGATGGTCAGATCGTCCAGATAGAAAAGCGTGTCATGGGTGAATTGACCATGGACGGTCGTAACATAGCGGAAGCGCTGTTGTGCGACAGCAAAGGGCACCGACAGGTTCGCGTCGAGTACCGCCATGTGGTAACGGTACGTGGGGCCGGCCGGATACGGGTCGGGCGTCGCACCAAGCCCGCTGATGCCCTGCCGATACGCAAGGGTGCCGTCGAACTGCGACGCGCCAAAGTAATGCCGGTCGGTCAGCCCTGCTTCGATGAACGTGTTGTTGCGCCGCTGCTGCGGGATATCGGTGTCATCAATGAAGCTCTCACCGAAACGCTTCGATAGCTGAAACTCCATGCCGAATACGTCGCTCTTGCTACGCCTTAGTACACGCGCGAGCCTAAGCGCGGCTGTCTGCGAATTGCCGCTCGACACGAACGTCTGGTTTACGCCGGCGATGCTCTGGTAGTAGGTGTTCGTGTTGCCGGACAGCGTGGCTGTCCAGTAGCCCCAAGGCACGGAATACGAGCCGTTGAAGCCATGCGAGCCGAGCGATTTGTTGCCGAACGACAGGTCCTGGTTTGCGCCGATTGTGAACACGTCGTTCAGGCCAAGCGGGTTGTCAATGCCGAGGCTCAGGTTGCCTTGCCACTTGCCGGTCGCATCCGTGCCCGAATTATCGACTGATGCAACCAGGCTCCAGGGCTTCGAGCGTTTCACGGTCACGACGACATCGCTTTCGCCCGGTGTGTCGGTCGGCTCGATCTTCATGTCCACGTCCTGCGAGGCGACGCGCTTCATCTGCTCCAAGCCCTGTTCAAGGTCGCGCAGATCCAGGAGGTCGCCGTCGCGGGCAGGAAAAGCGGATATCAGGGTGCCACGCGTCTCAGGGTCGGCAAAGCGGAGTTGATGCACGACGCCAGGAACGAGGGCGAATGCCAGCGTGCAACCGGACAGGTCCTGCTGCGGGACGAGCACGCGCGTGGTCACGTAGCCGCGACTCAGGATCGCCTGCTGCAGCCCCTTTGTCAGCGTGTCAATGCCGGTCTTGCCGACGCATTGCCCTTTGTAGTGGTCGAGCCATTCGCGCGCAAATGCGAACGGGTCCAAGGGTAAGGCCGAAGCTCCCTTGCTGCGCACGGTATTGGGGAGTGTCGTGGGGACGTCGAGCGCGAATGTGCTGATGCGGAAGCATGGCGTTTCGGCTGGCAGCAGCGGATAGCCGTCGAATGTGGCGATGGCTGAGCGTACGGCGGGCGCCTGCAGGTCGGCTTCGCGTCGTTGTGCGTCGCGTTGCTGCTGGACTTGCTGGTTCTGCTCGGCGTTGGCGCGTGCGGCGGCGGCAATGTCGGGCGGAGTAATTTCGACCGCCTTCGCAGGGAACATCGACATCACGCCGAACAGGCACCATAGCAACTGCGAGATGATGTATTTGCTATTTTTATTGCCCAATACGCCGCGAACGCCTGGGTGCGTTGCACTGTTCAGTTTTTTACTTCTGTAATGCATGAGATTCACTGTTGTTGAGTTGCGCGAGAAGCTGTGCGGCAATCAGGCCGTTTGCCGTATCGGATATGTGGTCCCCGTAGCTATAGAGATACTTCCCGTTCCTCGCGATCGGACATGTGCCCTTGGAGACGTCACAAAGGATTGGCGTGGGGTCGAAAACAAGCAGATCGGAATATGCGGCCTGGAGCTTTGAAACAATCGCGCGATACTTTGCGGTAGCGGCAAGGTGTGCGTTATAGGCGATCGTGCAATGGTCCGACTCCACGCCGGTCTTGTGCAACGAGAGCAAGGCACGCACCGCCGCAAAGCCCGACAGTCGACGATCCATGCATCCTCGAGGATCGGGCAAGGTTGGGTTGTCGATCACAAGAACGACCCGCTTTCCAGCTCGCTGAAGGGCCGTGATTGAGCGGCCTAGCCCATTGAATGCTCCGTCCGGGTCTGCGGTCTTCGCCGCACTGTCGACAAAGCGCGGATCAATCAGGTCACGTGCTGCTATCCCTAGCACCACGAGCTTCAAGTCTCTATTGCCGAGGATCGCTTCAAGCGCAAGACGGTCTGCACTTTCGCAGACCTCAGGATCGTCCTTTACCGCAGGGTTGAACTGCGCCACGCCGGTCAAAGGTGCACAACTCGCACGTGCAACGAGCGTCCAACGTTGGTCAGCGTTCGAGGCACGAACGAGCCCCCAATACAGCGAATCCGCTTTGCTGTCGCCCCATACGACCGCACGCGGCTTTTCCCGCCGGTCTTCTGCACAAAAGTCGAATAGATGCTGACTGGTCTTCGGAACACCGCATTCGGGCCTGGTGAACTCGTGTCCCGCACCAAGCGTAGCGGTATTTACGTCCGCAGTTGAGCTATAGCCTTTGCGGAACACTAGCCCGTCCCGTACGTACGTCATGCCACCGACGTAAGCGATCGCCGCGAGGAGGACACACGGAACGACAACCTTGGACCAGTGCGGCTTGCCGAATCGAACAGGATTTTCGATGGTGGCACAGGTCAGCCATGCAAGCACAACCGATAATGCAATCGCTCCGATGCGTACATGTGGCTCTGGCGTATCGCCCGCAAGGATTGTGGCGAAAGAGAGCAGCGGCCAGTGCCACAGATAAAGCGGATAACTGATTTTTCCAATCCAGACAAGAGGCGGGCAACCGAGCACTTGAGTGTTGAACGCCGTGTTGCGACCCGAGATCAGCAACGCGGTGCCAACGACTGGTAACAGCGCCCACCATCCTGGAAAATCCATGCTGCTGTTCAGCCCGAACATCGCAGCCACGCAAAGCACCAGCCCGGCAACAGACTTCCAGTTCTCGTGAGGCCCATCAACTGCAAGTTGCGTCTGGCTCGACCACGCGAGCAGTGCTCCCGCAAGCAGCTCCCAAAAGCGGCTGATTGGTGAAAAGAACGCCGCCGCCGGATGATGCGATATCAGCGCGACGTTTACGCCAAACGAAATCACCGCACCTGCTACGATGGCCCCCAATAGATTGGCGCGACGCCTGTGCACTACCGCAAGCACTAACGGCCAGATTATGTAGAACTGCTCTTCAACGCCGAGCGACCACAGATGGAGGAGCGGTTTGGTCTGCGCCGCCACGTCAAAGTATCCGGCTTCGTTCCAGAACGCCAGGTTCGCAACGAAACCCGACCCGGCCAATATGTGTTTGCCGAGCTGCTTGTACTCGTCTTTGAACAGGGAGTACCAGCCAAGCGCGTAGACCGCGATGAGCACCGTCACGAGGCTCGGGAAAATGCGCCTGATTCGACGGATGTAGAACTTTCCTATACTAAATTCGTCCGTTTCCAGTTCGGCAAGCAGAATGTTCGTGATGAGGAAGCCTGAGATCACGAAGAAGATGTCGACGCCGATAAAGCCACCGCGAAGCAGGGATGGGAAGGCGTGGAAGATAACAACTGCTAGAACGGCGACGGCGCGCAGACCGTCAATGTCGCGGCGGTATTTTGTTGCATCGGGGATGGTTGTGATTCTGGTTACGGCGGTGCTCATTGTTTGGCTCGGGTTTTGGGGGCGTTTGGCGGCATTTGTTTCACTTGATTAGCTCAATTTATTCGCATTACTAATTAATTAGAATAAATTAGCTTCTATACGATCTTTGGCTTGTGTTAGTGACGCGTTCGGCTGTGAATCAGCCTATGTGTGAAACTGCCAACTCTCAGTGCATGAACTCGTATGAACCGATAGCGGTACCCATCCGAAAGTGCGCACTCATTTCTTTGGACACCACCCGCTGCACCAGATGTCTCGTTCTGTTCGCTGATACCAAGGTGCCACACAACGATTTTTGCGTCCGGCTTCGCCATCGCGCATTTGTCAGGATGCAGTTGCCAGTTATAGCGATCCACCGACAGTTTGATTTTTTGGACCATGTTAGTCCTTGATCCATGGGCCAAACGTTGCAGGATCGTCACTCAACATGCCGGCTTTGCGCAAAGGCTTCGGCAAGTGTTTTACAAATATCGGAAATAGAACAACGAATGCCGGGAGACCAATCAGCAGCATTGATGCGTTGTCCCCCAGCTTGAATACTATCCGGCAGAGCCCTGCGACGAGAAACGACCAGAAACCTGCGCTGAACGTGGATACCACACATACCATTAAACAGATCTGCGACGTCGCATAGAGTCTTTTCCAGTTCATTTCTTATCACCAGCATTTCGAACGTCGTTGATGACAGTTACTCCCTTTGTGCCAATCCCAAAAAGCAGAATCGCTTGGGTCGTACCATAAGGCGCAGCCTGCCCAATGAATGGTATGAGCGTATTGTTGTTGATGCGCGGCACGGTGACGTCAAACATTGAACCAGAGCGATTCAGGCCGTCTGCCGTACCCATCTTAAGCGAAACAGGGGCTCTCAACGCCATAGCCGCTGCCATAAGGTTCAATCCATCATATGCCGTATCACCCCACGTCGGACTAAGCAGATTGAACCCATATCTCAACGGATTCGCCGCTGGTGCGCTGATGCCGTTGTATCGGTTGTACAGTCCGTCAGCGCCTTCTGCCATATCGCTAGCACCGAATGCAGCAATCGGAACACCTGCCGCGCATCCAAGGCCCGATGTGCAGAGTCCCACGCCAGTTTTCGTGGTGACTCCGCCAAGAACCACCTTGGCCGCGTCCTTCGCCGTACCCAACGGATCGCTCTGCACCATGTCCGCGATCTTCTGCGTCGGCGTGTAGTCGAACAATCCGGCTTCCTTCTGGTTGCTCACCCATTGCAACTCTGGCCCGAGTTGTGACGCTTCAAGCTGGCTCACATAATTCGAGTTGTACTGGTCGCTCCCCTGGGGATACTCGGCCCAGCATTTCACCACGTAGCAAGCCGCCTGCGTCAGCTTTTTCTCTTCCGCGCTGTCTCCATTGGCCTGCTTCGCAATGGCCTGCTTTTCATCCGGATGCAACTGCCGATTAAACCGATCCACGTTGTACCCCGAGAACCCACCCGCATCCCCGCCAACCGCTGCACCGGCGCCAGTCGCAATCACATTCGCCACGATGTTGCCAAGCGCCGTATTCATATCCGGGTTGCCAGTCGGATTCGATCCAGCGATAGCCCCGCTCAATTCGTTCAGCCTGCCGGCCGCAATTGAAGCGATTCCCGCACCCGCAGCACCACCGAGCGCGTTTCCGCCAGCAAGGCCGGTCACAAGCGCAGCGCCTGCAGCCTGCATTTCCGCCCGATACGCGCCACCTTCCGCCCACGCCGGATCGCCTGTGGCCTTGGCCTGCGCATCCGCAAAATCACCAATGCGCCGCGACACCGCCTCGCCCGCCACACTCGCCGCCGCCATCATGTCGGCCTGGCGATCCAGCAGATTATTCACGTCCGGCAATCTGGCAACCGTGCCGTTCGTGTTCGACGTATCCCGGTTCAGGCTTGCAATATCCTGCGTTTGGGCGGCTACATCGGTGACACTGATCGTGCCCGCGCTGATTCCGCTACGCGTCGTCGCGCTGTCGCTACCGCTGTCGTTCTGGCTCAACATCGGCGCACCGCCGCCCGTATTCTTGCCTGACGTATTGCTATGGGTGCTGTAGTTCGCACCGCCGTCACCCGTCGTCACACCCGCGCTGAATCCGCCCGAATGCGCGTCGTAGCTCGACTGGTTCTGGATATCGCTAAAGGTCAGCGTCCCGGTGGACAGGTTGTTCTTTGATGCATCCGCATCGCTCGCAATCACCGCACCCTTGAGGTCGGTGTTGCCCTTGACGCTGACATTAAAGCCGCCGTCGCCCGCCTGGATGCCGGCCTGTTCGTTCACACCCGCATAGCTGCCGTTTGCGTTCGCGTTGGTATGACTGAAGCTCGCGCTGCCACCGCCCTGGCTGATCGCAAAGCCCCCGCCCGTGCTCTCCTGATGGGCGTTGCTCGACATCGTGTCCTGCACGCTAGCGATGTTCAGGTTGCCGCCAACATCGGCGTTCACCTGACGGCCGTTGACGTTCGAGCCGATGATGTTGGTGTCGCCGCCTGAAATGATCGTCGCAGTATTCGCTGCCGTCACATGCGTATTGTTCTGCACGGCGGCATCGCTGTTGCCGTTGCCGTGCGCCTTCGACATCGACGCATCGACACCGAAGCCCTGCGTGCCATACGAGATGCCCACGCTCGCGCTGCCCGATTCGTTCGTGCTGCGTGTCGAATCGGTGTCAGTGGTGTTCACGAGATTGACCTGGTTCCTCGCCGCGAGGATTACGTCATTCGCGTTCACATTCGAACCTGCGATCGTCAGGTTGCCGCTTCCCGGCATGCCATCACCGGTTGCGGCAAACGCAGCCGTGCCACCGGCCGCGACGTTTGACCCGCGATGGGTCGTACTGTCCTCGGTGTAGGTGGTCTTGCTATGGCTGCTGCCATAACTGAGTTCGATCTTTGCCGATGGCGTCTGTCCGTTGGCAAGCTCGCCCAATGCAGCATCTGCAGCGCCCACCGCATCAATTGCACCGCTCGCCGCCGCCATGCCGTGCAGCGCGGCCGCGCGATCGTCCTGGCCGCGGCGCGCCGTGTGCGCCTGGTCAACCGTATTGGACACCGCGTCAATCACCGGCGCCTTGATCGCGAGCGTAAAGCCGCTTTGTTTAACCTCGTGCATCTCGTCGTGGTGCATCGTATCGACGGCCGAGTCGATCGTGACATTCGCGCCCGTGCCCGTGACATTCTGCGCGGCGATCAGATCGCTGCCCGTCACATGCAAATCCTTGCCTGCAGTGATGTTCAGACTGCCATTTAGCGAGCCGATCGTGCTACCGGTGTTCGTGACCTGAGTGGTGCTGGCCGTGTCGGTTTGCGTCTTGCTGCCTACCGAAATACCGATCCCGCCACCTGTGCCGAAGCCGGACTCGTGCTTCTGGTAGTAGCTCGATGTGCTCTGCGTATCCTGCGACGTCGTGATGTTCACGTTGCCCGCTGCGGCCAGATTCACGTCATTCGTACCCGCAATGCTGGAGCCTTTGACGTTCAGGTCCTTGCCTGCGCTCACCGTGACCGTATCGCCGGACACGGTGCTGCCCACGCCGATGTTTGCCTGCGTGTTCTGCATCGTGTCGGTGGTCGAGCCATGCACGAAGCTGCCACGCTTCGATTCGGTAGCCAAGTAGGAATCGTGCTCTTCACGACCTTCGTTGATGGTCACATTGCCTGTGCCTGCTACGGTTGCCGCACCGTTGCCTGCGGCCAGCGACGAACCCGTAAGCGTGACGTCGCCCTTGGCGGAGTCCGCGCTCAAGGCCGCAAGCATTGCATTCCCACCCGCACTAACATTCGTCCCCACCGCCTGTTCGTCATAGCCACGGTCCACCTGCTTGCGCGTCTTATCGTCGGTCGCGACATTGCTGTATGTCGCGGTGTTGGTGACAGTCGTCGCCGTCAGGTTGCCGCCCGCCACAACCGCCATGTCGCCGCCCGCGCTAACGGTCGCCCCCTTGAGCGTCGTATCGTTGCCGCTCTGCATCGCAAGACTGCCGCCAGCCGTGATTGCGCCAGTCTCGTTGATCGTGCTGGACGCCTCCCAATGATGGCCGGCATTCTTCGTGACCGACTGCGATGTGTTCGACTGCACGGCGTCCACGGTGATGTCATGACCCGCAGCAATCTGCGCGTTACCGCCCGCAGCAATGCTCGCACCGTGTACAGCCAGGTCATTGCCTGCTGCCACAAGCAGATCCCCCGTCGACGCAATCGTGCCCTGCGCACCCAGCAGCGTCTGGCTGACCTTGCTGTTACCCGCTGCCGAGCTGACGCCAATCGCATCCACCAGCGTCGTATTCACGACGTCATGACCGGCAAGCACAGCTACCCGGTTGCCCGTGATCCGCCCCGAGGCGTTCACCACGTCATTGCTCGCCGAAACCACGGTCGTGCCGCTATCCGTGCTGCTGCCAATCGAGCCGCCCCGGTTCAGGATATTGGTCGCGCTGACCACGGTCTGCGTACCACCCTTGATGACACCCGAGTTGATCGCACTGCCTGTGGCGTGAATTTCCACATCGTCCGCGGCAATCAGCGCACCGGTTGGCTGCAAATCGTTCGCATGGGTATGAGCCAGATAGACGACAGGAGCCAGCACCTGCTGCGTGCTGCCATCCGGCAGCGTGACGCTCTGGCGGACCAGCCACACGATATCGCTGGTAAGCGCATCCATCTGCGCAGCAGTCAGCGCCATGCCCGGTTCGAGATTGAATTCCCTCGCGACGTTCACGCCGTTATCCATCAGCGCGCGATACTCATCCTCGTTGCTCGTGTAGCCCTGCAGATAGACACGGCCCGTCAGTTGCGTGATCTGGTTGCGCACCATCTGCTCTTCATACACTCCATCGCCGAGCCGCTTGATGGTCTTCGATGGGTCGAGTCCGAGTGCCCCCAGCATGTAGTCGCTTGAAATGAAGCTCGCGTAGCTGGTCAGCCGCGGATCGGTGACGATCAGATACGACGCGCCGGGCGCCGTGTTGAGCGTGTACAGGCCGCCTGGCGGCAGGGTAATGCTGAGCGCGCCACCCGGCCCCGCGATGGACTGCGGCGCGTTAACGGTCTGAGTCTGACCGGTTGCGAGGTTGGCGGGTTGTGCCCCGCCGCCGGGGATGCCACCCACCGCCCCATTCGCCCCCAGCGTG
>SDBV01014327.1_pt1 | contig 10005 bp, 9 predicted proteins | sample 2277081 | NCBI WGS metagenome assembly SDBV01 (sample SAMN10402039, study PRJNA504765) | marine sediment metagenome | isolation source: marine sediment core GS10_PC15, 223 cmbsf | place: Arctic Ocean: Southern Knipovich Ridge | collected 2010 | reverse complement strand
ATGCCTATTGAATAAGACAATATCTCCATTTTGTAAATGCCTTTCTACTTTATATCCAGGAGCGAGTTCACTCATAATTTCTTCTTTAAGTTCAGGAGTAATTTTCTTTCTTTTTTCATCTGGTCTTATAATATAATTTGCCCCAGGATATTCTTCTCCTTTTTTTATTAATTTTTTTAATTTTTCAATATTTAAATCAGTAACAGTTTCAGCAACTGTAACCACTATAGCAATTTCATGAGGGACACCAACCTCATTAATCTCAATAAATGGATCTGGAGAAATTACTGTCCTTCCAGAATAATTAACCCTCTTACCAGCCAGGTTTTTTCTAATTCTTCCTTCCTTACCTTTAATTCTCTCTGTAATTGTTTTTAATGGTTGTCCACTTCTGTGTCTTGCAGGAGGGATTCTTGCGACAGTGTTGTCAAAAAAAGTTGTAATATGAAATTGTAATAAATCCCATAAATCTTCAATAATAACTTCAGGGGCCCCTGCATTTAAATTCTCCCAAAGTCTTTGATTAGCCCTTATAATATCAGAAAGTTTATGAGTTAAATCATCTTCGCTTCTTTCTCCTGATTCCAAAATAATACTTGGCCTTATAGTCACTGGAGGGACTAAAAGCGAGGTTAAAATAGCCCATTCTGGTCTGCAATTTTTAGAATTTACTCCAATTTTTTCTAATTCTTCATTTGAAATATTTACTAACTTTTCTCTAATTTCTATAGGAAATAATCTTTTCTTTCCTATATAAAAACTTGTTGGCTTGTCTAATTTAATTTTTTCAGGGATGATTCCACAATGAGGACATTTTTTAGAATTCTTTGCCTTTTTTGCTCTTTGGCTTGGAGAATATTTTTCCAATTCCTTATCAGCAAGCATTAATTTGCCACATTCATGGCAAAAGCATCTTAATCCTAATTCAATTAAAGGAATGTATTTTAAATGCATTATAGGTCTTGCTAAATCAATACTTCCTGAATGCCCCAGACATTCTTTAAGCCTCCCACCGCATGTTCTACACCTTACTCCAGGATCTATTGCTCCAAGTCTTAAATCCATTAGACCTCCATCAACAGGATATCCATCAATATTATATAATTCTGGAGTTACTATTTTTGCTGCTGAAATCTTTTTAATTTGCTCAGGACTAATCAAAGAAAATTTTACTTCTTCAATCTTTTTTCTTATTAATTTCATCTTAAATTTGTGTTTGTTCACTCATATTTATTTTTCAATTTGAAACTTGTATGAATATGTAACCCCTGTAATTCCTCTAATAATAATTTAAATGCATATGAAATTTCAATAGGTTCGAGATCCTCGCTATCACAAACCGGACATATAACTTTATTTTTTATATTATCGTCTATTCCAATACTTCCACATTTTAGACAGATAGGCAATACGACTTTATCAGAGTCATATCTCTCTTTTAATAACAATGATGCCCCATGAGCAACCAATGCCTGCTGTTCCATCTCTCCTAGTCTCAATGCTCCTCCTCTCGCTCTGCCCTCAACAGGTTGCCTTGTCAACAAAGTGACTTTCCCAGAACCTCTTCCATGCAGCTTGTTTCCAACCATATACTTTAATTTCAAGTAGTATAAGTTTCCAATAAATATTCTTGCAGTCATCCTTTTCCCGGTAATTCCATTATACATTGTTTCCTTCCCGTCATATCTGAATCCTAAATTTTTTAATTGAGTTTCTAACTCTTTTTTGCTTACCCCTGAAAAAGAAGTTCCATCCATTATTTCTCCTTTTAAACACCCAACTTTACCAGCTAATAATTCTAGCAAGTATCCAACAGTCATCCTGCTTGGTAAACCATGTGGATTAAACATTATATCTGGCTTGATTCCTTTTGAAGTAAAAGGGATATCCTCTTCAGGCATTATCATACCAATTACTCCTTTTTGACCATGAGATGTGGCAAATTTATCCCCTAATTCAGGGATTCTTTGATCCCTTGTTTTAACTTGAACGATTTTATTTCCTTCATTATCTTCTGTTATAAATACTGCCTCAACAATCCCTTTTTCTTCTTGTCTCATAGTCACACTTGATTCTTTTTTTGTTCTTACTGAAATTTCTCTGGCTTCTGATAAGAATTTTGGAGGAGATGTTTTACCGATTAAAACTTCTCCACCGTTAATTTCTGCTTCAGGATAGATAATACCATCATTCTCTAAGAATCTGTAGCTTGCTTCCATTTTATATCCAGAAGCATCTTTTTCAGGAATAGCAATCTCATCTTTTAATCCACCAGCATAATTCATTTCTACTGCAGAATAAGGCCTAAAATAAAAACTCCTTCCAACACCCCTATCCAAGCTTCCTTTATTGAATACCAAGGCATCTTCCATGTTATACCCTTCATAAGTCATAATTGCAACCATTAAATTTTGTCCAGCAGGATAAATATCCAAAGTGTCATAGACAAAACTTCTTACAATTGGTTTTTGGGGATATTGGAGAATGCTTACATCAGTATCAAGTCTGCATAAATAATTAGCAGAATATAATCCCAAGGCCTGCTTTTGCGTTTTACTTCCCCGATTTAATCTTGAACTTTGGTCATGATTTCCATAAGGCACAAGACTTGTCACAGCTCCAAATAAATCTATAGCATCTATTTCAAGATGGGTATGTTTTGGAGTGACTTCTTCTTCATATAAAGCAATCAAAGTATTTTCCTCTTCAGACGCATCTAAATATTCAATTATTCCTTGTTTTATCAGATCATCCCAGCTTAATTCCCCCTGTTCTAGTTGGATTAAATGTTCATTTTTTAATTTTGGATTTCCATTTTCAATAATTATTAAAGGTCTTAAAACTCTTCCTGGTTCTGTTGAGATTAAAACTCCCTCAACATGAGGGTCATTTCTAATACTCATTTGTGTTGGAAGCTTATTGTCTCTCCTTTCCTCTCTTATCTTTTTAACAAATTCCTCTGGTTCATTCACAGTTCCGATAAATCTCCCATTGAAAAAGACATCTGCTTTTCCAATTTCTGTTTTGTTAAGCCCTTCCCCTTCCAAATATTTTAGAAATTTATTTTCATCGAGATCTACTCTTGTGGATACCCTGCTTAAAATCGCAAGGTTCTTTCTTAAACCAATTTCTGTTCCTTCAGGAGTTTCTATAGGGCAAAATCTTCCATAATGAGTTGGGTGAAGCATTCTTGCTAAAAAGTTTTCTTGCTCACTGGGTAACATACTTGACACCCTCTGTAATTGGGAAATTATTGCTAGATAATTTGTTTTATCCATATTTTGTGTAATGCCGCTTCTTTCTCCAGTCCAGCTCCCTGTTGCAATTGCAGATTCAATTCTATGAGAAAATAAAGTAGATTTAGCAATTATTCTAATAGAGAAAAATTTTCTTCTTTTAGATGATTTCTGTAGTGCATATTGGATATCTCTAATTAAAATTCCCAAATGAACTCTAAACAAGGTAGCTAATAAATCTCCTGAGAGTCTAACTCTTTTATTCGCATAATGATCTTTGTCTGTTTTGAATTTAGGATTTTCTTTTGCTATTAAAAATTGTTTTATTAACTTGCATAAGGTCATAGCTTTTTTTATCCTATCTTCTTTTTTTTGCCCAATATGTGGGAACAAGTAAGAATCAATTCTTTGTTTTACTCTATCAAGAATTTCTTTTTTTGTTCCTTGTAGATTGCTTTTTTCAGCAAGATACATCATCGCATCTTCCTTAGTTGCTAAGTTCACAAATTCATAAAGATTGGTAATAACACTATCTGTTTCTTTCCCAATATATTTAGCAATATCTGCTTCTTTTGTCAAACCTAATGCCTTTAGAATTACTATTGCGGGTAAGTTTTTGAATCTGCTAAATGAAACTTCAAACAATCCCTCTTTACTTTCTGAAATTACCACAGGTATTCTATATGTCCCCCTTAATGAAAACAATTTTAATGATAAATTATTTTTACTATCGACTCCAATAAATGGTTGATTTTCTGCTAAGTCCTCTGCCATAACCATAACCCTCTCATTTCCTTTAATTATAAAATAACCCCCGGGGTCTAAAGGGTCATTATAGTTTTCAATTAATTCTTCTTTTGGCATTCCATGAGTATTACACACATTACTCTTTACCATAATCGGGATTTTTCCAATCTCCACAATTTCTGAATCAACTTGATCATCTTTTCTTACTGTTATTTCAAGAGTAATTGGGGCAGAATAAGTTAGATTTCTTAATCTTGCTTCAAAAGGCATAATCAAAGAAGAGCTACCATCAGCCTCAATAATCTTGGGCTTTCCAACTTTTATTTTTCCAAGATTAATTTCAAATTCTTCTTTGTCAAGACCCTCTGACACTTCATCAACAATTTTTTGCATTCTATGTTCAATGAATTCATTAAAAGAAGTAATATTAGATTCAACTAATGAATGTTCTTCTAAATATTTCTTTGCGATTAAATGTTGATTATTTTTCATTTTTTCACTTAAGGGAGTTTCGTGAAAAGATACCTAACAGTTTCTTTTACTAGACGATAACTCTAAAGTAAATATTAATTTTATTTTCTTCTTTTCTTTCTATCTTAATTATATCCCCAACAACACACCCTTCTGGCAAAGCTGGGTCAGTTGAGAGGATTTTTGGTAATTGAGCTTTAGAAATATTCAATCTTAAGAAGAGTTCTTCAGACTCTTTTTCACTAATTTTAGAGTGTTTGGGTTGGAGAATGTGCATCTTTAGAGTTTGAATGTTGTAGTTGAACACTTAGATTAAACTTTAACAACTATTCAATAATAAAAAATAATGAATTTTTATTTAAAAATGTTATGGTTATAAAGGCTTTGCACAATAAGTCTGTTTTGCACAAAAAGTCTATAAATAATTGCTCTCTTTATAATATATGAAAAAAAGAAAAATGATCGTTCAAATTGAAATAAGAAATGGAAAAACCATTGATGATTTTGTAAGATTCAATAATAATTTTATATCTACTAATGTCCTTGAAACTATTAGAGGTTTTAGAACACAAGGAGGAGTAAAATATGAACTTTACCATAATTTAGTAGCTGAAAAATATATTAAGGAATTAAGAAAAGAGAGATTTAAAATAACTGTGAATCAATAATCTCATTCTATGTAAAAATGGCCCCGAAGATATATAATAAAAAGTTATTATTTATTGTTTTTGATAAATATTTAGATGATATCCTAGAACTCTGATAAATGCTTGTATTTTTCTTTTGTGTCTTCAAAACCATCAAAATTCATATCTGTAAGAACTTTCTCAAAGATCATATTTATTTTTTTATGGGCGAGAGAGGGGTTTTTGTACCTTTCTCGTATGTTATTGTGGATTAATTCATGTATCAAAATCAATATCATCAGTTTAAAATCTTTTCTATACTTGATTGTCAATGGATCTGAGAACGATCTTATTTTTCCAAAGACAATATAAATTGGAATAAAGTCTCTTTGCCAGGGCTTATTATTGTCTTCTATAGTTTGTAATATTTTTTTGATATACCTATTATAAAAATTAGAAAATTCTTGAATTTCATTTTTTGATTCAATAAATTCAGAGGGCGTCAAGGATTCGTTGAACATCTTGTTATATATCCAAGAAAATCTAATTTCAGTTTTTGGTATCATTATCTAGTATGAATGAGTTGTCTTAAATAATTTTCTACGTTATCAATATAAGAATCAAAATCTTCATTAGATTTAGATGCAAATTCATATCCCCTTCTTTGTATATTTTCTGAAAGAGTTTCATTGCTTAATATAATATTTAATATTGCAATAGCAGACAGACCAATACGGGTATATGTATGGCCCCGAAGGGATTTGAACCCTCGACACCTGGATTTCTTCTTCTCTGAAGGAGAAATGAAAGTCACAAAATGACTTACTTTAAAAGTCCAGTGCTCTAACCAGGCTGAGCTACGGAGCCATAATTTAATTAAAATTAATCACTTTAAAAAAGCTTTTATGGTTAATAATTAAAAAGTGCTTTTGCCACATCGATTCCTTCATCAAGAGTTTCTAATCGAAATCCTGTAGCTTCCTGAACAAATGGATGCTCATGAATATTTCCTTCTTTTTCTATAATACTGATAATTGGCTTATGAAAATCATCAGCCCATGCATATTCAAACATTGTTCCTATAGAAACATCTTGCGCATTAAGAAGATTTGCTAGCACAATATCAACATCTCCTAACATCCCATTTATCTCTTGTTATTATACCTCTTGAACAAGATAGAACACGGTTATCAGGGGCTGTTAGAATTTCCCCGTTATCCAAATATTCTTTAGCACGCATTGGAGAAACTCCTATAATTCCATATTTTTTTAATTCTTTAATTGCATATTCTCTCCAAGAAGTACAATCATCATAAATTAAACCTTTAATAGGTCCTGCTAAATATACTAATTTTTCTTTCATTTTATTCAATAAATTCCTTCAACTTCCCCTCAAATTCCTCACTAGATATAGAGCCAACAAACTGCTCAATAACTTTCCCATCTTTTAAAAGAGTGAAATTTGGAATAGAACTAACATTAAATCTTTGTGCAATTTTTTCATTGTCTCCAACATTAATCTTGCCAAATTTTATTTTTCCTTTGAATTTTTCACTTAACTCATCAATCACTGGAGCCATCATTAAACAAGGCATACACCACTCTGCAAAAAAATCTATCAAAACAACTCCTTTTTTAATAAAATCTTCAAATTCATGATTTGTTAATTCAGGTACTTTATCATTATTTACCATAATAATTATTAGGATGTGGAAGATTTATAAAAGTTTTTATTAAAACCTAACTTCTATTTTTTCAAAATAATCTTCAATCTTTTCTCCCAATTCATTAAGAAATTTTTCTGAAGTATCTTTTCTCCCAATAAAACTTTCATCAAGTAATTTTCCCCTATTCTTAAACCCCTGTAAACAAAACTTTTTTGGTTTTTTTTCTATAATTTCATTTAACCAAATAGCAATTTTTTTCATCTCTTTTATGTCATGAATCCCCTCAATAATTGTAGTTCTAAATTCATAATCTTGAAGTCTAGAAACTAATTTCATGCACTCCTCAATTTTATTAATATCAATGTCTGAATTTGTTATTTCTTTATATTTTTCTTTACTAGATTTAATATCTATTGCAACAAAATCAACAAGTCTTTTATCAATTAATTCCTTTAATTTTTCTGGAAAACTTCCATTTGTATCAATCTTAATTGAATATCCAATTCCTCTAATTTGTTTTAGAAAATCTAAACCTAAGCTTAACAAGGGTTCTCCCCCAGATATACAAACTCCATTAAGTTGTGATTTTCTTTTTTTTAAAAATTCAAGTATTTCTTCTTCAGAATATTCTTTGCCTTCTGGTTTTAAAACAAGTTCAGGATTATGGCAAAAACTACACTTAAAATTACAGCCATAAAGAAATAAAGTACAGGCTATCTTCCCAGGATAATCTATCAAAGTTAATTTTTGAAATCCTGCAATTTTCATTTTATAGCAATATTGAACACTTTTCTATCTTCCCATTCTGCCTGCTTTCCCTCATTCCATTGTGTTATGGGCCTTAAATATCCTACTACTCTGGAATATATTTCACACTTAGAATTGCATGTGGGGCAGGTATAATGTTCTCCAAATAAATACCCATGTGTTGAGCATATAGAAAAAGTGGGAGTTATTGTAAAATAAGGAAGTTTAAAATTTTCTGCAATTTTCTTCACTAAGTGTTTTACTCCTTCTTTTGATAATTTTTCTCCTAGAAAACTATGAAAAACCGTCCCTCCAGTATATTGTATTTGCAGGCTATCTTGTAATTCTAGCGCTTCAAATAAATCAGAAGTATAATTCACAGGGAGTTGTGTCGAGTTAGTATAATATGGTTTAGTTCCATTGTTTCTCACTGCACGTTCATTTGCCACAATAATTCTTCCAAATCTTTTTTTGTCATTTCTTGCAAATCTATAAGTTGTTCCTTCTCCCGGAGTTGCTTCTAGATTATAGATATTTCCTGTCTCTCTTTGATATTCTCCTAATTTTTCGTTCATGAATTTCAAAATTTTTATTGCAAACTCTCTTCCCCTTGGAGTTCCCATATTCTCTCCAGGCATGAAGTTCATTATTGCTTCATTCATACCAAGTAAACCAATTGTAGAAAAATGATTTTTCCAAAAAAATCCGGTTATTTTTTTGATGCCCCTTAAATAAAATTTAGAGTAAGGGTATAATCCAATCTCTGTAAACCTCTCTAATTCTTTTCTTTTTATCTCCAAACTTTCTTTCGCTAGTTCCATTAAATTCGAAAGTTTTGTTAAGAAAATTTTTTCATTTAAAGAAGTAAATCCTATTCTAGCCATGTTTATAGTAACAACCCCTATAGAGCCTGTTAAAGGATTTGAGCCAAATAAGCCTCCTCCTCTTTTTTTTAGTTCTGTTTGATCTAAACGAAGCCTGCAACACATGCTCCTAGCATCTTCTGGTTTCATATCTGAATTAATAAAATTAGAAAAATAGGGTATACCATATTTTGCAGTCATTTCCCAAATTTTATCATATGCTGGATTGTCCCAATCAAAATCTTTTGTTATATTATATGTTGGAATAGGGAAACTAAATACCCTTCCTTCTGCATCACCCTCTAACATGCATTCTGCAAAAGCACAGTTAATCACTTCCATCTCTTCTTTAAATTCTTTATAAGTCTCTTTTTGTGGTTGCCCTCCAATAATTACAGGCTCATCTCTCATGTAATCTGGAACCTTCAAATCCATACTAATATTTGTGAAAGGTGTCTGAAATCCAACTCTTGTAGGAACAGCCATATTAAATAGAAAAGATTGTATACTTTTTTTAACCTCTTGGTAACTTAAATTGTCATATCTCACAAAAGGAGCTAATAATGTATCAAAATTAGAAAATGCCTGAGCTCCTGCACTTTCTCCTTGCAATGTATAAAAGAAATTTACAATTTGTCCAAGAGCAGCCCCGAGATGCTTTGGAGGTTTGCATGCTAATTTTGCTTGAACTCCTCTAAATCCAGTAATTAATAAGTCCTTTAAATCCCACCCAACACAATAAACACCCAATGTTCCTAAATCATGCACATGTAAGTCAACATTCTCGTGAGCTTTTCTTATTGCTTCAGGATAAATTCTTCTAATCCAATAATTACTTATTATCTTGGTTGAAATATAATTATTCAGTCCTTGTAATGAAAAACCCATATTTGAATTCTCTTTAATCATCCAGTCATTTAAAGTAATATAATCGTCAACTGCTTCAATAGTGTCAAAAAGTCCTTTTATGTTTCTTAATTCTTCATGACTTTTCCTATAAAGAATATAGGCCTTTGCTACTTTTGCATGCCCTTCTTCAATCAATGTTTTTTCAACTATGTCTTGCACATCTTCTACTTCAGGTATACTTGGCTCTTCATATTTTTCCGTAATTTTTTTTACTATTAATTGTGAAAGATATTCTGCTCTTTTTTTATCTGTTCCTCCAACAGCCTTCACAGCTTTCCAAATAGCCTCCATAATTTTTTCTTGTTGAAACGGAACAACACTTCCATCTCTTTTTCTAATTTTTTGTATCATTTTAAACTATAAAAATAAAAAGGACACGGATAATATTTAAAGATTTAGAACTATTCCTAAATAACAAACCCGTATAAAAACATTTTTAAAGATATTTTGCTCTAATTAATTAAAGACGAGGTGAATAATGGCTGAATATTTAACAACAATTACAGAGCAACTTGGGATTTCTATTGTGTTGCTTGTAGTAATTTTTGCTTGGAGTATGGTATGGAAACTTTTAGCATTATGGAAGTCAGCAAGAAAAGGTTCAGTTGCTTGGTTTATAATATTAGCCATATTTAACACAGTCGGAATCTTACCAATTCTTTACATCTTTGTATTTTCCAAGATGAAAAGCTGTGAACTTAAGCCAAAAAAGAAACCAAGAAAAAAGATTAAAAAGAAA
>SDBV01014326.1_pt1 | contig 10005 bp, 11 predicted proteins | sample 2277081 | NCBI WGS metagenome assembly SDBV01 (sample SAMN10402039, study PRJNA504765) | marine sediment metagenome | isolation source: marine sediment core GS10_PC15, 223 cmbsf | place: Arctic Ocean: Southern Knipovich Ridge | collected 2010 | reverse complement strand
CTTTTCTACCAAGAGAATGGCCTTCTCTTTGAGCCGAGCTTCCTTTTTTTTCTGTCGGGATATAGCTCGAGTGAACATATATGTGTATTAATACAAAATATTCCATATTGTCAAGCATTTTTATTGTTTATTTTATTGGACTAAATGTGGAATCCCTGATTATGGCAAAGTGGAAAATAATCACAATATCGTGATCGATATTGGAGCAAACATTGGGATATTTTCTTTGTATGCAGCTCAAAATGGTGCGAAAAAAATCTATGCTTATGAACCGAATCGAAGTGCTTATGATGTGTTGCGGCGTAATATCGCCACTAATAAATTAGGTGATGTAATTGTCCCGCACAGATTTGCTGTATCTGATTTTGATGATAGGACGGTAAAATTTGAATTGTGCTCAAGCCCTTATAATCAAATTCTAAGGGAAAATACTAATGAGGGCTTTGAGGAAGTCAGCACAGTCACACTGGAGACAATATTGGATCAAAATAGGATAGATTCTGTTGATTTGCTGAAAATTGACTACGAGGGTGCGGAGTATAAAATCGTTTTTGGTTTGAAAGAATCCATTTTCTTAAGACTGAGGGACATTAGGATGGAGTACCACCCGGGACCGGTAGATGAATTAATTTCATGTTTTCAGCAACATAACTTCCGCATTGTTCATTTCGAACGAGATGGCGCGATGTTATGGGTTGCAATGTCACTATCACAATCTTAGGCGATTTCTGGAAGTGATCAGTGAACGGGTGAGTGTGTTGGTATTAGTACCCAGCACAGGTTGATTTCCTGTGAAATTATACTAACAAAGAAAAAAGATGAGGTGAGACCTTTTTTAAAGGTCGCGAGGTCTGATAATGAAAATAGCTATTGTATGTCCAATCGATCTTGCAATTGTTGCATTTTGTGGTGCATTGGTAGAATTTCTACAGGATGATAACAAAAATACAGTTTATGCGGTTTGTGATGTCCATGGTGTTCGTGGTGAAAACACGCATGGATATTACACAAAAATTATGAAGTCTTGGGGGGTTTCGCATCTGCCCATAAAGTACTATCAGTTTCTTAGTCCCACAAAAGACACTGCCTATATATTTTCTTTATATAAAATATTGCGAAAAGAAAAGTTTGATATGCTCATAAACATAGCAACCAAAGCAAATGTCTATGGATCAATCGTGGCAAAACTGATAGGGACAAAAAAAATAGTGTGTTCTGTCTGGGGGCTTGGGATAACCTTTGTTGACAGTGGTAAACTAAAAAATAAACTGTTGAAAGCTTTCATAGTATGGCTTTATCGGGTTGCATTTAGATTGAGCGATAGGGTTTGGTTTACCAATGAATATGATTATAACTGGTTTATATGTAAGGGAATAGTAAAACCTCCAAAAGTTTTTTTAACAAAAAATTATGTAAACACCGACGACTATTCCCCAAATTCGGTAAGCCAGGAACAAATATTAAATTTAAGGAAAGAGTTCAGGTTAAATGAAAAAGATAAGGTAGTAGTAATGGTTGCCAGAATGAATTGGGCAAAAGGAGTTAAAGAATTTGTGGAGGCATCTGCGATATTAAGGGATAAATATCCGATGGTTAAATTTATACTTATAGGTCCCAGGGATGATGGTAGTCCAGATAGCGTGCCCGAGTCATATTTGAAAGAAAATGAAAAATATGACAATTTTATATGGACGGGCTTCAGGAAGAATGTGAAAGCATTTTATGCAATGTCTGATTTGACTGTTTTGCCAACTTATTATCGGGAGGGGGGGTTTCCTCGGGGACTTACAGAGGCGATGTCGATGGGAAAGCCCATTATAACGACAGATAGCGTGCACTGCAGAGCTACGGTAGAGGACGGTAAAAATGGGTATCACGTGCCGATAAAGGACTCAAAAGCATTGGCAAACGCGATTGAAAAGACAATCATTGATGATGATAAAAGAGATGCGTTTGGTAGGTACTCTCGATTTAAAGCTGTGAATGAGTTAGACGAAAGAAAAATTGTATCACAAGTTGTAAAAGAAATGTTGTAATTTGAAGGTCTCCCTTAGAACTTGGTTTAATAATGAAAAGACATAATGTTCTCGAATTGGATAATTTAGAAGAGCGCAAAGTCAAGGAAATTGAGCATTCTGGGAAAACTAGAAGTGTCCTTCAAGGTTTTGAACGGCACACCGATACAAACCGTGAAGAAGAAGTATGGGGCCTTGATTCGCTTGTGTATGATTCTGAAGGTTTTAAAAAGCAGTTCCCGAACATGAAGTTCTATTCGGTGGCCAAATCGAGTGAGCAATATTATTTTAATTGGTTACGTGAGAGATGCAAAGGGAAAAGGACGTTGGATTATTGTTGTGGCAACGGCGAAAACGCAATCTTTATGGCCAAGAATGGAGCAGACGCTATTGGAATTGACATATCGCCGGATGGAATAAGGAATTGCCGGTTAAACGCTATTAGGGAGGGGGTAGAAAAGCGGACTAAATTTGAAGTAATGGATGGCGAGGCGATGAGATTTCCTGACAATAGTTTTGATGTCATTGTTGAATATGGTGCCCTTCATCACCTCGATTGCTTAAAAGCTATGGCTGAACTTCAAAGAGTTATTAAGCCAGAGGGTGAAATAATTTGTATTGAAGCATTAAAGCACAATCCATTTATTCATCTTTACAGGAAGATGACCCCTCACCTGCGAACCGAATGGGAAGTGGAACACATATTGAAGACCAACAATCTGGTTTGGTCAAAAAGGTACTTTGGGGAGGTTAACGTAAAGTTTTTTCATTTAGCGGTGTTGGCGGCAGTCCCTTTCCGTAAAACGCGGCTATTTAAACCTATGCTAAGGGTTTTGGAGGAGATAGATAATTGTATACTGAAAAACCCGATAATAGGAAGATATGCCTGGATGATGATATTCACGCTTTCCAGCCCCAAAAAGCAATCAGAAAATAATGACACCTGATCCTGCCTTGAAATTGTTGGTCACTAATGCCCATGCCATGGCTCTCCAACAGCGGAGGTCACCCCAAAAGAATAATCCATCATTCTGGCCGTAGCTCCCAGTATTGTAGTGATGCCTTCCATGTCTTGCTCTCCAAGCATGGTTTTATTTGTTCAATGAGCGGTAGGTAAGCGAAGACTCCGAAGGAAATGCTACAAAATCTTCCTGAGAAAATCATGAGTTTCTTCAGGTATTCCATTGTTAAATCTACTCTGCAAGTGTCGAGTAATTAATGGACTTGTTAAATTATACATTTATAGGAAGTTAGTCGATGAAAATAATGTTTTGTAACATTCCAATGAGGTCTGATTTCGAACCCTTCCCCCCCGTTGGTATTACGCGCTTGATAGACTCGTTGAATGAGGCTGGATTTCAAAAAACAGAATTTTATAATATTGATTTGTTACGACCCAGTAAGGACGAGGTTGTTGATTTTTTTATTGCAAAGAAACCTGATATCGTTGGTATAAGTGCCGTAGTTTCCACAAGCTATAGCTATGTTAAGTGGTTGACTGGTGCGATAAAGGATAAACTGGAAGATGTAACTATCATTTTGGGTGGGAATTTAGCAGTAAGCTATAATGTTATCTTAAATAAATGTGCTGTTGATTATTGTGTTGTTGGAGAAGGAGAAGTAACAATAGTTGAACTATGCAATTATCTTGTGACGCAAAAGGAGAAAAAAGATAGTCATCTTTTGAATAATTTACAAGGAATTGCTTATAGAAAGGATAGTAATACTTCAGATATAATATTTACAGGATACGGAAAACAATTGGAAGCTGGTAAAGTAAGACAGCCAAATTATGAATTGCTTTGCAGTCATTACTTGAGAAGTAGCAGGCATCGAATTGAGAACGCTAATAGGTCTGAATTGTTAAAGACTAATAATGGGAAAGAGGCTTGTATTGAACTATCCAAGGGGTGCGTTAATAGGTGTACATTTTGTCATCGGTGGTCCAAAGGGTATAGAACTATTCCATTGGATAATGTCTTCAAAGACATAAAAAAAATAATTGATAAATATCATGTTGATTATATCTCTTTTGCGGATGAGAACTTTGGGTCAAATAAGAAGCATGTGGATGAATTTTTAAATAGAATTAAAGACTATAACATATATTGGCATGTTGCTGGTATGCGTGTCAAATCTGCCGAGCCTGAACTAATTAAAAAAATGAAGGAAGCTGGATGTTTAGGTATTTATTTCGGCATTGAGTCAGGAAGTAATAAAATGCTATCTATAATGGAGAAAAATGCTACAGCAGAAGATAATCTTGCGGCTCTTAAGCTACTTGCTGAAAATAAAATGCACACTGTTATTTCATTAGTAATTGGTATGCCCGGTGAAGATAAGGAAACGATACAGGAAACCATATTTTTTTTGAAACGTGTTAAAGAATCCTTTGGTAATGATTATTTAGAGATGAGTATAAATTATGCGCAGACTTTGCCTGGTACTCCCTTATATGAATACGCGTATAAAAAACAACTTATTAAAAACACTCTCGATGGAGAAGAGGAGTATTTGCTTAAAGTTTCTGATACTGATGCTTGTAGTTTTGATCATTTTATTAATATGACGTATATGGATAATGTTGAAGTGCTAATTTGTCCTAGATTAATATTTAGAGAAGTGAATGGATTCTATATTCGAGAAAGATCTATTTCAATAAAAATAATTAACAAGATAATATTTATTGCTGAACATATTCTTGGAAAGGATACGGTCAGCTATTTTGTTATGCCTTTATTAATCTATAGAAGCTACAAAAATATTAATCATGTATGGGAATTATTATTTAGAAAAAAACGTAAAAACATATACCCAGATGATATAAAAGCCCAATCCCTAAGGAAAACTGTAAAAGAGATGTCTCCTGAGTTACCAGTTTTATAAGCATTCTTTGAGGTAATGCTAAATTCTTTTTGACGAAAAGTAACCGAGGCGGAACTTGGTAAACTATCAGAAGAATTCAGTTTATTCATATTCATGTTGAAAGCCTTGGGTTACGGAGGCTGCAGTGCTGGTGAATGTTCAGCAGGAAGTAAGAAACATCCTTATAGCCGTTGGTCATTCGTTTGAGTCTTTCGATTTTATTGTTGATCCCCTCGGAGATGGCAGAGGTTATCTGTTGCTGTAAGTAGTTCAAGATGATATGCCGTTTGCGGACCACTTGATATTAAAATAATATCATAAGTCACCAAAAAGTATCAATAAACAGCATGGTGATATAACCGTTATTATTATCACGTTGTAATCGAGCGGTTCTATCATACATTAAAAGTAGAACTGGTCTATGACCAACGTTACCGTACAAGGGGTGAAGCACAAAAAGCAGTATTCGATTATATTGAGATTTTCTGCAACAGGCAGCGGCGCCACTCAAGCCTCAATTACAAATCTCTGGAGGCCTTTGAGTTGGCGGCTTAAATTAGGTGTCCACTTCTTCTAGGAAAGATCATGATGCTTTTCGTCAAAAAACATTTGAAAAATATTGTTCGGTGGCTGGAAAAAGTGCTGCCGAAGAAAACCTTTAATGCGCTTTATGGTGTGTTTTTCCCATTTTATAAGGGCATAGCCCGTTATCTCTATCTATGTAGCAAAGGTGCCCAGTGTTTTCTTACCAACAATAAAGACAAGTGGGTCATGGTGAAGAGCATCTTTAGTTTTATGCCCTATTCTCTTGTGGGTGTGGGCGGGCTTGAAGTGAATTATATAACAGTGAGCGATGTTTGTAAAAGGGATATTCCCGGAGACATCGTTGAATTAGGCGTTGCCCGAGGTGGTAGTGCTGCGTTAATGGCAAGTGTTATGTTTGATAAACATTTATGTGGACGAATGCGTCGAAATCTGTGGTTGTTTGATTCATACGAGGGACTGCCTGATCCGACAGATATGGATTTTAATTCTGAATTGGGTAACGGCACTGGCGATCATGTTCGGCCCCTGCCGAAAGGCTCGTGTCTTGGCACGCTGGATGAAGTCAAACATCTTATGTTCAACAAGAACGATTTCCCAAGGGAGAGGATTGAATTTGTCAAAGGCTGGTTTGACAGCACAGTGCCTGTTAAGAAAAATGAGATAAAAGAAATCGCAGTGCTCCGCATTGATGGCGACTGGTATGAATCTACAAAATGCTGTTTGGAAAACCTGTATGATAATGTGACCTCTGGTGGTTATATTATTGTTGATGATTATCAGAGTTGTTATGGGTGCAGGCGGGCAGTTGATGAGTTTATACAGAAAAAGGAGCTTCACCCTCACATGAAATTTGATGGCCGGGGTGGTTGTTATTTTGAAAAAGTGTAATTAATCAGAAAATGGTCACAACATAAAAGAATGAAATGCTCACTTGATCTCAAACGGGTTTTTGATGTCACAGCTTGTTTCACCGTCTTTCCTTTTTTACTCCTTTTTTTTGCCATTACTGCAATAGCCATAAAGTTGGATTCTCCTGGGCCGGTCTTTTACCGCGGTTGGCGTATCGGCTTGGACGGCAAACCTTTCAAGATATTCAAGTTCCGCACGATGGTGGTTGACGCGGAGAAAATTGGTGGCGGGACTACCGCAGTGAAGGACCCCCGTATCACCCGGATTGGTAAATTTTTGAGGAGATACAAACTGGATGAATTGCCTCAAGTGTTAAATGTAATCAAAAGTGATATGAGTATAGTGGGACCGAGGCCGGAACTGGCTCAATATACCGGTTTATACAAAGGTGAAGAACTTATGATTTTGAGCGTGCGGCCAGGCATTACGGATTACAGCTCAATGAAGTTTAGCGCCCTCGATGAGATTGTCGGGACTGGAGATGCTGATCGAGTCTTTGAGGAAACAGTTCTCGCCAGGAAGAATGAACTTCGCATAAGATACGTGAAGGAGCATACATTCTTTGGAGATATTAAGCTAATTTTGCAAACTCTCTGTTTGATTTTTAGGAAAGCGTTATGATTGTACAGCCGGAATGTGTTGATTTCCCTGTCCTTGATTTGAAAGTGTCGCGAATCGGCTTTGGGTGTTGCCCCATGGGCCAGCATGACTGGGGGGTCACTGATGAACACGAATTGATCAAGGCAGTGCATGCTGCGCTGGATTGCGGTATTACGTTTTTTGATACAGCAGATGTTTACGGGTGCGGAGTGTCTGAACATGTGTTGGGAAAAGCTCTGCGTGGGAAACGGGAATCAGCCATCATTGCAACAAAGTTTGGGGTTCATATAGAAAATGGCCTAACTTATCTTGATAACTCCAGAAAATGGATCAACCGGGCTGTTGAGGAAAGCTTGTCCAGGCTTGGAACGGACTATATTGACCTTTATCAATTGCATTATTGGGACAAGAAAACACCAATTAATGAGACATTATGCGCGTTGCAGTCCTTAAGGGATTCCGGAAAAATTCGGGCTTTTGGTGTTACTAATATCGCTCTGGCCGATCACGGAGTAACAAAACCTGTGGATGGACTGGCATCTTTTAGTTTTGAATACAGCCTTGCAAACCGTGTGTTTGAGCCTGTTGTCTATGCGAACCAGGAGAAATCAGGGCTTTGTTTTTTATCGTGGGGTAGCCTGGGGCAGGGTATCCTGTGCGGAAAGTACGATAGCGCTATTGAATTTTCTGGAACTGATCGAAGAAGTCGGGAAGTATATGTCAATTTTCATGGTGAAAAATTAGTGCACAATTTACGTATTGTTGACTATATGCGGAGTATGTTGCCCTATTACAAGGACAAGACATTGTCGCAGTTGGCGATTCGTTGGATCCTTGACCAGATTCCATTTTCGATTGCATTGACAGGGATAAAACGGGAAGCGCAGTTACAAGATAATATTGGGGCTTTGGGCTGGAAAATTGATCCGGAACATCATTCCAGACTATGTGAATTGTCCGAGGTTGCAATAGAGGATTAAACAATTCATCCGTTGGGCATTATGGACATATATAGCAGCACAAAATAGCGAACAATTGAAGGATTAATAAGATGGCGACCGATATATCTCTACTTAATGAACTATCCCGAAAAATTCGTATCCATGCGACTCGCATGATCCATACCGCCAAAAGCTCTCATCTGGGAGGCAACCTTTCCATGGCTGAATTAATGGCGGCGCTATATGGCAAGGTTCTCAATATCACACCTGGTTCAATCGAAGATCCTAAACGAGATCGACTTATATTGAGTAAAGGCCATGCAGCGGCAGCCTACTATGCCGTTCTTGCAGAATGTGGGTTTTTTCCCATTGAGTGGCTTGATAGCTTTTATGTGAACGGTGCTCGTTTGGCAGGCCATGCAACACAAGGCATACCAGGAATAGAAGTTTCATCGGGTGCTTTGGGGCATGGGTTGTCGATGTCGGCCGGTATGGCGCTTGCCGGAAAGCGGGATGGCGCCTCCTACCGCGTTTTCGCGGTTCTCAGCGACGGAGAATGTGACGAGGGATCGATCTGGGAAGCGGCTATGTTCTCTGCTCACCATTCATTGGACAATCTTGTTGCTATTGTTGATTACAACAAAATTCAAGCTCTCGGGCACACCATGGATATTGTTGATCTGGAGCCGTTTGCTGATAAATGGCGGGCCTTTGGCTGGTCTGTCCGGGAAATTGATGGGCACAACATTGAACAGATCGTGTCAACACTTGAGGAAGTCCCGTTCGGAAAAGATCAACCCAGCTGTATTATCGCCCATACGATAAAGGGAAAAGGGGTAAGTTTCATGGAAGACAATGTTTTGTGGCACTATCGAAATCCCCAAGGCGAAGAGTATGAGGAAGCGATGAGAGAACTTGGAGCCCATTTATGAAAACGGCATTTATTGAGGCATTGACTCAGGCGGCTGCACAAGACCATCGAATAATGCTGCTTGTGGGGGATTTAGGCTTTGGTGTAGTCACTGATTTTGCGGAAAAGTTTCCCGACCAGTTCGTGAATGTTGGGGTGGCAGAACAAAATATGGCGGGAATCGCCGCCGGGCTTGCTTTGTCCGGGAAAATTGTTTTCACGTACTCCATAGCCAACTTTCCAATTTTAAGATGCCTGGAGCAGCTCCGAAATGACGTTTGTTATCATAAGGCAAACGTCATTTCCGTTTCCGTGGGTGGCGGCTTTTCATACGGAGCATTAGGGATGACGCACCACGGCACAGAAGATATTGCCATTATGCGGGCACTGCCTTACATGACGACCATCGCACCCGGTGATCCCCTTGAATCAAGGGCTGCCACAGCAGAAGCAGCCAAAGGAATCGGGCCAGTGTATCTGAGACTTGGAAGAGCAGGTGAACCGATTGTGCACAATTCTGACACTCAGTGGGAATTGGGCAAGGCGATTCAGGCTCAGGATGGCGAAGATGTTACCCTGATCTCCACGGGCGCAATGCTTAAAACAACGGTGGATGCGGGTTCAGCTTTATCTAAGAAAGGCATAAGCGCACAGGTCCTCAGCATGCACACCCTGAAGCCCATTGATGAAACAGCCATTTTATCTGCCGCCCAAGCGACTGGTTGTATTTTGACGATTGAAGAGCACAGCCACATCGGCGGGCTGGGTGGCGCTGTTGCAGAAATATTATGTGAAAAATCATCCACAAGAGTTCGTTTCAAAAGAATTGCTTTGCCATCTGAGTTCACCGAACATGTGGGCGATCAAGATTATCTGCGTGGCATTTATGGTTTAACTGTGGATGGGATTGTGGAAAATACAATTGCATTGTTGAAAAATGGATGCTGACCTGGAAAAACAAGACATCGGAACACCGAAAATGCTGGCGGAGAATCATTTTCCGGAGATCATCGGAATTAACCTGGAATACGCCCTTGATACCTATGACTGGGAAGGGTGGAATCCCATAACTGATAATGGCATTACGGTAACCGGGTTTTGGGATAAGAGCAAGGGCATCCGCAGATTACGCAGATTACGCAGATTATAGAAGGGAGAAAAGAGCATAGATCCGCACCCCAGAGGAATAGTCCCGACCATTCGGGAATTCCACAGGGCA
>SDBV01014325.1_pt1 | contig 10005 bp, 23 predicted proteins | sample 2277081 | NCBI WGS metagenome assembly SDBV01 (sample SAMN10402039, study PRJNA504765) | marine sediment metagenome | isolation source: marine sediment core GS10_PC15, 223 cmbsf | place: Arctic Ocean: Southern Knipovich Ridge | collected 2010 | reverse complement strand
CGTCTAACATTGCCCCATCTCCCTCATCATCAATCAATTTTTCAATTTGATCATCTAAAACTTTGATATCTTTAACAAGAACTCCGCTATGCTCTAAATAGAGATCTGCCCGGATTTTGCTCAGGCTTTTTTGTTCTTCAGCTAATCGTAATAACATTTCTCCATTTGTTTTGAAAAAATGCATTATTTGTCTTGGTGTTAGTTTGAGAGCATACAGCTCGTTTATTCGCTTAGCCATAGCAGAATAAGACATATCACTTGTTCTTCCAAGCTCCATTAAATGATCCATAACCTGCTGCCCTGCCAATTCAATTTCACTTTTGCGGGTTTTATCCTGTTTTGTAATAATCTGATATTCTTTAGGCAATGGATCTCCTTCTTCTTTTGGTTCCATAATATTATAGTATTGGCCCGAATATTTAAATTTTTCTAAAAAAGAAATATTTATAAAGAGATGTATGTAGTAATTTGTCTATTCTATACTATCTATTAGAGTATAGAAAGCTATATAAATCATTTCAGCTTTTTATAACTCAATTATAAACAAACAAAGGTGATATCCATGGACGAACAAATTATTACATGCCGGATTTCTAAAGCTGGAAAAAATTTATTTGCCAGGATTCCAGATGAAGACAGACATAAGATTAGCAGGGGGGCTTTAGTAAAAATAACTCTTTTAGAACAAGTTATACAGGACCCTCAAAAGATAAAATCTGAATTGAAAGAATACCTAAAGCAGCCAACTGGTGGGGAAAAATTAAAAGGAACTATTATGGGCTATCCAATAGAAATACCAATAGCGAGATTAATCAATAACCTTCCTAAAAATAAAGTTGAAAAATTTTTCTATGAGGCTTTGACAGAAAAATGAGGAAGGATGTAAGCAGATGAAAACATTATGGCATAGCACAAGACTAAATTTATTGTCTAAAATATTAAAAGAAGGCTTGATAGCTAAAGTTCCAGAAAATCGAAGCGAGAAAAGAAAAGGAGTTTATCTCTCAACTTATATGTTTAATTGGACTTATTACGCTTCTTTAATGGGACATTCACCTGCCTTGATATTGAAAATAGATGTTTCTAAATTAAAATTAATCCCAGATTACCACAGCAAAGAAGATTTAAAATTTATAAAAGATAAGATAATAGGAACGGATTACATCAGTTTAACCGATATAGAGCCAATGAGAATAATAGAACTGTGGGAAGAATTTGAACAAAACTCATTTAGAATAATTCCAAATAAAAACAGCAGATAGGCAACGCTGTCCCTGTAAATACAGCAAAAAACTTATGTTTAGCACTTTTAGAGACATAAAGAAAAAGAATATTACAAAGAAGAGTATGAAATGATACAATCTCCAAGATGTGAAATATGCCGAAATGTAGAATTTAGAAATATGGTGAATTTTGGTTATCTTGTTGGAATTATGGTTCATCATAATAGAGTTAGAATGTGTAAGAATTGTGAATCAAACCGAGTAAAGAAAGTAGCTGAAGATAAATTTAGGAGACCTATATATGTAAAAGTTTAAAATGGAACAAGAAAATAAAGGATATAAAGTAGAAGAAAGATTGAGAAAATTCTTCAAGGGAGTTACTAGCTCTCTTGATGAAGTGGATTTTGAGACTTCTACTTCCCTTTATGAAGTCAAGAGCTGTAATATCTTCAATAAATGCTATAATTCAAACCATCTGAGGAAATATAAACATAGTCCACACAAGAAAATAGAGACTCATCAGCTTGGGCGGTTTCAAATCCTGACAGACAATCACATAGCTCTTTATCTCAGGGCCTTGCAAATAAACAAGGCGGCGAAATATATTTTTGTTATCAGAGTTGGAAATCAGATAATATTCAAGATAGTTCCCTGGTCAGATATAAAAATAACTAATGATAAAGATTACCATTACATCGCGATTAGTGATATATTTTATGAAAAAAAGGATTAGGTAATTAATATGAAACTATATTCAAGGGATGAATTTAGGCGTTTAGTGTTTGAAAGAAGCAGAGGTATTTGTAGTATTCCTTGGTGCAAAAAGGAAGGTGTTGATGCCCATCATATCATAGAAAGAAGGCTATGGGATGATGAAGGTTATTACTTGGAGAATGGAGCTTGTCTTTGTGAAGAGCATCATCGTTTAGCTGAACGCAACATCATCATACCAACATATTTAAGAATGTGGAATAATATTATTGAAGTTGCACTGCCTTCTAAATTAAACCCAGATAAAGATTGGAATAAATGGGGGCAGGCATTACCAATGCCGAATAGACTTAGACCTAAGTATCCATCTACTTTTTATTTTCCATTCTCACCAATTCCAAAAGAGCATACAAAAGATGTCGGTAATGTTGAAAGTTTAGTTGGTGTTCCTTTAGTAATCACTAAAAAGATGGATGGGAGTAATGTAAAACTGACCAGTGAGTTTGTAGCTGCAAGAAATTCTATTAATGCTGACCATAAAAGTTTTGATATGTTAAAGGCTTTTCATTCTACAATTAAACATATGATTGCACCCAGTATTGATTTATTTGGGGAATGGTTGTATGCTAAACATAGCATTCATTACAAGAAAGAAAATGCGGTCCCCAATTATCTTATGCTTTTTGCTGCTTATGATACAAAACAAAGATTATGGTTGCAATGGCAAGTGATTGAAAGCATAGCTACTCATTTGAATATACCTACTGTTCCAGTAATAGAAATGGAAGTAGTATATGACAAAAAGTGGCAATTAGAAAAAAGTATTAAGGAAATTGGAGAAAGGGTAATACAACAAGGTCATGAGGGAATTGTTGTTAGAAGTTGTTATGGATTTCATTATTCTCAATTAAGTGATTGGGTAATGAAATATGTAAGGCCCAATCATGTTCAAACTGATAAGCATTGGATGTCACAACCAATTATAAAAAATGAGATGAAAAAATGACATTCTCCCCAAGCGGGTTTCCAAAAATGGACGAGCCACAAACTATCAAGATTGAAGGAATAACGCATGAATGGTTAGATAATTCCGAATGTGATTTTCACAAATGCAAAAGAAACAAGGCAGAGATTACATGGTGTGATGAATGTGATATAGCATTTTGTAAGGAACATATAGATTATCACAACGATTACGAAGAAGGGAAAACAGATTGTTGGTCATTAAAAAAAAGACAAGAGGTAAGTTCTGCTTCCTCCCAAGATTAAGGTATCAATCGCTTTAAGAATACAAAGCATTTGAGAAAGAAGAATGAGTTATTTAGGATCAATACTAATTTCTTTGGGAAGGTCAAATATAATTTACTAGAGTAATCGAACAAGCTGGTGTTCTGATTTTAAGAACACCTTGCATATGCTTAGTGTTCTAGTTTTTAGAACACTCAATTTTTCCGTAAATTTTTTTTCCCAACTTCTATTTCTGGCATTTTTTAGCTATAGTTTTTTCCAAAGCATATGATCCTTATTCTAGATTCTGAAGTGCATATACGCAATCTCCCTTTTATCTCGCAAATTTAGGTTTAACCCTTTAGAACTTTAGGCACTATAAATATTAACCTTATTTCTTATGGAAACAATACATAAAAGCGTTAATCCTATGGCGGACAACTTTAAACCTTTGTTTCCTTTGGAGTGTCTTATGGAATCGTTTTGTTACTATCAACAAAACGATTATAGCCCTGCATTTTCCCTATATCTGATACTTTGGTACTTTCTCATAAAGTAATTACTACGGAGTGAAAGGGCATTTATATACTCAAAATGTAGGGCTTACACCGCTTAAAAGCCCTGAATTTTGGCAGTAAAAAACAAAAAGTTTATATACTATCTCTACTCTAAGGTATAGTATGGGCTTACACCCCTTATCGTGTAGGAGTTTAAAATGGGAATATTAAGAGAGCATATCGGGAAGAAGTTTTCAGATGTAAGAGGGCTTATGACCTTACCTGTTACAATTACCGAGATTGAGAACATACACAACACTATGAAAAGAAACTGTATCTTTGCAGAAGTTTTTGTTATAGGTAGAATAGGAGATAAAAACTACTCTATAATAGGCAAGTTAAACTATAAAGGCATTATTGAAAGATACGCAGATCTTTTATAAAGTATCTGCGGTATAGTTAGAAGATGGAGAGGATTTGAAGTTTAACTTCCAAGAGTAAAACAGGAGTAAAGAGCCAGTAAAGACCTTAAACAATTTATGCTTTACACCTCCAAGAGCAAGAGAAAGGTTGCTAAAAAGCAACCTCACTCTTGTTTTATATTCATAAAGGGATTATGCTACCTTACAACAGCATAGGAGTAATAAAGATGATATACAGAACTGATTTATTAAGGGTGTATTACAATAGACCGCTTTATGATATTGAAAGGGGGGTTTTGTTTAGACCAAAAAGTTTATATAATTCATTACATTTAAAGGAGTTGCTAATAGAATGATACCCTTACTAATACCTTTTAGGATTAAAGAACTTCTTATAATGGGTGGTTCTATTAGCATTAGTCCTATAGGTAGTAAAGGGGCGTTTTGTTCTGAATGCAAGAAAGAGCCGATTTATAAAGCTGGTTTATGTGTGGTGTGTTATTATTCTCAAGAGCCAAAACACAAACTAAACAAAGAAGAAAAAGAAAAGATATTGAATAAGATAATAAGGATTTGTTCTAACATTAATATTTTTAGAGAAAGGGCAAATAGCAGAAGAAGAAAAATAAGAATAAGTAACATAGTGGAAGTTTTTACTGATAAAGAATGGTTGGAAAAACTACAAGCGACTAAAGGAGTATGTCCTGATTGTAATGTATGGGTGGGTATTGCTTATTTAACAATAGACCATATTTATCCTATTAGTAAAGCAAGTAATGATTTCTTAAAAACAGGAGTAAAGCGGGTTTATACTATTGATGATGTAAGACCTTTATGCCTATCTTGTAATTGTAAAAAGGGGGTTAAATTAGAATGAAATTTTTTAATGGCACTACACATAAATACAGATACCTATTTAAAAATGTATGGGGGGGTTTTAGTCGGTATCTTAAAGACCTTATTAAATGTAGTAAGCGGGGTTTTATGGGGTATCAAGAGTATAAAAATAAAGTGGCTTTTTTAGATGAGTTTTATTTTCAGCAGAACACCCGTAAACAGAGCATTAGGAACTTAAAGCCCGTTTTTTATTTGGGTAAGCGGGACAATAAGTGGATACTTGCAGGGCTTTTAATTGCTTTATGCATTATTACTCCTTTTACTAATTGGGCTATTCCTTACATACTGATTAGAACTAAAAAAGGGGGGTTTTTGAAATGGAACAAGAACTTTTAAATTTGGATACAGAAGAAGATTATAAAAGGCAGGATCTTTTGATTGAAGAAAACATACAAGACCTTCAAGACCTTAATAAAGAACTTTCAAAAAAGGGCATTTATCCTATTAAGAATATTTCTTATTCTGTTGTTAAACACCTATGCGGATTTAAGACCTATAAAAGAGTTTATGAGGGGTTTGTTAATCTGTTGGACAAGAAAAAAATATTAAATATGGATTATGAAAAATTAATAAGGCATTTTCTAAAGGATTACAGCAAACTAAACAAAAAGAATTATAGCAGTTTTCTTAAAGTGATTGTTAGACCTAAAGAGATAAAATTATCTTATGTTTCAGTAAATCAGATTACTAAATCAATTTCATTAAAATATAATAATCAAGAGCAAAAAAAGGATTTATCCACCTTATAGGATAGGAGTATAAAAAATGGAAATGAGAACAGAACAGGAAAAAACCGAACTGAAGAGGGCTTTATTTATTGAGGGAAGTTTCTCTTTAAGTGAGGATAGTTTAACGGGAGAAATATTAAACCCCGAATTTGAGGCAATAGAAAGCGACCTATTCCAAGAAGTGATTAAGGGAGTAGCGGAAGAAAGAAGAAAAGAAACCGCTTTAATAAATGAGTTGCTGAATGGCAAGACCATAAATCTAAATGAAAAGGGGTTTTAAAAAATGCAATTAAAAATAATGAGTGCGGAAGATATGAAAAACTTTAAACCCAGTTCTGAAATGGTTAAAAGTGCGGAATTGGTTTTTTTAAATATGGCAAATGTTGAAACAATAAAGCCAGTAGTCCAGAAAATACAAAAGGATGTTTTAAAGGAATTTCAGTTTAAAAGCAGTCCTAAGCAGGACAGGGAATTTAAAGAAGAACAGATTACAGTATTAGAAGAAAAGCATACATATAAATTAAATGATATTGACTTTAAAAAATATCATTCTGAATGTAATAAAAGGGAAGCTAAAAAAGGTTTAGATGTTTCTAACCCTGAATACTGCCCTTTGTTAGTTGCTGAACATGAACTTATAAAAGCTGAAAATAATTTAATAGATGTTTTTGGTGAAGTAGTAGATATTAAAGCCAGTGATATATATAAGCTGGAACATAGAAAAAGGTTTATAGATATTACTTTAAGGTTTATGGCACAGCATATAAATACAAAATCAGTATTATTAAATCTAAGGGAAGAGACAGAATTATTTATAAAAAATACTGAAGAAAAAATAAAGGCGGTGGTTTGAATGGAAGGAAAAAAATGGTTAAGATATTACAATAAAGAAACAGGAAAGGAACTATTAAGGCATGACCTTAAAAATATGTTTGCAGGTGAATTAATATCTACTATTGAATTATTATCTTTTGAAAATAAGATTGATATTAATTTAATTTCTACAGAAGTGGTATAAATGGGATTTAAGGATTTATATGGAAATGAATTAAAAAAAGTTAATTGTTTAGATTGTAATAAAGATATAACAGCAATAACCCACCATAAAAAAGGTTATTGTTTAGGGTGTGCAGTTGATAGAAAATTAATAAATTAAAGGGTGGTAAAAAATGAAAGAGAAAGCAACAATTTATTTATGTAGTGCGATAGGCACGGAAATAATAAGAGCAGAAGGGTATCTAATAAATACCGAGTTTGTGGATTATGCACAATATAAAAATACCCCTCAAGTGGATTTTAGATTTAAAGGAAAAAGAACAACTCAAAGATTTATTAAAGGATACAATCCTTTTTTCTTGATTTTAAAAGGGTGGGATACTCCAAAAGTAGAGGATAGCTTATATTATAATATTTCTGAAAAGGGGGGCATAGTAACTCAAACAAGTAAAAATTTAAGCCATTCTGATGAAAATTATAATATATTCAATAAGTTTATTGAGCCATTATTAAAGAATCATAAAGTTTTATTTGATTATAGGTTTATATGATTATAGCAGAGCAAGAATATAATAAAATGGCGGTGGTTTAGGATGAAAGAAGAAAACTTTGTTTGTTATGTGTGCGGAAGTGAAAGAACACAAAAAGAGATTAAAGAAGATGGTTTTAATTGTGTTTGTGAAGTGGTCTAAAAATGCAACTATTAAAAGAATACAATGAAAAAGTCTATGTAAATAATCCAGAAGATGTTTATAAAGAACTTAAAGAGATTTACAAAGAAAAGAAAGAGTTTTTTATAGCCTTTTATCTGGACAGCAAAAATAAGATTATTGCCAGAGAAATTATAAGCATTGGGACTTTAAACAGTTGCTTAGTCCACCCTAGAGAAATATTTAAAGGGGCAATTCTAAGAAGTGCAAACACCATAATAACAGCACATAATCACCCTAGTGGAGATAGTGAGCCTTCCAGTCAAGACTTAGAAATAAATCGAAAATTAAAGGAAGCAGGGGATTTGTTAGGCATTAAGCTTTTAGATAATCTTATTGTCTGTGATGGCAATTATAAAAGTACAATAAATGCGGGTGTTTAAGATGAATCAAAAAAACTTTATAGGCTCATGCGTTGAAAATCCTTTTGATAGTGTTGAACAATTAAGTAATGTTATAGATAATGCAAAAGAGATAACTTTAAAGGAATTTTCAGATAACTGCGATATTAAAGGGATTAAATTATTTAATCAAAGTTTATCAAAATGCTTTAAAGAATTTCCGCATTCTTTTGGTTTTTATAAGAATGGTGAAATCTTTTTTTTTGAAAATTCGAGGATAGAACATTTTTTTAAATAAACTAAAAAGGTGGTTTAAGTGGAACAAAACGCTGAAACATTACTAAATAAAGACCATAAAGAAATAGCAACCTTATTTTATCAACAAATAAAAAGCGTAACAATAAGAAAGCAAACAATAGAAGAAGTTACAATAGATGAAAAAAGAAAAGTGTATCATTCCATTTTTGATTTTTTAGGAATTGACAACGCACAAATAAAATAAAGGATTAACTTCCGATTAGTGAAACTAAAATAACGAACAAATTAGGATACAAAAGTTAGTCATTTAAATATGACTTTTTTCAAATGAGGTAAATAGCGAGGAGAAAAGTAAAAACTGATGGTTAGTGAATTTCGCAAAGATTAAATAGTTCAATTCATTACTAACTATGGGTTAGGGATTTAGACCTCTCTAATTCGGAGTTAATAAAATGGACAAACAAGACAGATGTAATACAAAGTGGTGTGGCAAGGAGTATCAAATAACCCTGCCTGATGGCACAAAACTATGTTGGGATTGTTGGGAAAAATACTGAGAGGGAGAGTTAAAATGAAATATATAAACGAACAGGAATTAAACAAAAGAGTAATAGACCATTTAAGGGAATTGGGTTTGGTAGTTGAGAGAGTTTCGGGTTATGTTTCTTGGAATGAGATTAAAGTAGATAAAGAAAAATTGACAGGGGGAATTGAAAAGGTTATCAGGGACATTATAACAACAGGATAATTTTTTATCCGTGATTACTTAAAGAAACAACAAAAAAAGAAAAATCAAAACAAATAAGTTGAGGTAGATAAAAATGGAAGAACAAAAAGAAAAAAGTTTAATTGTGAAGTTGGGAGAGGAACTGAACAGGAAAGGTTATGCGTGTATAAGCCAATCTTATATGAATGGCTCGGATACAAAGACCTTTTTACATAAGGAAAATATGGACTTTATGCAGATAACTCAAGAGGACATAGACGCTGAAATCCTTTGGAGTTATTTTGGTGTGGAATATAAGGAAATAAAAAAGTTGGTTGGGGAGAAATTGAAAAGTGAAGATGATAAACTGATAACTGCTAACATAGAAGATGAACAGAAAGAGTATGGGGAAGTTATCAAAGACCTAATAAAATCAAATGAGGAAGTAATAAAAGATTAAAGGGGTAAAATGAAAACTTTACTAATTGATGAAGCACAGATTAAGAGATTAAGAGAAGGAGAGAAAATTATTATTCATTCAAAGGATAATAAAGAGTATAAAGCAGAAGCATTTTTGAAATTAGAGGGGGAAGAATAAAATGGGAGTAATAACCGACAAAGTAAAGACCGCTTTTGATGATTTCAAGAGCAGTTTAGAAAATCAGCAAGAGCAATCTGAATGTATCAAAGGTTTAGTTAAGTCTTTGGTAGATGTTGCAGATAATAGTGTGCATAGTCAGGGACACAGGGACATTTTAGACGCTGAAATAGAAAAACAATTCGCAGAACTTTAAGAAGATGGTAGTCATAGATGACAAAGATAGAGGGCTACCCTGCCCAAGATGTAAGAATATTACTACCGAATTGGTAAGTCTTACTGATGATGGCAACGGAAAAAGAATGTGTAAAAAGTGTAAAAGAAAAATAAGAAAAACATTTCCTAAAAAAGATTTTAGTAGGTGGGAAAATGGATTGGAAAAATAAATTGATACAAAAATTAAAAGATAAAATCCCTAAATTAAATTGGGAACAAGAGGAAGTGATTAACAACACTATATTAGATTTTGAGAATGTTTGCTCTAATTGTGGGAAGGAAATCTCAAAATGTAATTGTGTAAATGTTGGAACAACAAACAGGGAAGAACAGATTAAGAGATTAAAAACTGACATCAAAGACCTAAAAGGAAAATTGTTGTTTGTTTCTACAAAGGCAGTAAAACCGAATATGCACGAAGGAAAAGATATAGCTTCATCACAACGAAAAAGTGAAGTGCGTGAGATTAGGAATT
>SDBV01014324.1_pt1 | contig 10005 bp, 4 predicted proteins | sample 2277081 | NCBI WGS metagenome assembly SDBV01 (sample SAMN10402039, study PRJNA504765) | marine sediment metagenome | isolation source: marine sediment core GS10_PC15, 223 cmbsf | place: Arctic Ocean: Southern Knipovich Ridge | collected 2010 | reverse complement strand
GCAGGCTCCGTGGAATCGCCCCCTGCTCGATCGCCATGTTCACGGAAGACATCGGAGCCTTGAACTGATGGGCGGGGCGATTGTGGCAGTCCATGCAGTCCATGGTCCTCACCTCCGCCGTCGCTTTGTCGGCTTCGCTGAGGGGGTAGTCGACGTTGTTGAATTCGCTCACGCTCCCATCCGCTCGCGTGACGCGTACCCAGGGGATGTCTTGTCGTCTCTCATCCGTCGCGATGTACTCGACCTTGGAGGCGATGAGCATGTGGTAGTGGATGCCCGATCCCTTCATGAAACCCGTCTGTTCGCCGCCGATCTTCAGCAGCATCCGCAGCCGGTGCGGCGTGTTCTCTTCGTCCGAGAGGGTGTAGGCGCGGACCACCTCTTTGTAACCGATGAATTTCTGCGGCCAGTGGCACTCTTCACAAGTCTCCCGCGCGGGGCGCAGGTTGTGGATTGGCGTTGGAATCGGGCGCGAGAAGCTGTTGACGGTAACGGCCCAGACCTGGCGAAGGCCGTCGATCTTGGACTTGACGAACCAGTCGGCACCCTCGCCGATGTGACACTCGACGCAGGCGACCCGCGCGTGCGACGAAGTTTGATAGGTGATCCACTCGGGATGCATGACGCTGTGGCAGAGTTCACCACAGAAACTTGACGACTCCGTCGCGCGGTAGCTCTTGTAGCTCCCGAAGCCGAGGAGTACGAGAGCCAACAAGCCGGCCATCGAAATCGACGCGATGGCGACGAGATGCGAGCGCTTGGCGAAATCGAGGGTGAAGCGGACGGTGGTGGCGAGATCCTGCCTCTGTGGATCTGGAATGCGGCGGTGATGGATGAAACCCGCGAGGAACAAGACGAGGCTGACTGCGATCATCAGCGCAAACAAGAGATAGAGGGCGCCCAGGTACGGAGCGGCGTCCAGGATCGCCTCCAGAACGAGGAGAAAGGTGATGCCAAAGAGCCCCATCGCAGCCAGGAACCACGCCGACCATACCCACCAGTTTCTTCGACGCCCCGTCGAAGTTCGATCGCTTGCTTCGCTCATCACCTTTCCTTGCAACGGAGGTGGCACCAACGTGGGCCGCGCCCGCTGCGCTCACTGTTATCGAACATCACTTCGATCGGTCTAGAACACCAGCAAGTAATTTTTCGATCGCTGCGATGATCGCGATTTCGCTCAATAGAAAAGATTTCCCGAACACGTAAACCGACACCACGAACCAGCGCGGCGACGATCCCAGCGAAAAGCGCTCGACGAGGCTACTCGCGGCCTGCTGTTTGTACTGCCCGGGATGCTCATTTCGAATCCCTTCATGGCCCCACCCCACCCGCCGACATCGCCGTGTGCTTCGGATTCTTTCCGGGTCTGCGGGTCTCCCTGAAGGATTTGGACGTTACACGATCGTCGAAATTCTCACAGGGGTTCGTCGCCCGAACGGGGGTCTCCTGCGCAGATCTGATGTGACATTATGGGACGGCAAGCGCGCTGCCGAAAACTGGATGGGAGTAGGGATCGTGCTAGCGGGCGAATCCTTTGGGTTCGCTTGCGTCGTTGTGCTCCTCTTCGTTCTGCTCCGGTTCGGCTCGCCGCGTATAGGGTAAACCCGACCCCCGCGCGCGCACTTCAGAGCAAGCGTTTTATTCACGACAAACGGATCGGAAGCCGAGCCCCGCGGCCGGGTGCCGCGCGGCGCGGGCGTCAATGAGCGCCATCGCTCAGCAGGTGCTTGGCGTCGAGCAGGGGGCGCGGATCTACCAGGTTTTTGTGGAGCAGCGCCGCTTTGGTTCCCCGGCCGAAGGCCAGCACCATCAGCTGGGTCGCGTGAAGGATCGGGATTTCTCGATCCAGCTCCAGCGAGCGCTGACGGGCGTCCAGATTCATGTGACACAGGGGGCACATGGTGACGACGGCCTCGGCCCCACAATCGCGCGCGTCTTCTAGAACCTTGCGCGACATTGCCAGCGCCACCGAGGTCTGGGTCAGGCTCAGCGATCCTCCGCAGCACTCGGTCTTGCACGACCACTCGACGGTCTCCGCTCCGAGCGCCCGAAGCAGGCGATCCATCTTGACCGGGTACTCGGCGTGCTCGGCACCGGTGATCTGGCTCGGCCGGGTGATCAGGCAGCCGTAGTAGCAGGCGACCTTCAGGTTGCGCAGCGGCCGCTCGACCTTGCGCGCAATCTGCTCAGGGCTGACCCGGTCCATGATCGTGTCGAGCAGGTGCTGCACGCGAACCTTGCCGCGGTAGCCCCCGTCCTCCTGGCGCATGGATGGATCATGGTTCACGCTGTACTCGACTGCCTTCAGGCGGGAAAAGCAGTTGCTGCACGGCGAGGTCACCGTGTCGAGCCCCATCTGCTCGATGGTCGACAGTGTGGTCATCGGAAGCTCGTGGGCCAGCTTCTCGTCGACGGCGTGCGCGGAACTTGCGCCGCAGCAAATCCAGCCCGGAGGCTCGACGAATTCGATGCCAAGGTGCTCGGCCGCCAGGCGCGCGGTCCGATCGTATTCCGCGGAACTCCCCAGCGAAGCGCAGCCGGGGAAATACCCAACCTTGTCCCTCGGCTCGGCGAGCGGCGTAATTTTCTTGGGCGGCCGCGCGAAGTGCGGCAGCAGTTTGAGCCGGCCGCGCAGAATCAGTCGGATGCCCATACCGAGATCCCGGAAGGGCTTCCCCTCGCGCAGGTTGTAGGCGAGGATCAGGGACAGTTCGGGGAGCCGCCCGAGCACGCGAACGAAGCGCAGAAAGAGTTCGTTGAAGCGCGAAATTTCCGGGATCGCCGGAGGAATTCCGCGCCGTTTCGCCTCGATGCGCAGCGCGTTCATCACCCCGGTAACGTCGATCTGCTGCGGGCAGCGCGTCGTGCAGGTCTGGCAGCTGGCGCACAGCCAGATGGCTTTGCTCTCGAGCACGAGCGGGTCGTTCAGCTGTACGCTGCGCATCACCTGATTGGGTGTCAGGTCGAAGCGATCGGCCAGTGGGCAGCCGCTGGAGCACTTGTTGCACTGGTAGCAGCGGAAGACGTTCTGCCCGACCCGTTCCAGCATGGCCCGCGGCAGCGCCTCTTCAGCGGTGCTCTCCGGTGCTGTGATCGCGTTCGTCATCCATCCACCTTGGGCCGCGGCATCAGGCCCGCTCCCTCCACGATCGGCCGGACGGCCGTCTCCCAGCCGATGGCCATGACGTGCACGCCGGCCACACCTTCGACCTGCTTCATTTCCTGGACCTGCTCGATGCAGATCTTGATGCCCTCCGCGCGCCAGGCCTCCTGTTTAGCCGCTTTGTCCCCCTTATCGATCCCCTTCACAGCGTCCGCCATGCGGTCGACGAAGATGTCGGGAACCATCATGCCCGGCACCTTGTCCCGCATGTAACGCGCCATCCCGGTGCTCTTGAGCGGACCGACACCCGCCAGGATCGACACCTTTTCGTGAAGGCCCATGTCGACCACGCGCGCCATGTAGTTGCGGAAGTGGTCCATGTCGTAAACGAGCTGGGTCTGCACGAAATCGGCGCCCGCGGCGATCTTCTTCGCCAGCCGGTGCGGGCGCAGCGCGGCCGGGTCGGCGAACGGATTGGCCGCCGCCCCGATGAAGAATCGTGGACCGCCACCCGGGATCTCCTCGCCGCACTGGAACCGGCTCTCGTCGCGCATCTCCTTGATCATGCGGATCAGCTGCATGGAATCGATGTCGTGGACGTTCTTGGCGCCCGGATGGTTCCCGAACGACTGGTGGTCGCCCGACAGGCAGAGCACGTTGCGGATGCCGTGGGCGGCGGCGCCCAGCAGGTCGGCCTGCATCGCGAGCCGATTGCGGTCGCGGCAGGTGATCTGGATGACCGGTTCCAGCTTCGAATCTTTCAGCAGGATGGCGCTGCCGATGCTGCTCATGCGCACGATCGCGGTCTGGTTGTCGGTGATATTGGCCGCGTCCAGGCAGTCCTCGACGACCGTGCCTCGCTTGCGGACGATCTCCGCGTCGTGATTCTTCGGCGGCTCGAGTTCGCCGGTTACCGCGAAGTGACCCGCTGCCAGCAGGCGCTCGAGATTGCTCCCGCACTTGAGTGCGCCGCCTTTTTCCTCGGAGTTGTCGATTGGTTGCTGCATCGCCATTTTGCGTCCGCCTATCAGCTGTCTTCGTCTTTGGGCAACCGCAGGTCGTCGCGAACGACGCGCCGCGGGCCCCCGTCTCGACTCGTTGACCAATCCTTGGGCGAACTGACCTCCATCAGCTCGTCGATTCGCCCGAGTTTGTCCATGCGCTCCCAGATCAGCTGCCAGGCGCACGGGATGTCTTCATCGATTTCGCAGTGGCCGTGCTTGGATCCGCCACAGGGCCCGTTCATCAGTTGCTTCGCGCAGCGGCTGATCGGGCAGATGCCGCCGGTGCTGCCGAGCATGCAGCTGCCACAACCCTGGCAGCGCTCCTCCCACACACCCGCCTCGGTGGGGCCGCCCATGAACTTGGTGTCGAGTGCCGGTATGATGCGCTTGTCGGGGAATCGTTCCGCGAGGTACTGCACGCCGACCCCGCAGCCGAGCGAGACGATGGCGTCGTACTCCTTGATCTTCTCATCGAGCGTCTCGATGTACTCCACTTCGCACTGGCGCTGAACCGACGTCTCGTCGACCTGCAGCGGTTCGCCGTTGAGGCCGGTGGACATGCGCAGCGACGAGGCCAGCATCTCGACTTCCTTCTTGCCGCCGGCGAAACAGACGGCGACACAGGTGCCGCAACCCACCGCCAGCACCTTGCGTTGTCCGTCCAACATCTCGATGATGGCGTCCAGCGGCTTTCGTTCAGCGACGATCATGGTCCGTCTCCATCCTATGTGGCGCGGGTCGCCAAATCGGGCGACCCCTCGTGTTCAGTTCGTATCTTCGATTGCGCTGGCGCTCGGTGCAGCCTGCGCTCTTTGCGCGCGCAGGGGGTTGGGGCCCAGCGCGCTGATCGTTTCGGCCATTTCCTTGGCGCGTTCTGCGAACTGCACCCCCATTCCCGCCGATACATTGATCATCCGGACGCGTTCGCGTTCGAGTCCAATCTCCTCCAGCAGGCCGCGGACGTGCTCCACGCGTTGATTGGCGTGCAGATTCCCGGTCTGGAAGTGGCAGCGGCCAGACAGGCAGCCCGCGACCAGCACGCCGTCGGCTCCGTCCTCGAGCGCCTTCAGCAGATGCAGGGAGTCGACGCGGCCGGTGCACGGCACCGCGATGATCTTGATGGAGGACGGGTAGCCGCAGCGCGAGCCGCCGGCGAGGTCGGCCGCCGCGTAGGCACAATGAAGGCAGCAGAATGCCACGATCTGGGGCTCGAATTCGGGCGTGTGCGTCATCCCGCCGGAACCTCCTCGGGCGAATCCCCGAGCAGCAGCGCGTCGACTTTCGACATCACCTGTGCGTCGGTGTAGTGCATCAGTTGGATGGCGCCGGCCGGACACGCTGCGGCGCAGAGGCCACAGCCCTGGCAGAGTGCCGGCTCGATCCTGGCCGCGCCCTTGATGCCCCCCACCCCCGTGAGCTCCCCGTCGATCTTCGGCACCCCATACGCGCAGCTGCGCACGCAGGTGAGGCAGGCGACGCAGAGCGAGGGGTCGATGTTGGCGACCTTTCCACCCGTGGTGATCGTGTCGTGAGCCAGCAGCGCCGTTGCGCGCGCCGCGGCCGCCTGCGCTTGCACGATCGACTCGTCGAGAAATTTCGGGTAGTGGGCCAGTCCTGCCATGAAGAGCCCATCCGAGGCGAAGTCGACCGGCCGCAGCTTCGCGTGTGCCTCCAGGAAGAAGCCGTTCCCATCCAGCTGAACCTTCAGCCGTTGGTTCATCTCCTGCGCCGCCGGTCCCGGGACGACGGGGTTGCTGAGCACGAGTAAATCGGGTTGCAGCGTGATCTCGCGGCCAAGAACCTCTTCCCAGACGCGGATCTCCAGACTGGCATCGTCCGACTCCGACGCATCCAGTGTCCGCACCTCGGGTCGACTCGCTTCATCGTAGTGGATGAAGGCCACGCCGTTCTCTCGGGCCTGGGTGTGGAGCCGCTCTTTGAAACCGTAGCTACGCATTTCGCGGTATAGTATCGTGACCTGCGTTGCCGGATCGAGGCGCTTGATGGCCAGCGCGTTCTTGAGCGCTGACGAGCAGCAGATGCGTCCGCAATACTGTTCGGCCGGGCCCACACACAGGACCATCACAACGGACTTGGGAAGCGGCCTGGCGCGCTCGTCTTTCGGCCCCTCCGCATGCTCGGCCAGGAGTGCCTCGAACTCGAGTCCGGTAACGATGTTCGGGCTCGTTCCGTAGCCGTACTCGTCGCCGTGATATTCGACACCGCCTGTGCACAAAATCGCGACGCCGTGATGTATCTCGCGCTGGGTTTCCGCGCCCTCTCGGGCGGGCGAGGGGGCGTCTGCAGCGCCGCCATCCACCGAGGCCCGCTTCAGGGTCGAGGTGAAGTTGCCCATGAAGCCGGTGGTGGAGGCGAGTCGCGTCTCCAGGTGGAGGGTGATGTTGGTCTCCCTTTCGACCCTGCCGATCAGCTCGGTCAAGAACTCCTGGGGGCCGGTCGATGCCGCGGCACCCTCGCGCGGAAGGCTTCCCTGATCCGCGATGTCGTCGATGCTGAAGTGCAGGTTGCGCACGTTGCCGCCGAGTTGGTCGCTCTGCTCGACCAGATCCACGGGAAATCCCTGCTCGGCCAGGGCCAGCGCAGCGCTCATGCCGGCGACGCCACCGCCGATCACCAGTGCGGATTTGGTCATCGGCATTTCCGACGTGGTGAGCGGCTCGAGTTCGCTGCTGCGCGCGACCGCCATGCGCACCAGGTCCTTGGCCTTCGCGGTCGCCTTGTCCCAGTCGTTTCCGTGCACCCAGGAGCACTGGTTGCGGATGTTGGCCATTTCGAAGAGATGGGGGTTGAGGCCGGCGTTTCGGATGCTGCTTTCGAACAGCGGCGCGTGGGTGAGCGGTGTGCAGCTGGCCACAACGACGCGGTTCGCGCCCAACTCCTTCACGGTTTCGGCGATGTGGGCGATCGAGTCCTGCGAGCAGGCGTAGATTTTCTCCTCGGAGTGGATCACTCCGGGCAGGTCTCTGGCGTACTCGGCCACCTTCGTGACGTCGAGATAGCCGCCGATGTTGGAGCCGCAGCGGCACACGAATACCGCGGTGCGCGGCTCTTCTTCGGTGACGTCGCGTTCCGGCGGAAAAGCGGTCTCGGTGGTCAGCGAATCGCGCGAGCGCGCCAGCAGCCCTCCCGCTGCGGCCGCCGCCCCGCTGGCCTCGACGATCGATTCGGAGATGTCGCGCGGCTCGCGGAAGGGGCCGATCGCGTAGATGCCGCGTCGGCTGGTCTGCAGGGGATCGAACTGCACGGTGTTGCAGAAGCCGTGTTGGTCGAGCTGCACGCCGAGCCGATGCCCCAGGTTCTTGACACTCTCGGAGATCTCCATGCCGACCGAGAGCACCACCATGTCGAATTCTTCTTCGCGAACGCGAGAGCCACCCGAGATCTGCAACGGTGCGTCTGCATCCGGCGCCGCAGTACCCACCACGTATTGGAGCGCGAGGTTCCCACTTCCAGGGCTTTCCTTCAGTCCCGAGATGCGGCAGCGCGTGTATTCGATGCCGTCCTTCTCGCGAGCCCGCTGGTAGTAGCTCTCGAAGTTCTTGCCGAAGGCGCGCATGTCCATCATGAACACGTGGATCTGGGTGTCGGGCTCGTGCTCGAGGGTCATGACGGCCTGCTTGGCGGCGTACATGCAGCAGACCGTCGAGCAGTAATCGTGGGTGGCATCGCGGGATCCGACGCACTGTAGGAAGGCGATGTGCTTGGGTGTTTTTCCATCCGAGGGGCGTTGCACGTGTCCGGCGGTCGGGCCCGAGGCGCTGAGCAGGCGCTCGTACTGCAGCGACGAGATCACGTTTGGGTAGCGCCCCAGACCGTACTCCTCGGAGAGTTCGGCGCGGTAGGCCTCGAAGCCGGGCGCGAGAATCACCGCGCCTACCTCGACTTCGCGCGTGGCGTCCGGCATGTCGAGATCGATCGCGTCGACCCCGCAGGCGTGGAAGCAACTCCGGCACTCGGAACACACGCCGCAGGACAGGCAGCGCGCGGCCTCGGCGCTGGCTTGCTCCGCGGTGTAGCCGGCTTCGACCTCGCCGAAGTCGCTGCGGCGTTCGTCGGCCTGCCGCTCGGGGATCGAAATGCGCGGCGCGCGCACGATCTCGCCGCGCTCCACCTGTCCATCGAGTTCCGATTGACTCGGCTCCGCCACCGAAGGTTTATCGGCGGGTGCCTCTGCGAGCGGCTCGCCGCGCAGGAAGTGCTGGATCGCTTCGGCGCTGCGGTGTCCGCTGGCCACGGCTTCGATGACGAAGGAGGTGCCGCTGGTGCTATCGCCTGCCGCGAAAACTCCGGGGCGAGCTGTTGCATACGTATTGGGATCAATGGCGACGGTGCGGTTCGGTGCGAGCTCGACCCCGGCATTCTCGGGCAGGAAGGCGAGGCCGACACGCTGGCCGACCGAGAAGATCACGACGTCGGCGGGCAGCACGTGCTCCGAGTCTGCTTCGGTCTGCACGTTCAAGCGGCCGTCCGCCCCGAAGTCGAAGCGTTCGACGCGCTGGCACTCGACGCCGGCTGCGCTTCCGTTGCCATCGTCGACGATGCGCTGGAAGGTGCGTCCTTCGTGAATTTGGATGCCTTCCTCGAGCGCTTCTCGGACTTCTTGCTTCGATGCAGGCATGGCCTCGCCGCTCTCGAGGCAGGCCATGTGTACTTCAGCGGCGTCGAGGCGTAGCGCGGTGCGCGCCACGTCGATGGCGACGTCGCCGCCGCCGATCACCAGTACGCGCTTGCCCTGAATCTCGGAGCGGGGATCGTTCGCGTCGTCGTCGATCTCTGCGAGTCTCACGTCGCGCAGGAAGTGGGTGTTGATCAGTACGCCGTCGAGATTTGCACCGGGTATGCCCAGCCGAATTCCCTCTTGGGCGCCGGCGGCGACCAGGACGGCGTTGAATCCCTCGGTGAACAGATCTTCGAGGCTCGTGACCGGCGTGTTCGTGCGCAGCTCGACGCCGAGGTCGAGGATGTCTTGTACTTCGCGATCCACGACCACGGCGGGCAGGCGGTATTCGGGAACGCCGAAGCGCAACATTCCGCCCGCCGTCGGCAGGGCCTCGAAAACCGTCACCGCGTAGCCGTTCATGCACAAATCCTGAGCGGCCGTCAAACCACACGGGCCGGCCCCGATGATCGCGATGCGCTCGTCGAAGCGGCGCGCCACCGGTTCGGGGGCGACGCGCGGCATGGCGTAGACGCTGTCGGTGACGAAGCGCTTGAGGCCGCGGATGTTGACTGCTTCGTCCACCTTGGCCCGGCTGCACGCGGTCTCGCAGGGGCGGTTGCAGATGCGACCGCAGATCGCCGGAAACGGGTTGTCTTCCTTGATCGTGCGCATCGCGTCTTCGAGGCGGCCCTCGCGAATCAGCGCGATGTAGCCCTGCGCGCGCTGGCCGGCGGGGCAGGCGTCGCGGCACGGGGCCACGCCGCGCTTTTCGATCGCGTAGGCGTTGGGTGTGGCCTGGGGGTAGAGCTTGAAGGCCGCTCGCCGCTGATCCAGCTGCAGATTGAAGTCGTTGGAGACCGGTACCGGACAGGCCTCGGCGCAGGCACCGCATCCATTACACTTATTGGCGTCTATGTAGCGCGCCCGGGTCCGTATCTTCGCCTTGAAGTCGCCCGCTTCGCCGTCGACTGCGACGACCTCGCTGTCGGTCAGAAGCTCGATGTCGGGGTGTCGCCCGACTTCCACCAGTCGCGGAGAGATCGTGCACATCGCGCAGTCGTTGGTGGGGAAGGTCTTGTCGAGCTGCGCCATGTGGCCGCCGATCGCCGACTGCTTTTCGACCAGATAGACCTTGTAGCCCGCCTCGGCCAGGTCGAGCGACGCCTGCATGCCGGCGATGCCACCGCCCACCACCATGACGGCGCCGACGACGGCTC
>SDBV01014323.1_pt1 | contig 10005 bp, 7 predicted proteins | sample 2277081 | NCBI WGS metagenome assembly SDBV01 (sample SAMN10402039, study PRJNA504765) | marine sediment metagenome | isolation source: marine sediment core GS10_PC15, 223 cmbsf | place: Arctic Ocean: Southern Knipovich Ridge | collected 2010 | reverse complement strand
TTATTTATTATTTTAATATTTCATTAATAAATATTTAACTATATAAACAGAATTTATAATTCTCATTTTTCAAAAAGTGATATAAGAATCTTACAATTATTTATAAAAATTTATAAATTTTCTATAAAAGTCAATCTTTCTATTATAATTATCCATCTTTCATTCTTTCATTGGGGGAAAAGACCAGACCTAAGGTTGTCAGGCTGAGAAATATATTTAAAAAATGCTTTTATCCCCAATAATTAGGTTATTTTTAACAAGATTCGCAACTTTTACATTACTCCCAATAATGGAGTTTTCTGATATTATGTTTTTAAGCTGAACACTTTTTTCAATAACACAATTCTTTAAAATACAATTCTCAATATAAGAGTTGTCACCTATAGAAATATATGGACCAATTACAGAATTTATTATTTTAGTATTTTTACCAATGAAAATTGGATTTTTTAAAAAAGATTTTTCCACTGCGATGTTTAATTCTTGAAAATCTTCAGCTCTAATAGAATTTTGTTCTAAGAGGTATTTGTTCCCATTTAAAAGTTCAGAAGGGCGTCCAAAATCTAGTATTCCTTGTTTTAATTCAACAGCAGCTAGTTTAAAACCTTGGTTAACAATATCTTGTAAAGCCCCAGTCATATAAATTTCTTTAGATTCTTCTTTTCTTTGATCTAAATCTTTTTTTAAACTCTTGAAAAGGGCTAGAGTTGCGGTATTAGAAAATGAATATATCCCAGCAATAGCTAAATCTGAAACAAATTCTTTAGGTTTTTCAATTAAATCTTTAATTAAATTGTTTTTATCAACAGTAACAACACCGTAAGACTTGGCTTCCTCCTTAGGTACTTTCATAACGGTAATTATCCCATCTACATCGGATTCCCAATATTTATACATTAAATACGAATATTCATCTAAAGGTATCATATCTCCTAAAAAAATTAGAGACCCATCTCTTTTGTCTTCTTCAAAACTGCCAGATTTTATTTTTTTAAATCTTGTATGTGCTAGATAGACAGCTTCTCCTAGACCCCAATAAAATGGGATACCCTCTTTGTATCCTCTTGGATTTTGTTCGATAAATGTCAATTTAAACTTATCTTTGTAATGCTTTTTTATATATTCCATTATTTGCCGTTTTTTATACCCTACAATTAAAATTAATTCCGTGTTCGAGTCAAATGTATGCGTGAACTTAAGAAGAATATGATCTAAAACCGTTTTTCCAGCAATAGTTAGGAAAGTTTTAGGCTTACTTAATGTAAATGGTCGTAACCTTGATCCTATGCCTGCAATTGGTCCAATAATTTTCAATTTTTTTCTTATTACTCAATTTTAGTTTTATTTAAAAACTCTAATAAAATCTTGATTTATCATAATCAAAAATTCTTTGTAAATAACCATAATATAAATCTAAACCATTTTCCTCTCTTACTGAGCAAGAAATTAATTCTGAAGTTGAACCTAATTGAATAAACACTTCAGAAAGCAACATAGATAACTCTCTAATTAATCCTTTTTCCCGCTCATTCGTAGAATCTTCTAAAGCGTGAAAATCTTGACTCCAATTAACAATCATATCTATTTGATCCTCATCCAATAAATCAACTTTAGATAATACATTTATCTGAGATATATTTTTAAATCTAAATTGAACGGAAGCAGCTAAAAGTAGTGTAGAAATAAAACCATTCGGTCTGAGGACAAAATTAGAATCAAAAAGAAAAGTAACCGCTCTTTGAATAGAACCAAAACCTAAAGTACTGGCAATCAGTGGTCCTGTTTCTCTAAAAGCAAAAAGTTCAAGTTGTCCTGCTGTATCCACAAATATCCAATCTGCATTATACTCATCAATATCATCTTTTAAATCATCTAAAAAGTTCACCATTAAATCAGCTGCTAAAATCATAGCTCCATTAGGTCCTAATCCATATTCTTCCATAACGTCCCCAAGTATAATATAATCTCGTATATCTATATCTGGTTCATATGATAACACCTTAACACCAGGATCTAAATTTAATGTAATCGCTGATATTTCTGGATCTCTATTTAAAACATAATCCTTCATTTGACCAGTCAAAGTGCTTTTGCCACTCCCAGCTGTACCAAGAATATAATTCAATAAAATTTTAATTAACCTCGAGTGAAAGATATGTTTTTTTTAGCTTCAGATATTGGATAATAATTAAAGATTTTTCATTAAGTGAAAACTTTTATTTCTTAAGATTAGATACTTTTTATAATTTTAGTGATTAAATAAAGTTTTATTTGTTATTTGGGGGATTTTAAGTTTTCTAACCGAAGTTCTTTTTCCTGTTGTTTTTTAAATCTATTAATTTGGTTTTTAATAGCTTCTTCTTCTTTTTTCTCTAATTCTTCATCATCAAGCATTATTGTTTTTAGCTCTTCTTCAGTTAATGGTTTTAAAAAATCTTTAATATTAAAACTAGAATTTGCTCCCATTTTGGTTTTAAAAATTGATTTCATTTCTTTAATTACCATTAATTTACTAGAAGAAATTTGTCCTTCTATTGGAGTTAGCTTTGAAGGACTTTTAATTCTTACAATTCCCAATTCTGATCTCTGGGCGATTGGAGCTGAAGGAAGATATTGAACATTATTATGTGGTGCAGATTGAAAAGATAGCGATAATTTTTTTATTTCCTGCTCTATCCTACTTAAAGTCTTATTACTTTCACTTATTAGAGATAAAAGAGAATCTTCTCTAGTAATTTTTTCAATTTTACTTTTCTCATAAATTATTGTCCGTTTTTCTTTAATCTCATGAAAGGACATTTTTAATTCTTGAAATACCTTTTTTTGAGTGAATTTAGTAGTAACACTTCTTTTTAAGGTTAAATCTTCATATTTAAAGCCGTCATAACAATCTTCATTAATCCAAATGTCTGATATTTTAAAATTTTCTGTGAGATAATATTCAAATCGCTGACCAGAATACAAGAAAATTGTTAATCGTGAGATTTTGATTTGAAGATCATTACAATTTACCATCTCATCTAATTCAATTGAAAAGGATAGAGATTCAGACGAATGATATAACTTTTTAATAGCAATTAGATAAGGAGGGTTGTTATGGTAGAGTTCTTGTTTTAAAAATTTTGAAATTTCAAATTGAATTGTTAATCGCTTTATCTTTTCTGGAAGAAACTTTTGTTTTTCTTCTTCATTCTTCTTGAATTCTAAAAATAACTTGCTTTGGTCGTCCCACAAAACTTGGAACAATTCCATCTTTAGTTTGAACCTTAAAATTTTAAATAGTATGCATACAATTTGATATGTCTACGATTTAAATTCAAAGTTTCATTTAAAATATTGCGACTTAAACAATTTAGTAATTTCTTATATTTCACCAAACAAAACACAGATATATATCACCAATTTGATTTTATTCACTTTTTCTTAAATTTAACAAATAATAAATTGGCCTTTTCAAATTATTTTTAAAATATTCTATTTCTTCTTTCGAATGATCTCCAATATAATTGTGTATGTCTAAAACTAAAACTGCTTCTTGAAAACGTAATTTTCGTAAAGCTATTTCTTGTAATTTCTCCCATTCTATGTAAGAAAATTTCATTTTATTTAATATACCATCAATAGAACAAATTGAAACTATTTTTTTATGAATAATCTGTAAAATCGATTCAATTTTAATAAAATAATCCTTAAACTTTGCAGATCCTATTAAATAAATTAAAGTTTCTTCTATAATCGAAAAATCAAATTCTTTAAATTCTTCCAAGAAATTCTTATTTAATCGTTCTTTTTTCATCTTTTTACACCAAATTTATTCTAATTTTCTTCTTACTCAATTGAAAAAATTTTTAACAATTATGTCATCTAAATAATATATCATTTTTTACAATATTTTGGGACATCTTTTACCAATTAGGGTATTTAAAATATAATAAAAATCTAAATAAAAAACTCAAGATTGGCGTTTCGAATGGCTACCGAAGCTATTAATTATAATGATGTTTCAAATGATATAATTTTTAATATTTTTCAGAGTGCAATTTTGGAAGGTGTTAAAAAAGAAAATCACCAAGTAATAAAAAAAGGAAGGACTTTAAAATCAAGTTTTTTAAAAATTGAGAGTGATCCTGAATCATACACAAGAAATAAGCTTGAACCTCATATTAAAAAACTCCTTCCTAACGTTGAGTTACATGCTGAAATTCATAAGAAAACGAGTCTTGGGAATTTAAAAAAACCAGATGGTTTTATAATTTCAAAAGATACAGAGATAATTAAAAATTTGCTAATTGAATGGGAACCATTTAATGAAGATCTAAGGATTAAAAGGGATCATGGAATAAACCAAGCAAAAATTTGGATATCTGATATCAATATTGGTAATCTAAATAATGCATTAGTAACAAATGGCAATGAATGGATTTACATAAAAACACAGAAAATAAACGAAGAAATTAGAGTTGTAGAGCAAGAACTTTCTGTAAAGCAAGCACTTAAATTAATGGAAAAGGTATATAATGCTGAAAAAATATATGAGAACCCAATTGAAGAAGCGATAGACATTACTGAAAAATTTTATAATTGGTATGTAGCTTTAATTTATGGAGGAGCATATATTAATAAAGAGAATGTTAAAAAAAATATTCCAAAAGAAGATTCTCTTTTAAATAATGTAATATTTGCGTCTTCAAAACAAGAAAAAAAGGAATTTATTAGATTAAATTTCACTCGTTTAATTTTTGTAAGAATTTTATCCGAATATGGTATTATTAAAGATGATATTCTTAACTACTTGAAAAATACTAAACCTGAGGATTTTTATAACCGAATAAATCAATTATTTTTTGAAACACTAAACACTCCGTTAAATCTACGAGAAAATATCCCTAAAATTTATGAAGGTATCCCCTATTTAAATGGAGATTTATTTAGAAAAAAAGAAATTGATGGGAAAGGTTTAAAAATTCAAAGAGAATCTTTTGTTAAATCAATACAATTTCTTAGAACTTTTCATTTTAAAAAAGAGTATGAAAATTTAGAGAAAAATTTTAAAATTGATAACACTATTGATCCTAAAATTTTAGGGCAGATTTTAGAAAAAACAATTGAAGATAGAAAAGAAAGTGGAGTATATTATACACCCCAAGTAATTACAGAATATATGGCAAAAGATATTATAGAAAGTTATCTAAAAAACCAAATCATTGATTTTTTAAAGAAAAGGGAAGATAATCAATGGAAATATATTGAAGATTTTTATGATGTGTTTGATCTTGATAAATTAATTCTTAAAAAAATTTACAACCAAATAATTAAACCCATAAAAATATGTGATCCTGCTGTTGGATCTGGAGCATTTCTCTTAAGCTGTGGAAATATGTTATTTGATATCAGAAAAAGCATCATAAAAAAGATAGAATTATCTGAAAGTAATTATGATATTAAAAAAGAAATTATCCAAGAAAATTTATATGGGGTTGATATTAAGGATCCTGCGGTTGATATTTGTAAACTAAGATTATGGTTATGGATTATTGAAAAACAAGAGCCTGAGCCATTACCTAACATAGATTTCAATATTAGAAAAGGAAATTCATTGATTGGGTTTACTAATACAGAAACTATTAAAATAGATCCTCAAGATATTAGCTCATGGATTAAAAAGGGTAATTTAATGAAAATATTTTTAGAACGAAATGAAATTATAAAGGAATATTATTTAATAGAAGATCCATTGAAACAAAAAGAATTAAAAAAAGCAATTGATAAGGAAACTGATGATTTTAATGAAAAACTAAATGAGGCTCTAAAAAATGATTTAATGAAAGAAAATGTAAAAATAAATATTAATGACTTAACAAAACTAAATATTTTTCATTGGGTTATGGAATTTTCAGAAGTTTTTGAAAAAAAAAATGGTTTTGATATTGTAATTGGAAATCCTCCTTATTTCAGAATAACTTTTGCTCCTAAATTAGAACAAAAGATAATTGGAAAATTAGGAATCCTAAAAAATTATCATCATGGTCAAGGTGATATACACTATGATTTCACTGTGCGTAGTTATGAATTGTTAAGAGATGGCGGATATTTTATGTTTATTACTTCACGTTATTGGCTGGAGTCTGCTTATGCTAATTATCTAAAAAAATATTTTAAAGAGCGAGTAAGCTTATCAAAAATTATTGACTTTAGAGAACAATTGTTATTTAAAGGAGTTAATATTCATAATTCAATTCTTTCTTATATAAAACATCAACCTCTAAAAAACAGGAGTTTTTTTGAAGTTTTTCTATATGAAGAGAACTTTTCTGAAGGTTTAAAGAGTCTCAAATTAAAAAAAAATTTAGAAAAAGCGGGAGAATTTAATTTAGAGAATTGGAAAAGCAATGAAAATTGGGCATTCACCCCAAAAATTCATAAAGAACTTTTCATGAAAATTAAGAAAATTAAAACGAAATTAGGTGATGATTATAATTGTAATCAATATACAAATTCTTTTAGAAGGAAACACAAACATATTTTGATATTTGATGATAAACCTAAACGGATTTCTGAAGAACATTTAAGAAAATATCGAAAAATGGGAGAAATTAAAAAATTTTGTGTTGAACCACTGATTAATAAATATGTTGTTGTAATCCATAACAAAGAAAAATGTTGGAATGATAGCCAATTTAAGAAGTATCTAATATCAAAGAATATTTCTAAAGCAGATTTAATTGAAATTAAAAAGCAGAGTGACAAAAATATTGATAAATATGATGAGATAATATATATTGGCTACAGAATTCCACGAATAACATTCAATTTTACGTATGTAGACGATAAAACTTGGGTCGATAATACTTATTTTATTACTAAAAAGAAGGCAACAGCATTTTCATTGAAATTTTTGATTGCTGTTCTTAATTCTGATTTAATGAGATACTATATTGATATTGTAGGAAAAAAAAAAGAAGATGAAATTGAGATTGGATCAACATTTTTGAAAAATTTACCCATTATTCTACGAAGAGGATCTTTAAATAAATTTAAAATGAATCAAATTGATTTTATTGAAAAGATTGTCTCAGATATTATTAAACTGGAAAGGGTGGATGAAATTATTGATGTAAAATTTTGTCAATTAAATGATTTAATATATAATTTATATAATATCACAGAGGAAGAGAAGATATTAATTAAAAATTATATGGCTGAAAAATTATTAAAATTGAATTATTAGCTATGAAAATTCTATAATATGACAATATAAATATATAAAAAATTTTGTTATTTCTAACCTTTCTAACTTTAAAAATAAATTCTATGTTAGATTCATAAATCTTTATGATTTCATCATTTTCTTGACTAAAAAGTACCACTCTCTTTATATTTTTATTGCTTCTAATCTTTAAATCCAAAAGATGATGAAAAGATATCCTAATAATGCAAAAATTCATCAGGGCTTTCCACCTGATATTCACGTAATTACAGAGGGTTTTATATTAAAATCGATTTCAGAGGTAAAAACTGGAAATAAAATCTATGTTAATTCATCAACTATAGAGCAAGTCCAAAACGTTAAAAAAATTATGTATAGAGGGATAATTAACGAAATTAGATGTACAGGTCAAATTTTTAAAATTGGATCACCCGAAAATCAATTATATTATGCTATAAAAAAAGAAATAAGAGATTATTGTCGTAAAAAGTATGGCAAGTTAAATATTAGAGTGTTAGAAGAAAATATTGAAATCCTAAAGAGCAAGCAGTTAAAAAAGGGGGATATTCTAATAATCCCAAAACATAAACAAATAAAAAAAAGGCTTAATCTCAAAACTGAAGAATTTATATCAACATTTTCAAATCAAATTCGAAATGAAATTCCAAAAATACTATCCTATACAAAAGAACTCTTCAGATGGTTTGGATATTATCTTGCTGAAGGAATGATATTATTTACTTCTGATAAAAGATACGAAAAAAAATGTAGAGGTGTTTCATTTACGATAAGTATTAATGAAAAAAGATTATTAAAAGAAATTATGTTTTCTGGTGAGGAAATATTTGGTGTTAAGCCCAAGTTAATTGAAATACTTAATAGAAATGCATATCGTATTAATTTTTATAATACTCAATTAGGGGAATTAATATATTGCTTATTTAATACAGGATCTTCGAAAAAAAGAATACATCAGTCTCTAATGTCTGCTCCAAATGAATTATTGAGAGAACTCATAAATGGCTGGTTGAAAGGTGATGGCTGGGTGTGTAAAGCAAATGATTTAATTATTGGAAATACAACATCCATTGAATTAGCAAAACAAATCTATTTAATTTTAATTAATTTAGGAGAATTACCCGCTTTAGGCTTATCTGCCCATAAGAATCAAAATAGGAATAAAGCAAGAGAACAAGGTTATTATTTACGGCATAATCTTTACAATATTCGACTTTATAAAAATAAAAATAGAAGTCATAGGAAGCAAAATAGAAATTACGTATTTTCTCCAATATTGAATATAAATTTTAAATTCTATGAAGGTTATATCTATAAATTAAAAATTAAAAATAGTTTTTCACTTCAAGTAAATTATATTTTAGCTAGTATTTAAGATATTTAGCGTTAAATACCCTCCATTATCCGATTAAATGAATACTATAAATCCCACTCAAATCCTGAAAAATTACTAGAACGCATTATCTTAGCCTCTTCAAATAAAGAAGATATTGTAGCAGATTTTTTTTGTGGGACAGGTACAACCTTAGCTGTTGCTCACAAATTACAGAGAAACTGGATTGGAGTGGATAGTAATCCGAAAGCAATAGAGTTATGTAAAAAGAGATTAAATATCCAGTAAAACAATATCTAAATGAAGTCCCCGTGAATAATCTTAAATAATACATAGAATGGGGATTAAATATTAACAACTTTTACCATAATATCTACGTAAAACCTAACACCAAAAAAATCTTCACCTAACTTTTCTCAATGAAAATTTTTTCAATTTCTAACCATTTTTTTGCATCTTCAAGATTATGTACAATTTTTCTTTTAGGAGACTCTGCTCTATCTAATAAAATTTGAATTTCTTTATCTAAGACAGGATTTATTCCAATAATCCAGGCAGATTTTATTAATTTTTCGTTATTTCTTTTTAAAAAATTCAAAATAATTTCAAAAGATTTAAGATTAAGCAATATAAAACTTACACCATCAACAATTACAGAAAAATTTTTAAAATCTTTTATTTTCTCTCCAAATTCATTTATGAAACCTTCCGCAACTGAGGGTGGAAATGTACCTAATACCTTTACATAGAAATTATTTTCCCCAATTTTCTCGATTCGATACATTATTAATAAATTACTTTTTAATAGTGTTACTATTTATATTCAACACATTACCTTATTTTTTTTATTGTTTGGTTAAATTTTTTTGTTTAACACAATTTTTGAAAAAAAGATATAGATGTTGGAGCAGTCGTAGAGAATAAACTTTTGAAATTTGAAAATATTTATTAATGTATTATTTCTGTAGTGCTTTCTATTTGCACTTTATCAATTAAATTATATTTTTTCCAATCTTTTTTAGAGATTTTCCTAACTGCTTTGTTACTGCCACATCCTTCACAATTAATTTTGATTTCCCCGTGAAGATATCCACATTTATCACAAATATATGGATAGGTTTTCTTAAATAATTTCCAATCTATTTTAATATAACCTCACCTCGCCTTGAGATTCTACTATTGTGTAGATGAAGTTATACTCTAATTAACTGATTTGTTAAGTTGTATAAGGAAAAATTCAAATTTGAATACAAAATGAAAGATTTAGACATGTAATTTTACTTTCAAAAAGTTATCATTTGAAAAAGAATCCTTAAAAAAAAGTAATTAAGTTTTGTTTTCTAATAATATATGATAAAAAGGTGTTTCAAATTAAGCTAAACAAATTGAAATCTGTAGCTAATAATGCTCTAAGACAATCAATTGCAGCTAAAAACTATTACAGAAT
>SDBV01014322.1_pt1 | contig 10006 bp, 7 predicted proteins | sample 2277081 | NCBI WGS metagenome assembly SDBV01 (sample SAMN10402039, study PRJNA504765) | marine sediment metagenome | isolation source: marine sediment core GS10_PC15, 223 cmbsf | place: Arctic Ocean: Southern Knipovich Ridge | collected 2010 | reverse complement strand
TTGGCTACGGGCGTTTTGGCTACGGGCGTCTTTGGTTTGGGTGCAAGCGGTGCCTCGGGCTGCTGTGCGGCCGACCGCGGCGCGGCGCTGGAGATGAGAAATCCCATGACCAAGCCTGTAAGTACCCATTTTCGCACGGTTTATTTCCTCGGGGCCAAGTAGCAATAATACAACGGTGTTCGTTTAAGCGATCATGACTATGTAGCTCACCGCGGAGCAACCGTGCCACCTGCCGCGTACGGTTGTGCAGATTGTATCGGCGACAATCAGAGTCAAGGTAACAATATAACAGGTATGCCGGTGGGAAGACAAACGGCCCAAGCCAAGTAATTAGCCAAAACCCCCCGAATTCATGGTGTTACGCCACGGATATTGCCACAAACCGTTCAATTGGGGGCTAGGCAGTGTTGTTGCCTATGCGTGTGTTGCAGTACAATGCTGTCGAAAATTAGGTTATTCACGCAATTTAGAGTTTATCGACATATGCGATTCACAAAAATGCACGGCGCCGGCAACGATTATGTCTACGTCGATTGCTTCAACGAAAAAGTGCCCCCAGACCTTCCGCGGCTTGCGCGGCGGATCTCCGACCGGCATTTCGGCGTGGGCGGCGACGGTCTGATCCTGATCCACCCATCCGACGTAGCCGACGCCAGGATGCAGATGTTCAATGCCGACGGGTCCGAGGCCGAAATGTGTGGCAACGGCATCCGCTGCGTGGCCAAATACGTTTACGACCACGGTCTGGCCAAGAGCCGAAACCTACGCATAGAGACAGACGCGGGAATCCTCCGGCTCGATCTCGAAGTCGTCGACGGACTCGCTAGGCGAATTACGGTCGACATGGGCGAGCCGGTCCTCGAACCCCGTCTCATACCCACAACGCTGCGGGGCAACGACGCGGGGCACGTTGAGCCCACAAAACCGCTGCCCGCTGCCCCGGTGGTGGATACACTGTTAAGCGTTGACGGGAAAGATCTGGCGGTGACCTGCGTATCGATGGGCAACCCACACTGTATAACCTACGTCGAGCGGCTCTCGGACGACTGGGTTCTGGGCAGGGGTCCGAAAATTGAGCACGATCCTCATTTCCCCAACCGCGTGAATGCCGAGTTTGTGGAGATCATCTCGCCGCAAGAAATCCGCATGAGGGTATGGGAACGCGGTTCCGGCGAGACCCGGGCTTGCGGGACGGGTGCCTGCGCCGTGTGCGTGGCCGGAGTTCTCTCGGGTCGAACCGGGCGGGAGATTCTGGCCCATCTTCCGGGCGGCGATTTGCGGCTGGTTTGGCGCGAGGACACGAACCACGTTTTCATGACCGGCCCGGCCGAAGAGGTCTTTTGCGGCGACTGGCCGGGATAGTGGAGAAGTTTGAATGAAACTCGTGAAAAAGTTTCGTAGGGTGCGTCCGCGACGCACCGTGAATTGCTCGCAACATGCATCGAGGACCTCGTTAGTGAAAAAGAAAAAAGGTAAAAGACGACTGAATCCGGTGGTCTACCGCATGGCTGGGCTGCTCTCGGCCGTCTGCCTGCGTCGTTGGATGGGCACGCTGGATTACAAGGCCGCGCTCTACGATCCCGATGTAGACCCGGCCTCGCCTTTTTGCCAAGGGCAGAAACTCTACATCTTCTGGCACGAGTATATCCCGCTTCCCATCTATCTTCGCAGCCATTGCAACACCGCCATCTTGTTGAGCCAGCATCGCGACGCCGAGATGCTGTCGCATGCGACTTCGCTGTTGGGTTTCGAATACGTGCGCGGCTCGACCACCCGCGGTGGAGCCGCCGCTATTCGTAAACTCCTGCAGAAGAGCCGAGGCATGCACTTGTCGATGACGCCCGACGGACCGCGTGGTCCACGCCGCCGGCTAGCCCCGGGCGCCGTTTTCCTGGCCTCCAAGCTGGGGCTGCCCCTGGTTCTGATGGGTTTTGGATACGACCGTCCCTGGCGATTTAATAGCTGGGACCGTTTTGCGCTACCCCGCCCATTTTCGCGGTCGAGGGCCGTCATCAGCGGCGACATTCAAGTTCCACCCGATCTCGACCGAGAGGGAATCGAGCACTACCGCCTGCGCATCGAACAGCTTCTTAATCGGCTCACCGTCGAGGCCGAAGCCTGGGCGGCCGCCGGCACGCGGAAGTCATGCGAGTGCAAGCTCGGATCGCAATCGGCCAGTCGACGCGGGCGATAATAGAGAAGAGAGGAACCCGTACTGGGCAGTTCGTTTCATCCCTGAATCTCCATCTAAACTTACCCACGAATTCTGGCGAAGAGCCGATAAAATTAACGCGGTATGTTACATATCGAGGATTTGTCAAGGCTGCATTCCTTACAGTCTCTACCCTCCTGGGCAGCACGGTTTTCTTTGAAGTGGCTGTTTGTAGGTACTCACTTGCCGGTCATCCTGCATCAAGTACACGTTTCGGTTTATGGGCCGAAAGAATTCTACAATTACGCGGTTCCGATCGGCGCTAGTCAGTCCGATCATTGTGTAATGAACAAGATTTCTTAACGCGGGCCAATCCCGCACCCAGAAAGATTTGGAGGGGAAGATGAAGAGTAGATCCTATCTGTTTAACGCGGCAGCGACACTGGGGCTGGCCGTGCTGTTTGGGTCGCCGGCGTACGCGGCCGAAAATATTTTTGACGTTGTGCCCAACGAGGCGGCCGCCGTGGTGGTCGTAAACCGTCTAGGCGATACCGACGCCAAGATCGCCAAGCTGTGCGACCAGTTGCAGTGTTTCGTACCCCAACAGTTGATGCGGATATCGGCACTGAAGGACAGCGCCGCGGGAATTGACGCCGGCGGTTCGGCGGCGCTTATCGCCATCCCGGGCGAAGGCGAGTTCGGCATGGATACGGCGGTGATTGTGATTCCGGTTACGGACTTTAAGCAATTCCTGACGCAGTTCAGCAGCGATAATCCCCAGGACACGATTATCAAAGCCAAATCGAAGAAAGATCAGATGGAATGCCTGATCGCACGGAAAGGCGGCTTCGTCTTGATGGCTTCGCCGCAAGCGGAGGATGCCCTAAACGTCGTGCTCAATAGCAAACAGTCGCTGGCCTCGGCGGTAGAGCCCTGGAACGATTGGCTTAACTTGGCCGATGTGAACGCCATAATCACCACCGCCGGCCTGATGCGTTTCTCCAATCAGGAAATAGCGCAGATGGAAGACGCCAGAAAGTTCCTGGCCCAGGGCGGAAAGCAGTTGGAACCGTTCGGCGCGGTTTTGGATGCCGCCATCAAGCAGTTGAGCTCCAGCGAGAAAGAGATCAAAATGGCCTCGGTCAGCGTCGTTTTGAGCGATACGGGCGGAGTGAAGCTTTATCACAATATGCTCTTCGAGCCGCACGGCAAGATATCGGAGTTCTTCGAGGGCCTGGGGAAAAACCGCAACAACCCCATGGCCGGCCTGCCCAAGGGGCCCTTTGTGTTGGCCTTTTCCGGCGTTTTGCCCAAAAAACTGGCCGAACTGGCGGCCGATTTTACCGACGATCTGATCGCCACATGGCCCACCAGCCACGCACTCGGCGAGCGCCAGGCCGAATGTCTGGCCAAGATCAACAGGAAAATGTTGGCGGATGTCCGCGGCATCTCCTTGATGTTTAGCCCGCCCAGCGGCAACGTGCCGCTGGTGAACACCGCCCACAGTTCGATGTGGGTCGAGGACTCGGGGCAGTTTCTCAGCGACTACGGCAAGGAAGTCCGCACAGCGCTGGAGTTGGCCCAAAAGGAGGCCGGTACTCGCAAGAGCGGATCGCAAGGAGCGACTATTTTCGAGTGGAGCGACGACCCCTCGATGGCAAAGATAAGCGTTCGCGACTTCAAGGTAGGCGATGTAAACGCAATTGAGTTGACCATCGATTTTTCCAGGTTGCTCAGCGAGCAGAAATCGAGCCAACAGGCCCAGTTGGTGCGGCAGCTTTACGGCCCCACGGGTATTACCACGACCTATATCGCGGCCGCCGACCCCTATACGATAGTCTTTGCTCATGGAGGGCAAGAAACTCTTAAGGCGGCGATCGATGCGGTGGGCGACTCGGGCGCAAGCCTGGCCGCTGATCAGGGTATCGTCCAGGCGAATAAAAAGCTTCTGCCCGGCGGCCAATGGGTCGGATTTTGGAGTCCCCGCGAAGTCGTGGATTTCATTAACAGCGCGTTCGAAAAATCTGCAAGCAACGGCGTGCAAAGACAGTTGCCACGGTTCCCCAGCACCATGCCGGTGGGTATGACCATAAAGGCCGATGCCACGGGACTGGTGAAGGAGCTTTACGTTCCGGAGGACGTGGTTAAGGCCATTGGCAGCTATCAAACCATGTTGCGAGAGGCTGCCCAACAGACCGGCCAAACCCCTCAGGCCGAGCAAACGACCGAAACGTGGGAGACTTACTAAACGAACCAATAGCATTCGCCCGCGTTCCCAGCCAGCCGTGTGCCACGCAATTGCCAATGCCGCGTGGCACGCGGTTTTTTTACGAATCCGCCCAACAAACTCAAGAATTGTGCAAAGTCCGCATGGTTCTTGGGCGGCGGTGGAGTTGCATTCGGTGGTTGCGGTGCGAGGGCGATATTGTAAACTAGGCTTTAATCGAAAAACTTATCTGGGGTGGCTGGCGGCTGTTAATAATACTAAATACTACATCCCAAGAAAACCGGGACCATGGAAGTTGTTCGCGGCGATATTTACGATTACCCCAAGTACTACGACGTGCTTTTCGGCTCGGACTGGAAGGCGGAATTCGACTTCCTCGAAGATTGTTTCGCACGGCACACGCGGCGCGTCGTGCGGCGTCTGTTCGAGCCGGCCTGTGGCACGGGCAGGCTGCTGATCAAGTTCGCCCAAGCGGGTTACGAGGTGTGGGGCAACGATCTCAACGCCAAGGCCGTGGATTATTGCAACGCGCGGCTTAAGCGTAACGGCTTCCCCACGTCGACCATGCTGGGCGATATGTCGGACTTCCGGCTGGGTCGCAAGGCAGACGCCGCTTTCAACACGATTAACAGCTTTCGACACCTGTCCGGCGCGGTGGCGGCCGAAAATCACCTCAAATGCATGGCCGCCGCACTGGCAAAAGGCGGGATTTACATTCTGGGCCTGCATCTGACGCCCAAAGGACCACCCACCACCGGGGAGGAGTGCTGGACGGCCCAACGCGGACACCTGGCGCTGACCTCGCGGCTGTGGTCGATCAAAGTGGACAAGAAAAAACGCCGCGAAAAGGTGGGCATGATGGTCGATATCCATACCCCCACCCGCCAGTTTCGCTTGGTCGACGAGATGTTTTTCCGCACATACACGGCCCCCCAGTTCCAGGATTTGCTCGACCGGACCGACGTTTTCGGCGTGGCCGCGACCTACGATTTCGCTTACGACACAGAAAATCCAATCGAAATCACCCCGGATACCGAAGATATCGTCTATGTGCTTCGGCGTAAGTAATGCGATCCACGTGTCGCTGCCGGGCGAAGTGCCATGGGTTTTATGGGAAATTGACCGCTCAGTCGCTTGACCCCCCCGACAGTGCCAGCGGCCTACGGCCCATACTGCTAACTCTAATAGTCGTAACCCTTTCTGAATAATTATTCCTGCTTTACGGCCCCGCGATTTCCTGGTATTTTTTTGAGATTCATGTTACTCTAGAAATAGAGGGGGCCAGCTTGAGGGGGTGTAGCGGACGCACCATATTGAATATTTTTGGTTAGCGGCGGGGCTTGTCCACGCCCGCTGACCGGCACGACGATCAAACGCGACGGCAAGCCTCGCCGCTAACAAACGCAAATGGCTAAGCTATCAGTAGACAATTTCCTGGACCTTGTGCGATCCAGCCGGTTGGTCGAAAAAGATCAACTGCGGCAAGCGCTATTGGACCTGAAGCAGTCGCTCGAAGGGCAGCCGTTGACAAATCCGCACATGGTCTCCGAGCGTTTGATCGAAAACGGTCTCTTGACTCAATGGCAGGCGGAGAAACTTTTTGAGGGTCGACACAAGGGTTTCTTTCTGGGCAAGTATAAGCTTTTGGACCATTTGGGCACCGGCGGCATGAGCACCGTTTATCTTGCGGAGCACCTCTTGATGCATCGCCGGGTGGCGATCAAGGTGCTGCCCAAGAATAGGGTCGAGGACACCTCGTACCTGGCGCGGTTCCATCGCGAGGCCCGCGCGGCGGCGGCCTTGGACGATCGCAACATCGTCCGCGCCTACGACGTGGACAACGAAGGCCCGATCCATTATCTGATAATGGAATATATCGAGGGCAGAGACTTGCAGATAATCGTCAAGCAAGACGGACCGTTGGGCTATGCCCTGGCGGCGGACTACGTGCGGCAGGCGGCCTTGGGCCTGGTTCATGCCCACGCCGTGGGCCTCATCCACCGCGACGTTAAGCCGGCCAATCTGTTGGTCGACGGCCAAAACGTGGTCAAGGTTCTGGACCTGGGACTGGCAAAATTCTCGGACGAGGGCAAGGCCTCCTTGACCGTGGCATACGACGAAAACGTTTTGGGAACGGCCGACTTCCTTGCACCCGAACAGGCCTTGGATTCGCACGGGGTCGACGCCCGCGCGGACATCTACAGCCTGGGCTGCACGCTCTACTTCATGCTTACCGGTCATCCTCCGTTTCCTGACGGCACGCTGCCGCAACGGATTATGATGCACCAAAAGGAGCCGGCGGCCGACGTGCGCAAGGACCGCCCGGACGCGCCGCTGGATCTGTTGAAGATCTGCGCCAAGATGATGGCTAAAAAACCAGCGTCACGTTTCCAGACCGCCTATGATGTGGCCGCGATTATGACCAAGTGGCTGGAAATCAACGGACATGACGTGGAACCTTTGCCGCCGCGGGAGTCGTTTATTCCCGCGACCGACGTGGCACAGCCCTCGCAAGGCTCTGCATCGCCAGGGCAAAGGCAAAGCGGAGGCGGCGGGCAAGGCAGCGGAAAACTGCCGTCAACCCGGGCCACGACCGGTCTCAAACCGCGACCCGGACAGGCCCAATCCGGGCAATCCCAACCGGGCGGATCGCCGGCCGATACGGTGGCCGCCTCGGACCGCTCCACGATGAAGGGCGCCAGGGGACTGCGGGGAGGCGGTTCGGGTCGAATCAAACCGGACTCAGCGGAGAACGTGATGCCACCGGTCGAGGCGGCCGGGCTGCAAGAGCTTCGCGATCCGTTGCAAGCATCGATCGAAAACGGAGTCGTGGCGGAGGCCATGAGCAACCTGCCGCGACCGGCTCTGGAAGCGATCAAACCGCGCCCCAAGCGCGGCTCCAGCCGTCCGCTTCACGGATACGGCCAAACGCCGGCGTGGCTGTGGCTTGCCATTGCCGCCGGGGGCGTGTTGGTGTTGATTCTGTTGATTATGCTATTGTCGATGTAGTTCAAATGTTAATGCCATTCTTCCCGGCCCCGTTTAATTTCCCGGGAATTTCGGCTCTTGATGCTTGACACGGTCGTATCTGACATCTAATTTAGGGCCTGTGCCGGTTGCCGTTGCTGGCATGGCGGTCTGGTCGAGCCGTGCGAAAAACGCAGATTTCGGCCATCAGGAGTATAACTGGGTAAATCGGTTTCCCGATAAAACCACATGGGAACTCCTTTGGAATCAAGTATGTAAAGACACAACTATGGCAATCGGTACGTTATGCTTTTCTTTTGATTTTGAGTTGGGGTGGCCGTCACGCGGGCTCGTGAGTTCTCCTGTCGCAAATCAGGAATTAATAGAAAAAACATGGACTTCCGTACCGGGAATGCTTCAGATCCTGGAGAAGTATGACATTCCAGCAACTTGGGCAACGGTTGGTGCAATCATGCTGCAACATCCTTGGAAAGGGAGGGATCGATTGCAGGATCCCGCGTATTCGTGTGGACAGAAAAACTGGTACGATTTCCCGGAGTACAACTCCTCTTTTTCGAGATGTTTTTATGCTCCACAACTTGTTGAAATGATACTAAAATGCAGAGCTCCCCAAGAGATCGGCAGCCATACATTTACGCATGTTCTGATGAATAGGAGCGGGCATCCGGAAAACTTGCTTGATCAGGAATTGCGATTGTGTAATGAGGTGGCCGATGAGTGGGGGATTCGCCTCGAAAGCCTTGTGTTCCCTCGGAATCAATGTAAACAGATGAGCGCTCTTGTCAAAAATCGGTATAAGATATATCGTAGTTTAAATACCGAATGGTATTGGTTCAAGCATCATATTCCTACTTCGCGTGACGAAACAAAAGCCTTAGGTTTGATATTTCCCTATGTGATTAGCGGCCTTCGTTTGTTAGACGAAAAGTTTCGCCTTGCTCCTCAGTCGTACGATCTAAATCAATACCAGGAACTCATTGAACTTAAGCACAGCGCTTTTTTGCCGGGTTTTTCCGGCGTTTCTCGTTTTGTCAGCGTGAAGGATCGAGTGCGACGTATCGAATGCGGAATCAATAAGGCAATTCGCAATAAAAAGATCTTATCCGTATATTTCCACCCACAAAACATGAACCACAGACAAGATGATTGCTTTGAGTATTTCGACTCCATATGCAGAATTGCATCCGAAAAGCGAGACCGAGGAGAGCTTGCTATCTCCAGCATGACGGATCTTGCAAATAGCCTATAGTGAGAGGGACTCATTATGCCTGAAAAAAGACGCGTCATTGTATTGGCGGCGCATTCCAGAATGGAAAGCTATTTAATTCAAAAACTACAAGCTGTTGCCGATGTTAAGGCAATTGTTTGGGAAGATTGCCCTGCAATCGCTAAATGCTCGCAGTTTTGGCGAAGAAGCAAAAAATTGGGCTGGATGTATCCGCTCGGTCGCGTAACGCTTGCGATCTATGGGAAGTACTCTGAAAAAAAGAAACGCGAGAAGTGTAACGAATTGCAAGAGATGCAAGCGATCTCAATAATGGACGCCTCAATTCCCCAGATTACGGTATCTTCAATCAATAACGAAGAAGTCATGGATTTACTTAGAGAGACTGAACATGACTTGGTAGTTGTCACGGGAACATCAATCATCAAGCAAAGCGTTCTAAACGAGGGCGTGTGTTTTGTGAATATACACGCCGGTATCACTCCAGAATATCGAGGTGCTCATGGTGCGTTTTGGGCAGTCATGAACGATGATGCTGAAAACGCCGGGACTACTCTTCATTTCGTTGATAAAGGTATTGACACCGGCGGAGTAATTGCGCAGAAGAGCATCTCTGTCGTGGCGAATGACACTCTTGACACGCTGGCTGCAAAGCAAGGATATGTTGGTATCGAATTGCTTGTTGATTTTATTCAAAACACTTCCTTGCCTTACAAATCAGCTCCCACAATTGAACGAGACAAAAGCAAAAGCCGTCTATGGTATTCCCCCACACTAAGGCAGTATTTTCCCTTTAAGAGGAAAATAAGTCAAATAGGGGAACAGAAGGGGGACAGGCGCGCTTATTGACAACCCTAGTAAGCGCGATCGCGGTAGGGACCGCCGTTGCCGACGGCCCCCCGCACAGATCCGTACGTGAAGCATTACCTCATACGGCTCCTCCCTTGGGTGCAACGGGCAAGATGACCGTGCCAAGACATTTCTTTCACGGGCAAGATGCCCGTGCCACGATTTATCAATGGGCGAGTTCCAGAGAATCGGCGGGCAAAATCTCGTTGAGGCTGCCGGAGCGAAAACCTTGCAGATCGAGCGAAACGTACTTGAAGCCGGCGGCTTTGAGTTCGTCGACCACGGCCCGGCGGAACTCGGGTTCCAGGAATTTCGGCAAGGAGTCCAGAGGCACTTCGATGCGGGCCAAGTCGCCGTTGTGGTATCGCACGCGAAGCGGCCCCAGGTCGTGTCGGCGCAAGAAACGTTCGCCGCGGTCGACCATTTCCAGACGTTGCGGCGTGATAGTCTGGCCATAGGCGATGCGGCTGCTGAGGCAGGGAGTGGCGGGCTTGTCGTGGATGGCGATTCCCCAATGGGCGGCCACGGAGCGGATTTCGGCCTTGCTGAATCCACACTCGGCCAG
>SDBV01014321.1_pt1 | contig 10006 bp, 8 predicted proteins | sample 2277081 | NCBI WGS metagenome assembly SDBV01 (sample SAMN10402039, study PRJNA504765) | marine sediment metagenome | isolation source: marine sediment core GS10_PC15, 223 cmbsf | place: Arctic Ocean: Southern Knipovich Ridge | collected 2010 | reverse complement strand
AATGATTCTTGAGAGGGTTAAGAAAGAAACATCTCTACCTGTAATTTCTGATATCCATTCCCTGGAAGAAATTCCTCATGCAGCTGAGGTGCTTGATGTGCTTCAAATACCGGCATTTTTATGCAGACAAACGGATTTAATTTTGTCTGCGTCGCGAACAAATAAACCCGTGAATATCAAAAAAGGACAGTTTCTTGCACCGTGGGATATAAAAAATATTATTGAGAAATTTACATCTACAGGCAATCATAATGTGCTCGTTACTGAAAGAGGTACATCATTTGGTTATAATAATCTTGTTGTAGATATGCGTTCCATTCCAATTATGCAGAGTTTTGGCTATCCGGTGCTTTTTGACGCAACACATGGTGTCCAACTCCCGGGTGGCCGGGGGGGTACTTCAGGTGGACAGAGGGAGTTTATAGCCCCGCTTGCAAGGGCAGCAGTTTCTGTTGGTTGTGATGCAGTTTTTATGGAAGTTCACGAATGCCCTGACAAGGCTCTTTGTGATGGACCGAATATGTTAAGCCTTGACGAATTCCTTTCGTTGGTACGTGAACTCAAAGAGATAAGCCTGATTATGAGAAAACAGGAAGAAAACAATGTTTATTGAACAGGCAAAAAAAGTTTTAAAAATAGAAGCAGATGCAATAAGAGCACTTATAGATAGAGTTGATGACAATCTCGTTAAGGCAATTGATATTATTTATTCCTGTAAGGGTAGAATAGTTGTCACAGGGATGGGGAAATCCGGCCTTATAGGTAAAAAAATAGCTGCAACGCTTGCTTCCACAGGCACACCTGCTTTATTCCTGCATCCTGCCGAAGGAGGGCATGGCGATATAGGCATGGTCACTAAAGGTGATGTAGTTATAGCAATTTCAAACAGTGGTGAGACAGATGAAATCATACAAATACTACCCGTTTTAGAAAGGCTGACTATTAAGCTTATTTCATTAACAGGCAATACCATGTCTACGCTTGCAAAGTCATCAGATGTTGTTATAGATGTCTCTGTGAAAGAGGAGGCATGTCCTATGGGGCTTGTGCCAACGGCTTCGACAACCGCTGTCCTGGCAATGGGCGATGCACTTGCTGTTACGCTCTTAAATAAAAGGGGTTTTAAGAAAGAGGATTTTGCTTTTTTCCATCCAGGCGGGAGTTTGGGTCGCCGCCTTTTGCTTACAGCAGGCGAACTTATGCATGTTGGAACTTCCATACCATCTGTAAACTCAAAAGCCCCCATGAAAGAAGCAATTATAGAGATTTCGTCTAAAAGGCTGGGAATGACTGCAGTAGTAGACAGTACTTCTAAATTACAGGGCATTATTACTGACGGTGATTTACGCAGAGGACTTGAAAAATGGGGGGAGAAGCTTTTTCCCCTTAAAGCAGAGGATATCATGACACTTAACCCAAAGACAATTACGAAGGATACACTTGCAGTAAAAGCCATATCAATAATGGAGAAGTATTCTATTACCTCGCTTGTTGTTCTTGGCTCAGATGATAAAATAAAAGGTATTGTTCACTTGCATGACCTTCTGAAATCAGGGATAGTATGAATAGAAATAAAAGGGACAGAGTAGTTGAGGCACAAAGGCACAAAGTAAGAAATGTTTTATTAATCAATAAAGCCTTTACTAAACTTTGTGACTTCTGCCTTTGTACCTATGTGCCTGAGTAGCTGATAAATGAATAAAAAAATTATAGAAAAGGCAAAAAAAATTAAATTAATAATACTTGACGTGGATGGCGTTATGACAGATGGCAGCATTATTCTTGATGATAGGGAGAATGAATACAAGGCATTTCATGTAAGAGACGGGCATGCAATAAAGATGTTAAGCAAGACGGAAATAAAGGTAGCCATCATAACAGGGAGAAAATCAAGAGTTGTTGACAGGAGGGCCAGGGAACTTGGTATTACGGAAGTCCATCAGGGAATTTTTAATAAATCGGCTGTTTATGATTCACTGCTCCGAAAATATAAATGTAAAGATGAAGAAGTAGCCTTTATGGGTGACGATGTTGTGGATGCAAATCTTCTTAAGAGAGTAGGTCTTTCGGCTGTGCCTGCTGACGCTGATGAAAGCGCTAAAAAATGGGCTGTTTTTATATCCACTAAAAGAGGCGGAAGAGGAGCGGTGAGGGAATTTATAGAATTAATACTGAAATCCTCTGGGCTCTGGGACAGTGTATCCGGAGAATCTCTTGGTTAACCTGCCAACAGTAATTACTTTTAGTAGAATATTTTTAATCCCCCTTTTTATCTTTATGTTTTATGTAAAACCCGTGTTTGGAATTTTGGTATTTATCCTGGCGTCTTCAACAGACTTGCTCGATGGTTATATTGCCAGGAGATCCAGACAGGTAACAAAACTCGGTGTGCTTCTTGACCCAATTGCTGATAAGCTTTTAATTATGTCCGCCCTTATTGTTTTTGTTGACAAAACCTCTCTTCCTGTGTGGATTGTTATCATAATTATTACAAGGGAGTTTATGGTTACCGGCTTAAGAATCGTGGCTTTATCAAAGGATATTTTAATGCCGGCTGAAATTGGAGGAAAAGTAAAAACCGTGGTTCAATTTATTGCTGTAATGTTTCTCCTGGTAGATTATTCAATTAATAGCTTCGATTTATATGACGAGGGTTATTGGCTTTTAGTGATCGCAATGCTTATTGGTCTTGTGTCAGGCGCACGGTATTTTAGACTGTTTTGGAAACGTTTATCATGACAAATGCAATTTTACCATATTTTTTAATACTAATAGCCTACTTTATTGGCTCTATTCCGTTCGGGGTTCTGGTTGCGAAAGCAAGAGGCGTTGATTTGCAAAACGTTGGGAGCAAGAATGTTGGTGCGTCAAATGTTTTTAGAAGCGTGGGAAAGATGCCCGCGCTGTTGACCCTGCTCGGAGACGCCTTAAAAGGAACAGCCGCAGTCATACTGTGCGTGTTTATGATTGGCAGAGGGTTCTGGGAGAGCGTTATAGGAATTGCAGTTGTTCTGGGTCACATGTACTCAATATTTCTTTCTTTTAGCGTAGGTAATGTTGTTGCTACCAGTTTAGGCGTGTTGGCTGTTTACAGTCCGTTCCCTGCTATTATTTTAATTATTATCTGGGTTCTTACAGCGATTTTTACAAAGTATTCTTCACTTGCGTCCATAACGGCATTTATTTCACTGCCGGTAATCTTTGTCTTGCTTGAAACCTCTAAGGAAAAAATATCTTTTGCAATCGTGCTTACATTTTTGATAACCTTAAAACACGGGAGCAATATCAAGAGACTCTTTGGGGGTACGGAAACAAAGATAGGAGAGAAAGTAAGGTTTTGAATTAACCGAGAAAAAAGAGGGTGCTTTTGCATAAGAGATTGAAGTTTGTAATAATTTTTATTCTTGGTGTATCCATTTGTACTTTTGTAAAAACCTCGTTTGCTGAAAGTACAGAAACTGTACGTCCTAAGAATGATTCTTTAAAATCAGGATTATATCTTGACGTTGATGATTTGATAGAATACCGAGCGAAGGTAGGTCTTAGGAATTTAGAACCTCACTCCATTGTTTTAACAAATACAGGATTAAAGGCATATGATGAAAAAAGGGGAAAAGAGGCAATTGTATTTTTTGAGAAGGCAAAGGAACTTTCGCCTGATATGCCCGGGCCCTATCTTTACCTGGCAAAGGCCAATTTTTCATTCTCTTTAGAGGGGATATATGTAGCGTCAGGTTATCTATCGGATGCATGGAGGGCTTTTGGTAATAATTTCTGGTTATTATTCCAGACGACGGGTGTGTTATTTTTGAGTCTGTTTTTTGCTCTTTATGTATCAATCATTGTTTTTTTAATTGCATTGGTTCCTTCAAAATTTGGTATCTATATTCACGAGATTATAGAGGATAAGAGGAAAATCTTTCTTTTGTTGCCTGCGATTGTTCTTGTTTTTTTTGGTCCAATTTTTGGTATCTTGGGCCTTATGCTGCCCTTTTTGATGTATATGAAAGGAAAAGAAAAAATCATTCTATATGGTATTTTTTTGATATTGGCTCTTCTCATCCTTATGAACCCCCTGTTTTCGTCTTTTCCCGGTGCATATCAGGACAAGGCATTGCGCGATATAATTAAAATAAACGGGGGAATGTATACGGGAGAAACCCATGAGGTATTCAGTAATGAGCGTAGTTATGAAACCTTATTTGTGTATGCTATGGACCTTAAAAGGAAAGGTTATTACAACCAGGCAAATTACGTAGAGGCAATAAAAATATATAATGGACTTCTGAATCAAAAGAAAGATGCTAAAGTTTATAACAATCTTGCAAACTGTTATATAGCTTTAGGTAACTCTGATAATTACAATATAGCGGAAACATATTATAAGAAAGCATTAAGATTAAAAAGGATGGCTTCTACGTATTACAATCTGAGTCAGATATACAGGGAGGTTTTTAAATTTGCCGATGCTGAGAAATATTACGAGGAAGCCATAAAAATAGATCCCCGAAAAGTAGTCTTCTATAATTCAATCAAAGGTACGTCTGTTAATCGTTTTGTGATAGACGAACCCCTCGGCAATAAGGAATTGTGGTCGTTAGTGTTTAAACGGTTTCCTCATTATAAATCGTCAATGTTAGGGCGGATGTTCTCATTTGCCAACAGAGGATTTTCAATAGTTTTACTTGTGCTGCTAATAGTTACTGTTTATATTTACAGGAAATACGTTTCTTATGGAGCATATAGGTGTAGAAGATGCGGGGAGGTATATTGTAGCAGGTGTGAAAAAAGGATATCTCACGAAAAAGTCTGTATTATGTGTTTTAAAACGCTGGTAAAAATAAGCGAGTTAGGCCCTAAGAAGAGAATAGAAAGAATTCTCGAAATTCAACGTTACAGGAATAAAAGGAATCGACACTTAAAGATTTTGACTTTTATTTTTCCTGGAAGCGGTCACGTATATTACGGGTGGCCTGTCTTAGGGTTCACTGTAATATTATCATTTACTTTTTTTCTTTTCTCAACTTTATTCTGGTTTTATATCCCTCCCCCTGTATCAATGACTCAAATAACCCTATTTTTCAAATGGGTTTCAGTGCTAGGTTTTATTCTGATTTATGTCGCAGCGGTAATAAATGTTTTTAGGAGGATTCCGAGAAAATGGCTTTAGAAGGATTTTTACAAGAGTTTGGGCTGGCTGACATTCTCCAGCTTATATATTTCCAGAGGAAGACGGGTGTTCTGAATATTGAGGGCAAGACAGATAGGATAAAACTGAGCTTTATAAATGGCAACATTTCTTCATTGGAATCACAGAGAAGACTGGAAAGTAACAGGCTGGGAAAAATTTTAATTAAAAAAGGACTGATAGACCAAAAGGATTTAGACACTGCAATGGAGATGCAAAAAACCGAAGGTATTAAGTTGGGAACTATCTTTATAAGAAATGGTTTGATTCCAAGGCAGACCCTCACGGAAATTATCCATGAGCAGATTATTGAAGCTATAGTGCAGATTTTTGCATGGAAGGAAGGAAAGTATGAGTTTATTCCTCGGGAGGTTCCTGCTGACGAAGAACTGCCTATTTCTCTTGATACCCAGCATGTACTTATGGATGGTCTGAGGATAGTTGATGAATGGTCTTTGGTTGAGGGTAAACTCGATTTAAATACGATATATAAACGGGTCGGAGAACCTGAGGAGGGTGAGTTAAGCAGCATAGAGGAAGAAGTTTTCAGACAGGTAGATGCCGACAGCGATGTAAGCACAATAATTAATATCAGCTATTCTGGAGATTTTGAGACTTCAAAGGCATTAATTTCCTTAGAAGAAAAGGGGTTTATAAAGCCTATTGAAATTAAGCCTCTTAAGAAGGAAAAAGTATTTGCTGACAGGAAGCTGGAACGCCCATTCTTTGTCGTAATTGCTGCTGTTGCTTTAATTGTTTTAATGTTTACGGTTAAGGGTAATCTTGGCGCGTTTAAAGCATTTAAGGATACAAGGACTAGTTTAAAGATAGAAAGGTTGAAAGCCAGTATTGACATGTATAAGGCAATAAACGGTCAATATCCACAGAGCCTTGAAGTTGTTGCAGAGAGAAAAGATCCTTGGGGAAGGCTATATACATATAGACTAACGGATGATGGTTTTACTCTGTTTAGTGCAGGTCCGGACGGAATTGAAGGGACCATGGATGATGCGTATTAAAGACAGAACACCCAGAAAAGCCCTCCTGAGGCGGGCAAGCTTCACACGGGGCAAGTAGAACCCAGATTAAGATATAAAGACCAGGATATAAAAATCAATCTTGAATTGTGAATCTTTCCTAGAATAAATATGAAAAAAGCAATTGTTCTTTTAAGTGGTGGTATTGATTCAATAACTACGCTGGCTGTTGCAAAAGAAAAAGGTTTTGAGATATATGCTATAAGTTTTGATTACGGTCAGAGACACTGGATAGAACTTGCCTTTGCAAAGCAGTGCGCAGTACGCTTTAAGGTTCAAAAACATCTCATCATGAAATTTGACCTCAGAGAAATAGGGGGCTCGGCTCTCACGTCTGACATCGAAGTCCCTAAGTCAGCTCTGGGTCAGGAGCCTTTAGCCGGGGACAGGACTGCTAATGAGGTAGAAGTTAAGAAGATAAGAAGTTGGGAAGATAAGAAGTCTCAGCTTCTTAACCTCTCATCCTCTCAACTTCCTAAGGCGCAGCCTGATATTCCTGTCACTTACGTGCCGGCACGAAACGCTATATTTTTGTCTTTTGCGCTTGCTTTTGCTGAAAGTATTGGGGCAGAAGACATTTTTATCGGAGCCAATGTCCTTGATTATAGCGGCTATCCTGATTGCAGGCCTGAATTCATAAACGCCTTTGAAAATATGGCGAATATTGACACAAAGACATCTGTTGAAGGAAGAACTAAATTCAAGATACATGCTCCATTGATTAATCTTACAATGGCTGAGATAATTAAAAAAGGTGCTGAATTGGAGGTTGATTTTTCTCTAACGTGGTGTTGTTACGACCCACAGAAAAGACAGAACACAGACAAGGACAATCTGGGCTCCGGGCTCTTGGCTCTTGGCTCTGAAGGTTATGTTCCCTGCATGCGATGCGACAGCTGTGTAATAAGGGCTAAAGGGTTTAAAGAGGTAGGAATAGAAGACCAGTTAACACTTAAAGTCAAATATTGAATTGACCATATAACCAATTGAAAATACAAATTAAATGCTATATAGCACTGCCACCTAATTATCAGTTAGTTTTTTCAAAATCGCTGCTATCTGAGATTTTAAATTACCGATATCTGAGTTGTTATTTATCAAAAAATCTGCGCTGGCTTTTTTCCTGGAAATCGGCATCTGAACACGCATTCTTTTAAGTGTTTGTTCTCTTGAAAGCCCCTGTCTTATAACTCTGTTAATTGCTGTTGTTTTACTGCAGTAGACAACAATAATCTTGTCAAAAAGCTTTCTGTAACCTGCCTCGAATAACAACGGCACCTCAAAGACAATTATTGCCTCTCGTTTTTTATTTAATATTTTTGTTTTAATGCTTTTTGCACTTTTCATAACTTCCGGATGAATTACCTTTTCTGCAGCTCTCAGCTTTTTGAGGTCGTCGAAAATTGTGTCTGCCAGATGTTTTTTGTTAATCAAGGACTTTGAAGGTTTCTTTGTCAAGATATCTTTACCCAGGCGGGCAGAGAGTTTCTTTATTATTGCTGGCTTTTTTAAAATTTCGTGAACAAGCTGATCAGCATTAATTGTGTGAACACCTGAATTTTTAAAAAATCTTAGAACAGTTGTCTTGCCCATCCCAAGACCACCAGTAAGACCAATAAACGGCATATAAGATTATACCAAAAAAGCTCTAAATCCTGGGCACGAAATTACAAACCAAATTACGAAGTAATTTAGACGGAAAACTACAGTGAGCAAAACTACAGATATTTGCCATTCAAAATACGGCGTCATATTTGTGAATCGAAGTACTTAGTCTACGATCCGCAGGGAGTTTAGGATTTCTCGTTTGCTTGTGAGTTACAGGACGTCCATGGTTGTTTCCTCCGTGCAAATGTCTGAAGAACCCTATAAAGAAAAATTCAAATCCCTTGCTTGCTAAGAGTATTTGAGCTAATATATTTTTATGCAAATAGAACTACCTAAATTACTTTTCAATTCAGGTCTTCAGGGCAAATTTTTTCATAAGTTACTATTGAGAAAGATTCGAGTCTTTATCCCGGCTTTTATTTTTCTTATTATTTTTTACCTGCTAAGCTGTTCTGCTATGGATGATAGAGTTTCTACGACGTTTTTGGATGAATCACATCTGTGGCAACGCGAACAATTTAAGAAGGCTGTCAGTCTTATTGATATCGGGTCTTACAAAGAAGCAGAAAGTATTCTTTTAAGTTTTGCAGAGAATGATCTCTGGGACGAGAGAGCCCTTTTTTTGCTGGGCAGGCTCTATAAAGAGCAGGATTTTCCTGATAAGGCTGAGGATTACTTTAAACTGGCTGCTGTTCAGCGCTTCTTACTTAAAGATTATGCCTTAAAGTCTCTTGCCGGTATATATATTGTTGAAGAAAAATTTGATAAAGCACTGCAAACCACTAAACAAATTCAGAATAAAGCGCTTGTACAGGAAGCAAGACAAGCCGGGATCAAAGCATTGCTTGCATTGAAAAAAGAAGAGGAGGCATTGAAAGCACTTTATCAATACATAAAGAAATATCCGGGTGAGATGGATTACAAATTAGTCCTGGCAGGTCTTCTAAAAAATATGGATAAGAAAAAAGAAGCAATTAAATTTTTTAAGGAGATATATATTGAGGCTCCTCCTTTGGCAATAGATGCTTTGAGAGAGTTGAAGGCGATGAACGCAGATATATTTTCACAAAAAGAAGTATTAAGGAGGGCTGAGAGTCTTTCCAAAAGAGGCAATTTCCCAAGAGCAGAGGCTGTTTACAAGCAGGTCATTAAGAGTATAGATGATTCAGCGATGAAGGATAAAATAAGATTTGCCATAGGAATGTGCCAGTTCAAACAAAAAAAATATAATATGGCGGCTAAAAGTTTTGGACTTTTGGAAAATCCTAAGTCAATGTATTGGAAGGCAAGGGCACTTTATAGAATTAATGATATGAATGGTTTTAAAAAAGTTTTAAGAGATTTTAAAAAGAAACATTCCGGGAGTGAATACCTTGCCAATCTTTTTCTTATGCTAGCCAGTGAGCAGAGGAGGGCGGGTAAATTAACCGAAGCAACTATAACTTTCAGAAAAGTTTTGAACGATTTCCCCGAAGATGCTGAAAATGCACTTTGGGGTCTTGGATGGATGAATTATACTAATGGAAATTATAAGGAGGCAACAGAATATTTCCTTGAGCTTACGTCTTCCGCCGAAAATGATAACCGTTATAAATATCTCTACTGGAGGGCGAAAAATTACGAAATGTTGTCTGAAAACTGTATGAGGCAAAAAGCGGGATTGAACCCGGAGAATAATGCTTGTTCTAAAGAAAAAGATAACGAAGCCTTTAACAAGCTCTTAGAAGACACAGGTTATTATGGTTTTGTATCGAAGAAGCTTTTTCAAGATTTTGAATTGCCTGTCAACCTTGAATTTTCGGTTCCAAAAAGGCCAGAAGGCAAAGCCTATGAAAGGATAGAAATGCTTAAATTTTTAGGTATGAATAAGGAAGCGGCAGACGAAATAAAAATGCTTATAAAATTTACAAGGAGTCTCGAAGAATTTAAATATCTTGGATATGCCGCCATTGATGCAGGTGAATATAAAAGCATAATCTATTTTGCGGAAGAGAACAAAAATGCAGAATTTCTTCCACTTGCATATCCTCTTGGCTACTGGGATACTGTGAAGGAGGTCGCTAAAAACGAAGCTGTTGATCCATATCTTGTACTTGCTTTGATTAGAGAAGAAAGCCGTTTTGACCCGGATGCTATTTCATCTGCAGGGGCAGTCGGCCTGATGCAGCTTATG
>SDBV01014320.1_pt1 | contig 10007 bp, 10 predicted proteins | sample 2277081 | NCBI WGS metagenome assembly SDBV01 (sample SAMN10402039, study PRJNA504765) | marine sediment metagenome | isolation source: marine sediment core GS10_PC15, 223 cmbsf | place: Arctic Ocean: Southern Knipovich Ridge | collected 2010 | reverse complement strand
TTGTGTTGCAACTCTTATGATATTTACATGAGGCTGTTGAGCGGTTAAGTTAATACCTGATGTTTGGGTGTGAAAACGCAATCTCAAAGAATTAGGATTTTTTGCACCAATACGCTCTTTCATAATTCGAGCCCATATTCTCCGAGCAGCTCTTAATTTAGCGATTTCTTCAAAAAAATGTCTTTGAGTAATGAAGAAAAAGGAAATTCTAGGCGCAAATTCATCAATATCTATACCTCGCTTAATAACTTCTTCTACATAAGCAATCCCATTTCCTAATGTAAATGCAACTTCCTGGATAGCGGTGGCACCAGCTTCCCTCATGTGATACCCACATAAACTGATAGTATTAAATTTCGGTAAATTATTGGAACAGTATTCAATAACATCTACTGTTAGCCTCATAGATGGTTTTGGTGGGAAAATATAGGCACCTCTGGCTACGTATTCCTTTAAAATGTCGTTTTGTACTGTACCCGTTAATTGAGATTGATTTACACCTTGTTTTTCTCCTACAGCAATATACATTGACAACATAATTGCTGTGGGGGCATTTATAGTCATACTCGCTGAAATATTACCTAAAGGTATACCTTCAAAAACTGATTCCATGTCCTTAAGAGAATTTATGGTTACTCCAACTCTACCAACCTCACCTGCGCATACACTATTATCAGAATTATATCCCATTTGAGAAGGCAAATCAAAAGCCACAGATAACCCTGTTTGCCCTTGTGATAGAAGAAATTTGAACCTTTCATTTGTATTAATCGCATTACCAAAACCACTATATTGCCTCATTGACCATAACTTACCTCTATACATTGTAGGATACACCCCTCTGGTATAAGGAAATTCACCAGGAAATCCGAGATCATCTAAAAAATTAAGGTTTTGGATATCTTCAGGTCCGTAAACTAGTTTTAAAGGAATCCCTGAAGGAGACTCTATTTCTTCTTTAATGTTGCCTCTACTTAGGAACTTTGACAAAACATTTTCTTTCCATTCTTTCTTTTTTATTAAAATTTTATTAATTTCTTCTTTAGGGAGTATTATCAACACCTTTGAAAAGTTATTAAGCACTAAAAATAAAAATGTATTTATTATTTAATTAATCTTACTAAAATGAGCCTAAAAGACTATTTGAAATTTTTAATAAAAGTCCAAACATTATCTTTAATTGTGTGGAGATTCTTGATTACCTTTCCTGAAGTTTTTTTTGCCATTTCATGGGCATCAAACATCGCTTTTCCTACAGCCAAGGTTCTATCGTGTGTCTCATCGACAATTTGGACTATTTCATTTTTCTTAATTAAAGGGTCAATTTTAGTTATACCTGGGGACATGACATCTGCGCCATTAGTTACAAATCTAATTGCCCCCATATCCACGACAATTTTTTTTAATTCTACTTTTTCATTTAATAAAAGAGTTAAAACCGGGATATATCCATCTTTCGATTTCCATAGCTTTAATTCATTGTTGATTGCATATAAAATATCATTTTCTTCTGTTAGAATAACCTCAACTCGACTTTTTTTAGGGAAAACCTGGTCTATAAAGTCTTGGTCGTAATATGTTAAGATATCCGCTTTAAGCGTTTTTATTTCAGTGGATTTAATGAAATGCCTTTGTTTTATGTTCATTTTTAATCCTAAATCTTTAATTTTTTATTGAATAAAAATCTATTTCTTATGATTCTATGAGTAAAGTTTATACGTCTGCTGTAGTAATTATTCCTCCTAAGGAGAAATGGACTCCAATTCAAGAAATCCGTAAAAGATATGATCACCAATTTAATCGTTGGATGCATCATATCACGTTATTGTATCCCTTTCGCCCTAAAAGCCAATATGAAGATATGGTAAAAAAATTCTTAGAATTATCTAAACGATTTGATTCATTCCAAATATCACTTAAAAAATTCAAAAATTTTGAGCAGAAGCATGAACATTTTACATTATGGCTAGATCCTGAACCTAATGATGTTATCATTAGTTTACAATTAGAAATTTTAAAAATAGCCCCTGATTGTAACGATGTCAACAAATTTAAAGGAAAATTCCGTCCGCATTTGAGTGTTGGGCAAGCTACGGGTCGTACTCAATTAAAAAAAAGGGTCGGAGTATTAAAAAACACGTGGAGTGAATTAAACTTTGAGGTTAATGAATTTTACTTCATATCAAGAGAACAACATAAATACTCAAAATTTCGAATTGATAAACAAATTCCCTTAAAAATTTAAATTATAATGTATTATTTAATTCTTTAATAAAAAGGTTTAAAGCTAAAAAATTTAAAAATCCTTATATGTTTGTAATTTATTATAAATTCAAAACTATTATAAGTAAAAAAAAAAAAATTAAGGTAATTTGATGAGTAGTGATGATTTAGTATTCCAATCTAATATTGGAGAAGCTATTTACAAGATTATCGTTATTGGCGACCCTACAGTCGGTAAAACGAGCCTTCTTACGCGATTTGCATCAAAACAATTTAAAACAAAGTACCTTCCTACTGTTGGAGTTAATATTGTCAAGGAAGTAGTCGAACTTAGTATTAATGAGGGTGCTGTTAAAGTTTCGTTAATGTTTTGGGACATTGCTGGCCAAAAGTTTGATGAATCTCTCGCAAACTGACCAACCGCAGTTCTATATGTTGCATAAACCATACTTTAACGGCGCCGACGGTATGTTGTTTGTTTTTGATGTAACTAGAAGCTCAACATTTTCAAATGTTAAAAATTGGTTTAATACAGCCCGGAAATATGGGCTTAGTGGAATCTCTCGGCTTTTAATAGGTAATAAAAATGATTTAAAGGATGAGAGAAAGATCATAAGCCCTATGGCAACTCACTTGAGCGAAGAGTTAAATGCTCCTTATTTTGAGACTTCAGCTAAGACGGGAGATAATGTAAACCTAATTTTTAAAAAAATAGCAGAGATCGTGTACCGCGCTAAAACCAAATAAAAATAATGTGACAGATAGTTAAAATCACATCCTATTTCTTATTAATAATCAAACTACAATTTATTTAACCAAAAGCTTATTTTTTCTTTAAGAGAAATTTTTAAAGAGGCGGATAAAGACGAAGCATTATTTAATTTAGTTATTTCTTGTGAGATTTCATAAGATATTTTATGACCTCCTGTTAACTCGAAGATATTTTCTTTAATCTTTTCCAATTTTTCATTAATATTTTGTTTATCCTCAGCTTTTTCAATTTCATCTAAAAGCTCTAGTAATTGGTTTTTAATTGCTTGTGTACTTTTTGTAATAGAAACATCGCTTTCCACGTTTTTAATCATAATTTCTTTTTGAGGTTGAGAGATGTTTAATCGTTGAATCAAGGATTTAATTAAGTCCAAATCCGATTCTAATATATCTTGGTTATCAATTATTTTAGTTAGTTGCGGTGTTAATCCTTTTATTTTGATTGTACTTTTATCTAATTCGTCAATTTTTTCTGTAAGAATTCTTAAGTTATGAGTAGTTTTTCCAAATTGGGTTATAATATCCAAACCAAATTTTTGGAGTATTTGTGCAAAATCATTTATTTTATCTTCTAAACTTTTTATTAAATTAACAATGTCATTTAGTTTTAAATCCTCATCGTTTGACATAAACTAACCTCGATTTAATTTCTAAAAAAAACAAAACAAAACAAACTAAACTAGAATGATGGAATAACAATATTTTTTTTATTTACTTAATAAATATAATATACAAATAAAAAACTTCTCTACTTATCAACTGATTAACTGTTCAATTACTAAATATGATTCAATTTGTGAATGTTTTAACGAAGGATGGCAAGAGCTTAATCTTTAGAAATTATGGTGACACAGAAGTAGATCGAGATTTGTTAGCGGGTTTTTTAAGTGCTTTTTCTGGTTTTATGAAAGAAATTAGTCAATCTGACATTAAATCGACTGCTACAGACCATTTTAAATATTGTTATACTATTGTTGGTTCAGTAATTATTGTAGTTTCTGCTGATTTGGATGATGAAGATGCTCAATTGAATTCAAAAATTAATAGTATTAGCTCGAAGTTTACAGAAAAATATGGCAAAATTATCGAAGATGGTAGCTGGGGCGGGAATCGTTCTATTTTCAATGAATTTGAGAAAACTTTAGATAATATAATATTAGGGGCAATTAAAGTCGCCATTATTGGCTACGGTGGTGTGGGTAAAACAACCCTTGTCCATCTCATATGCGGAAAGGATACAAACCTTGAATATATGCCTACTATTACGGCTGATATTGCTAACTATGAAAACGAGGCTCTTGGCCCTTTACCAGTTATTTTCTGGGACCTAGCAGGACAATTTCAATTTCGTTCGCTCTGGAGAAGTCTTTTAGAAGGAACTCACATAGCACTTTTAGTGTTAGACTCTTCATTTGAGAATTTGAATAAATCTAAAGAAATACTTCATGATATTTTGGAGAGATATTATAAGGATACTCTGATAATTGGGATCGCTAACAAGCAAGACTTGCCAAATAGGCTTACTCCCGAGTTTTGTAAGAAAATTCTTTCTAAATCTGAAAGTTTGCCCTCGATAAAAGTTCATGGAATGATTGCAATTAACTCAAATTATCGAGAAAAGATTTTTGCAATATTAAGGGAAGCGATTGAGCAAATCTTTCCTAAAAAAAAAGTTTAGCAGAATAATAGCAGTACAGTCCTGACCACAATGAATATTTATCAAAAAAATTTTAATTCTTCCTTAAATAAATCATATTAATATTCTTATTATTATTAACCTTCTCATAATAAAAGTATCTGAGAGGAAATCTGATACATGGATGAAAATTATGAAGTTAAAGTGAAGAAAAATCTCCGCTCAATCTGTCTCCTTCATCTTGCATTTTATGTAAATATAGGATTTTATGCCGTTAATCTCGGCAATTTCCTTGTAGACCTTCCAGGAACTACACGATTCGGTTTAGGTGTAAATTCGGCGGTTGGTATGACGGTTGGAATGATTAGTGTACTAGTTTTTGGATATTATGCTGATAAATTATCAAAGAAATTTTCAAGGAAAAAGATTTTTTTCCTTGCTTCCTTCTGCTGGATAGTTGGATATGGCATAAGAGCTTTATCACCTCATTACTATTTTTTTTTATTTAGTACTATTATATCTGCTTTTGGTGCTGGAGCGGGATTTTTGCCATTTGGATACGCAATAATTGCAGATACTTATCCACCTGATGAGAGAGGAAAAAAATTTGGTGCCATGCATATGGCCTTACTAATAGGAGCAGCTATAGGATCTATTATTGGGGGAATTATAATTGGAGGAATCTTAGGAAATTTATTAGGTCCAATTGGATGGAGATATTGTTATGGTATTGGCTTTGTTTTAGCGATGGGGACATTAATTTATTATTATTTTAATGGAATAGATCCAGAACGAGGGCGATCTGACCCAGAGTTAAAGGATTTTGAAGGAGAAATTGAATATGATTATAAAATAACCCTTGATAGTCTCATCCAAATATTAAAAAAAAAAACAATTAAGGGTTTATACCTTACCCATATATGCGGTGGATTCACAGGTGCATCGCTTGGTACTTGAACAATTTACTATTTCAGTACTAAGATGTCCCTGCCTCATGAAGAAGCATTATTGATTGTTACACTTATTTTTCTTATAGGTGGGAATGGTGCAATCATTGGGACTGCTTTAGGTGGTAAATGGGGGGACTCTCTTTATCGTTCAGGGAAAATTAAAGGACGCGTAATTATTTCAGTAATAGGAATAATTTCAGGATTAATACTTTATTTTGTAATTTATTTGATACTCCCTTTTAACACAGAAACATTCTCATTAATTATTATTTCTATGATTATTTTCATAACTTTCATTTTTATTGCCAGTTTTTTATCTTCGCTCTGTGTTGGAAATATTTTTGCGATAATTTCTGAAGTTTGCGCTCCAGAATTGAGATCGACGACCAATGCATTCCTTGGTGTAATGGTAAATATTGGCGGCGTTTTTGGAGTACTAATTTTTGCTTCATTAATCGATTTGAGTGAAGATTTATTCTTCTTTGCTATATCATTAGTCTTTTTCATAGCGTTAATTGGGGTCTTTTTTTGGATAATAATATACTTCAATTATCCAAAAGAAGCACAGGAATTAAGGAATATAATGGTCGAGAGAAGAAAAGAATTAGATAAAGCATTAAATAAAAATTAGAAACAATTTTCTACAAGACTATTTTTAAAATGTTTTATAATTTTCCCTAAATATTTTAAAATCACATTATAAGTTTATATTTAATTTAAATTATGAATTATATTTAATTAAAATTTTAAAAATTATCAAGTAGCATAAATCAATGGAATTTGAAATTGAAGATATTAGATATGAAGATGGCGAAAATGGAACTAAAATAATAAAATTGCCAGAATTAACCGAAGAAGAAAAAAATATTATAGACCCGATAGTTGCCCCAACTTCTGGCCTTAGAATACAAATATATGATATAAAAAAAGAAAGATATTTATTAACAAACAGAAAACTCTTCCTTTTTTTAAGAGTATTTAAGGCAATTAGCCAAAAATTCAAAGAATTGAAGGATAATCAAAATCTAAAAATATTAATTGTAACAGATAACCGACCAAGTAGAACGATTCTATTGAACCATTGTTCTCAAATATTTGCTTACGATGGATATGAGATTTATTACCAAAACGACAAACCAGGTGAATCTAAAATTTCCTCTCCATATGGTGCCGCATCAGTGGCACTCTATGATGCTATAAATCTCGTAATCGTTATAACTGCTAGCCATAATAAATTGTCATGGAATGGAATAAAATTCTACATTAATTATCCTATGCCGATGTCTGGTGATTTATTCAAAGAGATTTCGAATTTAGCTATAGAAATTAATGAGGTCTACTTAAAACCAGATTTCACTACCGTTGTTATTGAGGCAGAGCAGGAAAATAATGATTATGTTATTAATCTATTATCAAAAGTACTCGAAATTAAGAGTCTAAAAAATAAAAATTTAGTGATTTGGCCATATTTAGGTAAGGCCAGAGGGATTGTTAATCTGTTTAAGCAGTATGGTGCAAACATAACTCTTGTGGAAGAAGAATTAAATCCTCCCAATCCTTTAAAAAATTTGCAAGAAGAAAAATTACAAGAAATTATGGCTCAAGCTGGTTCAAAATTAGCAATATTGCTTGATGCTGACAGGGATAGGGTTGTATTATATGTAAAACAAAATGGAGAATATTTTACTTATATCCCAAACGAAATCTATTCAGCTATGCATAACATCCTCGCAAAAGATTATAATAAGAATATAATTAACGTAAGAACAATTCCAAGCGATCTAAGGGGAGATGAGACAAGTTTTTTAAACATTTTAACTGGAGTAGGGTATAAACATTTAGGAGTGATTTTGTATTTTCTTTTAGGAATAAAAGTAGATCAATCAAAAATAGATAAGGCTTTACTGTACGTAGAAGATGAGAACAAAAATCTGATAAAGATTAATAATCCGGCACCACTAAGAAATCAAATTATAGAGCTTATGAATAAAAAAGGTATCGAAAAAGAACAGTTTTTAATGGTTTTCTGGGAAGAATCAGGGGGACATACATTAAATATTTTAAATGTATCTAAAAATAATGAAGCCGGTGAATTTAAATTTTCAACAGATTTTACTATAATTGCTGATAAATATCCTGTTCCTGCATTGGTCGTAATTACCGAATTAATTTGTAGAGGATATGTCATTTCTGAATCTATTGACTGGTCAATAGTTGGTATTAATCGTACGATTCCCGCTGTAGACGAAGAAAAAGTAAAACTTATGGAAGCTTTCGAAACGAACGATAATAAATTTATAAAAATACAAGATAAGGAATATCAAGTAAAGGCACTCTCTGATAATAGAAATAAAATCGATATTTATCAACTAAAAAGTAAAGCTTCGACTCTTTATTTTCGCGCGTCTGGGACAGGACCCGACGTACGGTTCTACATTTTCGGAAAAAGAGATTCTTACTTAAAAGAAATTAAAACTGTTCAAGAATATATTAAACAGAACTATATTTAAAAAGTATAAGAAACAATTTATTAATGAATTTTTTTAATTTACTCCTTTTTGAATAATACCAGGTATTATAATTTGATTATTTTCTATCCTTAAAATCCCTTTTTCTTGAAGATTTTTCATAATAACTAAAATTTCCTCCTCACTCAAGTTCAATCGTTCTATAAAATCTTCTTTTTTCAAGGGTTCCTTGTTAATTGCAAATTCAATAAACGCTTTTTCATTATTATTAAGATTGGTCTCCTTAAACAAGTAAAATTGATAATTTCCGATTTTCAATGAATTTTGTATCATTTGCAATTCTTTTAATTGTTCGAGCATATTTTTCAACAAATCATCGGGAATATCTTTTATTTCTTGTTCGATATATATCTTAATTTTTTCATACTGCGTTAATCCTCCGGTAATTAGAGTGAATTTTTCATGGTAATTTAAAATTTTTTCAGGTATGAGATCTTCTAAATCAGCTTCGTGCTCTCCTAAATCTTCCATTTCTATCTTCGGCTGGATAGGCATAATTTCATCCAGAGCATCCATAGCACTTAATAAATCATCCTTATCTATAATCTCCTGTGTCTCCTTAGTTTTTATATCTTTTACCTCAATTTTTGGTTCATCGTCTGTTTTAGTTGTAGGTAGTGTCTTTACCATCGGTTTCATTCCAAATTGAATTGGTTCATGTTGAATTTCAGAATCTGATTTTGTTGGTTCATCCTCTGGCAATTCTACTGTTTCAATTTGAGCTAATCTCGTTTGTAACTGTTGTTTTCTCTCGAATTGTTGTTTTCTTTTTGATTCTTCTTTTTCTTTTTCTTCTTGAATTTTTTCTTGAATAATCTGATCCCATTTTCTTCGTCCTTCAGAGTTGCTGAATCCTTCAATTTCAAGGTTATTATCTGTTCTACTAATATTAATTTTAGCTTCCAATCCTTCGATGATTCTTTTTGCATAATCTATCTTCCATTCGGTAAATTCCATTAAATTTTGAATAGATGGTAGGTCCTTATCATAAGCGAAGCTTAATAGAACTTTTTCAGGGAGAGTAAAATTTAATTTCTCATCTGTTAAGGTAAGGATGAAAAAAGTTGAATTAATCTCAATAATATCGTTTAATAATTTTGTATCCTTCATTACGTTTAAAATTGGAAGAATATCTTGTTCTTTAATATTTTTAACATTTAAAAAAATATGGTACATTAATCTTTGAGCTGGAATAATTTTATAATCATTAAATTTATTGTCGTTAATAATCTTGATAAAGCGTTGAGACATTTTATCATAAAACATTCCAAGTCCAGCATCAATAACTTTCTTCTCTGCATAGGAATCCTCATCAAAGGATTCTAGCATTGAAATTGCACTCTTTAATTCATTCATATCTTTTAAGCGTTCTTCTTCAGTCATTGGCATAGCAGATCTCAAACCAAAAGAAAAAGAATCATACTCTACTCCAGCTTGTTTGATTTTCACAAATTCTCTCTTTTTAATCTTCAATTGAGTTTTTGCTGCTTTTACCTTCTTTTTTACTGTTTTTTCTATATGGCTTTCTGTATCTGATATAATCTTAGAGATTTCCTCTAATTTTACTTTCATTTCATCTTTTTCCGTTTCGTCAACATACCTATCTAAAAGCTCATTCAGTGTTTCATCTTTTTCTCTTTTAGATAATTTCGATCTAATCTTTTCGAGAAAAATTTTTAACTTTATAATTAATCACTCGAATTATTTATCAATTTAATTTGTTCTTTCTATACTTTTAATTATTTTAATAATAATTAAAATAATTTTGTTATTCAATTTTAAATTGATATTTAATATTTAATTGCTTTAAAAAATTAAGATAATTGAATTCTAAATTTCAAAATAAACTCTAAATTGAGAAAAAATGCAAGAAAAAATCATAAAAGACAATATATTAGA
>SDBV01014319.1_pt1 | contig 10007 bp, 9 predicted proteins | sample 2277081 | NCBI WGS metagenome assembly SDBV01 (sample SAMN10402039, study PRJNA504765) | marine sediment metagenome | isolation source: marine sediment core GS10_PC15, 223 cmbsf | place: Arctic Ocean: Southern Knipovich Ridge | collected 2010 | reverse complement strand
CGTTCGGCGACAAATCAGTAGTGGCTGCCAAGAATTTGTTGATCTTTTGCTGACACGGCTTGCTTGTCTTGCAAAATACCAAGTAATCATCTTTCAGCCAAACCCCTGACTTTTCTGCCTGGAGGGACAGCACAATCATTTCGCTGTTACTTGTCTTGGATCCAGTAGAAAGCGTTTGATCTGCTGCCGTCACAAGGACAACGTGCTTGCCAGGCGGCACTGTAGGAGCAGATCCTCCGGTGTAATGATGATTAGGCACTCTTGCCCCCCTTACACTTTTTGTGAAATGGCGCGAAGACTGATGCCTTCTTTGCCGTGTACGATCAGATTCCCAACTAACTCTTCAACACGGACTTTTGCTTTTGCTTTGCTCAGCCCTTCCGCTTCTGAGAATATTGCCTCTAGCTTGGCGGCTGAAAGACTACAGCCGGAAACAAACAGAGCAGGATCAAGACCCACAAGATTGCATTCCGTGAAGGCTGCAACGATGTCTGGGATTGTCCGCTTCGATCCACTCTTCTGTGCTTTGAATCCTGGCAGGTCGGTTCCGCCTAGAACCATCTCCTTGGCGTGGTGCTCGACGGCGTCGATCCATTTCTTTAACAGCTTGGCAAGTGTCAGCGCCTTCGCCATCTCTTCAGGCTCTGTGATTTCAGAGGAATGAAAAGTCGAGATATCCCAGTCTTCTCTCTCCGCTGCCACTTTGAGCGCAAGCGAGGTAAGAGCTGGGCATTCCAGCTTCCCATCGCACCATGTGCAGTACTCGTTCGGGATTGCGCTTCGGCCGGGGTCTTGGCATTTTCGGATAATGCCGAAGACGAGTTGGCTAGCTTCGGCCCAAGAAACTATAAACTGGGCAACGTGCTTTCTGGCTCCGTAGACGACTCTGATTCGAGCCTCTTGTGTCCCTGTACGCTGCATCGCGCAGATCGCATAGGCAAAGAGCTGTGCACGGTAGTCGTGAAGTTCGTTGCCGAACTTCCAGTCTGTCAGATCAACGAATTGATCATCGTCGGCGTCAAGCGGAGGAAGGAAAACATCAAGCGTTCCGAACAGAATGTCGTTGAAGTTGTCGTCTTGCAAGTAGAGGCGTTGTTCGACGAACCGAGACGGGAGGTTGCCGTACCTCTCGACATGCTTTTTTGCTCTTGCAGATTCCATCACTGCGTCATAACAGAAATCCAATTCTTCGCGGACAGCCGCAGTCTCTTCTTTGTATCCCTCCTCTTCTGTCTGGCAGCCTGCTGGAAGAGAAAGCATCTTCGCCAGAATCGCATGCTTCCTCGTCCCTTCATCCGCATACTCACTCGATCCACCTGGCTTGAAGCACGCGCAGTAGTACCGAGGAACGAGCGAGCTTGGGGCGAACTCGTGATGACCAACATTACTCATCTTCGTCGCCTCCATGGGCGGCCTCGTCTGCGGCGCTTTGGGCGTGCTCCTCAATAAACCTCGCCACCCCAGCCTCGAAAGCTTCGGGCTTTTTGACGATCTTTTCTTTCACCTCTTTTTTGGTCGTGATAAAAGAGTCCCCATCGGCAAGGGCTCCATGGGCCACGAGGAATGTCCTGCAACTTTCTGGGTCTTTGTTGATCTCAGCCATGAAGGCTGCTTCCAGTTCTTCTAGCGCATCTTCCTCGCTCGATTCGGCTGTCGGTTCATCCGTCGGCTCGGAATCGTTTGCCGGCTGTGGTGTTTCGGGCACAGGAGCCGAGACAGGCTCAGGTTGAGGCACGAACGGATGCGTCCCGGCGCCGTCGTCTATCGTGGAGACAGGAACGTCTATGATGTTGTCGGCGGCTTCTGCTGCATCTGTCTCGTCCCATACCGGGCCTGCAATCACTTCAGGCATTGTGCGCCTGATACCGATGCGAATGACAGCCTTATGCAGCATGGATTCCGGATCTGTCGTCCATGCTGGCTTCGGCTTTCCAGTCTTGGGCGATACTCCTATCCCGCCAGGGGCCGACGCTTGTTCTATGGTTACGGTAATTGTGGGAATCTTCCCCCTCTTGGGATCGGGATGCTGGAATGTTGCAGAACACCTAGTTGGAGAAACCTCGTGCCACTCGGCAATGCCGCCTGCCTTGTTGAAAGCCGCCAGCATCGCATCGGCTTTCATCGTAGGCGTCATCCCTCCTCCTGCTGACTCCCCTCTTGGTACGAGGTGATACGTATTTTGGAAGTCCCATATGGTTGTCCCAGTACAGAAGCAACCGAACGCAATCAGTGCTCCTGTCCCTGGATCAACGTTCTTTCCGAATATCCCCGAGGATGCAACCCACTTTCCCATTTTCTCTGCTGCTTCCAGCGGGTTGGCTATCTTTTCATAAACAGCCATTGCGTTCGCAGTCGGAGACGTTTTCACCAATGCCGTCGTTCCCTCACTCATCCTCATTGCCCTCCGCTTTTCGTGCCTTTGTTGCCATGCTCCGCAACGTTTCAACGAACGCTTCTTTTCCTTCTCCATTCAGGGAAATGCTGATGATCGAATCGTGGACGGTTTTGAGCTCTAGGTTAGTTGGCTTGGCGAGGATGCATGCTGATGCCCAGATCAGAACAAGGGCCGACACCAGGCATCGGATCAGAATTGAAGGCCCCGTAAGCCACAGAATCCCTGCCCAAGCAATGATCGGCGCAAATGCCAAGGAGTATTGGATTCCTGTCTTCGCAGACTGAATCGAGGCGTTGGTGATGCTGGCGAGGGGGATGCGTGACGAAACGCTTGCAGCTTGCATTTTGTCAGTTCCGTCGCGTATCCCCACGCTTGGTACTTCTATCAACTGCCAAAATGCATCTTCAGTCAACGCCAGCTTGCTCTCCGGAAGCAAGGCCACGATATCATCATGCCGGAACTTCTCACTCATTTCCCCACAGCCTCCCGCTCCTTCACGCTTGCAAGAGCATCCCTCGCGTCCGTGATGTTGCTAGCCGTCCACATCCTTGTTCCTCCAAGCACTTGGACTTTTTTCCTGTCAAGCCTGCCAGACCTGAACAACCAATCCAGCTCGTCTCGGCTTGCGCCTAGCAGTTCTTGAACTTCCGTCGTCGTCTTGAGCATTTTCACCTCCTCAGCGACTACTCCGCTAAGCGTAGTATACCCCTCTGAGCGTCACGCGGCAACTTGCGGCTCGGATTTTCTAGTCGAGCTGGTAGACGAAGACGATGGAATAGCCGGATAGGATTTCCAGCGCGACGCGGCCTTTGAGCGCTAGCCCTGCATGATAGGGAAGATCACCAAGGACGGGTTCGTGTTGGTGGCAGAGATTCACGCCATGGTAAACGTCATGATGAGGGCAGATGAGAATGAGATAGCCCCCAGGCTTGATGACCCTGCCCCATTCTTCGAGAATCCCGTTCCAACTTATCTCTGGAAAGTCTTCCAAGAGGTGGGAGGCGTAAACGAAATCGAGCTGGTTACAGCCAAACCAAGGCAGGGTAGTCGCATCGGCCGGGATTTGAATTGGAGCATCCCCAACGCGCGCATAGCCTTTCGGCAGAGGGTCAACTTGGATTGCATGGGGAACGACGGGGTCTCCCCCGCTTCCGAGATCGAGGCCGATGCCTTTGCAGTAGGGAAGTACCAAGTCTCGGATTTTGCTGGTTTCGGATTCCATCAGAGAGCCCTCCGGGCAGCCTCGATTATCATCTCAGGCCGAATCGAAGCCATGCAGATTGCCGATTCATGCTTGCACTCGCCCCCCTTTTTCGGGAACGGAGGCTCGTGGTGGCATCCCTGGCACTCTTCGTCGCTTCGGACTTCAGTCATCATCGTCGTGTCCATCGTCAACTCGGCTCGCGTCGGGCCGAACAGTCCCACAGATTTCCTATCAAGAGCAGCGGCAAGATGCAAGCAGACAGAATCATGGGCTATGACAAGCCTTGAAAGGGAGATCAGGGCTGCTGTCTCGGGAAGCGTCGTCCCGTACATAGGCTCCCCAAGCTTCCATGGCTCATCCTTGATTGATCCGACTTCCAAGATTCGGAAGTCCTTGGACAATTCTTCGCAAGCTGCCGCGAGCACCTCGCGGGAACAGAGTTTGTTCGTCCAGCCCGCGTGAGGATGCACAACGATTGCATCTGCCCCTTCGTCCATCGTCTCTATTGCGAAGTCGAGCGAGCCGGAGGCGAGCCAATAAGCCGGCCTTGAATAGGATACCCCAGCAACTGCGCACATGCACCTAGAAATGTTCTCACCGGGCCTATTTTCGTAGGCCATGTCCAGATCGACGACCTTCGCGTAGCATGCGTCCTGGCAATTGGCATCCGTCACAGCGTTGACGTGGGGGCACCCCTCCATGATCTCGACGCAGGAAGTCTGAAGGGTGATATGAGAGTTCGGATGCTTTAGTCGGATTCCTTTGATGGCAGGCTCGGCAGCAATCAAGTCCCCATTCCCACCCCAGCGTCGAATGAGGATACGATGTGGTGGGAAACTGCGAGTGCGCAGGTACGGAGCCCAGCACTCCTGGACATGGGCTAGGTTTTTGGATTCAGCTTCAGTCGCTTCTGGCGTTGGGGCTTCACGAGCCGTTGGCGAGGCATGAGTGATTTTGCATAATTCCAAAGGCATGATCTTGTACCCCAATGATCTCAAGCGAAGGGACAAGTCAACATCTTCAGACGTAGCAAAAGTCAGATGCTCCGAATCGAAAAGGCCGTGATTCTCGTAAGTTCGCCTAGCGATAGCGAAGAGGGCTCGATCCAGGTACTCTATCTCTCTGGGGAAGAAACGATCCGCGTCCCTGCCCCTGCCAAGCTCATCAAGCCGCCCCCGCTGTAGCATAGGGCCTGCAATGCCTACTTCCGGACTGCTAAGTGCCTCTTGGATCGCTTCTAGCCACCCAGGCTGCACGACAATATCGGAACTTGCGATGACTATGATCTCGCCTTGGGCTAGCTCAGCCATATGGTTATGAGGCAGAATGAATCCTGCGTCTTGATCGTTGCGAATGACTTGGATTCTAGGCTCTAATGACGCTAGAACCTCCTGTGTTTCAGATTCCGATCCATTATCATAGACAATCACTTCAGTGTGGGGCGCTGTGTCTAGGATGCTTTGGATAGCCTCTCGGGTAGCTTCGGGGTTGTCTTTCACAGTCATCTGAATCGTTGCAGCGGGGTTATACTCCTTGGGTAGAAGAATGGGGCGGCTATTGTACTTCACCGCTGAGAGAGGTGCACCGTAGCGCTTTGATAGGCGCTTCAGATCGTCTACAGCGTCGCAAGGCTTTATGTCGCATCGTTCCTCCGGTGCTATCGGTGGGGCTGATACGCACTCAGCTTCATTCAACAAGTGCCTACAAGGCACTTGACAGAGAACTCGCGTCGAATGTCCATTCTTCCACATTTCCCAGAACATCGTAATGTCAGTCGCGATGTGATCCGGGTTTGACTGATCCGAAGGCCGAATCGGCGTAGTCTTCAGGATTCGAGTTCGGAACAGCGTGGCTGAGTAGCTGAGAGAATGTATCAGCCCATCTTTCAAAGCGTCTAGGGACACGTAAGACGAGCTGACTACGTTCGTGGAAGAGAATGCCCAGGCCATGATACGACGATCCGCGCGCTCAGGGACGGCCCCTCCAACAGCGCTGAGTGTCGTGTCGGTCAGGATTATGTCGTGGCACTGCGTCAGTGCGTTCGGCGGGACAAGCACGTCGTCTTCAATCGTCATCACGTACTCTGTGCTGGCCGCTTGCGCCATGTAGGTGTATGCCCGCCACACCTTGTGAACAGTGCCCTGCCATTGCCCGTGAGCTTGCGGAGAGGCGTCTAGGACGTAGAAGGCGTTGCGGAACTTATCAGAGTATCTCAGGTAGTCCTTGAGGATGCCTGCTATCGCCGGCGAATGCGAGTTATCTCTGAACAGCAAGTCTACGGGGACAGATGGAAGCTCCAGGGCGTCTAAGGCTGCAAGGAACTTCTTCAGGCCATACGGCTTGCCTGACATGGGGCAAAAGATCGTGATGGCATCTTCAAGCTCGAGCTCGTCAGGATCGCTGGCGGCCGGCTGGACATAGAAGAGGGGGCGCTTGCCAGCGTGTCCGACTCTTTTGGTGTCGTCTAGGAGCCTAGAGAGCTGCCGGTGCCTGAACGGATCGTCGTCGTCCATCTTCACGACGCGGATGCCGGTGTCGTCTTGAATCACCTTGTGGCTGTTTGGCGAAGGCTTGTCATCTACAAGGATGACTCTGAATCCGAGGCGCTTGTGGTATTTGTCCAGGATTTCTCTGACGCGCTCTGGGATGTGTGCGTCATGTGCCTTGTTGAAAAACTGAGAGTGAGCTATGCGTCCGTCGGATGAGTGGATGAGGAGGATCATGGTTATTTTATTGCCAAGCAAAACCTATTCATAGGAATGACCTGCGAAAATCCTTGAACGGCAACCGGTCCTGGCGGGAGTGAAGAATGAAAGCTGTCTTGCCCACATGCTCCATCAGTATTTCTGCCCCACGATAGCCAAGTCCCACCAGACTCTTTGCCCATATTGAATCCCGATCCAGTTGCTATGCTAGTAAAAGTATAATCCGTAGCAACTCTTATTGGAAAACATGACTTGCCAAGTTCAGGATATAAGCCTCCCCCTCCCCATCCCCACAGGTCTCCATCAGAGTCTATGCCTCTTGGGTTGCCTGTCCCTGATGGATATGACATTTTTGCGAAGGGGATTCCACCTATTGCCGCCACGAGCGATTCTTCTTGATCTCCAATTTCGCATGGATCGCCGTCCCCCAAGGCTCCGCTCCAGTCTCTTCCAGCAGATCTTATTGATCCTCCTACCCCCGTATGCACCGAAGTCCAGTATGCCCCGGCAGATACGCTTATTCCACCAGAAAGGGAAGTAGGGGTTCCTTGTATAAAGTTTGTGTCCTCTATACCAAGCCCGAGGCCTCCGCTTGTGTTTACCCCCCACACGTATGTTGCGCTACCGTACCTGCCTACTGCATGTACAAACCCGTTCATCATGTCATGCATTTGGTAACCGACATACATAGGAACATATGAAAATGCTGTACCTGGATCTCCATCTCCGAATTGCCTGAAGTGATTCGTCCCCCATGCATATACATTGCCAGCCGCATCAGCCGCATGCATTACCCTGCTGCCGGTACCTGGGAATACCTTTGTAAATATGACACCCTCGACTGTTATTTTCTGTGGGGTGTTATAGAATTCTGGGCCATCTGGCCAGACAGAACCATTGCCTATAGTTCCATACCTGTTCCATCCCCATGTCCACAGGTTTCCATTAGAGTCAGCAGCCACCCCGTTAAACGATCCGCCACCAGCACTCACTATTTCAACTTCTTCTGGGAATTGAACCAAGCCAGGAGTGTATTTATTTGGAGTGTCTCCTGTTCTTCCTAGTTGGCCAAAATCATCGGTTCCCCACGAGTAGAGATTGCCGCCACCCGCCGTCTTCACAGCCACTACCTTATTATCAGCCGTCTTAGCCATGATGATTCTGTCGTCAGCGCTTGTCGGATTTACCATTTTTACACCGACAATTTTATTGTCTGCTGTTTTTGCAAGAATTATCATGTCCCCAGCAGATCGGGGACTGGTCACTTTTTGGGCTACGATTTTGTTGTCTGCCGTTTTCGTAAGTATGACTCTGTCACCAGCGGAAAGCGCCATGGGTGCCTCTATTATGGGTCGGGAAGAGCTCTTAGCTCAAGTTCTGACGCAACGCCCTCAAGTGTTCCATCTAAATTCAATCGTTGAACTCGAATACGGAATTCTCCATCAGGCAGCTCTTCGGCATCCTCGATAAGTCCAAATAGTTCTTGTATTGTTTCAAGAGCCGTGCTAGGGGATGTAAACGAACTTGGATCACGGATTGCTGCACGGATTGCGTCCAGGTTTTTGTTAATCATGAATCGCCTAAGTTGCTCAGCGTATCCTACCACCTTTTGCAGATCGTTTGTGAGCGCCAGCGTCACGGTATCGGTTTCAGGATTGATTACTATTTCTGAAACCTGAAGAGCAATAGTTGTCCATTTAGCAGTGCCAACGAATGTTACCGAATTAGTCAGATCAATGCCACTGCCCAGCCCGTCAACAACTACTGTTCCAGTCTCTCGCTCATCGCCAGTCGCCTCTAGCCATGTGTTTGCAATTTCTTGCATCATTGCAGAGTCTTCTCTAGACCCATATCCACCGCCAGGATAGCTGTTGTCAGGCATTTATCCAGCCCCTGCTATTCTTGAGTAAGTATTCCGCCGACTTCGTCTTCGTAGAACTCTTGATCCGAGACGCCATCCTCTATGATAACGCCGTATCTCTCATAAGCAGTTCCGCCAGGCCCGGCAGTAACATTTAGCGGCGCCTTATATACGGCTTGGATGTGAAGAGTTCTGTCACTTAAATCAGCATTGATTTTTATAACCCCTAAGTAGGATTGAACAAACCAGATGAAAGCATACCATGGCCATGGCCAAAAATGCGGCCCTATGTACCTACCTGCCCAATCCCAATATTCATCTCTTTGCGTTGGATCATACAGAGTTTCTCCATCGACGTATAATATAGGCATTGTGTTCCACCATGTGTTACCTATGGTTTCATATCTATGATACCGAGGATGGAGCCATGGGATTTTAGTTGAATCTGCAATCTTCCAAATCCTGCCTACTTGATCAGCATTTGCCGGGTCCCAAAAAGGCTCCATCAGCGACTCTGCACGTGTTACCTCGTCAGGAATCTCATCTCCGCTTGGATCGAGAATTGGCTCTCCTTCCTCATCTAGGAGTACAGCCAGCGGGTTTGTCTCTTTGATCGAATATCCCTGAATCGTAATCTGTGTTCTTACCCCGTCGAGAGAGAACTGGAGCGGGTTATCTTCAATTTCATCAACGTCTGCGAGCGCTGAGCCGACCGTTCCCATATTGAGCGACACATTTGTAGACGTTGTGAAGTCATGAACTGCTAGAAACCTAGTTGTAGGATCAATGTAGACTCCGTGGTTGGCGCCTCTGGCAACAAGCTCGCGAATGACATCCCAAAAGCGTTGACCGGTGTATCTGACTTCTCTCATTTCTGTCGTGAGTGCAAGAATTGCAGTTGAATCCCATCCAGCTAGGATTTCATTAGGCATGTATGTGTCTGTGGGTGTGTGAACTTCAGGATGATGACCAGGAAGAGCAGAGCCCCCACCTTGAAATCCAATAGCGTGTTCAAGGATGTCAACTATGATCTCGCCAAGGCTCCATCGAGTTCCGGTTGACGGAGCATTCCAGTCTATGTCATTGTCTGGATTATAAACGTAGCTCATGAAGCCTTGCCACTTTGTCATATACCTATTGGCAAGCGCTTCTAGTCCGAGAGCCTTCCATTGCACTCCCTCAGACTTGACCCCACGTGGCATGTTTTGCTGAACTCTGCCTGAAAAGATAAGTGGGGTAAAGCTGTCATTATAGCTAAGTTCTACTTTGTTGTTGTTGGTCAGGGCTGGAATGCCCACGTCATGCTTAACGTCCACCGCTTCAAGAATTGCCTCAGACGGCCCTCCGAAGCTCTTCTTGATTTGCTTCACAGCTATGTCTGTCCGCTGCACGGTGTCAATCTTTACGTAGACTTGGTTGCCTGCTCCTATCTCTGGCGGCATATGACTAAGCTCCTGGTAGTATGCCTTGAAGGTCTTGTTCAGCCTCTATCGTCATTGCTTCAGTGAATGGGGAGGATGATATCTGAGGTCTGATGCTACGTATCACTACGCGATTGAACTCATTCCCATTCCCTGCTAACACTGCTTTCTGATCGATGACGCTAGAAGCTATTCTATCTTCGTCTTCTTCAACATCGGATCGTTCGTAGAAAAGGCCACCTAATCCGCTTGGAGTAGTAGGCCCGGCCGGAGCTGTCCACTGAGGCTTTACTATGGTTGAAATGCTGAACGAGAGGCGACGGCCCTTCACGATGTTTTTGATCCTGGCCCCGAACCCACGAGGAAGATGCTTTATCACAAGCTCGCGAGAAACGCTTACGCTGGCAAGCCTGGCTTCAAC
>SDBV01014318.1_pt1 | contig 10007 bp, 6 predicted proteins | sample 2277081 | NCBI WGS metagenome assembly SDBV01 (sample SAMN10402039, study PRJNA504765) | marine sediment metagenome | isolation source: marine sediment core GS10_PC15, 223 cmbsf | place: Arctic Ocean: Southern Knipovich Ridge | collected 2010 | reverse complement strand
AAGCCTGAATGCCGATCCAGTGGCCTATAGCCATTTGGTCGGCGGCAAGAGCCGGCAAACCCGCGGAATGCAGGGCGAGCCCAAGATATAGTGGTTACGAGAGGGAAGTGGATAGCCCACTTCTCTCAATCACTTACGACCACGCCAATCCTCTTCGTGTAATAAGTCGGGTTAGGCTAACAACAATCGGTCACGCACTTTCCAAGACCAGATACTTCCCAAGGCCCTGTCGGGGGCTTCCATGATTCACGCGGCGGCCTCCCATCGGCGGGACATGAAGATAACCCACCGAATGGGTGGGCAGGCCGAACCCTTGCCGTTTTTCTGGAATCCGTCTACAGTTTCAACAGTATCCTTATCCTTTCCGTTGGAGCCCGTGCAGCGCATGACCGCTAGGCCTGGTGTTACCCCTGCCACCGTCTATCTGGTGGGTGCCGGCCCCGGCGACCCCGGCTTGATCACGCTGCGCGGTGTCGAGTGTCTGCACGGGGCGGACCTTGTGCTGTACGACTATCTGGTCAACTCCGCCTTGTTGGAGCACGTCTGCGATACTGCCGAGCTGGTCTGCCTGGGCCATCACAGCACGGGACGAGCCCTCTGTTCGGGGGAGATCATCGCCCGAATGCTCGACGCGGCCCGAAGTGGCAAAACCGTGGTGCGGCTGAAGGGCGGCGATCCGTCGGTGTTTGGCCGTGGCGTGGACGAAATAGAGGCCCTGCGCGACGCCGGGATTCCGTATGAGATTGTTCCGGGAATCACGGCCGGACTGGCGGTGGGTGCCTATTGCGAGATTCCGCTGACCCATCACGAGGACGCGTCGGCCGTAGCGCTGATTGCCGGCCAGGAACGTCGCGCCAAGACGGCATCCTGGCTGGACTACGGCCTGTTGGCCGAGTTTCCCGGCACGCTTGTCTTCTACATGGGTGTCAGAAAGGTCGAGCAATGGAGCCGCTCCCTGATCGAGCACGGCAAGCCACCCGAGACCCCCGTGGCGATCGTCCGATGGTGTACCGGGGCACGGCAGCAGATGGTCCGCTGCACCTTGGCAACGGCAGCAGAGGTCGTCGCGCAGCAAGCAGTTCGTCCGCCGGCGCTGTTCGTGGTCGGCAAGGTGGTCGACCGGGCTCCGCAGATCTCCTGGTTTGCGGCCAGACCGTTGTTCAATTGCCGCGTTCTGGTGGCAGGATCGCCGGGCACTTCCGCGAAGCTCCGCGATCGGCTGGCCTCGCTGGGGGCGGAGGTGACCACGCAGCCCGCAATTCGAATCACGGATCCGGCGGACTTCGCACCGGTCGACGCCGCGCTGGGCGAACTGGACCGGTACGACTGGCTGGTCTTCTCCAGCAGCAATGGGGTCGACTACCTGTTTCGGCGGCTCTTCGACCGCGGCGGCGATGTCCGCCGGCTGGGCCGCGTGAGGCTGGCGGCCGTGGGCTCGGGCACCGCCGAGCGGTTGAGCCGATACCACCTTCAGGCCGACTTGGTGCCCGAGCAGTTCAATGCCGAGTCTCTGGCCCAAGCGCTGGCGGGCGAAGCAGAGGGCCGCCGGTTCCTGCTGGCCGGGGCGAGCCGGGGCCGGGGTGTGCTGGCCCACGAGCTACGGCGGGCGGGCGCCCGGGTCGACCAGATCGTGGTCTACGGCAGTGTCGACGTGCAGGAGCCCGAGGCGGAGGTGGCCGCGGCGCTGGACTCGGGAAAGCTCAACTGGATCGCGGTAACCAGCCCCGCCACGGCCCGGTCGCTGGTCCGCCTCTACGGCGACGCCCTGCGGCACGCTCGACTTGCAAGTATCAGTCCGCTCACCTCCGCGGCACTGCGCGACCTGGGGTTCGAGCCCGCGGCGGAGGCCTCCGAGCATACGGCCGCCGGACTGGTCGAAGTGATCCTCAGTGCCGCAGAAGCCAACGGCTGACGGTCCGGCCCACGAATGCTGAATTCCGCTGCCGGTCTACCGCGGTGAATCGCGGCGGATCCCGCGTCCCGCGAAGGGAACGATTCTCGGGATACACGTACGAGAGCCCAAACGCTCAGCAGTGCCGATGGGCGAAGAGGATGCACGCGTTATATATGCTTCCCAAGCACGCCTATAGATCCGGCGATCCCTTGATGAGCCCGCGGTTGACCAGACGAGCTAAACGGTTACACTCAGGGGGTGGCCCGGGGCTCGTTTCGGCGGACTCCGCCGAACAGTAATCTCAGCTCTGGTTAGAAAAGGAAGATGCCATGAAACTACAGAGGACGTCCATGCTGGCCGTGGGCTTGTTGCTGCTGGCCGCGTCGTCTGCACTGGCACGCAAATGGACCGACAATACAGGGAAGTACTCGGTCGAAGCCGAATTGGTGGAAGTCAAGGGCGACAAGGTCGTGCTGAAGAAGTCGACGGGCTCGGTGATCACGTTGGCGATCGGCCGGCTGAGTAAGGCCGACCGGGAGTATCTACAATCGCTGGCCAAGCCCGGCCCAAAACCGACTGGCGACAGTCCCGCAACACGGCCGGCGCCCGCAACACAGCCGGCGGTCGTGCCCCGAGACGAGAAGTTGGCGGCCGAGCTGGAGAAGGGCAGCATCGTCTCGATTCGCGCCAGTGGGCAACCCGTGGGCAGCGTGCTGGCCCGGATCGAGAAGGCCACGGGCAATCGGGTCCGCATCGTGGACCAATTCGGTGGCGACGACGAGCAAATCCTCTCGAAACGGGTTTCGCTCAATCTGCAAGAGAAGAGTTTTTGGGAGGCCGTGGACGCGGTAACCGCCGCCGCCGGCGTGAAGTTTCGCCGCCTCAAGGACGGCACGCTGGAGCTCTCGACCGAAGTACCTCGGTTCGCCGAGATCAAAGTGGTCGGTACGCCGATCGTCGTCGGTGCGTTCCAGGTGTATCCGGGATTTGATGACTTCTTCGGCCACGCAATGATCGTCGTCCGCCCCGAGCCCCGGTTTGGCGAGCTGCAAGTACGGGGCTACCAGGCCGAGATCACGCTTCCCGACGGCAAGCAGATCCAGTACAAGCCGGACTTTATGTTCAGCACCTCCAACGTCCATACCGGGGAGCTCACGCTGCGGATCAAGCCGGACCTTCCAAAGGGAACCAAGAAGGCACAGGAGATCAAGTTCGAGGCGCGGCTGGCAATCGCCTCCGACTGGAAACCGTTCACACTGCCGCCGCTGGGTGAGTTGGTGCCCAAACCTACCAAGGTCGGCAGCGGGACTGTCTACGTGACGCAGGCCGAGCTGACCGGCAAGCCTCCAGACCGGCAAAGGTATGCAGTGAAGCTTGTTGCGGAAGGGCTGACGTTCGACCTCAAGAACGTCGTGCTGGTCGACACGGCCGGCAACCGCGTGAAGTCCTCCGGCGGCGGCGGTTCCAAGCAGAACAACCAGCAAGAAGTGTACTTGAGCTTCATACGCTCAAAGATCTCCGGTGACCCCGGCAAGTGTCACTTGGCCTTCGAAGTACCTGGCACGGGGGAGAAAACCATCGGGCCGTTGGGCGAGCTGGCACCCAAGTCCGCGCCGGCCGGCGCAACCATCGTTCGGATAACCAGGGTGGGCATCGAGAAGCAGTCCGACATAACGGACGACTTCGCAGTGAGAATCGATTTCGACGGTTTTCCGCCGTCGCGGGAGCGAGTCGCTCTGGTCGGTGGAGCCACCCAGCCGTTGGAACCGAGAGGCTGGGGCGGCAGCGGCAAAATGGCCCACTTCTCGTTCGATTCCTCAAAGTTGCGTGGTCGACCCCAGTCCTATCGCCTCAGGCTTCAGGCACCGACGAAGGTGACCGAACACGTCCTTCGCGCAACCTTCAGCGACGTGCCGCTGGCCAAGTGAGTGCCAGCGCCGGACGGTTGGTCGGGCGGGTATTTATCGCGGACACGCGGGATCCGAGGATGAGCGACACTCCCAAACAGAGGCTCCGCCGGCATCAATTCGACCTCAGGTGTGCCGGCGTGGCGATGTTGGCCGTCACGCTTGGCTTCTCGCCGCGTTTCGCCCTTTAATGGAGAAGAACTGATGCAGATCGACGGCAAACCAAAGGCCCAACCACCGGCCTTTTTCTGGTTCAAGACCAAGGTGACGCTTTCTTCTGCTCTGACGCCCGAGGAGGTGCGTCAGCGACTGGAGAAAGTGCTGCCGCGTATGGCGGTCCCGCCGGACCGGCCCGGGCTCCTTTCTCGGCGCGGCCGAGTGTATACCGGGTTGATACGGGAGAATTCCTTTTCGCTGACCGGCCCGACCCCGCTCGATGCACAAAACTACGTCGGCTCTCCGTCCAAGGGTCGATTGAGCCGAGCGGGCAAGGGTCGCTGATCCGTCTGACGGCTTACCCCGCCGCCTCGATCGCCGGCCTGGTCATCTGTTGGCTCAGTGCCATCATTGGTGGTGGAATCTGGGCGATCCTGGATCGATCTCTGGGCGCCGGTCCCGTCTCTGTTGCGGTGGCCCTTGGGGGCATGGGCGTGCTGATCTACCCGTTTGGACTGTTGGGGGTCCGCACGGAACTGGCCTATCTGCTGGACTACCTCCAAACGTTGTTTACGCCTTGAAAAGCGAGGCGATCGCGCACCGGACTCGCGCGAGGTCATCGTCCGAAGAGACGACCATGATGACACACGGGACCGTCCGCCCGAGCGATGCCGCTGCCCGGTACACTGACTCGCGAAGGCCGTCGACCTCTCCTTGGGCCGTCAGAGGCTCGCCCGCTTGCGAGTATACTCCGAGACGACGTCTCTGGCGTACTGGAGCACCTCGATCGGTCGATTCATGCCCTTGGTCACGTCGCTGAGCAGCTTCACTCGAGGGACGGTCAGGCCGGGGCAGTCGCCGCAGTCGGTCATGGCAACCAGATCGATTTCATCGTGCCGGGCGAACTCGCCGTTCTTGTTCTTTATCCCCTTGAAACACTTCGCACACGCGACACACGAGTGGTCCTTGATCCGTTTGCAGTAGAGAATGGCTATGTTGGGCACGACGTTCTCCTTTTTGCAGTCGTTCAGCCTGGAAATGTACAAACTGGAATGTGTATTGTAGCTCGTCGACGACACCTTGTCTCGGCCGGGCCAGGCAGGATGATTAGCTCCGTGAAGTAATCGGCGGATCGTATTACTCCACGAGTTCCAGGGCAGTGCAAATGACCGGTGCCGTGTACCCATTGGCTTTGCACACCGATTCGATCCGGCGCCGTGCCGCATCCGCGTCACCGGCTGATGCACGGATCGCCAATCTCGGATGTCCCTCCGGCCGGCCACATCAAGCACCCGCAACCACATAAACGGGACGGGGCGTGTGTTCACGTTTTGGGCAAGACGCGGTACATTACCCGTATCCTGAGAATAGTGGGTGGCGCAAGAGAGGATTCCCCCGGCCGCAGGCCTCTTGTGCCGTTGATACCCTCGAGCATCGAACATCTGTCCGGGCTCCCCGGGAGGAAAAAATGACCGAGTCAGCCGATAGTTCCCCGCGTATCAGCCAGCTTGCCTGGGGCAAGATGGAGGTTGAGGGGGTGGGCTCAGCATGCGACTTCAAGCTCTGGCCGGGCGGCGGCCGGGCCTGGGATTGGACCGAGACGAACACCCATCACACCCCCGGCATCCGGCCGGCGGACGTGGAGGAGTTGTTGGAGCGGGGGAGCAAGATCGTGGTCCTCAGCCGAGGGCAGGAGCTTCGGTTGCAGACTTCTGCGGAGACGATCGAGTATCTCGACCAGCGAGGAGTTGAGCACCACGTCCAAGAGACCAAGGCCGCCGTGGAGTTGTACAATCGGTTGGCGGAGGAGGGCGAGCTGGTCGGTGGGCTGTTTCATTCGACCTGCTGAAGTCTGACGCGCGGGTGCGAGCACCCATCCCGCCCTCACGGCCGCCAACGCCGCCCGGCAGATACTGAAGTCTGCCGCGCGTGTGCGAGCACCCACCCTACTGACTGCCGGCACGGCTTTGCATCAGCCACAGATTGTAGACAGCAAGGGGGCGGCACGGTACAATCCGTAGTATGATGAGCGTGTAAGGGGTGTATGCTCGCGATAACTGGGAAATGTCCATTACAGACAAGAGATTAGCCGTTTGGATCTGCCAGGGCTGTGACATCGGCAAATCGCTCGATGTTGAGGCCCTTGGGAAGGTCGCCGCCGAAGAGTGCGGAGCGGACTCGTGCCGGTCGCACCCGTTTCTGTGTGGTGACCAGGGCGTGGAGTTGATCAAGAAAGAGATCGGGCAGGGCGCGGGTGCCCTGGTTGTCGCCGGGTGTTCGCCCAGGTTCAACGTGGATACCTTCACCTTCGACGGATGCTTTACCGATCGGGTTAACATTCGCGAGCTGGTCGTCTGGAGCCACCCGCCGAACGACGAAGACACGCAGATGCTCGCCGAGGACTACCTGCGGATGGGTATCGCCCGAGCGAAGAAGGCGGAAGTCGCCGAGCCGTTCGACCTGCCGTGGGCACATTGGGCCGAGATCGACAAGACCATCCTCGTGGTGGGCGGCGGCCAGAGCGGGATCACCGCGGCGCTGGAGGCGGCCCGGGCGGGCTATCGGGTCGTGGTGGTCGAAAAGGAGGCACAACTCGGAGGCCGATTGCGGGGCTTCTCCAGGCTGTTTCCCAAAAAACCGCCCTACCGGGAACTCGAACCGGTCGATCTCGAATCGCGGATCAGCGAAATCGAGCGGAACGATCTGATCGAGGTCCACCGGGGCGCCACGATCGAGAGGATTAGCGGCCAGCCCGGCCAATTCGACGTCTCGATCCGGACCAACGGCGCGACCACCGAATTCCGCGCCGGCGCGATCATCCAGGCCACCGGATGGACGCCTTACGACGCCTCCCGGCTGGGCCATTTGGGATACGGTTGCCCGAACGTGATTACCAACGTCCGGATGGAGGAGCTGGCAGCATCGGGCAAGATCACCCGCCCTTCCGACGGCAAGCCGGCCCGGCGGATCGCCTTCATTCAGTGTGCCGGGTCCCGCGACCAGGAACATCTGCCCTACTGCTCGGCCGTCTGCTGCCGCGTGACCTTGAAACAGGCCCTCTGGGCCCGGGAACTCGACCCCGAAACCCAGGCCTTCGTGCTCTACAAGGACATCCGGACACCGGGCCAATACGAAGACTTCTATCGCAGGGTCCAGGAAGACGCCGGGATCTTCTTCACCAAGGGCGAAGTGGTGGCGGTGAAAGAGACGGCCGATCACAACCTGGCCGTCGACGTGGAAGATACGCTGATCGACAAGCAGATCCGAATCGAAGCCGACCTGGTCGTTTTGGCGACGGGGATGGTGCCGGCGGCGGCCGACGGCGAAGCCATCCGGCAGTTCCGGGATGCCCGGGCGATCATCGAGAAAGGCGAAGCCGGCGCGCAACTGGAAGCGGCCAAAGTCACCGTCGAAGAACTCCAACACGTCGACGGTACGGAAGTGTTGCACTTGAGCTACCGGCAGGGGCCCGACCTGCCGGTGCTGAAGTACGATTTCCCCGATTCACATTTCGTCTGCTTCCCCTACGAGACCAGGCGGACGGGGATCTACGCCGCCGGATGCGTTCGCGCGCCGAACGACAGCGACGTCTGCCGGGAAGATGCAACCGGGGCGGCGCTGAAGGCCATCCAATCCGTGGAGCTGGCCTCACGCGGGGCGGCCGTGCATCCCCGCTGGGAAGACCGGTCCTACCCCGACTTCTTCATGCAACGCTGCACCCAGTGCAAGCGCTGCACCGAGGAGTGTCCCTTCGGCACGTTGGACGAGGACGAGAAGGGCACCCCGCTTCTGAACGTCACACGATGTCGCCGCTGCGGTATTTGTCTGGGTTCATGCCCCGAACGTATCATTTCGTTTCAGGACTATTCGATTCAGATCGTCTCCTCGATGATCAAGTCGGTCGAAATCCCCGATGAATTCGAGGAGAAGCCCCGTCTGCTCGGCCTGCTGTGCGAAAACGACGCCTATCCGGCCCTGGACCTGGCGGGACTGAACCGCATTCAGCACAGCGCCTTCATCCGGTTTATTCCGGTCCGCTGCCTGGGGGCGGTCAACGTGGTTTGGATCACCGAAGCGCTGTCTCACGGTTATGACGGCATCCTGCTGGTGGGGTGCAAATCGGGCGACGACTACCAGTGTCACTTTATCAGCGGCAGCGAGTTGATGGGCACCCGGGGCGACAATATCCGAGAGAAGCTGAACCAGCTCGCAATGTCCGAGAAACGCGTGCACGTCGAACAGCTCTCTATCTCGGAGTTCCGGAAACTGCCGGAGATCATCGACGAGTTCGCCGAACAGATCCAACAGATCGGAATGAACCCGTTCAAGGGACTGCCAAGCTTCGGTCTTGGTGGCGGAATATGAGCACGCCGCACGGCTCGGACCGAACCGGTTGAAGCGGACCTGCGGACGCCGGGGGACCCCGGATCTCGGCCGATTGACGGGGCGAATGCGATGCCGGTGACGACAATCGCCAGCCTCGGGGCAGGCAGCGAGGGGCGCTACCCCAACTTCGCCAGTTCTAAGCTGAAGTTCTACACATCCCAAGGCCCCTAAGTTCCGGCAGCTTCTCAACACCGCGCAACCCGCACAATCGTTTAAGTCTGAAGGTCTCGCGGCCGAAAGGTAATCTGGCAGGGCATCCACAGGCGGAAGACGGACCGCGCGCAGGGGAGGAGATTGCCTGCCCGACCTTTTCACGAGCACTGGTTCACTACGGCATGCCACCACCCAAAAGACGGACAAGTCGACCCCTTTTTGCAGATCCCGCGCAACCGCTGGAAGACCGAATTTGGCTCCCCGTTCGGAGGGTCATTAACATGAGCCGCCGATGGGAAGGCGGCTGGCGGCGGGGCACGTGGACCGCGCTGGTGGGATTGGTGTTGCTGGCCACGAGTGGTTGTGGCCGTACGTTCTACAGGCGCCAGGCCGATCAGGAGGTTTATGGCCTGGTGGGTTGTGTCAGCGACGATCCGCGCTGGCCGCTGGAGGGCTTCACGATCGAGCCGGATCCCCGGTCGCGGATGTTCGACCCGTTTTGTACCGATTATCCTCCCATGCCGCCCGACGATCCGACTTCGCACCGACTGATGCACTGTGTGGATTGCAAGCGGGGTTGGCCCTGCTGGCATTGCGACGGCGATACGCCTTACGTGGAGAATCCCTCCTGGAGGTCCTACTTGCAGCCCGCCCGCTCTGATCGGCAAGATGGGCCGTGCGAAGTAGCGTTGGACCGCAACGGTGCCGTGGAGATGGCCTTGTTGCACTCGCGGGAATACCAGTTCGCCCTGGAGGACGTCTACCTCTCGGCCCTGGACGTCACGCTTCAGCGGTTCCAGTTCGACGTGCGGTTCTTCGGCGGCAACGACACCTTCTTCACGGCCGACGGGCCGATGCGCGGCAGGCGGAGCGAGCTGAGAACCGACACCGGTCTGCAGGCGCGACGACTCCTGGCCACCGGCGGTGAGCTGGTTGCGGGGATGGCCAACTCGCTGGTCTGGCAGTTTGCCGGTTCGGACACCTACACGGCGAACACGCTGTTGGACTTTTCGCTGGTGCAGCCGCTTTTGCGGGCCGGCGGCCGGGCCGTGGTGCTGGAGTCGCTGACCGATTCCGAGCGGGAGCTGCTGGCCGACATCCGCGATATGGAACGTTTTCGACACAGCTTCTACGTGGATACGGCGACGGGCTATATCGAGCTGCTGGAAGAGCAGGTACGTATCCGCAACCAGGAGATCAACCTGGTCCAGTTGCGACAGAGTCTCGAACGGCTGGAGGCGGCCTACCAGGGCGGAGCAATCACAAGCGGCAACGTCGATCGTACCCGCCAATCGCTCTATGACTCCCAGAGCAGTCTACTGCGGCTCAACGCGAGCTACGAAACCGAACTCGACACCTACAAATTCACGTTGGGGTTACCGCCCCAACTGGACGTCTGCGTCGAGGACCCCCTGCTGGCAAGATTCGATCTGATTTCCCCGAAACTAACGGCCATCCGAGAGGCGGTGGATAAGATCCTGCAGGAGTTGCGCAAGCTGCAAGATGAAGGG
>SDBV01014317.1_pt1 | contig 10008 bp, 13 predicted proteins | sample 2277081 | NCBI WGS metagenome assembly SDBV01 (sample SAMN10402039, study PRJNA504765) | marine sediment metagenome | isolation source: marine sediment core GS10_PC15, 223 cmbsf | place: Arctic Ocean: Southern Knipovich Ridge | collected 2010 | reverse complement strand
GACTGGAGTTACAAGAAAATCATATTCTACGGATTTCCATTTAATAAGAGTGAGATGTACAGGTAGAGTTGGAATTCATTTAATTATGGAAGCATTTTTGAAAGGAGCTGATGGCGTAGCAATAGTATCATGAAAAGACGGGGAATGTGAGTTTGGAAATGGTAATACTAATACATATGAACACGTGTTAACATTAAAAAAAATTCTTAAACATGCAGGTATCTCAGAAGAAAGAGTTCAACAGTATTTTTGTAGTGCAGCAGAAGTACAAAAATTTTTGAATTCCGTTGGAGACATAACAAAAAAAATCGAATTACTACCTCCTCTCCCGAAAAAATAATCCGAAATAGAATGATCTTTTCAAATAAAATGATAGTTGAAAGGAAACTAATCCGTTGCTCGGATTTTCGGAATATTAAATTTTAAAAAATTGTTATAATAATAATAAATTTTAATGATCATGAGTTCTGAAAAGAATTTAACTTGGGAATATTTAAATGATGTGGCAAATGCCTTAGATTCATATAGAATACGGGCATTAATTGATTCTAAACAAGATATTTTAGATGCGGGAATTTACACTGAAGAACAATACGAACACATACTTTTTAAGATGTTTGACCAAGAAAAATTAAAATATTCCCTTTTCAATTATCTTAAAGAAAATCATAAGAATAATTTTAGTGATTTGGAGAAATTTTCAAAAAAAAATTCTATAGAGGTTTATGAGACCTTAAGCTTATTAGAATTATTGAGAAATGAAAGTATTATTAATGTAGAAGAGTTATATAATAAAGTTAAAGGAACTGAAGAATCCCCTGATAAACTCACCTTTAAAGATTATTCTATAAAAATTGTAAATGGAGAATTCTCAAAAATAAGAACTATTTACGAACCAGTTAAAGTTATATTTGATTCGAAAAATTGTTCCGGTTGTGGTTTATGTGCTGGAATTTGTCCGGTTGGATGCCTTCAAATATACAATGGTTTTGGAAAACTTGATGAGGATAAGTGCATTAGATGTGGGTTGTGCTATTATGTTTGTCCCAGATCCTATCTACCTGTGAGAACCCTAAACATGGCATTAGGAAATGCATCTGAAATTAAAGAATTTTCTAAAGTTGGCCATTTTATTGAAGCATATTCAGCTAGAACTAAAGTAAAAGAATTAGCAAATATTTGCCAAGACGGAGGGATCTCAAGTACGTGTCTACATTATCTTTTTGATAAAAAAAAGATTGATTACGCTTTGGGAGCTAAAATGAGTAATACTCTATGGCGTCCAGAACCCTTATTACTTAAAAACAAAGAAGATATCCTTTCGACTGCTGGTACAAAATATGTAAATAACCCTAACCTACAAATCCTTAAAAAAAATGAAATGTGGGATAAAAAATTAGCAGTGGTTGGAGTTCCTTGCCAAATGCAAGCACTTTTAAAATCTGAGATTTATAATACCGGGCTTCCTTCTTTAAATTCGATTGATTATCGAATTGGAATTTTCTGTATGGAATCATTCTCTTACGAATCTCTCCTAAAAATATGCGAGGCATTAAAAATAGACGTAAAAAACGTGAAAAAAATGGATATTAATAAAGGAAAATTCTATGTATATAGCAATAAAGGAGAGGAATTTAACATCCCAATTAAAGAAATATCTCATTTAGCTCGAGAAGATTGTGAAACATGCTTCGATTTAACCTCAGAATCTGCAGATATTTCGGTTGGTTCCATTGGATCTCCCTCAGGATGGAACACCGTACTTATAAGGACAGAAGTGGGGAGGATCCTTTATGAAGAATTGATTGCGAATGATTTAATTGAATCGAAAAAAATTGAAAATGTCAAACCAGGTCTACCTTTGCTTCAAAAAATAGCGGGGATCAAAAAAAATAACTGCAATAAGCATATAGCTGAAAAAATAAAAAAAAGTAAAAGAGTTCCAAATTATTAAAATATATTTGAATAGAGCAGATTAACTTTTTTATTAAACTTTTAATGAATACTAATAATACAGAATTCATTGTTAATGAATATATAACCCTTAGATTAGAGGGTAAAAATACAGTTATTTATATTAAAGATCAACGATTTCGCCATTGTAAATATTTACTAATAAATGTAACTCCTCAAAACATAGGGGAATTTGAGGATATTAAATCTATTGATGATGCTGCTCAGCTATTAGACCACTCCCTAGATAATCCAAGGATTAATAATATAGAAATCCCCCCAGAGACTGAATTTTGGGGGCATTCTTCGAATTTACAAACTTGGGCTGAGAATAATTATGATGTAAATTTGCTTCATAGTAATCTGGTATTACCTTTATTGAAGAAATTGACGCAGGCTGGAGATGATATTGCAAGGGTAAAATTTAAAGAAGAGATTGCTAAAAAGTTTAGTAATTGTAATGTAGTATACATTTTTATTTCAATTAGGGACAAAGATTTAGATTTTTTTGAAAAAGAAGAGCGAGCTTTGTTAATAGAAGAATTATTTGAAAGGAATAAAGAATGTTACTGGTTTTTCTTACCATTTCTGATTGACGCCGGCTATTTAAAATTAAACAGTGAGGAATTGGAGGACTTAGTAGTAAAAAGCTACAGACGTGTACACAGAGGAGTGTTTAATAGTATTGATGTATACGGAGAATTAGTAAAAAACTTTTTTAATATTATCTTAAAGTTTGAAAAGAAATTAGATGAATAAAATTTTTTCTTTAATTTATTGAAATACAGTTTTAAATGTAAATGTAAATGTAAGATATTAATTATTTTTCAATTTATTATATTTAACAGTCAATTGGTTAAGTTTCGTAGTTAAATCATTTAAATCTTCTTTCAACAGCATATTTTCCTTCATCAATGTTTTTGTCATTGATACAACTTGTTCTTTTGAAAAAAGGCTATCATCAACTATTTCTTGAATTTCCGAGCTTCTAATTTGAAGGTCTTTATCTATATACAAAATTGTCAAAAGTTCCTTAATTTCATGATTACTATTAATGGAGTCGTGAAGAACTACATATGGAAAAGGAAATTTAGCTTTTCCATCGATAATATCTTTCTTCAATTTAATTTTGTGAGTTGAATCGCAGATTTTGCACCTATAATGGCGAACAATTTCTTTTTTTGGAGTATCCTTCATAAATAATAATTAGTGTGTGTTTTTTTATATTTTTGGCAAATTCTTTATTGATAACCTTAATATTTGAAATGAAAAAAATCAAATCCTTTTATTCATATTAAATTCTAAATTAAAATGTGTTCTTATGATTAAATTACAGTGTATCATAAAATGTTAAAGAGATGTGCATGGAGCGAGCATAATAAACTCGAAAAAGAATATCATGATAAAGAATGGGGTGTTCCTATTCATAAAGATGAAATTCTATTTGAATTTTTGATATTAGAGGGATTTCAAGCGGGATTAAGCTGGAACACGATTCTACAGAAAAGAGAAAATTTCAGGAAGGCGTTTGATTATTTTGATTATAACAAAATTGCGCAATATAACGAGCAAAAAGTTGAGGAATTAATAGATAATAAAGGTATTATAAGAAATCGTCTAAAAATAAATTCTGCGATTACAAATGCAAAAGCTTTCTTAAAAGAACAAAAAGAATTTGGTTCTTTTGATAAGTATATATGGAAATTTGTAAATTATAAACCAATCATTAATAAATTTAAGGATCTTTCAAAATTACCTGCGAGTACCAAGGAATCTGATGAAATGAGTAAGGATTTAAAAAAAAAGGGATTCAAATTTGTTGGCCCAACAATATGCTACGCTTTTATGCAAGCAGTTGGAATGGTTAATGATCACACTATAGATTGTTTTAGATATGATGAAATAAACAAAATGTAAATTATCTTTTTTTAATTAAATTATGAAGATTAAAGCATTTTTAATAAATTTTCTAAAGTACCATGATAATTTGGTTCAGGAGTGGAAGGATCTAACTTTGTCTGAGGACTTTTTACTAAGAATGTCTTAATTCCTAATCGTGCTGCAGCCATATCTTTATCTTCATCCCCAACCATCAGACAGGCTTCAGAAGGATGATCAATCTTTTCTAATATTTGCTTATAATAAAGAATATTAGGTTTGTTTGCACATGTATTTTCAAGAGAAGTTATTAGATTATATGGAAAGTCGGCAACATCAGCCCATTCTAAACGTTGTATAACCGCAGTTTCTGGAAGAAGAGGCGTTGTTGCTATCACAATATCATAACCTCTATCAATAGCCTTTAACATGACTTTTCGAGCTTCAGGTTTTCTTTGGGAATATTTTTTGAGTTTGGAAAAATCTTTTTCATAGAATTCGTCAATATATGGGTCAATTTCTTCGCGTGAATAGCCAATTAGAGGAAAAAACGCTTCTGCAAATACAGCATCGTTTGTCCTACTCCCATCGTTTTCATCAACTGATTTAGAAGCCTTCATTAGGCTGGATATAAACTTACTAGGTTTAATAAGATGAGAAACTTTGGACGCTAATAGTTTTAGATATTGCGGAATAAAAAGATCAAGATTAACATCTATTAAAGTACCATCAAGATCGAAGAGAATAGCTTTAATTACATTGTTTAATTTGGTATTCATATTCAAATCATAAAAAATTCAAACATATAATAATTTATTCTTTGATAACTAATTATTAGTCATTCTCAAAATCAGAATACTTGGGTTATAATTTTGAATAGTGAAAAATTAAATGCTTCAGAAAATAGAATATTTACTAAATCTGAGATGGAATCTTTATATTTCCGTGATCCTAAAGCTAGAATCATTGAAAGGGTGTTAAACAAAACAAAGATTCAATATTTTTATCTAGACAACGATTTAAAAATCATAACTAAAAATAATGAAGTCTTAAATGGTTGTTTATTATCCGGTGACGCCAAATTAATCTATAACAAAGAAACATATAATTTCAGCCAATTTGATTTCTTTTTCTTACCTCCAGGACATGATTTAGTGATAAATATTGACCTACCATCGAAAAAATCATATAAGATTTGTTTATTTTATTATCTCATTGAAGAAAATGTAGAAGCTGACTTTGAAATTGCACATTTTGAGCTAAATAAATTTGTCCCAAGAGGAGATCATAGTTCAAAAACCAAAATGGCAACTTACAGAACTGTGTGGACAGCTATAAAAAATGGATACTTTATGTCTGGATTCACAAATGTCCCTAACAAATCCTTAAAGCAAGGAGTTATAACAAGCGTTAATTTAGAATTAAATAAAAATGGAAAATTTGAAATTTATCCTCATATTCACCCCGAATATCCCGAAGTGTACATTATGTGTATTGACGACGAGAAATATGGTATTTCTCAATATCTTATCAATACAGAAGGAAAAACTGTTTGCAGGGATTTAGCAGATGGAGATGGATTATTTTTTCCGGGAAATTTAGGTCACAGTAATTTTTCTCGACCTTTTTATAAGGACCTTAAGTACTGTATGTATTTGTGGATTATTCCTACATTTGGAGCTGTAAGCATAGTGAATCCTAAAACATTAAGAGTTTGAAATTCAACAAATTTAGTTTAAAGTGTAGTGGGGATGGTGACCTCCAATTAGTAAACAAAGTTGAATAAAAGATTAATTTAAGTTAGGTATTAATGTGCTTCCATATAAACCTTTAAAAACCTGACTTAAAACCTCCTCAAAAGAGTCTAAGATTCCTTCTCCATTTAAAGCAATTGTTTTTATTACTTTTACATTCTCATATTTATTAAAATCAATTTCTTTTAAGAAAAACGCGGTAATAAATTTCTGGGGAAGGTCTTGTTTGTTCATTGCTATTACTTTTGGAAGATGTATAAGAGACTTATCAAAAAATGCATCAAGTTCGCTCCAAGAAATTACATTTCTCTCATAAGCGTTTTTTTGTGAATCAGCGACAAAGATAAGGCCATCGATTGCACTTAAGGTTATAGGACGGGTTACTACATAGAAATCCTGACCTGTCGTGCTGTAGATATGAATTTTTAAATTCCATTGTTCTTTTTGGAATGAGATTAGTCCATAATCAAAAAATAAAGTACGAAAAATTGAACTTTCAATTGATAAAACCTCATCTTTCTTCCCAAAATGGTTGAAAAGAGATTTTAATGAAGTAGTTTTACCAGAAAGTGCTGGACCATAATATACAATTTTGATTTGAATTTGTTTTTCTAAGGCGTCAATAATCATAATAAGTGACCTTATTAATGTAATAATAATTCTTATAGGTATTTCTAGAATTAGATTTAAAAAACTCTATTTTTTTAAAAATTTTTAAAAAGTAGATTATGATTATATTAATTATAAATTTTCAAGTTTAAAACAAAATATTTTGCTAAAAGAGGGGTTTAAAAAGATGATTGCAAATGAGGACGTTATCGACGATAAGTCTAATGATAAAAAGAAAGAAAAGAATGAAGAATCAAGTGTAAGATTTCGAGGTAAGGATGTCAAAATTGAGAAACTCCAAAAAAAAGTCAGACATAAACCTAAATTATTCGGGGTAATACTTATTAACTTTTCAATTATCATTGCAGTTTTAATAGTCATCCTTATCCTATTAGGATAAATCATTAAAAGATGCCATTGCAGAATATTACAATAAAAAGCTAGAAGATTAATTTGTCTCCTTCTATTTTACATGAAAGCAGTCCCCTTAATATCAATATCTCAACCTCTCGTCCTAGAATAACGATATCAATATTTAATTCACTATTATCACTTAACATCTGGTTTAACTCTTGGAATGATATAGAATTTTGATTAGATACTGATTTAATAGCTTCTAAAATAATCTTTTGATTGTAAAGAGATTGAGCGTTTGATAGTAGTTGATATAATTTATGTGTTAAATTGTAATTAAAATCTCCTTCTTTCTCAAGAATTTTCAGTTTTTCGAGTAATAAAATAGCTTGCTTGTACTTCTCATCTCGCATTAGTTCTTGAGCTTCATTTAATTTTGAGACAAAATATTTTTTATCGCCAGCATTCATTTTAAAATTAAATTTTTATTTAATTTTTATTTTAATTTATAAACTTAAAGCTTTAAAATCTTATTATCTTTACTTATATTAAGTAATAAAAAATTTTACGATTATTATGGTAGATGAAGATAAAGTTAGACAGGTTATCGACAAGCTGCGCCCTCAATTGCAGATGGACGGCGGTGATGTCGAGTTAGTATGTATCGAAGATGACGGGACCGTTAAAGTAAGACTTCAAGGACACTGTTCTGGCTGTATGCATGCACAACAGACTCTTAAATATGGTATTGAGAGAGCTATAAAGCAATTTGTGCCAGACATTAAAGAAGTAGTTAACGTTCCTTAAATTTTTTTATTTATTTCTTTTTTGAAAAATAATTCTCATCTAATTTCTTTCTAATTCAAATTAGGTCTATATAATTTGATCTCAATTTTTTAGATCCTATTAAAATTGAAATAAATTATTAAAATGATTTAAATTAGATTCTCTAACTACTTTATGGATTTGATATGTCGTAGATTTTTGTGATTATATCATGTATATAGATAATATAGATAATGATGCTTCTTATTGATTTAAATTTTAAATACTATAACAAATAAAATCATTTAATATCAAAAAAAATTAAAAGGTGAGAAAATGGAATTTGAAACAATTATTTATGAGTCAGAAAAGAAGATCGGCTATATCACATTAAACCGGCCTGAAAAGCATAACGCTTTAAGTTATCAACTGCTTGATGACATAGACGCTGTTTTTGATTATGCGGAAGCTGACAACAGCGTGAATGTGATAGTATTAAAAGGTAATGGCAAAAGCTTTTGTTCTGGCTTTGATCTTAAAGGAAGTTATTACTTAACGACCCCCGATGGAGGATGGAGTTATAGAAATAGCTACGATATATTAAACAAGAAAATTTATGCTAAATATCCTCGAATATTTAATTTTCCTAAGCCTACAATTGCTCAAATTCATGGTTATTGTACAGACGCGGGATGTTATCTTCAACTTCTATGTGATATATCAGTAGCCGCAGAGGATGCAGTGTTAGGGCATCCTGCTCAGCTCTGGGGTGGTGCTCAGAGTTTACCCTTATGGCAACTTTATTTGGGAGTTAAAAAAGCGCGATATCTTTTAATGACAGGTCGAAGAATAACAGGAATAGAGGCAGAGAGAATGGGGCTTGTAAGTTTATGTGTTCCTAGAGATAAGCTTGAAGAAGAAGTTAACAAAATTGCTGCTGAAATAGCTAAAATACCCGCAGATGGAGCTTTACATAATAAAATTTGTCTCAATACAGCTCTTAAAATACGGGGTATTGATGCATTATTTAGTTACTACGGACAGATGAATAGATTCACTAGATTTATCCCCGGTAGAAGCAGATAATATAGTTTATATTTAAAATAACTCCTATTTTAAGAAAAATACCGTTCTAACATAAATTTCATTTAATTTTTTTTAATTTTTTCTTTTTACTAAATTTCATGCTAAACTAATTTAGGTATCACTTGGATTCTAGTTTTAAGATTTTTAATAAAGTTAATTACATTATTTTAATTTTTAATTTTTATACAAACAATTTTGATTCGATATGAACGATACTGAAAACTATAAAAATATAAAAACTGATTCTTCAGAAAACCAAGAAAGCGATGAAACTAAAAAACCCACAAAAAAATCCCAAGCTCAACTGCTTCAAGAGGCTTTGGGACTTGAACCTAATGATATAACAGATATAGAAAAAAAATTATTTATTGCGAGATTTATTGATTATTTTTCCGAAGACTCGTTTGATTTTGTTTATAAAGAGCGCTCGATTACAATGTACAAGAATGATATGGAAAAATTCTTAAATTCCTTAGAAGGTGGAAGAGAAGAAGATAAATTATTAATTAATAGCTTTAATAATAAGCAAATCATCGAAATTATTGATAAATTAAAAAAAAAAGCCGAGGAACAAGCACTTGAAGTTGCGGGAGTTAAGCAACCAATTGATAAAAAAATAAGAAAAATAATGCTAATAAGTTCAGTTCCTATATTTATACTCTTGATTCTTTTATCATTTTTACTAATGGGTGGCCCATATATCTGGTTCCTTTTCACATTAGTTTGTGTGGGCTGTATGGTACCTCAAGTAGTAAAAGCAAAAACTTTAAAAAAATGGTATACTTTTAAAGAGGAAAACAAAAGTCAATTTTACACTGATAATCGTGAAGATATTTTGATTCTCAAAGATTTTACTGGTGAAATATTAAATAATATTAGAAATGGACTTTTAGACTTGAAGATTCCGTTGCAGATGATTAAATTTGCGCTACATAGCAGAGACTATGAAAATTTAAATTTAGTAAGTGAAAGAAAATATCGCGGTACTCATCAGTATTTCTTTCAATTTGAATATCCGCCTGGAATGGAACCATTTCCTATTCCTGAAATATTATTACAGCAAGAACAGTCAGAACTTGATGAAAGTAAACGTGTTAAAAAACCTGAGAAAAACTTCATTATACTTTCAGAACTGAAAGCCAAGGATGGAGTTATCAATAGTTATATGCCACTATTAAAAGCTGAGCTAGCCGATAAAATCAATTCTATTTTAAATGATTGTGATTTCTCGGTAGCACCTAAAAAGTTTAATGAAATAATACCAAATTACTCACAAGAAATGGCAATATACTGCGTGTGTGGCCAAATAATTAAAATTATAAATACACAAATCTGCAATTACAAAAATAAATTTAAATTTTACTTGTTTGAAGGTGAAAAATGCCAAGGTGAAACGGACGTTTTTTGCGGAGAAAAAATTTATGCTATATCTTTAATGGATGAATCTGATGATGTACCTGGAGAATTAAAAGAAATTTTTTCTAGTTAATTGAGTAAATTTTAAATTTTAAATTCTCTATTTTTTTTACTTATTCTTGTATTAATTAATTGTTTTATATTATTTCTATACCTATAAGATTTATGTCGTGTGATTTGAGACCTTCTTTGA
>SDBV01014316.1_pt1 | contig 10008 bp, 10 predicted proteins | sample 2277081 | NCBI WGS metagenome assembly SDBV01 (sample SAMN10402039, study PRJNA504765) | marine sediment metagenome | isolation source: marine sediment core GS10_PC15, 223 cmbsf | place: Arctic Ocean: Southern Knipovich Ridge | collected 2010 | reverse complement strand
CAACAGCACAGGAAGCCGCGAGCGCCACAGCACTTCCTCTGCCACGCTCCTCTTCTCAGGACGGGCGAACTGGCCCCGATAGCGCGTAGCCATCGCGATCAAGTCGCAGCGCAGGTCGAGCGCCGCGCTCAGGATTTCCTCCACCGGCTTCCCGCTGCGCAGGTGCCCCTCTGCTTTGATTCCCAGCGCAATGAATTCCTCAATGTGGCGGGCAACATACCGCTCGTTGGCGTTCTTGATCTCATCGCCTGGGAACGCTCCGACGACCAGCTTCCCGGCCTCGCCGTTCGCCTGGCCTGTGGCATGGTGGTGCTCCGGGTGGGGCAGGCGAGCGCCGCGCTCAGGCTGGACGAGCAGCAGGTTGACGTGGCATTCGAGACGCTTCGCGAGCTCAGCGGCATGGGGCACGACAGACCCCGAGCTGCGACTGCCATCGACTGGAATGAGGATGCTGCGAAACATTGTTAGTACCTCCGATGTCCCACTGAGGCTCCCCGTTTAGGCAGCTTCTTTGACCTCTGCGGCTCCCGCGAGCATGATGCCCTTGATCGCCCCGAAGGCGTCCGTCCAGGCGGTCTCCAGCTCGTCATTCCAGGCCTCGCCGGCCAGCTCCGCCAGGGTTGCCAGTAAGACATCTCCCACCACGTCGTAGTGCTCTGGAGCCGCCCCGAATCCCACGTGGCGTTGGCCGAGTTCCTCAAGGTGCTTCGTCAGCTTCTCCGGCGCGCGCAGACTGCTCACGACGGTGGCCAGCGCGCCCAGCAGCGCCTTCTTTTGGCCGGCCATGTCCTCCGGGAACAGGCTCCTCACCGCCGGGGCGGTCTCGAAGAGCCGCGTGTAGAAGCGGTCGACCAGCTCCTCACCTTTGGGCGCGAGCAGCGCAAACGAAGACTGCAGCAGCTCTACGTTGAGCCCGCCTTCGTCCGCAAACTCTTCTACATTGGCTTGCGGGTTGATCTCTGGCACAATTTCCTTCTGCGATTCGTCGTTCTCTCCAGTCGTCTCTTCGAGCCCGGCATCCTCCTCGGATTCGTTCTCCTCTTCAGTTGTCTCTTCGCTCGCCGGTTCCTCGGCTGTGGCTTCAGCAGTGACCTTCTCTAGTAGGGACGCAAGCTCCGCCGGCGGTGTATCAAGGCCATCCTCAATCACGCGCACGTGATCGATATCGAGGATCAGCCGGTCCTCCAGCCGGGCTACTGCACGGAAGAAGGAGCTGCCGCCGATGTTTCCGTCCATTGTTTGAAACGTCTCATTGTCAAGTGTGATCACTTCGGCTACAGCGTCGACGACGAGGCCGATCTTCTCCTCGCCGTAGCTGACCAGGACGATTCGCGTTTCCGCGTTCACTTCCGCTATCGGCAGGCCGAGGCATCCTCTCAGGTCAGCGACCGGAATGATCGCCCCGCGAACGTCGGTCACGCCGAGCATGTTGCGCGGAGACTTGGGCACGTTTGTGATCGCCTGCATCGGGATGATCTCATGCACGGCATCGATCTCGATGCCACAAAGGATGTCACCAGCGGTCGTTACCACGAGCTGGCGAGTGGTCGTCTTCTCTTGAGTGCTCATTCAGTTACCCCCTCTAGTCTTAGGCACTGCGTGCAATTGTATTGCGCTGGCATCAGGGCCCGAAACACTGTAACGAGCTCCGCCGCTGCCCGCCGCTCATGTCGTGACATACGCGGCCGTCATTGGACTTATCGGTCAATTCAGCGGGAGCTAGAGCCTCAATGTATACAAATTCAGGGATCCACTGATAAGGCTACAGGCCGCGTAGCTCGATGCTCCTCTGTGAACCAATGGTCGCGGGGCAAGCTCGCGTCCCTTTCATGCTCCCAGGCGCTAGGACAGCGCGGGTGATGGGGAATGCCAGCCGTGCACCAGCAGCGTAAGCGGCTTGCTGTATTCAGCAGAAAGGGTCTTGCACATGGCCGGGAAAAAGACAGCGCAACCTCCGAAGGAGACGCAGGTAGACGAGAGCGCCTCCGCAGCCGGTAATGGCTCCGGCTGGCAACTGGGCCAGGACGCCCACATCGTGATCCTCGAATCAGGTGGGGGCCACTTCGGCATCGACATCATCAACGTGCAGGAGATCGTCCTCTTGCAGGAGATCACGCCCGTACCCGGAAGCGCCAGGCACGTTGCCGGCATGACGGACCTCCGCGGGCTGGTGGTACCCGTAACGGAGTTCGCGATGCTCCTGGGTCGGGAGCCTATGGAGCGGGCGGACGAGACCCGCATCTTGGTGGTAGAACACGCGAACGAGCACATCGGTCTTATCGTTGATGCCGTTACGGAAGTGATGATGGTGGACCGCGGCAAGATCGAAGACGTGACCACCATTGGCAGCCGGGAGCACGAGTTTATCATGGCGGTGGCAAAACTAGAGGAACGTCTGGTGTCGCTTGTGGACATTGACCGACTGCTGGTGGCCGCGAACCAGGAGCCGATCGCGCAGGCCGCGTGAGCCGGCGATCCGCCAGCCACTCTGGGTTGGTGCTGGCCATCGCCACGGCCGTTGCCATTGGCTGCATTGGCCAGGACGGGACACCGCTTGATAGCAGGCTGTTTCAGGACACAGAAGCGCGGCTGACGACGATGATCGAGCGCGGCATAGCGGGTGACGCCGACGGCGTAGAGGAGACCTACATCCAGATTCTGCCCGTGCTGCGCGAAGTGGACAGACTGCTTGCCGACCTGCCTGACGAGGTGATCGTCCGCGCGGAGCTTTTTTATGCGGTCACGCGCATCGAGCGGGAGTTGGCCGGCAGGCGCCGTCCGGAAACACTGGCCAGCATCGCTGAAGACGCTCATGATGCCTTAGCTGACGTTCCAGAAGCGCTTGGCATCGAACTGCAAGAGTGATGGAGAGCAATGGACACCCACCATCTCTATCCGAAGCTAAACCATATCGCCGTTCTACCGACAATTCCTCTAGAGTCCCGCGCTGCGGCCTCGTCTGGTTTGCCTACCCTGGCGATCAGGACGAGAGACAGCGGACGGCCAGGGCAGAACCCGGCCGTCAGCTTCTTGCATGCGCTCATCGAGAGGTCTTGCATGCGCTCATCGAGAGGGCAGACCAGGCATGGTTGACATGACGGACACCACGGGCAGGAGAGCGCAGGCAGTGCGACACGCAGGCCGCGCCGCGGCCAGGCAGATGGAGCGTGCTTCATGATCGCAGAGGGCATGGACGCAGAAGAGCTGAAGGTGTTCCTCCAGGAAGCAGGGGAACAGCTTCAGCTTTTGGACGAAGACATCATCCGCCTGGAGAAAGAGGCGGACAACGAGGATCTCCTCCAGGGGATCTTCCGGGCCGCGCATACACTCAAGGGCTCTTCGGGCATGCTGGGCTTCCAGACAATGGCGGAGCTCACTCACGCCATGGAGGACACGTTCGACAAGCTCCGCTCCGGCACCCTGGCCGTCAGCCCGGAGTTGGTGGACGCGCTCCTGCAGAGCCTGGACGCGCTCAAGGTCCTGATGGAAGAGATCAACTCAGGAAGCGAAGGTGAGCTCGATATCGCCCCCCTCGTCGCCGCGCTGCAGGCGGTGGCGGAAGGCCCGGATAGCGGCGCCCCGGCCAACGAGACGGCCATCTCCATCGACACGGCCTTCGTGGACCCGGCGGTCCTGACGCGGCTAGAGGCGGTAACGGCGGACGGGTTGAACGTCCAGCTGGTGCGGATCGCGATTGAAGAAGGGACCGACTGGGCGGCGGTTCGCTGTCTCCAGATCGTCAACGAGCTGTCCGGCATTGGGGAGATTGTCTGCTCCGTCCCCTCGCAGGAGGAGATCGAGCAAGAGAAGGTCGACCAGCAGTTCGAGCTCCTCCTGGCCACCTCGGAGAGCGACGAAGTCACCCGGGCAGCCCTGGCGTCCATCGACGACCTGAAGTCGACAAAGGTCACTCCCTGGAGCCTGGAAGACGCGCCTCCCGCGGCGGCGGCGCAGGATGAGCGCAGCACCAATCAGGGAGCACTCGCCAATGATGAGCGGCGAATCATCGACCTCGGCGCGGAGGCGCGAGGGAAGTCCCAGCAAGAACAGTTGGAGATGGCCGCCAGCAAGATCGAGACTCAACAAACGGTGCGTATCGATATTGAGCGGCTGGATGCGCTCATGAACATGGTTGGGGAACTGGTCATCGACCGCACGCGCGTCGGCCAAGTGAGCAGAGATCTCCAGATCCGCTACCGAGACGACGAGCTGATCACCTCGCTCACGGAAACGTGCACGCACATCGCGAAGGTCGTGGACGAGCTGCACGAGGGCATGATGCAGGTGCGTATGATGCCCATCGCAATGCTGTTCAACAAGTTCCCACGCCTGGTGCGAGATGTGGCCCGCGCGACTGGGAAGAACGTGGAATTCGTCGTTGAGGGTGGTGACACGGAGATCGACCGTTCAATCATCGAGAAGGTCAAAGACCCGCTAGTGCACCTCCTCAGGAACGCGGTTGACCACGGCGTCGAGAGCCCGGAAGCGCGCGCGGCGGCCGGCAAGCCCGACCAAGCGCTCGTAAAGCTGTCAGCTCTTCACGAGCAGGGGCACATCCTTATCAAGCTGGAGGACGACGGCAAAGGGATAGACGCGGAGACGATCAGACAGGCGGCCGTGACCAAGGGCGTCATCACGGCGGAGGCGGCGGAGCGGCTGTCCGACGCGGAGGCGATTGACCTGATATTTGAGTCGGGTATGTCAACGGCGGAGGAGACGACGGAGGTGTCTGGGCGCGGCGTGGGGATGGACGTGGTGAGGCGGAGCATTGGCGCGGTGAACGGGCTGGTGAAGATCGATACCGCGGTCGGCAAGGGTACCACCTTCACGCTCGAGTTGCCGCTTACGCTGGCCACATTCCGCGGCCTGCTCGTCGAATCCGCAAACGCCGTCTACGCGATTCCGCTCAGTTACGTGCAGGAGACCGGACGCCTGGAGGAGGCGTTCATTGAGCGGATCGTAGATACAGAGGTCGTAAATCTGAGAGGGAACGTCCTGCCGCTCCTCCGCTTGAGCACCTTCACTCGTTCGGGGGGACAGAACGGACACCAGCGAGACGAGGGGTTCATGGTCATCGTCAAGGCTGGAGACCGACCGGTGGCCGTCGCCATCGATGCGCTCCGCGAGCAGCAAGAGATAGTCGTGAAGGCGCTCGGGGCCTACATCGGTCAGACGGAAGGGATCGCCGGCGCAAGCATTCTGGGAGATGGTCAGGTCGTGCTCATCTTAGATGTGGCAAGCCTGGTGAAAGCGGCGACGCAGGGTGCTGCGGCGCGGGCTGAATTGGAAAGGAGGGCGTCTTGAACGACGTCGAAATGGCCTTCTGGGCCCAACTGGTAAGCAAGGGTACCACTAACGCAATAGCCAACCTGTCGCAGATGGTCGGGCAGGAGATCGCCGTCGAATCGTTTGGCCTCCGACAGATCCCCGTGGCCAAAATATCACAACTGATGGGAGGCCCGGACACAGAAGCGATAGGCATCTACCTCACGGTCTCAGGCAGCGCCGACGGCCACATCATGCTGATGTACGACCCGAAGATGGCGCACGGCTTCGTCGACATGCTGATGGGGCTGCCTCCAGGATCGACCGAGACGCTGGGGGAGATGGAGGAGTCCGCTTTGGGGGAGCTGGGCAATATCGTCGGCTCGTCCTTCCTCAACGCCCTCGCGGACGCAACCGGTCTCACGCTCATGCCCTCGCCTCCAAAGGTCATTACAGACATGGCGGGCGCGCTCCTGGACATCGTTGCGGCTGACATCCTTCTCACGCAGGATGACGCCTTCGTAGCCGAAACAACGTTCCACGCCCCCGACCGGGCGATAACAGGACAGTTCTTCGTCCTGCCCACGCAGGACCTGCTCAGGGTCCTGCTGGAAAGAAGGCCGGCGGCGTGACGACCCAAAGCACCGGGGAAAGGACAGACATCGTGCTCGGTCTGGGTCAACTTCGCGCCGCGAAGGGCAACGACACAGTGCTTATCTGCTTAGGCTTGGGCTCCTGCGTGGGGTTCTGCGCCTACGATCCGATCAGCAGAGTGGGTGGCATGGCGCACATTGTGCTGCCTACCAGTAGCGAGGGCAGCGGGGCCGGCCCAAAGTTCGCCGACCTCGCCATCCCCATGCTAATCGACGAGATGGTGCAGCTCGGCGCAGCCAAGTCCCAGATCGTGGTGAAGATCGTGGGCGGCGCCCAAATGGTCAACGGCGAAGGCAAGCCTCGCCTGCTCAACATCGGCGAGCGCAACGTGGAGGCGACCACGGCCGTGCTGGCAGAGCTTGGCCTGCCTCTGAAGGCCTCCGACACGAGCGGCAACCACGGACGCACCGCACGGCTCTACCTTGAATCCGGCAAACTCCTGGTATCGGTCGCGGGAGGAACTAGCAATGAACTCTAGAGAGCAGACAGAAGTCGATGTCACAACCAATGGGAGGTGGTGCAGATGGCAACTGTACTTATAGTAGATGATTCTGCATTCATGCGGATGCGGTGTGTTGGCACGGTAAAAGAGCTGGGCCACGACACGGTCGAAGCCGGCGACGGAAACGAAGCGATCGCGGCCTACAAAGCGCAGAAGCCCAACGCCGTGCTCTTGGATATCACCATGCCGAACATGGACGGCCTGACGGCGCTGCGGGAGATCATGGCCATCGACTCCGGCGCCAAAATAGCCATGGTCACGGCGATGGGCCAGCAGAGCATGGTCATGGAGGCGATCAAGGCCGGAGCGAAGGACTTCGTCGTGAAGCCGTTCGAGCCGGACCGCGTAAAGGCAACGCTGGACAAGCTTCTCGGCTAGTCGGGCAATGGCTGGAGATCAGAGGAATAGACAATGACTCGCAAGATCCGCGTGCTTGTCGTGGACGACTCGCCATCCGTCCGGAGCACTCTCATTAAGGGACTGTCGGAGGACCGGAGGATCGAGGTGATCGGCTTCGCCCGTGACGGCATCGATGCGCTCGAGCGGATAGAGGAGCTCAAGCCGGATGTGGTCACATTGGACGTGGAGATGCCGCGCCTTGACGGCGTGCGTACACTCGAGCGGATCATGGCGGAGCATCCGACGCCGGTCGTCATGGTCAGCAGCCTGACCGCCGAGGGCGCTAAGGTGACCATCCAGGCATTGGAGCTAGGCGCCGTGGATTTTGCACTCAAGAGCGCAGCGTTCGGGTCCAGGGCGGTCAAGGGTCTGATAGAGGAGCTCCGACGGAAGATCCGCCATGCCGCCACCGCCAACGTCACAGGCCTTGCGAGCCGTGTGGCTGCCAGCGAGGACATGGGCGCGCCGCCGCCGAAGCCGCCCACTCCGTCTCAAGAGAAACGCGTGGTAGTCATTGCCAGTTCCACCGGGGGCCCGCAGGCCCTGCGCCTGTTGATTCCGTCGCTTCCCGGGGATCTGCCGGTGCCCGTCCTGGTGGTGCAACATTTGCCCGCTGGCTTTACCGCCCGGCTGGCGGAGAGCCTGAACCGATCCTCGGCGCTGACAGTGGAGGAGGCGCACCCCGGAGCGCAGCCCAAGCCAGGGCACGTGCTCATCGCCCCGGGAGGCCTCCACATGCTGCTCTCGCAAGACGGCGACATCCAGCTAACGCTGGACGAGCGAGAGTGCGGCGTCCGCCCCGCAGCGAATCCAACGATGGAGTCCGTGGCCGCCACGTACGGCGCGGCCACGCTCGGGGTTGTGCTCACGGGGATGGGCTCAGACGGTACCCGGGGCGCCGGACTGATCAAGAAAGCGGGTGGCGAGATCATCGTCGAACACGAAGCCACCTGCGTCGTGTATGGCATGCCGAAGAGCGTGGTGAAGGCCGGCCATGCCGACCGCGTCGTTCCCCTACCCAGGGTTGCCTCTGAGATCGCCCTCATGTGCCCCGCCCCAGCCCGGCAAGAGGAGGCGGTATGACCGATACCGAGTACTCATACCTCAAGAAGAAGATCAACGATGTGTTGGGCATTGATCTAGATGCGTACAAGAGCCAGCAGATGCGCCGTCGGTTGGGTGTGTTCGTGGAGAAGCAGGATGCCGGAGGCATCTTTCGCTTCGCCAAGGCGCTCGGCCAGGACCCGGTGGTCCTCAAGGAGCTCAAGGACATGCTCACGATTAACGTGACAGAGTTCTTCCGCGACGCCGGGCAATTCAAGCAGTTGGAGACTGCTGTGCTACCGCAGCTCCTGCAGAATAGGAGCCGCCTCAACATTTGGGCTGCGGGCTGCTCTAACGGAGCAGAGCCATATTCGCTCGCCATGATCCTGGACGACCACCCAAACGCCAGCAGTCACAGAATCCTCGCCACAGACATCGATGTGGACATGCTCAGCCAGGCAAGGGCTGGCGGCCCATACCAGGCAAACAACGTGAAGAACGTGTCGGCCCTCAGGCTACGCAGGCACTTTGGCTACTCGAACGGGGGCCACATCATATGCGACGAACTGCGCAACCGGATCCAGTTTCGTGAACACAACCTCCTCTCGGATACATTCGAGACCGGGTTTGATCTCGTGCTCTGCCGAAACGTAGTCATCTATTTCACCGACGAAACAAAGAGTCAGCTCTATCAGCGATTTAGCCAGTCACTCAAGCCGGGCGGTGTGCTGTTCCTCGGCGCCACAGAAGCGTTGCTGGCCGGTAACGACGCTTCGTTCGAGCGCCTGTCCGCCAACTTCTACCGGAAGCACGACGCTCTTGCCGATAGCCGCCTAAGGAAGGCTGCCTAGTCGAAGGGCACCAACGGGAGGTCGAACGATGCGTCGGGTATCAGTCGGAAACGCGAAGGTGGGGATGATCTTAGGCAGGGCAGTCTATGACATCCGCGGCCGCTTGGTGCTGGGTGAGGGCGATAAGCTGAAGGAAGAATCCGTGAGCCTTCTTGCCCGTTCGGGCACCGCCGAGATTCTCATTGAAGACCCGCGCGTCGCCGATGTTGTCGTCGGCGCCCTCTTCTCGGCGCAACTGGAGGCGAAGGCGATCCAGGCGCTCAACGTTCTGCTGGTCACACATCAGGGGACCACAGACTCCATCAGTGCCCAAGACCTGATAGGCATCCAGCCATGGGTAAAAAAGCTGGCGGAGCGCCTCTACCCTGACGCCATCGGCGAGCCGGACCTCTCAGGCCTGGCATCGCTACAAGGCTATGACTTCATTCACCCCGTGAAAGTCTCGGGGCTCGCCATGCTCATCGGCCGGTTAGCCGGCCTCAGTCAGGAAGATGTCGTCAGACTGGGCATGGCGGCCATGTTAGAGAACGTCGGCTACCTTTCGCTTCCTCCAGACGTGCTCGAAAAGGACGGACCTTTCTCAGACGACGACTGGAAGCACATCCACAAGCACCCCCAGTACAGCGCGCAACTCCTAACTGACGGCGACTTAGAGAACGACGTCATCGAAGCCATCGAGCAGCACCACGAGCGCTGGAGCGGTTCCGGCTACCCAGAAGGGCGCAAGGGTAAGGAGATATCGCTCTTCGCGCGGATCATCGCGCTTGCCGACACCTACCACGCCCTGCTCTCTAAGCGTCCCCACCGACCCGCCTTCAAGCCGCATGAGGCCGTCGAGTTCGTCGTTGCCTTCAGCGGAGACGCGTTCGACCCGGAGCTCTGCCAAATCTTCGCCAGGCGGGTGCCGCAGTACCCTGCAGGTCTTGGTGTGAAGCTGAGCACAGGCGAAGTCGGCATTATCTCCAACCCCAACGCGGGCCACATCGCCCGGCCAGTCGTGAGGATCTGCTTTGAGAACGGCAGCACCGTTGAGCCTCCATATGACCTAGACCTCTCGGAACGCAAGTGCATGAATAAGCTCATCGTTCAGGTACTGCTGTGAGCCCAGACGAAGGAAACGCCGTCCTCTCCCAGAGCGACATCGATGCTCTGGTGTCGTCCTCCTCTGAGATCGGAGGCGAGACGGCCGAGTCGTCGACGTCGCCACCGCCGGCGGCTGACGCAGCTCCCGCTCCGGCGGCGGCGAACGGCGATGACCTCGCTGAGATCACCAAGCGCCTGACGCAACTGGAA
>SDBV01014315.1_pt1 | contig 10008 bp, 5 predicted proteins | sample 2277081 | NCBI WGS metagenome assembly SDBV01 (sample SAMN10402039, study PRJNA504765) | marine sediment metagenome | isolation source: marine sediment core GS10_PC15, 223 cmbsf | place: Arctic Ocean: Southern Knipovich Ridge | collected 2010 | reverse complement strand
GAAGTTTCATTTACTCAAGAACCAGAATTAAAAGAAGAAGAATCTGGAGAAATCAGTGATAAGGCAGAACTAGAAGTGGAAGAGGAAGTAAAACGAATTATTGATGATATGGAAGAACTTATTATTCCAATTGAATCTATTATTGATGTTGAACCAATAGTTATTATTCGCATTAGAGAATCAGAAGCCCCCTCTTTATTAACATCGGAAATAAGTCAGAAAAATGTTATGAGCTATACTTTTGAAATATTTGATAATGGCACTGGAATGGCTAAAGTCGATTTAAGAAAATTTGGGCGGTATCTTGCCTCGTCCAAATCTTTGGAATTAAAACAAACAAGAGGTAGTCAAGGATTTGGATCTCCAAGCGCCTTTAGTGATGCCCAGAATACAACCGGGAAACCAATAATTGCTGTTTCCAAAACAGCAGATAATGTTTATGCAACAGTTTCTGAATTTTTTACAACATCTAAGAATGAAAAAAAATATTTAATTCATCCGTCTGATATTGACAGTCCATTTCTTCATGGAACTTATATCAAGTTGAATTATCTAAATGTAAAATATATAAGGGGTTATATTGAAAAATATATTGAAGAAACAGCCTTTCTCAATAGCCATGTTACAATCATTTACATAGACCCATATGGCAATGAAAAAATCTATCGTCGTTTGGCATCCGCTTTTCCAAAACAACCTAAATATGCTAAACCTCATCCAACATCAATTAATATTGGAGATTTTCAAGATTTAGTAACTAAATCGGAAAATAAATCTGTTTCTGCATTTCTACAAGAAAATTTCGTAAGAGTAAGTTCAAAAACAGCAAAACAAATATTATCTATGGCTGAAAAAGATCTCCAAGATAAATTAAATCTTCTTATTCTTAAAGATGCCTTTGTTAAAATAATGGAAAAAAAAACTGATAATATTCATTTCCTTCGGTATGAGAAAAGAATTTATGGGCGCTCAAATAAACCTAGAGATAAATTGATAATCTTTCGAGTAGAATCAGAAGAATTTATAGAAAAATATTGGGAGATTATCTCAAAATATAATAACTCTACTAAAGAATATGAAAACATAAATAACCAGATAAAAAAACATAATAACCGAATTGAAAAAGCTGGAACTCAAAAAGAAATAAAAAGTATTGAAAAAGAAATTAGAAAACTATTGAAAGATATAGAACGTAAAAGAAAAGATAAAGATAATATAAAACTTGAATTAAATAATCTTTTCAAAAATGTTAAGGATGGTTTTATTGAATTAAAAAAACTTAAAAATAGAGATGAATTCGAAGCTTTAGTTATTGAAGTTCAAATATCCAAAGCTAAACCTGCAGATTTAACAAAAGAACAATTTAATTCACTATTTCTCGCTTTTAAATCAATAAAATACATGGCCCCCCCAACTGATACAGTTATTCCAGTTGGGGAAGCTATTTTAGAAAATACTTTAATTAAAGAAATAGGATTGAAAATTTCAGATAATTTAGATGATTTTGATCTGTCTGTAGATACTGTAAGTAAAACCATTGATTTTCTCTATGCAAATAAGAAAAACAGTATTCTCGATGATAAATCTGAAAAGAATGATAATATTTTAGATAAAATCTCTATAAGTTCTGAAGAAATAGTCAATTTAAATTCTGAGATATTAGGAAATATTGATATTATTGATGAGAAATTAAATGCTCAACAAATTAATTTAGCTTTAGATGACCTTCTCACATTTTCTAAAAGTGAATCAATAGAAAGTTACAATGACGTATTTGAATATTTTAGTGAAAATTATACGAGAGATGATGATTTTGTTGCAGCAGAAACAAGAAACCCAACAAGTGGGAAAGGTCTAGCTTATGTTGTTGAAGCTGTAATGGCTCATTCAAGAAATATTGAAACTCCTAAACGCTCGAGAGATGTTTTATCCAGGTTTGTTAATAGAACACCAAAATTAAGAGATAGTGCAGATTGTGCTATAACAAAAGCAGTTGAGTCAGTCAATTGGAAGAATTATCATCTAGATGTTTATGATAATGGTTTACCAAAAGGACCAATAAAGCTATTAGTTAATATTTCTGGACCTTTTGTCCATTTAATGTTCAAATCTCAATCAAAAAATGCTTTAGCTGATGATGATGATTTAATTAAAGAAATTAAATTCTGTTTAGAAGCAATTGGGAGAAGACTACGTGTATATATAAATCGACAGCAATCTCACCGTAATAGTGAAAAAAGAGCAAGTTTAATTGAAAAATATATACCTCAATTTGTAAAAAGTGTGTATAACATCGCCTCGAAAGGTGAAAGTATATATAAAGCAAAATTAAACAAAAAAGAGTTAGAAAATTTGATGCAACAGGTTATTGGAAAAAGGCCACCCCCTATTGAAAAACCTCCAGAAAAAAAAGAAATTACAGAGATTGTTATTAAAAAAGAAGAAGTTAAGGAAATTGATGTTAAAAAAGAAAAAATTAAAGATATAAGCGTTAAAAAGGAAGAAATAAAGAAAGGAGAAATTGAAAAGTTAGAGTTTAATTTAGAAGATGTTAATAATTGGACAGTTAGAAAATTACATGAATATTGCAAGCAAAATAATATAGAAATACCAGTACAAATAAAGAAAACAGAAATTATTAATAAAATACACGAGAGTTTAAGGAAAGAAAAAATTGAAGAAAAATTAGAACAAAGGAAAGAAATCCTTATCGAAGAGGAACATTTACAAAAAGGAGAAGTAAAAAGAGTAACTTTTTCTAAGAAAACACTATTAAGATGGACTGTTAGACAACTTCGAGATTATTGTAATGAAAATAATATAATGGTTCAATCAAAAGCAACTAAAGCTGCAATAATTCAAAAGATAATGGACTCATATAAAAAACCAATTAAGGTAAAAACCTCAGTTGGAATACTGTCAGAATCAATTAAAGTTGCACCAGGGACTATTGCAGCCAAAAAGGTTCAATTACAAATATCAAGAGGAAAGATCTCAAGTAAACCTACCATTCCAAAACCCTACCCAAAGTCAAAGGTTGCAGCACCTCCAAAACCAAAACAAATAACGTTACCTATTATTACAACTGAAAAAATTTTAAATGCTTTAACATCAGAATGGCAACCAATAACAACATTAATTTTTAGACTTAAAATTAAAGATATGATGGATGCCCGTTTCCTCCAAATAAAATTAAAAGATTTAGAACGAAAAGAGCAAATTTTGGTAGATATTTTTAAGGGTAAAAAGCATTGGAAATTGAAATAGTGTAAAAATTATGGCTAAAAAAGAAAATGGAATGCGTTATGATTTGAAGGCAGCAAAAAAGTTGTTCTTAGAATATATAAATAAAAGAACAGAAATAAAAGAGATCATTTTACCGCCAGATACAGTTAAAATTGATAATTTGAACAGTGCAAGCGTTCTAGAGAGATTATATAAACTGATCGACAGCATTCTTGGAAAAATTTATGATACGGGAAGACCATCAATAGAATTACCATCTAGATCGAGTTCAAATATAATATGGGATGAAGAAAATGATTTAATATTGCTTGGTAAACAAATAATGGAAAAACAATTCCATTCACTTACAAGTGTTGCTGATATAACAAGAATAATGAGAGTTCTTGAAGTTGTTAAAGAGTTACTTGATGAAGATATTCATGCTACAAAAAGAGAAGTCTTTTACACAGATGTGAATTTATTTAAAGAACAAAAAACTAGTGATAAATCAATAGAAGATGTCGCAACAATGTTATATACAACAAGAAATTCAACACATATTGTAGCAGCACCAAAAGGAACTTGCGTCGGAAGATTACGAATAAGAGATCGGAATGATATTATTGATCTAGAAGGTCTTGGAAGCGGCGGATGGACGATCTCGCCAATGTTAGGTAATATTGAAATTATTGAATCTGATGCAGAATTCATTCTTGTAATTGAGAAAGACGCTGCAATGATGCGATTAGCAGAAGCAAGATTTTGGCGAAAATATCCGTGTATTCTTTTAACTGCCCAAGGGGTTGGTAATGTTGCAGTACGTATGTTTTTAAAAAGATTGAGTAAAGATTTAAACCTGCCTGTTTTTAGCCTAGTAGATAGTGACCCATATGGTCATTATATCCATTCCGTCTATCTGAGAGGTTCCAAAAGATTAAGTTATGAATCTCCTTTTCTTGCCACTCCAAATATAAAACTCCTAGGGGTTCTTACAAGAGACTTAGACCATTATAAAATCCCTCAAGAAGTCAGAATTAAAATGACCAAACAAGATGAAAAGCGTACTAAAGATATGTTAAATGAAGATTTTGTAAAAAAGAATAAAGCTTGGGTAGAGGATCTTAAGTTAGCGTTAAAATTTAAAGTAAAAGCGGAAATACAAGCTTTTGCTTCTCACGGATTCAAATTTTTGACAGATAGATACTTACCTGAGAAGCTTACTACAGGTGATTGGATATAAGATTATTTATGAAAAAGAATGGTGGAAGTGTTCAATTAATTGATATAGAAAAAATGCTCGAATGGCCAGTAGAATTACCATTAATATTTATCGAGTATATACGGAATAATAAATTAAAAACTTATGAAGACACTAAAGTACAAAAGGAAGTAGAGCAATATCTAAATGAGATTATGGAGAATGTTGCCATTCCTAGACTAATTAGCGTATTAGAAGGTGATAATCCCGAAGAAATTATTTTGGCTCTTACAAGGATAGAAGAAATTTCAAAAAAAAAAATTGAAATGATCAAACCTATTCAGACTTATCTAGAAAAACTTTTAACAATGAAAAATAAAGAAATCGTAAAATTAGTTCAAACAATTAATAATAATTTTCAAAAAGCAGATCGAAAGAAAGACCTTGCGAAAAAAAGAAAGATCATGCGGGAAAAAGAAAAATTATTCATAGATGGAAAAATTAGTGGAGAAGAATATGCAAAGGCTAGACGTGAGTATCTAACACTAAAAGAATAAAAACTTATTAAGACTTTTTTTTTCTTTTAAAACATCAATATAATTATTATAAGTTGTTTCATATTATTCCCAATCCCTAGTCTTCTCTTTCAGTAATTCTTTTTCCTCATAATCTGACAAGAACCAGATTTATTTTACTCATAAGATTATAAAAAAAATCAGAATTCCACTACAGGGCTTATATATTTAATATTTTTTATTATACTATTGCATATGAATTTTCTGAATCCGATACTTAGAAGAATATATAAAATAACTAATATAGAAAATAGAAAAATATACATTGGAAAAACTAAACGTTTATTATTAAAAAGATTAAGTGAACATCTTAGACAAAAAACTAACATTCATTTTGATAATGCTATTAAAAAATATGGAAAAGATAAATTTATAATTGAAGAAATTGACAGATGTTATAATCCAAAAGAATCAATAGAAAAAGAAAAATATTGGATTGAAATTCTTGAAGCACATAATCCTCAGATCGGCTATAATATTAAAGAGGGTGGAGATGATGGAAAATGGACTATAGAAGCAAGGAAGAGATTATGTAAGCCAAAAAGTAAACAACATTCTAGAAACATTAGTAAAGGACTACTCGGAAGAAAATGTACTCAAAGACATATTGAAAACAACAGAAATACTCAGTTAGGAAAAAAAAGGAGTGAATTAGCTAAAGCTAAAATGAGTTTATCAAAGTTAGGGAAAAAAAATCATAATTATAAAGAAATTAGTAGGGTTGAATTAAAAAATCTTATAAAAAAAGGATTACTTAAGAATCAAATCGCATCAGAATTTCATCTTCATCCTAATTCAGGTAATAAAAAAATCCAAGAATTTTGGGGAATCAATGGATTAAAAAATGCAAGAAAATATCTTTAATAAATAAAATTTAACATTAAAAGAATAATTTTATTATGTATGAGTTGGGAAAAACAAACCGATAAGTTTGAAAATTTTATCATTAAAAATAAAGTAATTGGTTTCTTTAATAAGCCAATAAAATTAAAATCCGGAAGACTCTCCTATTGGTATGTCAATTGGAGAAATATCACTGCTGATGTTTATTTACTTGATAAATTAACAGATTATCTCCTTATTTTTGTTGATTATTTAAATTTAAAACCTAGTTGTTTTTATGGAGTTCCAGAAGGAGCGAGTAAATTAGGAATTATCACACAGTTTAAATGGGCAAGAAAACACAAAAATTATGGTTCTGGTGAATTTATATTATCAATGGGAAGAGGAAAACAAAAGGAACATGGTGATCCAAAAGATAGATTTTTTCTTGGCATTCCAAATGGGAACGTTGTTATACTTGAAGATGTTACTACAACAGGTGAATCATTAATCAATTCAATTAAAAAATTAAAGGATTTAAATATAGATATCTTAGCGGCTATTGGATTAACAAACAGAAACGAATTGCGAGATGACGGTAAGAGTGTTGAAGAAATTATCTTAGGAGAAGGTATTCAATATTATGCTATGAGTAATGCTATAGATTTATTGCCAAATTTAAAACCAAATAAGGATATTTCAAAAAAAATTGAAGAATACTTTAAAAAATATGGAGCAAAAGAAATACATTTAACTTAGTTACTTGATTGATAAAAAAAACTGCCTCCATGTTTTAATAAGATTATATAAATATTCATACAATAATTTTTCAGAATTAGTTAATCTTCGTTCATCATCAAGAGATAATTCTGCTTTAGCAAGTTTTAATATTTTTAGTAATCTACCATCAATAATATTTGAAGTATATGAGTTGTATCTATCCAGATCGATAATGGGTTTATAACTTTTCTTTATATCATGTTCCATGAATCTCTTGAATTCCTTTAACTTATTTAAAAATAGGTTATTTTCTCTTTTAATTAGTTTTTGATCATCTCTTTCACCAATAGCGTATCTTTGAACGTCGATATTATCACATTTTTCCTCCTGTTCTACTTTTAAAACATCATTTTCAATGAAAGGAATAGCAGAAAATAACCTTAATTTATATCTTTTACCTTTTTCAAAGGGACCAAAAGATGCTCCTAGTATAGTAATCCCTTCAGAACTTTTTATACATTCAGTAGTTATATTTTCATTTCTATATATAAAATTTATTCTATTTAGGGAATTAGCCAAATGTTCTTCAAATCTTTCCAAAAAATCTATCACCAGATTTAATATGCTTAAAACACTTATATATACTATACAAAAGTAATACAATAGAAATAAACTTAATATTAATTGATTAATATCTTTTAAAATCTGGTGGTAAATTTGGTATTAGAGATAATTCTTCTTATTTTATTTATCATACTTTTCGCAATTGGGTATTTTATAATTTACAAACAGGTTGCTTTAGTTAAAAAAGGGGAATTTGAATTCAAGGATTATCTTAAATGCTTTTTTTATGGACTTATTTTCGGTTTTTCAGTTATGATTGTTATTGCTGTAGCATTTATATTTACTTTAGAAACTCCTGAATTTTGGGAGACTACCCCACCAGAAATAGATCCATTAATACTGTTAATCCCTTTAATTTTTTGTTTAATGTTTCTCTCAGTTTATCCTCTTGTTGATTTTCTTTTTATTGCTTTAAGTGCTGAATCTGATGAAGGATTAACACCTTTTCATAAATTCATTAGTGAAAAGATTATTAATATTTCAAAATCTAAACCTATAAATGCAGTGATTGCGGTAATATTTTATCTTATAGTGTTTGTACTCCCTCCTTTTTTGCTATCAATGATTGGATTACCCTTCATAATGATATGGATAACGTGGATGCTCATTTATCCTTTAATGGTATTAACTTTTTATGGATCAAAGGGGTACATTGCTGGAATAACAAATGCCTACTACTATATCCCCGATTTAAGTAGATATATTTTTCTCAATTTTGAAGATAATAAAAGAAGTATGCAACAATTTAAATCTCAACCTGGTCCTTATATTATTTTAGGTTTAATGTTATTTGTATTCATATGGGCATGGGTCTCCTTAATCCAAACAATAGCTTTCTCTTTTACTGGTTCGTTAGCCATTTCAACTATGTCTTCTGGTTTTGTCTTTGTTACCTTATTTTTTGGAGTCTTCGGATATTTTTCTAGGTTTTGGTCGAGGAAAATAAAATATAGAGGTATAGATATCTTTTTTGCCTCTTATTTAATGGCCTCCATTGGTATTAATGTACTAGTCAATTTTTTGATTGTAAATCCTAATAAATTATTTTATACATTCAATTTATGGTCCTTTACTCGCCCAATCCATCCAAATTATTTGATGTTTGCTTGGGCAGCAGTTATTGAAGAAATTGTGTTAATCACTTTTACTTCATATTACTTTTTAATCAGAAATAATGAATTTGTAAAGAATATTAAGTATTCAAAGATAACTCAATGTGGCCAAACTTTTGAACCTATTCCATTATTTAATTTTATAAAGAATCGAGACCCTCAAATACGAAAACATGCAGAAGAAACATTAATTTTAATGTTTGAAAGATTACCTCGAAAATCTGAAATAGATCTTAACCAATGGAAATTTAAAAATTTATTATTAGATGGAATATGCGATAACAATCCTTTTTCTCAAAGTATTTGTATAAAAATCTTAATTCAATTAGAAAAAGATGCTCCAACTATAATTCTACCTTGGATAATAGAAAGCCTTAATTCTGCAAATTATGATAAAACCATTCTAATTACAAAAACTCTTTTAAAAGCTGACATTAATTTAGTTGAAAAGATTCCTAAAGAGCTGATTTTTAATCTTGTGGAAGATTCAGAATGGAGATTGAAAATTTTGGGATTAAAATTATTATTTCGATTACTAACAAAAAATAATGATTTACTTTTAAATTTAAATATTAGAAATTTAATTAATGACCCAAATAGTAGAATTCAAGCGGAAATCTTGAATCTTCTTGCCGAATCTACTTTAAAACTCCCTATAGAAATAATAATTAATAAGATATATAACACTAACAATGAGATAAGCGCTGCAGCAATAAAAAACATAAAGAATCTTAATATTAAAGAAATAAATCGAAAAATAATTTTAAAAATTATAACTTTAATGAAAGATCCATCTAGTTCGGTAAGAGCCTCTATTTTTGATGTTTTAGCAAAGATTGGAAAATTTAAAAAAAATAATATCCCAATTTTACCATTCTTAGATGGATTAACAGATTCTAATGTAAATACGAGAAATGCGGCGGTTAACGCACTAGAAAACTATTTTAAAGAGGAACCGGATTTGTTAGACATTGATAATATCGTTAAAAAAATTGATTTAAATAATTTTGAGATATTAAATAGTGTTATTTCTCTTCTTGGTAGACTATGGAGTCATTCTCCAAGAAAAGTATTAACAACTCTGCTAACTTTTATAAAATTTGAAAACGACCAGCTAAAAAAGACTATCTCAGACATTTTAATAGAAAAATATTCAGAATATCCAGACCTAATAGTTCAGAATTTAATTAAAATTCCAGATGTTTCTAAATTCATAACAAAAGGAATAGTTTCAAAAACATTAATCAATATTGGTAAAAGGAATCCAAAAACGGTAATACAAAAGCTATATTATTATTTAAATGAAGAAAGTGTTGATGTGAGATTAAATGCAATAGAAACTATAGACGGACTAAGTGAGGATTTCCTCGATTATATTGAGATCAAACCAATTCTTAAAGTATTGGAAAAAGATAAAAACAATCAAGTAAAAAAAAAAGCTTCAAATATTATATCAAAAGTAGCAAAGAAAGATCCCTTTATTATAAAACCTTACATTTCTGATTTTTTTCAGGTTTTTAGTGAACAAGAATTATCTGTACGAATTGTTCTCTCTAAATCAATTTTAGAAATTGCAAAAGAATCACCAGAAATTATTCCAGTACAAATGTTTTTAAATTTACTTTCAGATCAAGATTCTTTCATTCGTGAAACAAGTGTGAAAATTTTGGGTTTTATTGGATATAAACTTCCCGTTAGAGTTGTTGACGTTTTGATTAATAAAGCGTTAATT
>SDBV01014314.1_pt1 | contig 10008 bp, 6 predicted proteins | sample 2277081 | NCBI WGS metagenome assembly SDBV01 (sample SAMN10402039, study PRJNA504765) | marine sediment metagenome | isolation source: marine sediment core GS10_PC15, 223 cmbsf | place: Arctic Ocean: Southern Knipovich Ridge | collected 2010 | reverse complement strand
GAGAACCAAAGGCATTGGTTTAATATCCGGAAATGGATCAAAGTTGCGTGAAGAGCCGTGTACGGACCCGTACGCACGGTTCTGTGGGAGGACGGGAGCTAGTCGCTCCCTCCTACCCGATTAACTCTTGCAATCTCTCTAGTCCTCGTTGTATTCTAATAGAGTAAAGGGATTACAGGGGGGAGTTGTGAAGCATTCAGTGGCAATAATCGGGGTAGGGACCGTTGGTTCCTCGATTGCTAATGCCTTATTATTAAAAAATATTGTAGCAGAGCTTGTTTTACTTGATAAAGATGAAGCTCGTTGTGCTGGTCAGGTAAAAGATCTATCAGATACCTTAGGGTTCTCGTATGCCCATAAAGTTATTCAGGGGACCTACGAGAAGGTTAAGCAAGCTGATATTGTTATTATAGCTGCCGGTAGGCCACAGAGGCAGGGAGAGTCTCGCCTTCACTTAATAGAGTCTAATAAAGTTATATTAGATTCTATTTTAAAGAATCTTAAAGGTCTTAAGGAGAGCGCCATTGTCATCGTAGTTTCTAATCCATTAGATGTTCTTACGTATTGTACACTCAAAGAGCTTGGTCTTCCGCGTAGGCAAGTGTTTGGTACGGGTACCTATCTTGATTCACAGCGCTTGTCTAGTTTGTTAAGTCAAAGGTTACAAGTAGGTCAAGACTCTGTAGCTTCACTAGTACTTGGTGAGCATGGCGATTCACAAGTTATTGTCTGGTCTGCAACTAAGGTTGGTGGTCTCTCTATCGATCACTTTATAACAGAAGAAGATAAAATTGTTATTGAGAAGGAAATTAGAGAATCTGCTTATGATATTATTCAGAAGAAAGGCTCAACATCTTATGGTATTGCTGCATGTGTAGCTTCCTTATGTCAGATTATTTTTTATAATACGTATGATATAGTTCCTGTTTCTTGGTATCATTCAGGGTTTGGTGCTTGCATGAGTATGCCTGTAGTGCTTTCTGAGAACGGCATAGAACGGGTTGTTCCGTTAGCTCTTACTGAAGATGAGTTAGCATTGCTAAAAAAATCAGCTGAGGTATTAAAGAGGTATCAAGAGAAAGTTGATTGACGTAGTGAGATCTCTTCTGTAGAGTGAAGCAGGAGGTTTTTATGCTTGTTGATATTAGTGCTATACATTCACGTATTATTCTTGACGTACGCTATGCAACCGAAAATAATTTTGTTGGCAAACCTGTCTACCGCTTTGCAAAGGCTTATGCTTTAAAGGATGTTGCTGAGAGGTTAATTAAGGCTCAAGCTGTTCTTGAGGGGCAAGGTCTTGGTTTAAAAGTTTGGGATGCCTATAGGCCGCTGCCGGTGCAGGAGATACTGTGGAGTATCATGCCTGATGCTCGGTATGTTGCTGATCCACAAAAGGGCTCTGCTCATAATAGGGGTGCTGCTGTTGATGTGACAGTGGTAGATAGTGAAGGAAATGAGCTTTCCATGCCTACTGAGTTTGATGATTTCTCTGAAAAAGCACATTTGTCATATGATGATCTTCCGGATGAGTTACTTAAAAATAGAGAGTTACTGGTGGCTACTATGGTATCAGTAGGGTTTGAACCGTTTGCTACCGAATGGTGGCATTATAGTATACCTAATGTTGATTCATATCCGTTACTATCTATATCTTTTGAAGAGCTTCAGGCTTTGTTGAAGGATCAAGGCCTTTAAGAATAAGAGCTCTTAACAGTGCAAGAGTCGTTTCTCCCTCAAGGCGGCTAATAAGTATACCGTTCCTGAACAGTAGAAATGCTGGAATAAGATTAAGGTCGTAGTCTTCAACAAGATCATAGAGCTTTTCTTTATCAACTTTATAAAAATCGATACGGTCTTTATATTGCTCAGTAACTGCTGTCAGAGGACCTTCCATTTTTTTGCAGGCGGTGCATTCTGGGCTGTAGAGTTCAACAACTACGGGTCGTTTATTTTGAAGGAGAACTCTATCAAATGCTGCGTAGGTAATTAAGTGCTTAATAGCTGGATGAGGAATTACTGGTGGTTTATACAGTCTATCAGCTCCTAGTGAGCGTCTTTTACTATCAAAGCCCCATTTTGAGAGGCACTTCATAGCATCCATTCCTGCTTTTGTGGCATCTCCTGTAATAGCGGCAACCTGTCTATACGTTGGGTCAGATACGGTGCCTGCTGCCATTATTCCTTCGATAGAAGTTTTTTGGCTACGAGAATCAAGTAACTCGATGCAGCCATCTTTACAAAGCGGCAGTTTGCCTTTGAAGAGCTCCGTATTGGGTGTCAGTCCGGTAGAAAGGAATACGCTACTTGTTTTAAATTGGGTAGTTTCCTTGGTAACCGTGTCATAAAGCTCAATATGTGATAGGGTTGCTTCATCTCCACAGATTCTGGTGACCTGTTTATTGGCAAGGATAGTGATCTTATCTATGCCATTAATTTTTTCAAGCATGCTCTTATGGGCAGTCATTGCTGGTTCAGCTATAATCAATGTAATACTACGTGCTTCTGGGAGGAGTTGAATCGCTCGTTGAACAGCTATATCGCCGCTGCCTATAATTGTCGTATCTTTATCCCGTGCAAAACTACCATCACAGAGCCCACAGGAGAAGATCCCTTTACCCCAGTACAAAGCTTCACCTTCAACATTAAGCTTGCTCTGCGTTGATCCTGTAGCGCAAATAACGGTTAATGCGTGCACTGTCGTCCCGTCGTTAAGGTGAAGAGTATAAGGCCACGTTGAAAAGTCTACTTTATCGACAACGAGAGGGACAAGATGAGCATTAAAGCTTCGTGCTTGTGCTTCATATTTTTTCATAATATCGGCGCCTGACGCTTTTTCAATTGCTGGCCAGTTTTCTACTACTTTAGCATCACCCAAAGCGCCTAGTGGCTTTGATCCTTGAAAAGCGACGGTATGATAGCCTTGTCGAGCAGGATTAATGGTAGCAGCAACACCAGCAGGGCCTGAACCGATAACAGCTACATGGATAAGGTTATCCTTATCTTCCAAGAGCGTTGGAATCTGTTTAGTGTCGATAGGAGCGTATAGGTTAAAGGTACCGATAAACAGTACGAGGATAATGCGTTTCATATTATGATCCTTGAAGTGCTTTGAGAGAGTTTTCGGTAACAGGAATACTGAGCTTAAGTTGAGCTATATGGTCTTTAAGTTGAGCTGCTTGGGTAGATCCTTTTTCAGCAGTAAGAATCTTACCGAGTTTTTGTACCAACTCTGATTTCATCATACTAAGCCGCTTTTGTAAGAATTCAAGCTTTTCCGTCTTACTAGACTCAACATAGCTTGCGCCTAGTGGTAGGCACCAAACTACTATAAGTAATTTTTTCATAACTCTCCCAATGTTATACTTTGTCTATATTCTTATAATACCAAATAATGGAATCATTTTTCAATAGTTTCTTTATAGTAATTATTATTGAGGATGGGATGGGGCTTTTCAGGGCCTTGTATGGTTTGTTACATTCGGTATACTTAATAGTGAGATTTTTAACTACTTGAGGAATATATGTATAAAACGATTATTTTTTTAGGATTAATCCTAGCAACTATTGGAACGGGAGTTATTACGATGATTGTGAAGAATGAAATATCTGATAGGCCTTGCTATAGTGTGTTAGCTGATATAGAAGACTTATTTGCCCATTCTAAAGAGGTTGTTAATAAGAAGTACCAGGATGCTGCTGATCAATTGAAAGTTGATATAGCCGCTTTAATAGCTTTAGATGATTCGCAAAAGACGTTTGATACTACCTTTGTAGCTCTTGATAGAGCTCTTGAGAAGTTTAATATTGTGTATGCAAGTATCTATACCCTTTCAATTGTAAGCCCTGATGAAGAGGTGCGAAAGGCAGCGCAGGAGATAGTGCCACAAGTTTCTGACCTGTATACTGAGGTAATCACCTTAAATAAAGATTTGTATGATGTTCTAGAGGCTTATGCTAGTCGACTTGAAGCTGAGCAGCATGAAGTCTTATCTGATGAGCAGAACTACTTTTTAGAAGAGACTATGCGTGGTTTTAAACGAAGTGGTTTACTGTTACCCGAAAAGGAACAAAATCGTCTTAAGAAACTGCAAAAAGAGCTTGCCTTATTGAGTGCTGAGTTTGATACGAATCTAGCAGCCGCTAATAAGACAATAACGGTTGATAAAGCTGGGTTGAAGGGGTTAGAAGAGTCATTTATTGAAAGTTTGAAAAAGACAGAAGAGGGTGCCTATATCATACCTACCGATTATGCACATTATTATAAAGTGATAGAGCAAAGTGAAGTAGCAGATACGCGAAAGCGCTTATATCGTGCATTTAATAAGCGTGGTTATCCTGAAAATGATGTCATTCTTAAAAGAATTATAGCGGTATCTGATGAGCTGGCAAAGGTTCTCGGGTATGAGAGTTTTGCGGCGTATAGTCTTGAAGAAGAGATGGCTAAAACACCAAAAAAGGTACATTCTTTCTTAGGTGATCTTAGAAGTCGTGCATGGAATAAGGCCAAACAAGAAACGGCGTTGTTGTTACAAGATGTTCCTGAAGGTGTTGAAGTAGTAGATGATAAATTCTATCCCTGGGATATAACGTATGTCTTTAATCGGTATAAACAACAGCACTATAAAGTTGATGAAGCTAAAATTGCGCAGTACTTTCCTTTAACGTATACCTTACCTGCTTTGTTAAGTATCTATGAAGACTTTTTTGGGCTTCAATTTAAGAAGCTTAAAAATACCACATTCTGGCATGAAGAGGTAGAGGCCTATGCGGTGTATCAGGGTGAAACCTACCGTGGTATGATCTTACTGGATCTGTTCCCTCGTCCTTTTAAATATTCTCATGCAGGACATCTTTCAATTGTGCCGGCCTTGAAAAATTCTCGTGGTAGGATACTGCCTTCTGTTGCCTTAGTTATGGCTAACTTTCCTCGCGCTCATGGTGAGAGGCCTTCCCTGTTGAAGCGAAGTGAGGTTAATACCTTCTTCCATGAGTTTGGTCATGCGCTTCATGCGTTGCTTGGAGCAACTGAGTTAGCATCATTCTCAGGAACATCGGTTAAGAAAGATTTTGTTGAGATGCCATCACAGATGCTCGAAGAATGGTTATGGGATCCTGTAATTCTTAAGCGTATAAGTTCACATTATCAAACGAAAGAATCGTTGCCGGATGATCTTATTGCTAATATTATTAGCCTTAAGCAGTTTGGCAAAGCCGATTTAATCTTACGTCAGGGCTTCCTTGCGGCACTTTCGCTAGCCTATTATATGCCGGGCGCTGATAAGGATCCGTATGCTATTATGAATGAGCTCGTTAATAAGCTTACACAAGGGCAACATGCTGATCCGGAAAATAGATTTTATGCTGCATTTGGTCATTTGACGGGATACGGACCACGGTACTATGGCTATCTCTGGTCTAAGGTGTTTGCTCTTGATCTGTTTTCTGCTATTAAGCCTCATGGTTTAACAAATAAAGAGATCGGTATGAAGTATGCAGATCTTGTTCTTTCTAAAGGGGGAAGTAAAGAGCCTGAAGAGCTCTTAGAAGACTTCCTTGGTAGGAAGCCTTCTAGTAAGGCATTCTTTGAAGATATAGGTATTTAAGACTCATTTGAGATGATGTTGGCTTGAGAGATAATAGTATCTCTGAGTTGTTCATGTGTGCGCTCATACTCCAAGATCTTTTGAAGGAGCGTTAGAGACATAACAGTAAGCTGAGCCTGTACAAGTGGTTTTTCTGCATTCTTTGCTAGCTGGTACCCTTCAAGACATACAGAGACTGCATCAGAGAGCTGCTCCATGGCTACCTGTTCACCAAGAATGTTAATTGCTCGCATGTGATACGTTGCTGATTGAAACAGGAGTAAGCAACGTTGGGTAACTTTGTTAGCAGCGCGTATACTTTCTAGTTTATAACCTGTTGCACGTTCTTCTTTTAAAAGATCAATGCCAAGATTGTCAGCTTCATTTTTAAAGGCTTGAGCATTTCTGAGATAGTCATTATGTTCAGGTTCTTCACCACCAAAGCAGCGTAAGAAATAAAGATCATAGAGGCGTGGAGCTTCTGAGCAGATAGTGCTTAAGCGAGAACGCAGTTTTTTGGCTTCTTGTGGTTCGTCATCACTTTCAAGTTTATTTTTATCTCTCGTTAAGCGTAGAGCTTTTGTTGCTTGTAGGTTACCGGTGAACTGGTCATCAATGGCTTGAATATTTTTAAATACGCTATTGTTGAGTAGTTGAGATAGATGTTTTTCTTGTAATACTAACTCTTTCATATGAGTGTCATATGCTATTTTAAGAACGAGAATATGTCCCGTTTGGCTAAGGGCATGATCACCTAAGTAGTCAGTTATCTCTTTGCGTAGGATAAGACCCTTTACTTGGGGTAAGAAGTCAAAGTCTATTTTTTCAAGCCGTTCAAAGAGGTCTGTATGCTTAAGCAGAAGGGCCTCTTGTTCTTGTGTTTCACCGAGGATCTCATCGCCGAGCATATCGAGCATTTCACAGAGAATTTCTGATGCGTTCTGTGCAGCAGGAAGAGTGAATTCTTTGGCGTCTTCATCTTGAAGCTGGGCAATTTCATTAAATGCTTCAAATGTGTGCCAATAATCTTTAAAGGTTGGAAGTTGTTGAGTCTGTATTAGAAGTGAACAACGCTTTTTATTAAGGAGAGCTCTTTTGTTATTTTTAATGTTATCTATTTCTTCAAAGACTGACTGCTCGAGATCATACTTATTAATTTTTTCAGTGCATTTTTTAAGTTTATCGGCATATTTTTTAGTAGGTTGCTTTGTTGGTAACTCTTTGATTTCTTTATTGTCTAGAAGTTTGTAGAGAATCTTGAGCGCTGTGATGCGTTTTCCTTCGGTGAATAACGTGATAATCTCTTCAATTTTTTCTTCTGGAAGATGGTGTTTTCGTAAAAAAGGTGTAAGGAGATGGTCCCATATTTTAATTTCTTCAGCGTCATTTTGAAAAAAACCATTTATGAATTCCTCATTTTTTTCCTGGTATTCTAGTTGGGAGGTTGTGTCAATAATGGCACATGCAACAGGGTTTTGAATAAGTATAAGTGTTATGAGATCGTCATGGTATTCCTGCCAATTATCTTCTAATTCTTGAGTAATAGGTAGAGCCGTGAGCGAAAGGGTGTCTCCCTTTCTGCAAAATAGGCGCTTATGTCGAGGAAAGGTTGTAACATATCTGAGAAACTTTTTGAGGAGTGCCGCTTGAGCATTATCTTTTATAGTAGAAGCATGAGCTATTAGGTAAGCTGCTCTTGAGAGGTGTTTAGGGCGATATTGTTTTTTTTCTGTTATGAATGGGCTTCTTTTAACAAGGTCTTCAATCCGGTTAATAGTACATTCATCAAACTCATCAAATCTATTGTTTGTATAAATAACTTCTTGTATGATTTCAACTTTTTTAAGAACCTGCTTTTGCTGCTTTACTTTTTCATGAAACTCTTTGAGTTCTTTAGCTGAAGGAGTTACTTCATTTTGGGAAGATTGGTGATCATTATTCTCATGTTCTGTAGTATAGTTTAATTTTTTAAGTATTTCATTGATTTGATCTACAAGGTCAGTTGCCTTCCGTTTTGAGTGTATTTTTTGTTCTGCTTGTTCGAAATAGCATGCCCCTTGATACAGGAGGCTTGCTATAAGGGTGGTATCCTTACAAAGTAATGCTGTTTCGCAGAGCATAGAGGCTAACCTCCCTGTTGTGGTAAAAGAGGAGTGGGTGAGTGCTTGGTCTTTTAGTGCTTGTTCAAGTAGATCATGCCACTTTTCACAGTCTTCTCTAGAAAGGTTTTTACCAAAGAGTGTGAGAGCTTTTTCGCTTATTTCTACTGCTTTTTCGTAGATTTTTTCTCGTACGGATAGAGGGAGAGGTACTGTTTGTCCTGTATGTCTTTTTATTAAATCCAAGCACGTCTCGAGTGCTTTTAGATAGCTTGATAATGTTTTGTCGATGCTTTTGCTAAGGAAAATGAGAGCATACTCTATTAGGGCTCCCTTTTTTTGTTGGTTAGAAGTTTTGCTAACGAGTTCATCCATAGATTCAAATGCTTCTTCATAGTCTGCCGTTCTGGGTGTAAGGTTGGTGTAATTCATTTTATAATTGAGGTAATTAGCCCGTTGCTGTAGAAGAGCTTCATAGCGTTCAGAAGGTGTATAAAGGGTAAGGGCATGCTGAGTAATTAAAAGAGCATAGTCGCAGTGGTAAGTTTTAGCGCGCAAGCCGAGAGTTTTAAACATGTTATCAGCGTGAAAAAGAGCTGTAGTGATAGCTTTAAGGCGTTGTTCTTTATCAAATAATGGTTTAGTAGGTGGTGAAAAAGGTTCTTTTATAAAGGGTACCCGTCCTATTTCATCGAGTAAAAAGGCTTCAAACGCTGCATCTTCTTTTTCAGGTTTTTGTTTTGTTACGAGACAGAGATTGAGCGCTGCGGCTGTTTTATAAAGAAGGGCTGCATCTTCGTCTTGCCGTAGCATATCTTGCTGGGATTGCCTATGTTGTGTGATGTAGCGATTTATGCATCCTGCTGCCTCGAGGTAAAGCTTACGCTTATCCTCAAGATTATTACAAAGCCGAGCTACTTTGTAGTATAGTTTAGCGAGCCATTCATTTGTTTCTGGTGATTGTTTTTGAAAAGTTGATCGCTCTCCAAGGTGGAGTGCTATACGATAATAGAGGTCTTTTACGCGTAGATCTTTAGTGTTGTCTCCTTTGGTGTAGTAATCATTAGCTGTTTCTAATAGATCATCATTTTTTATGAAAGACGCTTCATAGGCTAGCGCATTCGTTGCACGAGATAAAAAATAGTCTATGTCTTCATAGTTATAATAGGCTTCAAATAACTTATCGGGAGTTGCATCGTCGCCAAGTAGTTGGTAGTAACGCTTAGCAAAATAATATGATTTTTCAGAGAGTTTCTTTTGTAGTGACCTGTTGTAGCTACATTGCTTAGCAGCTTTAAAAAGTTTTTTGTAAAATTGGTAATACGATTATATTTTAGGTAATCCTGTATGGAGATGAATGAATCTTTTGATTAGCGTTATCCAGTAAGATGGTTCAAGATCTTCATCCAGGATTGATTCTTTATGATCACTAAAGAGCTTTTCTCTTATATCTCCAAACTCTCTGAGCTTTCCTCCAATGAGTGTGTCGATAATTGATTCATACTTGTAAAGTAATCCTGTTAAGATTTTTAAGGCACCATGTTTTTGAACTGCTGTAGAAATTTGTAAAGGGAGGCTTCCTTTTTCTTCTGGTATAAGTAGTTTATAATATTCGCTGCCCTTAAACCTATTACACTTACTAAGAGAAATGCACGCTTGTTTAAAGGCTGTCGTAACTGTTTGGAGACTTGCATAGATTTGTATATGAATAGTTGTTGCCATATCAATAAATTCTGTCTCTGAAATGGTCATGTTCAACGAAGTGAATTCTTCCAAGAAGGCTTTAAGTTTTTTATTTTTTTGTTTGTCGGGAAACTGGTTAGTAAGATCTACAATAAGATCACGAAGGAGTGATGCTGCTCTGTGGTACTGTTCTTCTTTAAAAGCTTTTTCTATGGCTTTGAGAAGTATACTTGTAGTGATGGTCGTTGATTTTGAAAAAAACTCCGTATTTTTTTGCATAAATGCTTGTGCGAGTGGATGATGAAGAGTAGCAGCTATTCTACACGCCTTTTGGCAAGAATCCCATGACTTTGTTAGGGTTGATTGGTGCCGTTTATTTGTAAGTTTTATAGTATGCATATGAAGTGATCGTTGCGCATGCTTATCTTTATTGCGTGTTATTGGTCTGAGTGAGGTTGCGGATATATCCCAGAAATGAAGAAAGATTTGCATAAGTTCTTCAACTTGCCCCTCATTTTGAAGAGCATCGAAGGAGAGAAGGCCAGTTTGTGCATCTGGATGGCAAATTAAGTTGTCCATAGCTAAACAGAGTGACGTGCTGCAGAGAAGTGCATAGAGAACTTTTTTCATAGTACCACCTT
>SDBV01014313.1_pt1 | contig 10009 bp, 9 predicted proteins | sample 2277081 | NCBI WGS metagenome assembly SDBV01 (sample SAMN10402039, study PRJNA504765) | marine sediment metagenome | isolation source: marine sediment core GS10_PC15, 223 cmbsf | place: Arctic Ocean: Southern Knipovich Ridge | collected 2010 | reverse complement strand
CTTGTCTGGCGATTTCATCGATCAGCGTTTTTTCATGGTCACGGCCACGTTCATCATCCCCCGCCGTTCGCCGTCCATGGCGTTGAGCGTTTCATTTTGCACCTCCGGTTTGTAAATAGTGTAGGGTGCGTCCGCGACGCAGCAGGGGTTTGCTAGACCTTTTCCGGCACCACAAACCCCTTGCGATACTCCCGCGTGAGCAGCTTGTTGGCCGCTGCGGAGTTTTCGCCCACGAACTGTTCGGCCTTGGCGTCGATCTTCAGCAGCGGGCCGAGGCAGTAGTTGGTCTGGTCGAGCTTCACGCCCACGCCGCCGAGATTTTCTTGGATCATTTCCAAGGTTTCAAGGACTTGTTTGTTGTCGCCCAGGGTTTTGGGCCTGTGGCTGAAGGGCACTTCCTTGCCCAGTCGATAGGAGACGTTGCCTAGGTGGCAGATAGCGCTGGCATAGTGTCCCTTGTCGATCGGGGCGTTGATGTCTTTGGTTTTGCCGCTGCGGACGGACGCGAGAAAGCTTCCAAAGGGTCCGCCGGGCGCGACCTTGGGGCCGTCGAATTCGACCTTCTCCGGCTTCTTGCCGCCCTTGGGATAAAACGTGCCGCTGATCATCACGCCCTCGGTGGTGTAGAACTCGTTGTCCACTTTGTGGGGGAATTTCTTGGTGGCGCCCTTGGGCTTCTTGACCACCAGGCCGCGGGTTTCGAACACCACCAGCGGTCCGCCGAAATCGAAGACCGACATCAGCATGTTGGGCGTCTGGCCCTGGTCTTTCCAATCGGGGCCGTCCACCCAACGCCCGCCCAGACTCCAGACGCTGTTGGGCAGCGTGTCGTCCTTGCCCAGTCCCCAAAGGGCCACGTCCGTCTGGTGCACGCCCTGGTTGCCCATGTCGCCGTTGCCCGTGTCCCAGAACCAGTGCCATCTGTAAGGCACCAGGTTTTCGTGATAGGGCTGCTGGGGCGCCGGACCCAGCCAGATATTGAAGTCCAACTCCTTGGGCGGCAGTTTGTTTTCTTTGTAGCCGATGCTCCAACGCGGCTTGCAACAATAGCCCTTGGCCACCAGCACTTCGCCGTACTTGCCCGAGTGCAGGGCGGCCATTTCGTCGCTGCGGCTCTGGTTGCTGCGCTGCTGGGTGCCGTGCTGCACGACCACGCCGTACTTGGCGGCTGCTTCGACCAACTTGCGGCCTTCGTAGACGTTGTGGCTACAGGGTTTCTCCACATAGACGTGCTTGCCGGCCTGGCAGCCCCAAATCGACATCAGCGAGTGCCAGTGGTTGGGCGTGGCGATGGAAATGGCGTCGAGGTTTTTATCATCGAGTGCCTCGCGCACATCGACGATGCATTTGGGCATGTTGCCGGCCTTTTCCTTGATACTTTTCGCGCGGCCGTTAAAGAGCCGGGTATCGGGATCGATCAGGTATGTGATTTCCACGTCCTTGCGCATGTAGCCGCCGATGTGGGCGCCGCCGCGGCCGCGGATACCGGCCACGCCGATGCGAATCTTATCGTTGGCCCCGATCACGCGGCCCGAGGCCTTGGTGCCGCCGATTACAAACGAGGCACCCAGAGAAGCCGCCGCAGTTTTTTTCAAAAATGAACGTCGAGTTTGTCGCGACATGGGTAATTTCCTTTAAGGTTAAAGGGCCTTCCGGGTAAAAGGCGGAAGTTGAAGGTGTGATGAAATCGGATGTCGGTGGGGCGCGGTCGGTTCACGTGTGCTGGAAAGAACCGGGCAAGCAAGTATTAAGCACTAGCTGAAGGCCATCGCTCCCTGGATAGCCTCGCCTTCAGCCTTCACCGCCAGCATACCCCCAGTAAACCATTGTTGATGGCCCGTGTCCATAGGATATGCTAGAGTTGTATTGTTGGGCGGTTCGTCTTTTTCGCCGAATTACAGTTCTTTTCGAGTATTGGATCGGCTCCTCGGCCACCAATCCGTCGACGGTAAATACCCTATCCACGCCCACGATGACTAGTGGGTCTATTGCCCTATGTCCAATCAGAGAAAAGGTTTGCGATCGGCACCCGCCAGACCGGCATCGACCGGGGCAAGAAAAAAGCGCCTTGCCGACCGCAGGGCAATCTGGTGTGGCGCATGGCTTCGCCTTTTGCTTATCGTCTCGGTAGTGGGCCTTCCGGTGCTGGCTGCCGGGCTGGCCGGCCCCACCATTCGGGGGGGAAGCAGTTGGAAAGGCATGCGTCTGGGGGATCAAGACGCAAAAGGCGGCAACGGCTCCGGTGGTTCGGGCAACGCCGAATCCGGGCTCGCGGGCGGCGGGCGGGCCGATTTCGGCCAAGTAGGCGTAAAACTCTTCAACCCGATCACGCGAGGTAGAATACAGGCCGATTTCCATCTCGAAGGGGTGGCCATTCTTGGAGACGGGCCGGCTCTGGAAAAAATCTTGAAAAACAAATACCACTTCATCCGCGAACAGGCAACCGTCGCCATCCGCAACAGCAGTACCGCGGAACTAGTCGACCCAAAACAAAAAATGCTCGAGCGGCGAGTCCTAATCCGCATCAACCGCTCACTCGCCCGCCCTCTGTTGAAATCCGTCGATCTTGCCAAATTCAGCCTCAGCGAATCAACACCGGAACTGGATTTGATGGGAGATGGTTCAGACGAGCCGTAAACGTGGGATCCAAGCCGTATTGGTTGGTTTCGGCTCCGAAGGAGCTTCGCCCTCCCACGGATTCTTCGGAAGAGCTATCTTTTCTCACTACGTCGTCGCCACCAGCGGCCAATCAGTCCCATCCCGAGTAACCCGCCGAGGGCGACAAAGGTGGAGGGTTCGGGAACGACCGTCAGCCGAAACGCATGAGTTTCTGAGCCGTTATACCCAGAGCCCACTATTTGTCCAGCTCCGTTGATATCCCGAGCACTATACAGAATCCACCCAGAACCAGGCACGATCAAGTCATTCAAGTCCTGCATACTCCCGTCGCTGTAGATGAAGGCACGGAAGTACCCGGCCGGCGGCAGTTTGAGAATCGCCGACCACTTGCCCGCTGTCGCTGATGCCCCAAGCGAAGCTCGTGTTCCCACCGAGCGTGCCGAGGTCCTGCATGCTCCCGCCGCTGTAGCGGAAGGCATGGTAGTTCCCGCTGGCATTCGGAGAATGGCCGACCACTTGCCCACTGTCGTTAATGCCCTGAGCACGGCTCCCGTTCCCACTGAGTGTGCCGAGGTCATACATGATCCCGCCGCTGTAGCGGAAGGCATTGTATTCCCCGCTGGCATTCCCAGCAAGGCCGACGACTTGTCCACTATCGTTGATGTCGTAAGCGTAACTATGGTTCCCACTGAGCGTGCCGATGTCCTGCATGCTCACGCCGCTGTAGAGGAAGGCACGGTCGTAATTGCTGCCATTCCGAGAATAGCCGACCACTTTCCCACTGTCGTTGATGCCCCAAGCGTAGCTCCTAGATCCACCGAGCGTGCCGAGGTCCTGCATACTCCCGCCGCTGTAGAGGAAGCCACGGATGGCCCCGGCGGCAGTTGTAGTTTCGCCGACGACTTGCCCACTATCGTTGATGTCGTAAGCGTAGCTCCTGTTCCCACCGAGTGTGCCGAGATCCTGCATGATCCCGCCACTGTAGAGGTAGGCACGGTATTGCGTGTCGGCGTTTCGCGCCCTGCCTACCACTTGTCCACTGTCGTTGATGCCGTAAGCATTGCTATTGGCCCCGCCGAGCGTGCCGAGGTCCTCCACCACGTACAACGTCTCAGCTTTTGTCCGCCCAACCCCAGCCAGCACCACCGCTGCCGCTAAAACAAGAATCCACTTTTTCCTCGACATGGCTATCTCCCGTTTTCTACAAATTCCCAGAACCAGCGACCGTCGCACGCGCTATTGTATTTCCGTAGCCGTCCAGGCCCCGGCCCATGCTGGGCAACTTACCCAAACGGCACAAGTTTGAGCTTAGCAGAAACCGCAACAATTGCAAGCAATTTCCCCCCAAGAGATCCCAGAATTCTTGGGATCGGCCCAAAAACACCCCTCTTCGTTAAGGGGTTCTGGCGGTTTCTGGACCACGGCGGTGTAAGATTCGCCTGTCAGGTGCCCCCCTACTCCCCAATCACCTTAACCAGCACCCGTTTCGGGCGGCGGCCGTCGAATTCACCGTAGAAGATTTGCTCCCAAGGGCCGAAGTCCAGCCGGCCGTCGGTTATTGCCACGACTACTTCGCGGCCCATGACCTGTCGCTTGTGGTGTGCGTCGCCGTTGTCTTCGCCGGTGCGGTTGTGGTGATAGGTCTCCGGAGAGGCGTCGAAGGGGGCCAGCTTTTCCAGCCAGCGTTTATAATCCTCGTGCAGGCCCGGCTCGTCGTCGTTGATGAAGACCGAAGCGGTTATGTGCATGGCGTTGCAAAGCAGCAGTCCCTCGCGGATGCCGCTTTTTCTCACCACTTCTTCGACTTGCGGAGTGATATTGACGAAATCCATCCGCTTCGAGACAGTGAACGTTAGATATTCGGTACAAGATTTCATGATGCGTTTGGTTCCTTGTTGGGTTTTGAGACTCGTAGGGTGCGTCCGCGACGCACCAGGAACCCCGTGGTGCGTCGCGGACGCAGCCTACTACTATCTGTGTCGATTGTATCGCGATGACGCCCGAATGTCAGCCTTTTGGCTGGAATGCGTCAAGCCGCCGAAAATTTTGCCAAGCTTCGCCCGCTCGGTGACGATAATCCTTAACCACTTTACACGTAAAGGCTTACGCGGATACCCCCCATCCCAGACACCATCCCAAAGGGGGCCTATACTAGAAGTGCCGCTATCGTGGCATTATAATTACATCCCACATAATCGAATAATGTCGGATTGAGATTATCATTGGCGGCAGAGGGAAAGCTTATGGCCACAGAATCGCTCGTTCCGGAAGAAGTTGCAGGTTTTCCCGAGGCGCTGACGCCGCTTCGCGAGCGGCTGTTGGCCAATTTGGTGATGATCGCCCAGATCCCCGCCCCCACCGGACGTGAATCGCAACGCGTACAGTTTCTGCTGGACCGTTTCACCGAGGAAGGTCTCAGCGACGCATGCAGCGACGAGGCCGGAAACGCCGTGGGCCGCCTTACCGGCAAACGTTCGAACCGCACAATTCTGTTGGTTTCGCATCTGGATACCATATTTCCGGCCAACGCCGACCACACGGTGAGAGTCGAGGCCGACCGCATCATTGCCCCGGCCGTGGGCGACAACGCCGTGGGGGCCGCCATAGTGTCGCTAATGCCGGCCATACTTACCCATCTTAACATCGAACTCGACAGCGATCTGATTCTACTGGGTACCACGAACTCGCTGGGCCGCGGCAACCATGCCGGCATTCGCTTCTTCCTCGACCATCTGCCGCAAAAGATCGATTGTGCGATTTGCGTCGAAGGCATACAGCTTGGGCGGATCAACTACTTTTCCATCGGAACTGCGCGGGCGGATGTGACTTGCACCGTGCGGCCCATGCCCGAGCCCTCGCGGAGCTACGGTTCGGAAAGCGCGCTGGTGGTGCTCAACCATATTATCAACCGCATCTTGGCCATCGCCACGCCCAGCCGTCCGTATACGGTGATCAAGATGGGCAAAATGCACGCCGGCGTCAGCTACGACACCGAGCCCGACCATGCCGAGTTGGGCATCGAGATCGTCAGTCACAGCGACGCCATGATCGAGCGGATCTGCGAGCAGATAAACGACATCGTGGTGGAGATGACCGCCCGGCACGCCGTCGACGCCAACCTCGACATCTTCTTTTCCACAAAGGCCGGCGGAATACCCTTCGCCCACGGGCTGGTCCGTAGCGTCTTGGAGGTGATGGAAAAGCTGGACATCGAGCCCGACCAGGGTCACAGCCCCTCGGAGCTTTCGGACCTCATTGCCCGCAACATTCCGGCCGTGACGCTGGCCATAACTCGCGGACAGAAGAGCAAAAAGCGAAGGCCCGACGACGTGCTGATCGATCCCATCCTTACCGGCGTGGCCCAACTGGTGGGCGTGCTATTGGCCATGGACAGGGGAGTCTGCGATGAGCAATGAACAGATTCACGAAGGGGCCGACCAGCAGGCCGACGCTCGGCGTTGGCTGGAAACCCATACCTTCCATCACTCGAACTTCTGGGACGTCAAGTGGCTGGTGGAAGAGAAAGAGCGGCAAGGCCAGACCATTTCGCTCTGTCTGCCCACGCTCAACGAAGAGTCGACCATCGGCCAGGCGATTATCATCCTCAAGGCCGAGCTTGCCGACCGCTACCCCTTGCTCGACGAGATCGCCGTAATCGACTCCGGCAGCACCGACAAAACCTGCGAGATCGCGGAGAGCTTCGGGGCCGAGGTCTACACCGCCTCGGAGCACCTCACCCAGTGCGGCCAGCAACGTGGCAAGGGCGAAAACCTCTGGAAGGCCCTCTATTTGCTCAAGGGCGACATTATCGTCTACATCGACACCGACATCACCAACATCCACCCCCGCTTCGTTTACGGGCTTGTGGGACCCTTGATCCAGAACCCCGAGGTGCACTACGTCAAGGCCTTCTACGACCGGCCCATCGCTTTTTCCGGCGGGCTGCGTCCCACCGGCGGCGGACGGGTAACCGAGATCCTCATCCGCCCTCTGTTCAGCCTCTTCTATCCCGAGTTGGCCATGATCCTGCAGCCCCTTTCGGGCGAATACGCCGGCCGCCGCTCGATCCTCGAACAGATCCCCTACCCCGTCGGCTACGGCGTGGAAACCGCCATGCTCATCGACATCTACCAACGTCTGGGCATGCACGGCTTCGCCCAAACCGATCTCGACCGCCGCGTGCACCGCAACCAGGAAACCATCGCCCTGGGCCGCATGGCTTTCGGCCTCCTGCAAACCTTCATGTCGCGGCTCGAACGCGACCAAAAAGCCCAACTGCACGAAGCCCTGCCCACTATCATGCGCCAATTCGAGGTCTCCGAAGGCAGCTACCGCCAAGTGGAACACACGATCGAAGAGGTAGAACGACAACCGATGATCGAGGTGGAGGCTTATCGGGAGAAGTTTTATGCAGGTGCGGGCGGCGGGTAACCCAGTTGCGACAAGGTATCGATCATGTCCTGTAGTAATAGCACCTTCCGAGTCAACAATAACCGACTGACGGAATCCGGACCCCCCACTCCCAGAATTGCCCTTCCAAGCCATGGCGGATTTTGGTACTAACCTACCCCGCTACCGGTAGACGGCAGTCGCCGGTATTGGATTGTTCGATGCCACCCCCGCTGCGGGAGTAAGGGGGCGGTTCGCAATAACACACTTCCAGCGAGGTTCAACCTCAGATCATGAAACGTCTCATTATTCGCATATCAGCTCTCGCCGGCGTGCTGGCCGTTGGGGGGATCGCAATTGTACAGGCTCAACGTGGCGACGATCAATCTTTACCGGCGATTGAACCCGAAGTCAAAACGGTTCTGACAGTACAGGCCCCGCCGCCACTGCTTGTTTCACCCAGTTCCGAGCCCAATCCCCTACGAGAACCAGGTGTGCGGAAAAAACCGACCGCCCCGTCGCATTCATCGTCGGATTTCTCTTCAAGACAACCCGCCGACGCCGATCCTCGCCTTTCTGACCAGTTCGAAGTGCAGGTTCGCGGCGATGCAAAACCATCGGCCGGGCGCGGTGCGCCGCCATTATCGCCGCCCCTTTCGTCTGCTGCTCCTTCGTTGGCCGCTCCGCGTCCACTTACGTCAAATCAAGTCGCGGCGGCTCCCCTGGAAACGACGAGTCGCACGCCCATGAAAACAATCTCGACAATCCCCGACCGCCCGGGCATAACAGCCGACCGCCCGGGCATAACCGCCGCCGCGTCGGACATGACCGCGGAAGGCACGGGCACTCCCGCGCGTGACATCCGGCTGGACGGCGCTCAATCTCCCCAACTGACCATTGAAAAGTTCGCTCCAGCAGAAATTCAGGTCGGCAATCCGGCCGATTTCCGCGTGGTCGTGCGTAACACGGGCACAATAACGGCTCGTGCCGTAGAGGTTCGCGACCAGGTACCCAAGGGTACGCGTCTAATGGCCACCAACCCCAGGGCTTCGCGAGACGTTGGCGGCGAACTTGTCTGGATTCTCGGCGACATGAAGCCGGGCGACGAGAAAACGGTGGAAGCCAAGCTGATGCCGCTGTCCGAGGGTGAAATCGGCAGCGTTGCCATCGTCCACTTCAAAGCCATCGCCTCGGTTCGCACGCGAGCCACCAAGCCGGAGCTGGTACTGCAAACTTCGGCACCCAGGTCCGTGATGATCGGCGAAGAGGTGAAGCTTACAATCACCGTTTCCAACCCGGGCTCGGGCGTGGCCCGTGGAGTCATCATCGAAGAAAAAGTCCCCGCCGGCTTGCAGCACCCGGCCGGGACCGAACTGGAATACGATATCGGCGATCTGGCCCCCAACCAAAGCCGCACACTGGAACTGAAACTGACCGCGGCGCGGCCCGGCAAGGTCACCAACGTTCTGGTCGCCCGCACTAAATCTGGCCTGGAAACCATCGAAGAACTGCCGCTGGAAGTCATTGCGCCCCAGCTTAAACTGGCTATTTCCGGCCCCAGACACCGCTTCCTGGAACGTAAAACAACCTACAAACTCTCCGTCAGCAACCCCGGCACGGCCCCCGCGCGGGACGTCAAGCTGCTGGCCAAGCTGCCCGACGGCATGCGTTTCCTCAGCGCCAACCACAACGGCCACTACGACTCGCAAACCAAAACCGTGGCCTGGGCCCTGGCCGAACTGCCCGTCAACGAAACCGGCAGCGTGACGCTGACCGCCATGCCCGAGAAAATCGGCGAACAAAAGCTCACCTATCGCGGCACGGCCGAGGGGGCTCTGTCCGTCGAGGAACAAAAGGAAATCATCGTGGACGGAATCGCCGCCATACGCTTCGAGGTCGTCGACGTCGAGGACCCGGTCGAGGTCGGCGGCGAAATCCTTTACGAAATCCGCGTCGTCAACCAAGGATCGAAGGCCAGCAGCAATATCCGCCTGGAAGTGGCGCTGCCGCTATCCATGCAACTGCTCGACGCCGAGGGCCCCGGCGACATCCGCTCCAATGTCGTCGCCAACCGCGTCATTTTCGAACCACTGCGGCGGCTTTCGCCCAAGGTCGACGCCACCTATCAAATTCGCGTCCGCTGCGCCGAAGCGGGCGATCAACGCATCCGCGTGCAACTGCAAACCGACGATATGCAGACGCCGGTCACCAAAGAAGAAAGCACGCAGGTTTTTTCGGATAACTAGACGTGACATACCAAAACATGCCCCTGGACGAAGCCTACCGCCTGATTAACACCGGGCCGGTGGTTATGGTCTCGACCGTTTCGAAAAGCAAGCAGTACGACGTTGCCCCCATTGCATGGGCATGTCCCGCGCAAAAATCCCCTTCGCGAGTCCTCATCGGAGTGGGCCGCAAGCACAAGACCTTCACCAATATCGAGGAAACCGGCCAGTTCGTCGTGTCGGTGCCCAATATCTCGCAGGTGGCGATGGTCACGGCCACCGGCTCTGTTTCCGGCGCGGATGTGGACAAGTTCGCCGAACTCGATATCCCCGCCATCGATGCCGCCCAAATCGATTGTAAAATCCCCGACGGAGTAATCGGCTACCTCGAATGCAAGCTGGTCGAAATCTACGGCAACGACCACTTGGGCCTGATCCTGGGCGAGGCCGTGGCCGCCGCCGTCGATCCGCGGGCATACGACGGCGACCGGCTCCTCGCGGAAACCCCCGCCGGGAAAGCCGTGCACCACCTGGGCGATAGGCGATACATGACGCTCGCCGATGAGGTCATCCAGTAGGCCGGGTTGCAATCCGGCGGTTCTGGGGAGTGATTTTGCGAAGCCGCAAGCGGCTTAGCCCGGATTATTCATGAGCCGGTATTTTCGTTTGAAATACTAACCCGAAGCGCAAGCGAAGGGCGGGAAAGCAGGGGAAAACGCTGCACGTCCCTTCGCTTGCGCTTCGCGCTTAGTGTGGTTCATGAATAATCCGGGTTA
>SDBV01014312.1_pt1 | contig 10009 bp, 7 predicted proteins | sample 2277081 | NCBI WGS metagenome assembly SDBV01 (sample SAMN10402039, study PRJNA504765) | marine sediment metagenome | isolation source: marine sediment core GS10_PC15, 223 cmbsf | place: Arctic Ocean: Southern Knipovich Ridge | collected 2010 | reverse complement strand
GGTTTCTTTCTGAAGGGGGGTATGGGGGGAAACTCTTTCTTTTCCCAAAGAAAGAGTTTCCCCCCACATTGAAAAACCGCCCTTGTCATACTAAAATAATCGTATTCATGAATGACGCTGTAATTACAGAACCAAAGACCTGCTTGCAAGAGAGGCAACGCAGATACGGCTTCTGGGCAACCATTGGCTGGTCGATTGTCATCTACGTCATTTCCAACTATCTTTCGATCATGTTCCACTCAATCCTTGGACTTTTTTGGGTGGCATCAGTCCAAGTCGAGGGCAATGAGCAATACCTCTATTCGTTGCACACCAACGGTTTATATGTGTCTACGCAAGTGATAGTGGCGTTCATTCTTACACTCTATTTCATTTCCCGTCTAATTGACATAAGGTTTATGACATTCGGGCAATATTTCGATACAAAGAGGGTTCCATATAAGAGAATGCTCAAGCACATTGTTGTTGTGTTCATTGTTGTCACCCTCTTGAAGACGTGGCAATACATGGCAACTGAGACTTTTACACATCCGCTTGTGGATCTCTGGTACAGAACCACCCCATATCCATGGCTGCTTGGCATAAGTGTAATCTTTTTGGCGCCAATCTACGAAGAAATCTTTTTCCGGGGATTTCTCTTCACGGGAATCGCGCGTTCTCCATTGCGTTCGTGGTCCGCCACCGTCATCACCGCCGTTCTCTGGGCTTTGGGCCATTGGGTTTATGGCCCTGCCGGAATGGTATCGATTTTCATCTTGGGACTCTACTTTGGCCGCGTACGCCACAACACAAATTCGATAAGACTTCCAATATTGCTCCACGGATTCTACAACTTTCTCATATTTGCCTGCACGGTCATCAACAACTGAATCAGAACCACCGATGCACAAAACCCACGGCAAATTGAACCGTTTCCTGGACAGTAACGACATTAAGACAACGTTATGAATGAAACCGACCGAACATATGATGAGTTGTTGGTTCTGAAGTGCCAGGAGGGCGATCCGGACGCCTTCGAGGAGTTACTCGGCAAATGGCAGAAGCGGCTTTGGCGTCACGCCTGGCGGCTCGTTGGCCATGAGGACGCAGCTTGGGACGTTCTGCAGGATTCCTTGGTTGCCATCAGCCGCGCAATCGGCAAACTGGATAATGCGGCGGCCTTTGGAGGCTGGTCATATCGGATAGTGACCAATAAAAGCCGGGACTGGATTCGCAAGGAAAGCCGCCGGCGAAACGCTCATGATTCGTACAAGATCGAGTTCGAGCGCAACGAGGAAGAGCAAGCGCCGAATGAAAGGTTCGCCTCGCTCAAAGAAGCGGTCAGAAGTCTGCCTGGAAAAGACCGCGCCGTCCTGTCGCTGAAGTATGAGGACGGTTTCGACATAGAGGAGATAGGGTCAATACTCGACATTCCGCCCGGAACAGTCAAATCAAGGTTATATCACGCACGCAAGCGTCTTAAGAAAGTTATGGAGGTAACGGAAAATGAATGACTTCGACAACAAACTTGGGCAAGCCTTGTCGGCAAACGGCAATTACGACGAAGAAAAGGCCGCTGAACAGAGAAAGAGTCTTCGCGATAGGTTCAAGGCCAGTTCGCGCAAGGTCGAGCGCATCATGTGGATAAATCTGCTCATATTCACCGCGGTCGGCGCGTACTGCGCGGTCCGGCTCATCTTCGCAAACAACGCACAAGACGCTGCTCTTTTCGGTGTAGTACTTCTCGTAATGGTCTTGAATCAGAGGTACGTCAAGCTGTGGTATTGGGTAATGAACGCAAAGATAAGCATCCTCAAAGAACTGAAACTCATGCGTCTGTCAATGGCTTCGGGTTCAGGACAAATGGACGTGCTAGAAGACGGTGAAATGGAGCAATTGCTGCTCAAACCGGTGGCGCATGGGCGTGGGGCCAGCAAGTTAGAGGCTAGCTTATGGTACGTCGCGGTACTCGCCGTCGCAATAGCTTGCGCGCTAATGGCCCAGACGGACGTCCGGAACAAGATGATGATGGAGTCGATGACCGCCAAGGAATTGGCTGTATGGCATTTTGACGATTCGGACACCGTAAAAGCGGTGTCCCAAGTCCATATCGATAAATCGAGCCTGACATCATCGAAGTTGTCGTTGACTTTGCCCTATTCCAGCGGCACGTTGGACTCGGTAACGATTAACGGAGACGACGCCAACTTTACAGAAGCGGGCAAAGGCAAATACAAAGTAAACCTGCCCGCGGAATTGCTTATGGTGGACAAGGAACTTGAGGTCCAATGGAGCTTTCCTTTCACCGTATTTGAGAAGAAAGAGTGGGGTTACCGAACAGTCCTCAAAGGCCTGATTCCGGTGAAAGGCTACGCGCTGAAAATGGTCATCGAAGACAACTCGAAATACGAATTCGAGGACTGGATGAAGCCGCATGGAGACAGCCCCTTCTCGGCAACCTACGAAACCCCTAAGCAAAACATGGGCTCATGCAGTTTGGGCGTAAGGGAACGATAACACTGGAAATGGAACTGTGAGATAAGCGGGCCAGCGCCCGCCCTTATTGGGGTGGGCGTTTTCTTATGTATTGGCAGCACTGGCGACAGGACTGCATTAGAAACAAAAAGACAACCGGCCACACATTGGGGAATGATTGCCGTCCGGTGAGAACGGCGTGACCGGTTGATGTACCATTCTACACCTTGCACAGGCGACAATTCTACTTTTTAGATACCAAGCCCTTGCGGCCGCACACGCCCACACAACAAACTTGCTCAACTTGCCCTATCATCGCAGTCAATTAGCGTTCATTCGCGCACATTAGCGGTTCGTTCTTAGCCTTCTTTTGAATTAACCGCTAATAAACGCGAATACTCCTTGTATTGCCATAGCGTTTTCAATCCAGCTTCGGTTCACTGAATTTGATGAGTAAGGCAGCGAAAAAGCCAAATCATGAAATCGTGGAATTCAAGCCTTTGTCTGCAAAACTCACTTGAAATATATGGAAATCTCAGGTAAACTTTAACTATACACGATAAAACAATCCCTTGGCAGTACGCTACTCGTAATTACAGCGGGCAGCCGAGCCCAAGGGGTTTTTCTTTCTTGGGGAGAAAATATGCCAACGGCAATCCTAATTGACGGCGATTTTTTCATCAGACGCTATCGAACGCTTCGTGATAAGCAAACTCCTGACGAAGTTGCCAAGGGCTTACACAAGATGTGTCTGAGTCACCTTAGACAGCAAAACACAACCCGCAAACTCTACCGTATCTTTTTCTATGATTGCGCTCCCCTTTCCAATAAGATCCACAACCCAATAACCAAAGAACCTATAGATTTATCGAAGACTCCAACAGGCCTATGGCGCATCGCGTTTCATGAAGAACTCCGCAAGCTGCGAAAAGTGGCCCTACGCTTTGGCTATTTGGATTCAGCCTACGCCCACTGGGTGCTCAAGTCTGAGTCCTTCAAAAATGTTCTGGCCGGAAGAACGCCTGTTGAAGACCTCGAAGCATATGATGTGCGCTACGAAGTCCGCCAAAAAGGAGTGGACATGCGCATTGGTCTAGATATTGCTTCAATGGCTTTCAAACAGCAGGTTGACCAGATGATCCTCGTGTCTGGAGACAGTGACTTTGTTCCAGCCGCTAAACTCGCAAGACGTGAGGGTATTGACTTCATACTCGACCCAATGTGGGCACCTATCCGCAAAGACCTGCATGAGCATATTGACGGTCTGCGCTCGGTTTTTCATAAGGATGAGAATTTGGAAGAACGCGTGAGCCAGCGCGAAGAAGAAGCAAACGAATCCTGAAAACAACCGCCTTATACTGCCATGCACCTGTAGAAACAAACTTATCTGGCTCGTCTTTCTTTTTGCTCTGTGTCTACGAATTTAGCGGTTGTTTCTGATCTGCCTGGATTGTCAGGTTTGCCTTTGTAGAACATCGTGACGTCGCGAACGGCTACTTCTCGTCCATTTCTGAAGGCTGTTGCGCGGACTCTTGTCGTCTCGTCTAGCGTTATGGCTTTGCTGTAGGCTTGCGAATCGCCATTCGGATAGCTGTCGTCGAGTGTATATCTAATTACTATGTCGTCGTCAGGATGCGACATTACGATCTCGATTGAGTCCTCGAACCACGTCTCGTTCGTATTGGCATTGTGTCCAAAGTCTTCCTGGCCTTTCGCAACGGCAATCGTTGGAGGACGAAATCCATATTCCTTAAGGGCGATGGTCGCCTGGTTCTGATAAGAACATCTGCAAGCAACGGTGTCGTCCGGGGCAAGCACAAGTCCGCCAACAGCTATCATGTTTAGCCAACATCCGGCGCGAATGCCACCGAAGGTTTCCATGATTCCCGAGTCCTGAACAAGGTCGTAATATCCCATCGCGCCCGATCGGCCCATTAGCAGATTGGCCGAACCGCCCAAGGGACCGCATCCGCTTGTTCTGCCGTCAAAGGTCCAGGGCAGCTCTTTTCCGTCGATGTTCACCGTAACTTGTTCGCCCGTTATCAGGTCGAAGGCAAATGGCGGACTGTATAGCGTGCGGTCATTAACCACGGGACGCTGTTTGCCCAACGCCTTGCCTTCCCACTTGCGCTCGCCGTTCTTGGCGTTATAGCAGACGACTCCATCATTTATCGCATCGGATTGGATGGCCCTTCCAACTTTATTGAAGGTCATAAGGAGCAGATCGTATTTAGCGCTCAGCACCAGCGTGGTTCCGAAAATATCGTCGTCGTCCGACCAAATAATCTTTCCCGTTTGGCCGTCGATAGCGTACAGCTTACCGGTTGGATGTACAGGCAACGGCTCTCCCCCACGCCGCATTTCGGTGGCAACGTCCTTAAACAGCTTGTCCATTTCAGCAACCGGACGGTCGATAAAGAATATGCGCCTGTTTCCAACAGCAATAGAGTTTGTCCGTATGGATTCCTTTGGTGCGAAGGTCCATTTCACTTTGCCCGTTCTGGCGTCCATAGCGAACAAGAACGAGGACTCGGTGAAGTGCCGGTCCATTGGCACTTGCTTGTCTGCGCCGCCGTCGCCGTGGACAGCCGTTACAGTGTGCTCTTCGTTGGCCAATGCGCCGTATAGAATACCCTTTTCGACCGCCAGGTATGTCCAGCTTCGCTCCTTGCCGTCCGGATGCCTGGGAGCGGTAAACTTGCCGAGCTTCTCTCCGGTAAACGTGTCCAACATAATGGCATAGTCGTCTTTGCGCGCATAAACAATGCCGTCATCCGCGCAGAAGGTTGTACCAATTTGCGTTGCGCCAACGCCGGTGCCGCCAAAATAGGCGCTCAGCAAACCCGGATCCGAATAGTGCCAAATAACGCGGCCATTGTACGCGTCGATACCGTCGATTCCGTCGATGCCCTCGATAATAAGGACGCCCTCGTAGAAAAGCGGGGCCGGGTTCTTTCCGTGACGGTCAATCGTGGCCAGTTGTTCGTCCCTGAACCAAAGTATGCCCAGCGGACCTTTTGCGATTGTGTCGTTAGAGTTCATCGTGTTGCCTGGGTCGGCAAGGCCGTGTGTCCAACTACCGCCGCCTTCGAGAGGGCCGCGCACGTCCAGCTTCTTGCCAATGCATGCTACGCCGCCGTATGGACGCTGCAAACGCGCGATTTCGCTCTTGACGGCCTTTTCGTTTCGCGACACGATCAGGTTCGCGAAGTAATCGGGCAGATGCGTATCGCCCAGATCCGCCTGCAACACCGTTACGCGTGTACCGTAAAGTCCCGCCTGATCGAGTTTCCTGCGAGCCTCGGCGACATTCTTAGGATCGGAATCGACGGCCACAATTATCAGGTCAGTATGTTTCGCCAATTCATACGAGAGCGCGCCGTCACCGCAACCCAGGTCGAGACAGTAACCGCTCGTGATGCCGCTCTTCTCTATGATTTGCTCAACTGCCTTGGAAATTCCATCGTTCTTCGGATACGGCGAAGTCTTGCGCGCAGGTCTAATAACCTCGAAGTCATTGGCCCCTGTCTTCTGTCCAAAACAATAGATCGCGCCACTCTCGCAGCTTGCGTACAGTTTCCCGTTCGCCGCCGCAAGAGAAAGTGCCTTGGAATCCAGCGACGCTGTCCAAGTGATCGCTTTGGCCGTCAAATCGACAATTGACACCTCATTACCCGACGCGATTGCTGCGGTACTTCCGGCGATGATAATGGCCTGAATGTCGGCGGGGGTCTCAATCGACCACTGGTCTTCGAGCATTGGCGCGTTATCAATACGTTCGGCATGGTGCTTCGAGTCGGTCATTCCAAGTACTTCCAAGCGCTCAGTCGCAAACGCCGTGTCTGAATCTCTGTGTTTATCGATATAGGTCGTTTGCGTAAGTGTGGAGCCACTGATTGTTTTTCCTTCCGAACGGATGAATTGGCCTGGCGTTATCGTCATGAACTGGCGTTCGCCAACCAGAAACTCGCCGTGATACCTCTTGCCGTCCTTTTCCCAAGGTACCCACCAGTTTCGTTGTCCGATTTGGTGATAGCGCAAACCGCTTGGAACATCGAACACAAAACCGGCGTTTATGAACACGTCGTCGGTTGCAACCACGTCGCCGCCGCCAACTCCCCAAGGGGTCTTGCCCCCGTAACGGCTCAGATGGAAATAGCGCAGCCGCCCTGTCATTCGGTCGAACACAGCCGGCACAGAACGGCCAGTCATGACAAACACGTTCTCTTCCGTAGCGGCAAAATAGCCTTGCGCGATCACCCCGCCACGCGAATGCGCGCCCATATGCGGCTGATCGATCTCGAGGGGCCCGGCGTTGTTGTTGCACCAAATGACTTTTCCCGACGCCGCGTCCACCGCGCAGATGTACACCCCATCGGTAGGCCAAATGCCTGCGCCAAAATATACCGTGTCATCGAGTACGGCCAGTCCGCCGCGCGCAACCCATCTCGACACTATGCGGCCGTTGCCCAGCACACGGTCGATTTCAGGTCCGCCGTTGACTTTCCAGATAAGCGTTCCGTCCTTGGCAGACAGGCAATACAGGTGCCCATCGTCACTTACCGCAAACACTCGGTCTTTCCAAACGGCCGGAGCAAAACGTACAGGCCCGTCCGTGAAAAACGACCATTTCTCCCTGCCGGTGTTTGCATCTAACGCATACACTTTATGGTCGGCGGAACTTCCGAAGTACGCCGTGCCGTCAGCAACAACCACACTGTACACCCAGTCGAATTTCATGCGTGATTGGGCGAACCTGCGTCCTATCCACGCGGGTTGCGGCGCGTGATTGGCCTCGCGCTTCCACACAAGCTGCATTTCGGCGGGTAACGCCTGAGCCGTATAACCACTCCGCGCAGCATCAGCCTGATATTGCGGCCAGTCCACCGCCCACGACGCAACAGATGCCAAAAAAACTGCAACGATGACACCGACACTTCTCATTTAATAATCTCCGTTAGCTAGCCCGCTTCTCTCACCGGTTTTCTCTGGGCTAGTTCCTATTGCGGAAGTCCCGGAGGGACGATTGATAATAGCCCACCGTTTTAACGGTGGGAAAAGGGGATCCCCCTTTTTCAGTCCCGGCGGGACGGCTGAAACGGCCATGGCACATGCAAATTCAACAATTTCCAGCCGTCCCTCCGGGACTTCCATTTTCTATTTCCAGATCCCAGCAATGAATTGCTGGGCTATTATCAGATGTCCTTCCGGGACAAAACACCAATTCCGCGACAGAAACTAACGACCTATTTTCAAAGCCTTGCTGATTTCCTCGACAACTTTCTTGGCGAGGCATTCGGAACCTTCTGGCAGGAAATGCACGTTTTTCGGACGCTGATACTTGTCCAAATCGGGATAAATTAGAGCGTAGAGATCGTTAATCTTTACCTTGTGCTTCTTCATCACCTTTTTGGCGGCCTTATTGAACACTACCTCATCACCCTTAATCCGCCCTGATGAGCCATCGGGAACCGGCGTGGTCGTAGCCCAAATAAGTTTGGCTCCGGTAGCCTTGAGCCGAGAAACAAGTTGTTCAAGATTCTTGGCATAGTCCTTCACAGGCCGCACCTGATCCGCGCTTAGATCCAGTTTGCCGTCACTAAGCCTTTTCAAGTCATGCAAACCCCAATTGAAATGGATGAGGTCCCACTTGCCCTCCCCAAGCCATTTATCCAGGCTCTCCAGACCTTTAGCAGTATCGCCGCCGTTCTCGGGAACGCGGTGGACGTTAGCTTTCGATTCAAGCATCTCACGCACATACGGCGTATATCCAATCGAAATGGAATCGCCAATCAAGAGTACGCGAGGCAGCTTCGGGTCGTCCTTTACAAATGCAAACGCAGGATTATTAAGAGATCTCTTGTCCAAATTCTGCTCCCACTTTATTTGCTCGGACGATCTATTACCCTTCATGTCCTCGACCGCTGAACCGCTTTCAGCAAAACACAATGTACTCGACAAGACCACAATAGAGCAAACAAACATTGATAGCGCAATTCTTCTCATGACTTGGTGTTCCCTTCTCTTATAACTTCAATTCATTCCGGACATGGTTAATTAATCTAACTCACTACGCGTTACAAAGTACATTCTCTTTTCTATCCATTTGGAGATAATCTACGTGAAAACGGTGAAGGTGTCAAACATTTCTCCTCTTCACTGTTTTTTTCTTGACTTATAACTGCGCAATGTATAGAATATAATAATTCAGGATCTTAACTTAGATTTGTTAAGTATGATTAGCAATCTGAGTGGCCCAGAAGCCTGTGGCTCGCTGGGCATAAAAGGTCAGAGAGATAGTAAGTTAAGTTACGAAACGTCTAGGAAATAGGAAAGGAAACATTAGCATGCAAAAGAAAGGCTTTACACTAATAGAATTGCTGGTAGTTATAGCTATCATAGGAATCTTGGCGGCAATACTTCTTCCGGCACTCGCACGCGCTCGTGAGGCGGCGCGGCGTGCGAGTTGCGCGAACAACCTGAAACAGTTGGGTCTGATGCTTAAGATGTATGCCAACGAGAGCAGTGGCAACCTTCTGCCTCCGAACCAATTGAACGTGAAAGCTAATGGCGACCCTCCCGGGAATGGCTTCCAGATGTCGAACTTGTTTATCAAGCCGCTGTATCCGGAATACCTTACAGACCTCAAGGTCTTGATATGCCCCTCATCGGCAGTTGGTGGCCAGACTCTGGATGCCTTCGAGGCGCTCCAGGAAGGCAAGAGCATCACAATTACGAGGCATAACGGCAATACGCAGCCGATTGCTGATATCAAATTCTTCCTAGGGAATTTCAATCACGCTGGACATTATATCTCCTACGCCTACCTTCCCTGGCTTACAAACCAGGACTCGGACTATCTTGGCATGGTTGTTGGGCAAAAGATCGGCAGACCTGGGCCTGGTACGAAGAAGCCGAATGACCCCGACGCTGACATGGTTATTAAAGGTCCGGTAGGCACCCTGCCCGGCACAGACACACAGGAGGTTGGGGCGGCGTATCCTAACGTTCAGGTTTCGGGTTCCGGAGGCCAGATCGGAGATTTAATGACAGTCTTTCGTTTGCGCGAAGGCGTCGAGCGCTTCATGATCACGGACATCTACAACCCTGCGGGCAGCGCGAATGCCCAGAGCAGCGTCCCCGTGGCGATGGATGTTCTCTCAAGCGGCTTCTTCAATGGTGCCTCTACCTCAAACAGCGGACCGGGCACGCCCGCCTTCAACCACATCCCGGGCGGCAGCAATGTGCTGTACTTCGACGGCCATGTCGAGTTCCTAAAGTATCAGACAGGCGCGGCCGTTGGTGAATCGGTCGGGCAGTATCCCGTAACGACCTTTGTGGGCGCGGTAACGTCGCGTCCCGTCGCGCCTGGCTGGGCCATGGAATTCACGGTGGACTAGAACAACCTAAAAAAACGCAGGGTGACTAATACCCTGCGTGTAAATATTCGATAAACCAGTGAATGAGCAAGATAGACTAAGCAAAAAAGGGACTGACCCCAGCGAAGCGAGTCTTCGAGCGTAGACGGGTCTGTCCCTTTTCTTGCGGTTCTTGC
>SDBV01014311.1_pt1 | contig 10009 bp, 12 predicted proteins | sample 2277081 | NCBI WGS metagenome assembly SDBV01 (sample SAMN10402039, study PRJNA504765) | marine sediment metagenome | isolation source: marine sediment core GS10_PC15, 223 cmbsf | place: Arctic Ocean: Southern Knipovich Ridge | collected 2010 | reverse complement strand
GGATGACTCTGAGGTTGTACCCTCCCCCAATATTGCTCGGCAAAGCTCCATCGGAAATCGCGAATATCAACGACTTTGTGTGATCAATGACTGCATAGATCGCCTCTAAGGGGGCGACTTTTGCCGCCAGGCCTTCTTTGCTGATTCCTAGGGCTTTGGCGACCTCCTTCCTAGTTCGCTCGATGTCGGACACTTCATCCATATTCAGAACTCCGGCAATCTTTGAGTATGAGTCGAAAAAATCCTTGTCGTATGTGACGCCACACCAATCAATCATTTTCTTCACTAAAGGCCCGAAGACAGAATCGTACGCTGTAGGAGTTCCCTGCGTAATCCAGCAAAATCTTTCCAGCCCAGCACCCATGTCTATTACCTTTTCTTTCATGACCTTGTAATCGGATGGACTTCCTTCAAATTCAGTAAATACAGCATTACCGAGCTCAAGACCTCTTACGTAAAATTCTAGTGAATATCCGAACGCGCCATATCCAACCCAGACATCTTCTTTGAAAACCAGCTCTTTCTTTGGGATACCAAATGGGCCTGTCAGAAGCTGATAGTCCAAATCTATACATCTATCTTTCCAATACCCTTTTTCGTTAGCCAACGTGTGCTGGCCTATCATGACAAACGACGTGAAGTGCTTCCCACTCACTCCAACATTCGAGATGTCATTGAATCGCAAACAAACCTGAGGAACTACAAGCTGATCGTAAGGTAGATCAAATACGACCTTTCCTCCTTCAATTCGCTGAAAGTCGACGATCGAGGCTACAGTAAAGAATAGGTCCGGTCTCCATCTGGCAACTACCGGATAACTGGATACGCTCGTATGTCCGTGTTTCTGGAAGAATTTCTCTATTTCCTTCCAAGTTTCTATGTAATCATAACGCTTTGAGGTCGGCGGATCTCCTATGAATTCATATTGTTGACATGGTTGTTCGGGGCAAACCATTCTATCATCATCTGCTGTCCAGTAGAATTTCCCGCAGGAGATACATTTCTTTCTTGTAAATCCCTCACGCTGGAAGAGCTCCACCCGATAGTATTTGTCAGAGTCCGCCGAGAACTTTTCTCGTAGGATGTCTTTAGCAGATTTCAAGCTTGAGCCTTTTTCCAGGCTCCGGTATTAATAGTGCTCTGATTTTCCAGCTCTTTTTGATAGCGAACATTGAAACCTTATATAATTAATGAATGCAACATGACTCGATTAACTAAATGGAGTACGTTTATGCTGCTTTACTTCTGCACAAGGTAAAAAAGGAAATTAACGAAGTTAGCGTTAAAAAGGTCATTTCAGCAACCGGAGTAAAGGCTGACGACGTGAAGGTAAAAGCGCTGGTTTCAGCTCTGGACGAAGTTGATATCAACGAAGCTCTGAAGAATGCTACCTTAACACAAGCAGTCGCGGCGGCCCCAGCTGCAGCAGCTGCCCCTGAAGAAAAGAAAGCAGAGCCTGCCGAAGAGGAGAAGAAAGAGGAAGCTCTGGACGGGCTTTCTAGCTTGTTCGGCTAGTCTAAGAGTAACCCTTCTTGGATAGGGCTTCTTGGAGCGATAAAGCATTCTGATGTGTAACCATTAGAGTCTCACTGGTAGTCTCCGTCGTTAAGAATCCCGAAGAAACAGATAACCCTCTAGCATCCCTGAGCCCTCTTCCCAATAGCTGCGGAGTCGTTTCTAAGGAAAAGTATGCCATTTCCACACCAAGAGCTATTCCTGATCTGGCTGCCTCGGTTAATTCTGCTTTGTACTGATCAAGATCAATCGCGATATCATCCGCGCTAAAGACAAGACCGTCAACATACGCAAGATCGATTGCTACTCCCGCCTTGATTGGTTTCATATCGAGTTTTGAGAGGAGAGCTCCAACTTGAAGCGAGATCTCGTCGCCTCGTGTGGCAACAACAGTATCCCTGCTAACAAAAATACTCCCTGTCTCAATCCGCGTCGGAACCTTCACTGCCTTGAATTCGCTCAAGACCGGCCCGGGGGGTATTCCTGTATTTCCTGCGGGGATGGTTATAGTATCAGTAGCAATATCACCGGCTCTCGCAGGAAGGTTGATTTTTCCCCTTTCAAGAAGAAGGTAGAGCTTGAAAGGGTTCAGGTCAGTGAACATCAGTGCTTTCTGTCCCTTTATTTCCTCGATTAATCTCTCATGATTCTTTATCCCAGATCCCGCCAATGCGAGTTTAACAAAGGAATTCTTTGCTACCTTCACTCTTAGCTGATTCCTCAATGACTTCCTCAGACCCATCAGCTGGGCGCCTCGGACTTTGTGCAAGTTAGAAATAGCTATGGTCTTGCTTTCCTTGAGTAACTTTTCGACGCTTTGAACGGCCTGAAGCTTCTCAGGTTTGACTGTTCGCTTGGTTCGCTGCAATCATTTCACCTGAGATGCCAATGCTCTGGCTGGAGGGGACATTGAGAGTTTGAAGGCTATTCCCTTCAGGTTCTTTTCGCCGTTGGGTAGCTTGTTTAAGACGGCAGTGAGAACTGCCATCGCGTTTTCAGCGACCTTTTCGTCACTCTGATCTTCATCTCCAACCTTGGCGGCAACAGCCATCTGATTCCGTCCTCGAACTCTCGTGCCAGTCCTATATCGTGCAATTAGATTCTCAATAGGGGCGTTGAGAGGGACTGGTGTAGGCATTCGGCCCCTAGGGCCCAGAAATCTCCCCAGCCCGCGTCCAATCTTTGTCATCGCCGAGGTCTCTGCCAGGAAGAAGTCAAAAGAGCGTGCGAGTTTCTTTGCCTCCCTCTTGTTCCCCGCGATCGTGTCGAGCTCGTTGGGCGGGAGGACTCTGTCCGCATCCGCTCTCCCTGCTCTAAGCCCAAGGTCTCCCGAGGCGACTACACATACCTTCGGTCTCTTTGTAGTCGGTGTGGGGAGAAAGACGACCTCGTTGATATTCAGCGGATGCTTCTTGGTATCGATGTCTTTCAGTGAGAGAATTAGCTCAAACGATTGTTTGTATTTTCTTTCAATCGCCGAGGATCGTGCCTTCTTAACCAAATCCTCAAGCCCGTTCTGCGTAACCAAAATCTACCCTCACTTACCTGCACTATTCGGCTCCCAAAGTCAGTCTCGATTTAATAAATGTTAAGAAGAGGGCCTCATCAACGCTCTAATCCACGAGAAGGGAGTCCCATGTACCCTTGCCGACTTCGAGCAATGCAGCTCGCGGGTTCAGGCCTTCAACTTTGATGCCCATGCTTACGCAGGCCCCAAGTAATTCGCGTACGCCACTCTTCACGTTGGAAGCATAGGTCTGTGGCATTTTTGATCTGGCTATCTTGACGAGCTGTTCCATTTTTAGGTCGCCGACTAGATCTGAATTGGGAGTGCCTGACCCTTTCTGGACTCCTGCTTCCTTGGCTAGGAGGGCAGAGGTCGTGGGTGTGCCAACTTCCACCCTGAATTGCTTTGTCTCGGTATTTACAATTATCTTAACTGGCACTCGCATCCCGGGATAGTCGCTCGTCTGTGCATTGATTTCTTTGACTATTGCCACAACGTTTAGTCCAAGAGGTGCTAGCGTCGGACCAAGTGGAGGACCCGCGGTTGCCTCTCCTCCTGTTACTAGAGCTGGGACTATTTTCTCGTCTGTCAATCTAGAACCATCAGCTGTCTGTCTGGTTACTTAGCCTTTTCGACTATTCTCAGATAGTCGGCATTAATTGTTATTGGTAATTGGGTTGGAGCATCAAGGAGAATAATAGTAGCTTCCGACCGGTTCGGTTCTACTCTGGTCACTTTCGCCCTCATACCCTTAAAGGGGCCTCCTGACACCTCTACTACATCATCAATATTTAGCTCAGAGACAATGGATGTGGTAATCAGAAACTTCTCGATATCCCCGAATTGGATTATGCCCGGAACTTGACTCTTAACATGTTTAAACCCTGCAACGGCATCTCCAACAACCTGCGCGTTTGGCGCTTCGAAAAAAACATATCCCTTCATTGTGCTGATGACTAGGATTGCATATATTGGCTTTTTACGAAGCTGAGCTCTCATCCCTACGAAGGCTGCAACGGATCGCTCCTGACCGCCAGTGGTCTTGACAGCGAAGATTCTACTAGTTACAGTCTCACTCAATTGTTCTACCCTTGAAGCCTAAATATAGAGCCAATGAGCTGAACCACGTAACCAATTGAGCCAAGTATGCTCACCCCTAACAAGGTGAGTCTCATATAGAGAAAAAACTCCTTTCGGTCAGATTTTCGTGCAAACTTGAGGACATTGATGCTTACCCGCATGAATCCCATTATATCGACCATTCGACTCTGGAGCAAATGTGGAGAGAAGTCAGATAAACCTTTTCATGAACTGCTGTCTTGAAAATCGATAGTGGAATACACTCTAGTGGCCTCAAAAAGTGACAAAGCGAGCCTGACGTTGTACAATGCTCTTTTGGACCTTGATAACTTCACCCCTACCGGAGATAACTATCATGGGACTCCAATCTATGTATATCAAAATGTGAGTTTAGTTCTGGCCGAGATAAAAGGGATTTTCTTGAATGATCTTGACGACTTCTTTGCGCCTCAGTCCTATGTTTTCTTGTCAAAGCATCGAAGTGAAAGTGGGTTGCCGACCCTAACCGCACACTTTACTGGGAATTTTTCCGATAACGTCCTTTATGGAGGAAATCCAAGGGAAATCGCATGGACAGACCCAATGCTGCTGAAAGCGTATTTTACGAGGCTTTGGTCGCAACGAGAAAAACTCTCAAAATATGATATTATCCTCGAAGCTACACATCACGGGCCAACCTCTCTCCACAGGCCTTGTCTGTTCGTTGAGATCGGGTCTAAAGAGCAGGAATGGGAGGACAACGAGACCGCGGACTTGGTGGCTCGGGTTTTACTGGCGGCGATATCAGATCAGAGCCCAGTAGAGAAAGTTGGCATAGGTATAGGAGGCCCTCATTACTCGAGAAAGTTCACCGACTTGGTCCTTAGTGACGGACTCTCTTTGGCGGGGTATATCCCCAAACATTCCTTGGTCTATGCCGATGATAGCATCATCGTACAAGCGCTGGAGAAGAGCGTAGAGAAGATTGAATACGCATTCGTCGATTGGAAAGGTCTCGGCAGCGAAAAGCAAAGGATTATCGAGCTGCTAGAGAAACATAACCTTCAGATACAGAGGATATAGCTTGAAATCAGATTTCAGAATTGGGAAAGGCAAGGGCCTTGCTGATGAGGTCTATAGGCTCACGTTACAGATACCAGAAGGGAGGGTATCTACCTATGGAGCAATTGCTACCGCTCTGAGGAAGGAACGAGCTTCTCGGGCGGTCGGAAAGGCTCTTCACCTAAATCCGGATTCCCCTCGTATTCCGTGTCACCGGGTCGTTTATCGCGACGGCCGGGTCGGCGGCTACGCGAAGGGAATAGAAATGAAAACTCGTCTGTTGAGGAAGGAATGTGTCTCTGTGGAGGGTGATAGGATTCAGAACTTCGAGAGAATGCTCTTTGTCGATTTCACATAAGGTTATTTCTTGAACAATTCAAGTAGTATAGCTTTATGCATATGGATCTTGTTCTCCACCTGTTGCCATACTCTTGAAGAAGGATGATCCAATACTCCTTCGGTTATTTCTTCTCCCCTCTTTGCAGGGAGGCAGTGCATGAAAATCGCATCTCTTCCGCTCTCTATCAGATTCGCTGTCACTTGATACCTAGGGATGAAAGCCATCAATCTTCTTGCTCTCCCCTTTTCGGTTCCCATGGATACGAAGCTGTCAGTAGCTATTACATCAGCGCCTGTGACTGCCTTGAGCGGGTCAGTAGTTATAGTCAATTTGCTTCCGCTTTTCTCGGCATCCGCTAGTGCGCTCATGAGAATGGCCTTAGGTGGCCTGAAATCCGCAGGAGAAGCCAGAGCAAAGTCCGCACCGACCTTGGCAGCTCCAATCATGAGCTCATTACAGACGTTGGTGCTGTCTCCTATCCACGCGATCTTGACAGAGTCCAAGGCGCCCTTCTCCTCCCTGATGGTTTGAAGGTCTGAAAGCGCTTGACAGGGATGATGGGTATTCGAGAGGGCGTTTATGACGGGCACGTCTGAGGCTGTCGCAAGTCTCTCAACCTGATCATGACTGGATACCCTTGCGACGATAAAGTCGACATACTTCGATAATGTCTTAGCGGTATCTTCTATCCTCTCGCCTCTTGAGAGCTGAATGTCGGACTCGTTCAGGAATATAGAGTATCCTCCGAGTTCGTGGATTGCAACATCGAAGCTCACCCTCGTCCGAGTTGAGACCTTCTGGAAAAGAAGGGCTAAAGATCTACCAGCAAGGAGTTTCGTATGGATTCTCCTCTCTCGCTTAAAGCGGTCTGCCCTGTTGAGTAACTTCAGAATGTCTCGCTTTGAGAGCCCGATAAGCGTAAGCAGGTGAGGTGTATCCATGATCTGCCTCTAAGAAGAGTTCTCAAAGAGATTTGAAATGAAGGTTTCTGGGATGAAGGGTACTAGATCATCGTACTCCTGCCCGATTCCGAGATACAGGATAGGTTTCTTTGTTTCGCTAACAATTGATAATGCTGCACCTCCTTTTGCATCCGCATCAACTTTCGTTAGAACGACTCCATCGAATCCTGTAAATTCTAGAAACTTAGTTGCCTGTGAGATGGCATCATTTCCAGTCAGGGCGTCAACTACAAAAATCTTGAGGTCGGGCTTGACTACCCTGACAATTTTCGCCATTTCGTCCATGAGATTCGTGCTAGTCTGCATCCTTCCAGCTGTATCAATAATCACCACGTCGATCTTGTGGGTCCTTGCATAATTTACTCCATCTCTCGCAACCGCAGCAGGATCCGCACCGTATCTCTGCGAGACCAACTTGATCCCTAATCTTCCCGAATGCTCAGAAAGTTGTTCGATCGCCCCCGGTCGGTGCGTATCCCCGGCGGAGATGACGATTGAGAATCCTTTGTTAGCTAGGAGCTTTGCAAATTTTGCAACAGTTGTGGTTTTCCCACTTCCGTTAACTCCAAGGAACAACACAACGAACGGTCTCCTATCACTCTCGCGGCGAGTCGCTTCAATTCTCTCGAAGATGTCTATAGTTTCGACGTTTGAGAAGGCCGCCTGAATCGAGCCTTTCAATCTGGTCTTTACCAGATGTGCCATATCCGACCTCCGTCTGATCTTCTCTTCCTGAAGGTCTACTTTCAACCGATCGGTAATTCCTTTCACCACATCAAATGCCACGTCATTCTCGATTAGGTCCAATTCCAGTTTTGCCATCAATTCCGCAAGTTCTTTTTCAGAAAGGGATCTCTCTGTTAGAGTTTGAGCAGCTGAGGAGAAAGCTGATTTGAGCTTTTCAAACATTACATTCAAGCCTAGCCCTTGCCGCTTGCAAGGCTATTGATAGCTGCTTTGGTTGCCTCGTATTGCTTGGTGAGCCCGAGTCGTTGAGATCCGAGCTCTTGAAGGCCTTTTTCTAGTTCTTTGATACGTTCATCGACAAAAGCTATCGCGTCTTCGGGATCCTTTTCCATTGTGATGCCAGCTCCTATGCCAACAACCACCTTCTTTGGTCTTGCAATGGAAGACTGCACCATGAGACCTCCTCCTAGAGGGATGAGAAAATCATTGGTATCGGACGAGGTCACAGCCCGCACGGCTTCTATCGATGCTCTTGCTTCAGCTGCAGCCCTTACGGAGAGTGATTCTCTACTGCCAATCTCATTAAGATAAGACTCTATCATTCTGAGCTGACTGACCATTGCTTGCAGCCTGTCGTCTGAGCTCAAGGGATCCCTTCCTCTACAAACCTGCTGTACCCATTTAAACGAGTCGATCTTGGTGTGCCATTTGAAACTTTCAAGGCATGGCTCTGCCGAGTATCATTAGTTCTGGTCCGCTGGTAAGACTCCCGACCATCATATTCTTGGAATTGAGGACAGCTCCAGACGAAACTAGGGGGACTCCTCGATTAACAGTAGCAGGCTCCACTTCAACCTTTAGAATATCTTCGATTTCACCCACCTGTTCCTCTGTCGCTCCTGGATGTACAATTGCGCCGGCGTTGGAAGCTGTTATGACTGACCCAACCTGGACGTATGATGCAACTTCCATCATCTTGACAGGAACATCCAGAACTTCTGATATTTCTGAGATTGCTTCCTTCCCAAGGATTTTTGACACAACTGCACCGTTATCATTGGCCGCCACAAGGTTCCCAACAGACGTATACTGTGAGTTTAATCTCTCTACCCGCAACCCAGTGGCCCTCTTAATCACATCTATCTCACCATCTTCGGCCAGCTTTGAGATCACTACACCTTTACCGTTCATGACTGATAATGGCCCGAGGAGTCTTGAACCCGCGATCGAAATCACTGTCGTCGTGGCATCCATATAGCTCCCTAGTTTTTTTGTTTTGGACGGAGAAATCCCGGGTGGAATGAGTAGGTGTTTATCGTTAGATCTTAGAAATATCCCGATGCTTGACGTCCTGTAAATGTCTAATATGTGCACACCCATTTTAGATACGCCTTGAGTCAAGAGTTCCCTAGAAGAGCCTTTTTTTCATAATTTTCGGCCAACAGCAACTCACCAATTCTAGCTCTCATAAGTTATCTTATTTCCTTATCTTCGCTGTATATCCTAGATAAAAGTCCTCAAATACTTGTGTCCTGCATCACTCCACGTTTCAATCCTGCCCTCGCATTCTAATGGTCACCTGATGGAGCTTCCGAGGAAGGTGTTAGTGGGTGACCGGATTCTAGATGGATTGGGGGAGTTTATACTAGATCTGACATCCGAGGGATCTGCTCTCTTTGTAGCAGGGCCCGAGGTGAAGCGAAAACTAGGTGCACGAGTCGAGGATTCCATGGCGTCAGTGAGGATGGCAATCCAGTGGTATATTACTGAATTATCTGATAAACAGGACGCCCTCCGAGTTGCCGAGATTGCCTCTAGTAAAGGGGTCTCGGTAGTTGTCGGCCTAGGCGGTGGGAACTCGGTAGATGTTGCCAAACTTGGGTCCTTTTATGGTGGCAAACCCTTCGTTAGTGTCCCTACTAGTGCTTCTCATGACGGTATATCGAGTCCTTTTGTTTCCATGAAAGGCTTGGAAAAGCCATATTCACTGGTGGCGCGACCGCCCATTGGGATTTTTGCAGATATTGATGTCATCGCAGATGCTCCTCACAGGCTCCTTGCAAGCGGGTGTGGAGACTTAATCGCGAAGATTACTGCGGTTAGAGATTGGGAAATTGCTAGAGAGGAGGTGAATGAGTATTTCGGAAAATATGCGGCAAATCTGGCGCTAATGAGTGCGGAAATATTGTTGGATGGCTCTTTACACTTGGAGGGTATAAGGAGTAAAGAAGGGGTACGAGAGTTGGTAGAGGCACTAGTCAGTACTGGCGTAGCCGCAGGCATTGCAGGGAGCAGCCGACCTTGTAGCGGCTCAGAGCATCTCATTACCCATGCGCTCGATCAGATTGCCCCTGGCAAAGGTCTGCACGGCGAAAAGTGCGGTGTTTCGACTATACTTATGGCAAAACTCCATGGTCTGGATTGGAAGGATATCACCAAGGCACTAGAATCTGTTAGGTGTCCCACCACTTACGCCGAATTAGGACTTGGTAGAGAACAAGTAGCGAAAGCAGTTTTGCTGGCGCCTTCAATTCGGGAGGATAGGTACACCATCCTAACCAGAGAAAAACTCACCTTCGAAGACGCTCTACGGCTGATGGCGGAGGCAGAAGTTGCTTAGAGTTTCTCAGAGTCTGCCGCCGCGGGGGTCCCTTGTGTCACTTCTTCCTTTTCGCCCCCGCTTGGTACCGTAGATCTGTCATCTGTTTCATCCTTGGGTTGACTTGATTGATCCGGAGAATTACTCTCTGTGATTACCTTAGCCTCTACATCCTCTGAGGTCTCTACCTTAGCCTCTACATCCTCTGAGGTCTCTACCTTAGCCTCTACATCCTCTGAGGTCTCTACCTTAGCCTCTACATCCTCTGAGGTCTCTAC
>SDBV01014310.1_pt1 | contig 10010 bp, 7 predicted proteins | sample 2277081 | NCBI WGS metagenome assembly SDBV01 (sample SAMN10402039, study PRJNA504765) | marine sediment metagenome | isolation source: marine sediment core GS10_PC15, 223 cmbsf | place: Arctic Ocean: Southern Knipovich Ridge | collected 2010 | reverse complement strand
ATCGATAATCGTGCCAGCGAGCGAGATTCTAATTTGCACACAACGGCTTAAGCAAAGACCAAGAAATCATCTAGCTTCGGATTTTCTTTTGCCGCCGCCTACCGAAAGAGGTCAAGTTCCTTCGGCCGCAGGATTTCTTGAATGGACCCCTCTCTAAGCGGGTAGGGAAATCCACGTATATGAACCACCGGCCGCCGTTCGTCGGATTGCCCCATCATCAGCGAGGCCGCCGCTGCCAGCTCGTCGGCCAAGCCCACCTGGGTAACCTCGAGCTTTTGATCGAAGAGGTCCGGCTTTCCCCTCAAATCCAGCAAAGCGGGAAATCCACTGACTCCGATTGCGACTCCTTCGGTTCCCATGCGCCAGGCCCGTCCATGTGAATCGATGACCAGAACGGCAATCTCTGCGCCGGTTGCGCTCTCAAGCGCCTTTCTTATCTCTGCCGCAGAGCGCTCCGGCTCTTCAGGCAGGAGCAGCACGGTATCGTCCCCGCCTACATTCGAGTGATCCACACCGGCATTTGCGCAAATCAATCCCAGCCGATGTTCAACGATGATGAGGCCCGGGCGCACCCGCAGCACTTCACGAGATTCAGACAGGATCACCTCGACCAGCCGAGGGTCCTTTTGCGCATCTTCAGCTAGTGCCACCGCAGCCGCAGAAGGCTCAACGTTGCTAAGGTCAACGAACCGGTTCTCGGCCTTGGATACGACCTTCTGAGCCACCGCCAGCACGTCTCCCGACTGCAGCTCGATCCCGCCCTCTTTCACACTGGATAGAATCAGCCCTGCAAGGTCATCCCCGGGACGGATCAATGGGATCCCCGGCAGGGCCGTTAGAGTCATCTGCATTGTGGGCGTTACTAGATCGGCGCCTGCTCTCCGGTGATACGAATGCCGGCGGATTTGATCTTATGGCGCTTATTGATGCCGATCAGAACCGGGACCAGCCCCTCCGCCACTGCCGAATTCTGCAGGGGACCTGCATCCCACCCTGTCAGCCCAGCCGCTGCAACCAGCTGCATGGTTTGTTCTTTCGCGGCCTCGCTATCTCCGCACACCAGCACATCGCTGGCGATCGGCTCGTCCTTGTGGAGATGAGTATGGGAAATGACGTGCAATGCGGAAGTGACCGATACGGTATCTCCCAATATTTCTTGTGCTTCCTGTGCCGCACTGCCGGCGGGTGGCATCTTCACACGCGTCACGTCCTGCTCGTTAAGCGGTACGGTGACATCCACCAACAGTTTGCCTGAAAGCTCGTCCTTCAAGGATTCCAATGTCTCACGGTGGGCGGCGTACGGCACGGTCAGAACCGCGATGTCGCCTGCTCTGGCCGCGTCGGCATTGCGCATGCCGCTTATAAAATCCCGCTCCAGGCGCTCGTTCAATTCGTCTGCCACACGCTTCGCCTTCTTACTGGAGCGCGAGCCAATAACGACGTGGTAGCCAGCTTTGGCCCACCGGTAGGCCAGCCCGGTGCCTTCCTTTCCGGTGCCACCCAGGATTGCCAGAGTGAGAATCAATCGATCAGTCATGCGTTCTCCATAGGAACGTTTTCTCGGTACCGATCCCACACGGCTGACGCCAGGGTTCGAGATCGGGCGGTGATTTCCGTTTCGTCCAATGTGAGCAGCTCCCGCTCGTGCATCAGCGCCTTACCAGCCACAATAGTCGAAGTGACCATCGATTCGTGAAAGCCGAAGAGGATGTGCCATGGAAGATTGTCTGCTGAGAGAGGCGTTGTGGGATGGTAGTCGACAAATATCAGGTCCGCGTGCGCGCCAGGTTCAATGACTCCAACTGGCACATCCGGGAAGAGCCGGCTTGCAAGATCGGAGTTGTTATGCACGGCGATTTGAATGATATCCCCACCGCTCATACGCCGTGGATCTCGGCGCCATACTTTGTGTACCAGGTAGGCAGCCTTCCATTCTTCCCACATGGCATTCGAAAAGCCATCGTTTCCGAGACAAACATTGATGCCGGCGCGCAGCATTTCTTCCACTTCTGCTACACCGACGGCGTTGTTCATGTTCGACCGTGGCTGATGGCTGACCCAGCTGCCGCTTTCCGCTAGAAGTTCGATCTCGCGGTCATTAACATGCACCGCATGCGCCACGATCGTGCTCTCGTTCAGGATACCATGCTTCGCTAAACGGTCGACCGCACGCACTCCGCTCTTTGCCAGGCTGTCCTCCTCGTCAGCCTCATGCTCGGCCACGTGAATATGAAAGCCGGTTCCCGAGGGAGCGCGCTCGGCGCAGGCGGCTAATGTCACGTCCGACAAGGTCAGGCTGGCGTGCAGCCCAAAGATTGCAGCGATGCGGCCATCGGCCGGCGATTCTGCGGCGCACCGCTCCAGGAAACGCAGGTTTTCCGCGATCCCAGCTTGCGCCTTATCCGCTCCGTCCCGATCGGTGACCTCATAACACAATACCGCCCGCACACCCGCCTGCTCCACGGCTTCAGCGATGGTATCGAGCGAGCCATCGATGGCATTCGGCGAGGCGTGATGGTCGATGAGGGTAGTAGTGCCGTGTTTGATCGCATCAACTAGCGAAACGAGCGCGGAATAGCGAATGTCCTCCATAGTTAGAGCCTTATCGAGCGGCCACCAGAGTCTTTCGAGAATTTCCGGAAAATCCTTTGGCGCCGGCCCGGGGATTGCCATTCCTCGCGCGAAGGCGCCGTAAAAGTGCGTATGCGCGCAAATATTGCCCGGCATGACATATTGGCCTCGCGCGTCGAAGATCTCCGCATCGCCATGGGCAGCAGCCAGTTTATCGCTCGGCCCGAGCTCACGGATCAGCCCACCTTCGATATAAATGCCGTAGTCAGGCAGGATTTGGTTAGGCTTGCCCCACGTGATGACGTTTGCGTTCTTGATCAACATGTCAGGATTCTGTGCACCGTGATTCCCTTATATTTTATAGTTCTCCGAGCACTACTTCTGCCGTAATTTATCACTCACTTATGTTAACTCGAACTCGGGCTGCGGTCCAATCTTGGTCACTTATGTTTTCTCGCCACGCTCTGGCGAGCAATTTCAAGCGCTAGCCAGTCCTGATCGACCGGCAAGCTTTTGATGCGTACGCCGCAGGCATGATAAATGGCGTTGGTAATCGCCGGCGTCGTGGGAATGCTCGAAATTTCCCCCACGCCCTTCGCCCCATACGGACCGTCCGCCGCCGGGTGCTCGACCGGGATGGAAATGATCTCAGGGGTATGCATGATGCCCGGCATACGGTATCGAGCCAATCGATCGGTGATCACCATCCCCTGCTCTACAATGAACTCCTCAGTGATTGCGTTGCCGATTCCCATCATCACGCCACCTTCAATCTGCCCCAGGAAACCAAGCGGATTGATCACCTTGCCGACGTCATTCGCGGCGATCACTCGCAGCACTTCGACCTCGCCGGTTTCAAGATCCACCTCTACCTCTGCCGCTTGAGCGGCGAATGAAAAGGCAAAGTGCATATCGCCGCCGGTGCCCAGCGCCTGCGTGGAAGGCGCCCAGTATTCGTAGGTCGCACGAGCATCACGGCCTTCTTCCTTCATTATTGTCGCCGCCTCGCCGAGCGTCACCTGGTGGCCGTTGACCTTAGCCAGGCCTTCGTGAAACTCGATCTGCGCCGGCGGCACATCATAGTGCTCTGCCAGGGTCGTAGCCACCGCTTGCTTCACGACATCCGCCGCGTGACGTACCGCGTTTCCGGTCACATAGGTCTGCCGCGAGGCGGTGGTCGGTCCGCCGTCCGGAGTAAGATCCGTATCGGATAACAGCACCCGCACCCTGTTGATTGGAACCGTGAGTTCCTCAGCTGCGATCATCTGCAGCACCGCCACCAGGCCCTGGCCGATTTCGGCTGACGAGGTCCGGACCTCTACCACACCGTCCTCATAGAGTTCAACTTCAGCGGAGGCCTTATCCGGAGCTCCACCCCCCAAGCCGGTGTTCTTGTAGGCGGCTGCGATCCCCCAGGCCCGCCGCCTTCTGGACTCACCCTCGGGAATCTGGGCGACGAAAGGTTCTGCTGAGTAATCCTGGATCCTTTGGGTTACCTGATTCAGGCACTCGATCAGGCCGGCGCTCTCCCGCAGCTCCTGGCCTGTGTTGGTAAGTGATCCGATTTCCAATGCATTATTCCGGCGCAGCTCAATAGGATCGATTTCCAATCGTTCCGCAAGATCATCCATCATGGATTCAATGGCGAATGCCGATTGGGTTACCCCGAATCCTCGGAACGCTCCCGCGGGCGGGTTGTTGGTGTACATCGCGTAACAGTCGGCTTTGACATGCGGTACGACATACGGTCCAGCGGAGTGCGTCGTTGCGCGCGTCATGACTTTTTCGCCCAGAGATGCGTAGGCGCCCGTGTCGCCATAGAGTTCGGTCTCGACCGCGACCAGGGTTCCGTCGTTCTTCGCTCCCAGCTTTACCCGAATCTGAGTTGCGTGCCGCTTGGGGTGCACGAGTAAACTCTCGTGTCGATCGTATAGGATCTTGACCGGTCGCCCGGTCTCCTGCGCGAGCATCGCAGCGTGAATCTGACCGGCAATGTCCTCCTTGCCTCCGAATCCACCACCGATGAGGGTGCCGATGACTCGTACCTCATCGTCCGCCATACCCAGGCAGCGCGCGATCTGACTCCGATCGGCATAGGGGATCTGCGAGCCGACATGGACTTCGATGCGGCCTTCATCCGTGAGCCGTGCGATAGCACATTCGGGTTCGAGGAATGCGTGCTCCGTGATGGCCGTGTGATAGGTGTCCTCGAGAATGATGTCAGCTTCCTCAAACCCCGCCTCGAGATCGCCCTTCCGAACCTTAATATGTTTGAGCAAGTTGCCGTTTTCATGGATATCTGGTGCGTCTTCCCCACGTGCCTGCACCGGATCCGAAACCACAGGCAGATCCTCATACTCGGCCTCGATCAGTCCGAGTGCAATTTGGGCATTTTCGAGCGTATCGGCCACTACCAATGCGATTGCATCTCCGACGTAGCGCACTCTCTCACCGATACCCACCAGGGCCGGCCAATCCTTGACCACCAGCCCATGGTTGATCTCGCCGGGGATATCTTCTGCTGTTAGGACTCCCACTACCCCCCTCGCCTTGCTGGCTTTACTTATGTCTAGTTGGCGCAAGATTGCGTGGGGCGTACCTGCTCTCAAGGTGGCGCCGTAGAGCATATCGGGAAAGCTGTAGTCGTCGGTAAATTTTGCACTTCCGTCGACCTTTTCAACGGCATCCGGCCGCACGACTACCTGGCCGATGACGCGCATCTTGCTCGGCAAGGGTAATTTCGGCTCGGCTACCGGATTTCCGGTCCGAGTACTTTCGCTTGCGGCCTGAATGGACCGAATAATTGTTGGATAGCCCGCGCACCGGCACAAGGTGTCTTTGAGTGCCTTGCGAATCTCGGCTTCGGTTGGATCGGGGTTGCTTTCTATCAATGCGGCGGCAGTCATGATCTGGCCCGGGATGCAGAAGCCGCACTGAACCGCGCCGAACTTGACAAATGCTTCTTGCAGAGGATGGAGTTGGCCGTTCTCCGACAACCCCTCGATCGTCTTGATCGAATCGCCGGCGGCCTTCCGGGCAGGATAAACGCATGACAACACCGGCTGTCCATTAACAAGTACCGTGCATGTGCCGCACTCGGCTTCTTCGCAAGCGATCTTGGTGCCGGTCAGGCCAAGCTGATACCGGAGCACATCCGAGAGCATTTCCCCCGGGCCGGCTTGTACACTTTTCAACTGACCATTGACCTTCAGTTCCATCGTCTGCGTATCCAGTTGATCACTCATCTTGCATGGTCCTTGTTTTGGTTTGCCGCTTCCAGCGTCTGGCGAAGCAGGGAATCAAGCAGGTGGGTTCGGTATTCTTTCGTGGCCCGGTGCGGGCTGGTTCGCAGGCTCACTTCACCGGCCAGGGCCTCCAGTGCTCGCTTAAATGTGGCCTCATCCAGCGCGCCCCCAATAAGCGCCTGCTCGGTCGCCTGAGCGCGCAGCGGTCGCGGGCCAGCCGGGCCGATCGCCAGGCGCGCCTCCAGGACAGTCCCCTGCTTATCGACTCGCAACCGCGCACCTATGTTCAGGATCGCGATTGCTACGCCTTGCGGGCGCATAACGCGTCGAAACGCCGACCCTTCGCCTTCACGTGAGGCAGGGACCCGAAATCTCACGATCAGCTCATTGGTGCGATCGAAATTTGGCTCGCCCGGTCCCAAAAAGAGCTCTCCCATGGAGACCCATTTCGCACCGTTCGCGGAAGCTACTTCAGCCTCTGCGCCCAGCGCCAGCAATGCGATGGTTCCATCACCTGCCGGTAGGGCATGGGCTACGTTGCCGCCCAGCGTCGCGACATTGCGGACCTGCGGCCCGCCGATAAGCTCGCAGGCCTCCACCAGCGCCGTGAAATGGCTGCGTACAAGGTCATCGGTGATTACATCTCTAAGCGGGACGGCCGCGCCGATAGTTATCAAGTCATCCTGCTGCTGGATCTCCAGCATCTCCTTCACATCCGTAACGTCAACCAAAGTCTCGACCGCGGCATGTCGTCCCTGATCCAGATCCAGCAACAAGTCTGTGCCACCGGCGATCACCGCTATGGCTTCGCCGGAATCGGCACGCGTCGACAGCGCGTGCAGCGCGTCGGTCAGATTCTGCGGTCGCAGATACTGCTGCCAAAGGCTCATGTGTTTGAGAGGTACTTAGGACCGGCCGGCACTTATCGATGAGCGAGGATGCTCAACGCCGTCGCAGGTCCACCCTGCGAGCGACCACCGATCGGGGGCTAAATTATTCTAGCACTTGTTAAGCATCTTGCGCCCGGTCAGATAGTCGAGTACGTCCTGAGCGGTATAGCTGTGATTGGCTGGTTTGACGTATTTGGCGATGCCTGTCAGCCCGTCTCCGGATGTGACGATTGGCGGTTCGACGTATCCGTCCTTACGCTGGTGGGCGAAGCTCGCAGTAGCGAGTAGATTGTTGCACAGGCAGCTCTTGCCGACGGTCTGCTTAAGTTCTCCACCTTTTTTCAGATATTGGTCTATGGGCTCGGCCGAGCAGCGGTATCCGATCTTCCCATCCGCGCTTTTGTAGGGATTTCGTAGCAAGCCCACATCACACAGCCTGATCCGGTTGTGTTCAACCTCGGGATCCGTCATGGTTCCCTCCAGCTGGACCACTTTGAACGGGTACCCAGTTGGGGAGACGTTGGGATCGGTGCGCACTTCAACCTCTTGATCGAGAACTTTCTGGATGACACGGCTCTTTATGTCGTCATCCATGCCTGATTCGTCACAATAGGCAAAGGCGGTGCCCACCTGGATGCCAGCCGCGCCGTCATCCAATGCTTGCTGCAGCATTTCCGGGCTGTCGTAGCCACCGGCCATCCAGAAAGGTAGGCCGAGTTGCTTGATTTTCTCTGTATCCACCTCGTCTTTTTTCCCATAGATTGGCTCGCCCTTTTGGTCAAGCTGCAGCGCCCCTCTTGGCGGGGCGTTGTGCCCGCCAGCCGTGGGCGCTTCGATGACAAAACCGTTGATCTTGCCCGTTGCACGTTTGATCAGGGCCTTCGCCAGAACCACGGAGGAGATAATCGGCAGAAAATTTGGGCGGCGTAATTTGCCCATCTTTTCACGGATGCCAGGGAATATTGATTGGGGGTCGAAGTGAATGTGATATTCATCCTCTGAATCGGCTTCTTCCATGTCGAGCCGGTAACTGACTTCCTTGTGGTCGGCCAGCTTGTCAAGAATGCCAGGGATTTGCAGCGGTATTCCTGCTCCCATAATCACGTAATCTGTCCCCGCTAGCATCGCGCCATAGAGAGAGGCCATCGTCGGCATCTGCAGCTTCTCCAAGAGGTTGAGGCCCACAGCGTTTTGATGGCCCTCCTTCGCCAGAAATACCTCAACGAAGTTGGCAATGACAGTCAGCTCGTTGAGTATTTTGGGCGGCTTAAGGGTCCACATCGATGGGCGTTTGAAGGGAAGCTGTGGAGTTTCTGGCGCGGGGATGTAGTACCTATCCAAAATGCGCCTAACTGGCTCCTCAAAAGGAAAATGGCTGAGTGCCCGCCGTACATTCCCCCCAATATCACCTTTCCTCAATCGCGAAGTCATTACCGGGCCGACCCCAGTTCCAGAGACAATGCCCAAATGCCCCCGCATCGACACCGCTTTGGCCAGGTTCCAGTCGGAAATGGCAACTCCCATTCCCCCTTGGATGATCTGTGGCAATTTCATAGATTTCAGCGCGTTGGCGCCGTCACTCCTTTTTGCTGCTGATTCGATGAGCCCTAATCAAAGGCCAGCTTAATTACCGTCCAAATGTAAGAAGCCGAAGCCTTGCGACTCCAGCCTCATGACTCATCCATACATACACTGCAATTTTATCGTATTTTTTTTGGTTCGGAGTGGTTGCGCGTGGGCTGATCATGGCTCAGGATGTAATCGTTAGAGTTCGAACAATCATCAAGAGACCCACAGCAACAAGCGCAATTGCAACAAGTTGTCGCAATCGCCTTGCGGACACCTTATGTGCAATCTGGGCGCCGATAGTCACGCCGACCGCCATGATCAGACCAAGCTGTATTCCCAGCTCAATATCAATCCTGCCAAACAGGAGAAAACCAGCTGTCGCAAAAACCGAAATGGGTATCTGAATGGCCTGACTCACGCCGATTGCAGCTAGAGCCGGCACATTAGCGAACATTAGAATTGGCAGAAGCAATACAGGGCCACCGGTTCCAGTCAGTGCGGAACCAAATCCTACAGCTGCACCAATCGAAACCAAAACAAAGCGGTTTGCTCGGAAACCGCTTTTCATTGTGACCGGTTTCTTGAGCAATGCATTGATTCCTGACAAGACAATCAATGCGGCCAAAATAACCGTAAGCACGCCGGCCGGCAGGGCAACGTTTGCTCTTGCGCCTAATAGAGCTGCAGGTACTACCCCGACACACAGCCAACCAACCGTATTCCAAGAAATGGACCCTTTTCTCGCATAGGCGATGGTTCCCGCAATGCCGGCAAAAAGAAAACTCAAACTGCTTGTCGCCAGAGCAAGGTGCAGATCAATTCCTGCAACATAAACCAGCATCGGCGCCAGCAGTATGCCGCCAATACCGACCGTGCCAATTAATAGCCCGGTTACGAAACTAAAGAATAGAAGGTTCAATGGATGAGGGTGAGCCGTAACGGCTAATTTGCCAATGCGTTTTCGACTGGCCCATCAAGTTTTTTTTCAAAGATGGGCCAAACAGTCACACTATATAGTGCTCGTTCGGGTGCTCAGAGAAGTAACGATATCGATTGTCGACCAGGACAGTAACAATAGTCGAACCCTTGCTCATGTCTTTTGCCATCTGGACTGCCGCATAGACATTCGCGCCGGATGACATTCCACAGAACAGCCCTTCTTCTCTGGATAGTCTTCCCGCCATGTTTCTTGCATCATCATCGCTAACAATCATCATTTGATCCAGGATATCTTTTTCAAGAATGGACTCAATAATAAATTTCATCTTGGGCATGCCGTATTGTTCAAGGAATTTATGGATCGTGCCTGATCGCACCCAGTCAATCCTGGGGTCATCGCTGGGCACCACGCCGGATATTTTTAAGGATCGATTTTGCTCCTTAAGGGTCTCTGCCACGCCCAAAAGCGTCCCACCTGATCCGATGGAAGCGACCCATGCGTCCACTTTCCCGTCAAGCTGCTCCACGATCTCTTTTCCGGTCGTATCCCTGTTCGCCAGGGCGTTATCCATATTACACAACTGGTTAGCCCACCAAGCAGTGGGGTCCCTTTGCACAAGGTCATTACACTGTTTCATCCGAATTGCAACAAATGCGGCAGCCTTTTCGACGTCGGTTAGGCTTTCACCATCTTCCAAGTAGGCATCTAGGTCCACGGGTTCCACTTCGCAACCGAACAGCCTGGCGATTCGGATTCTGTTCTCAGCGTCATATGAACTGCCAAGTTGCGTGGGCA
>SDBV01014309.1_pt1 | contig 10010 bp, 25 predicted proteins | sample 2277081 | NCBI WGS metagenome assembly SDBV01 (sample SAMN10402039, study PRJNA504765) | marine sediment metagenome | isolation source: marine sediment core GS10_PC15, 223 cmbsf | place: Arctic Ocean: Southern Knipovich Ridge | collected 2010 | reverse complement strand
CGTGGACAGGCGTTACCGGAACGTGGGTGATTGGGCGTAGCGTTGAACGGCGCGGCATAAAGAATAAGATCGTCAGCGCCATTACCGGAGGATAGTTGTGCGTTGGATAGTCCTGGCGTTGCTAGTTGCTTGCGGAAGCTATGTCCCAACTACCCGCGTTAGCGGTACTGGAGACCACGACCCGCGAATTGAGATTCGGATTGACAACCGGAACTGGAATCTGGCGCGTGTCTACATCCGCCCGGCTTACTCCAATAGCAATAGTCGCATCGCCACCGTCACCCCAATGCGACCTGAAGTGGTGATGTGGAGACCCGACTTCAACGAGTTCGTGCTGCGGGTGACCTTCCTAGCTTCTTCAGAGGTTTGGGAGAGCCAAGTGCTGTACGACAACGAAACATGCTTCTCGCTGGTGATAGCAAACTCACTTCCACACTCCTACGCAATCCCGTGTTACACATGAGTAGTGTATGACTGAGCTACAAAAGAAACGGTATGCCGAAAAGACGAAGCGGTATCTCGCCGGGATCTTCGGTATTAGCCATTACAATATTGAGTTGCGTTTCCGCTATGAGGAGGAGAGGTACGGCTCCTGTAGCTCGCAGACAGAATCCGAGCAAGCCGTCATCAACATCAACCTGGAAGAAAACGCTACTGAGGAAATAATCCGTAACACGGTGCTTCATGAGATGGTTCACATTATAGGGTGGGACGCACTCCACATAGGTGTTGATCTCGCCAAGGGTGCCCAGGACAAAAAGTTTGCGGAGAAGCGGGTCAAGAAGGAAAACGAGCGCGTGACAACCGCATGGACGCGAATCCTTGAGCCCCTAGTCTTCGACCAGGAGTAGGCTTGGGTAAATACGACGGCTACCGAGAGGCCATCCTCGACTACATCACGACCCACGGTCAATGTGACCACGGACTAGCCGGGGAACTAGGGCTTGAGTGGAACAAACTGAAATGTCACTGGCACGGTTACCTCAAAACCACGCCTGACGGGCAACGCGCCCTCAACGAATACCAGCAGTCCCTCCACCGCAGCGCCCTAATCACGAAGAAGCCCAGGCCCCAGGTTCAGGACATCCTAGATTTACCCCCGAGGGTATTCCCTACCAAGATTCCGAAACGGGCCGTAAAGCGGAAGGGCAAGTGGCTGACTTCGGTTCACTATAGCTGTAGCCATTTCCCGTTTGAGGACCCACGGGCCATTGCCATTGTATTGGCTATTATGGAAGACGTAAAGCCCAATGTCACTGTCCACCACGGTGACGGAGCGGACTGCTTCAAGTTGTCGCGGTTCAACAAAAACCCCGATAGGCTCCACACCCTCCAAGACGAGATAGATGCCTACAGGGCACATCAAGAGAATGTGGCACAGGTTTGCCCTGACGCGGCACGTTATGTACTTGAGGGGAACCACGAGGCCCGGTTAGAAAAAATCCTATGGTCCCTGCCCCGCGACATTGAACAACTAACCACGCTCCGCAAGGTTAGGGATGTTCTTCAGTGGCCGGTCCTCTTGGACCTAGAGACGATTGGGTTTACGTGGGTGCCTTTGAGGGAACAAACCCGTGCTGCCATTCTACCCAAGTTCATCGTCAAGCACGGCACTAAGGTTTCCATCGACTCTGCCATGTCCGCACGGCGGGAGATGAAGACCCACACCTACTCCGGGGCCTCTGGTCACACACACCGAAAGGGCACCTACTACCAAGGAAAAGGTGGTGTGGACCGAGGCAACTATGTGTGGCTGGAGCTGGGCTGTACCTGTGACCTCTACCCCGAATATGCCCCGGATGCTAATTGGCAACAGGGTGTCACCGTCATCCACTTCAACACAGATACGGGTGGGTTTTGTATAGAGGACTACTACATCCACGAGGGGAACGCGATGGGACCGGGGAGAGAGTACGCGGCGTGATATACCTATTCGAGGTCGGCAGGGTCAGCTACCGGCCCCCTGACGGCAAAGACCCACAGCGGGAGAACAACCCCCAATATCATGCCGTTTGAGACACCATACGAGAGACCAAGGGGGACGCGATCAAGGCCGTATCCTGTGACCCATCCACCAACCGCCCCCGCAAGAGTGGAGAAGAGTATCGACCCGCCAAGCGCGCCCTGGAGAGTCACGTACCACACAAGGGGGTATTTCTTGGGTCGGACGAACTTCCACCAGAGCATCCCAATCCCCACCACCGCCCCGATGAACGACGCGCTCCCATAGGTAGAGAGTTCTTCCGATAAAAACCAGAGCGCAAATGCGGTAACGGCCAGCCGATAGATAATTACCAGGAAAAGCGGAACGTTCCCCATTAAAGAAACTCTAATGTAACCTTTGCGGCTTTCGATGCATCTACCATTCACGTTACCTTTCACGTTCTACCAAGGAGGCTGTGTGCCAACCGTCTATTTAGTAGAGGAGCCCCTGTCTGGTGGAGCCCTGCCCGGAGATCACCTGATTTACTGGGGTGACGAATGGACCCTTCAACGCGAGATCCCCCGTCCCTCTAATGATGACATGGGCTACCTCAAGCTTCTTCATCACCGTAATCCTCAATCCGAACCACCCGCTGGAGAATCTCCTCCGCGTCCTCAGTCGCACCGTCAGCCAAAAGCTGAGATGCCTGAGAAAGGGCCTGGGAGGCCCTAGAAATCTTCGTCAGTAGTCGGGCTACCCTGGCCCCTTTTGCGTCTAAAGTGCTGCTAGGGGTCAAGCTAACCGCACTACTGGGCATTGGACCGCCCTCTGCGAATATCGTCAAGGGCCAGCCATGTAGATTGGCCCATCGGCGGAGGTTTTTCTTGTGGGGGCGCTGCAAGCCCCGCTCCCAGGATGATATTTGGCCAGAAGTGACCCCAAACAAGGTGGCTAGTTCGGCTTGCGTCATCCCCAGCGCGTCCCGAAGATCCCTGATTCTATCAGGAAAATCGGTTGCTAATTCCCATCCCATAAAGTCCTTGACAGTTGGGGTTAATCGTAGTACTCTGGGTGACAGTACTAGGTTCAACATGCCATTTCCCCTCTCCTTTACCGCTAACGAGGGACACACGTTAATAGTGACCTTCACACTACGCCAGTAGAAGAGAAGCCGAAAGTGGGTCAAAGTGAACCATGCATATTAAGACCCGACTAGACCTCATAATGGACGCCCTTTGTAGTGCGAAGATGGCCCTGGATTGGCTGGAGGTGGATGGCCATGAGGAGAAGAAAGCCGAGTTGGTCAAACGGGCTCTCGAACAAATCGACAAGGCTTATGACGCGGCCCACGGAACGGAAGAACGGCCATGACGAACCAGGAGATCATTGCCCAGTGGCTATTTCGGCGCTACGCCATCAAGGCGGATCGTGAAGTGACATGGGAGATGCAAGGTGGGAAGGTCAAGGGGCCGTGGTTGGGCGATGCACAGGGCATACTGGATGCGCTTGAGAAAGAACGGCCAGGAACATGATGGATAAAGCGGGTGAGGAAGCGTGGAATCGCTAGGTATGAAGCTCTGCAACCGGAACACTCCATGGGGTCAGCCGGGGACCAACCTTCGACCACAGGCTGAGTACCCCCAGGTAAGAATCTCGGCCCACCCGTGTTCAACGTGAGAAGGAGTGAGTAGGAAATGGATGACGGGGGTTGGCGAAGGCAAAGGTTCCTCCCTGCTGAAAGTGCCCATGGGGCTCTGCTCGTATGGCTGCTGCAAGAGCGGCGCGAGCTAGGTAGGAGGGTCACAACCGCCCCCGTCATTCTCTGCCACAATGACTGAGAGTGAACGTTTACACAAACTTGGTGTGCAAAAGACGCAAATTAATGTCGAAACTACTTGAGGTGAGGACCGTAAGTTGTTAACTAGTCATAAGATATGTTATGTCAAGTTAGGCGATTCTTTCCAACCTAAGTGTCCCCTCCCGGTCTTTCCTGAAAACTTGTTCGTAAGTGGAACCATCCGGCCAGGAATTATCCACACAACCCAAGTTCAAGCCTCTCCAGAAGCTACCGCCAATATGGCACTCCCTAATCGCGGGGGGAATAGGTGAGTGGCGTCGAGGTGGGGGCGGTTAGCGACGCTGGGAGGCTTCAGCATTACAACCCCACTGAGGGGCTGAAGAAGGTTGCGCTGGCCGAGGTGGCCGAGAAGTACTACCGCCGCGCCAAAGACGTTGATGGGCTATACGCCGCAGTGGAAGCCAAACTCACCGAACAACGCGAGTTCGTATTGTGGTGGGATGAACAAGAGAAGGCTGCGGGGGCACGGGGATTCCCCGGCCCCGGACGAGGCAACAAAACGGCATCGCAGACCTGCGACCCCGTTTTAACCCTTGCGAGGTTGGGGGTCGACAAGGATAGCGTCCACCGCTGGCGAGTGAAACTCAAGGACTTGAAGAAGTACGAGAAGGCCCTTGAGGGTGCCAAGGAACGGTGCCGGCAAATCTGTGAGGCAGAAAAGGGCGGTGCCCACGTGGACGCCAATACTGGCGATAGCGAGTGGTACACCCCGAAAGAATACATCAATGCCGCCCGGCTAGTCATGGGTGGCATTGACCTAGATCCCGCATCAACCCCTGAAGCCAACGAAGTGGTACAAGCCACCAAAATCTTCACAGCCAAAGACAACGGGTTGTCGGAGGGGTGGAACGGGCGGGTGTGGATGAATCCGCCCTACGCAAGCGATCTCATTGGCCAGTTCGCGGGAAAGCTTGCCATTGAATACACGTCCGGGGCCGTCACGTCCGCTGTTGTGCTAGTGAACAACGCAACCGAAACCCAATGGTTCTTGGGACTTGCCTCTGTGGCGTCAGCTATTTGCTGGCCTACCGGGCGTGTACGGTTCTGGCACCCCGAGAAGGACACCACGGCCCCACTCCAGGGCCAAGCAATCCTTTATCTGGGTATCGAGCCGGCGCGGTTTGGAGAAGCGTTTAAACAGTTCGGGTTTGGCGGCCCGATCGAATGGGTGAAAGCCGCATGAAGCGAACGTTTGATGTTGAACGCGAACGCGGCAAGGGGGCGGAGATTGCCGTTTCGGGCCAATACCAGCGGGAAGGGCGCTTCGTCCTACCCTCGTATGACTACAGCGGCGACGGTGACAACAAAGCACCGATCCTTCAGTGTGGCAACCGTAGGCTTATCCTTCCCGACCTCCTCACATTCTTGCCCGGCGGCAGGAAGGAATGGGTTGAGGTAAAACTGAAGGACGAAACCACCCTGTACCGTAAAACTCAAACTATTGAAACCGGCCTTAGCCTTCGCCACTTCCACCACTACCAGCAAGTCCAACAAGTAACGGGAATCGAGGTGTCTATTCTGTTTGTCCACCTTAAAGAAAAACAAGTAGTGGGCGCTACACTAGACGAACTGAACAGCATTGGCCGTGAGTACACCGGGGACAAAATGGGGCGTGGCAGAATGTGGTTTGTCCCCTACGCAAAACTGGATGTGGTTTGGCCACTGGATGTTCTCAGTTTTGTCGGTGCCGCATGAAAAGAATCCCTATCGCCCTTCTACGGACACTGGTTGAGGCTTGTTTAGACCAACCGAAGCCCTCCAAGGAACTACAAGAGGCGCTACAGCCCGTACTGAAGTGCGGAGAACACAAGGATAGACTGAGATGATTAAGCGATTTGCCGTGTGGTTGGCGAAACTACTAACCCGTAAAACCGACTGTGTTGTGGCGCGGAGAGGTAGAGTGGAGAAACTCGGTGCTGCTGCCGAAGAGTTGGTGGACTACGTGGCGCGGTCCGGGGGCCTGCAAGACCCCAGGCGTGTCAAAGCCTACCGCCAGGTGCTGCGAGGTTCGCTTGAAGTTCGCAACCACGCGGAAGCCGTATTGGTCGAATGACCATCCCCCAAGTAATTGCGATTGCTTTTCTGGCGTTGCTTAACGGGTTCGCTATCGGGGTGGTGCTCTACCGTCACTACGTCATGAAACCCCGTTGGGAGACTGAAGCGGAGTTGCGGAAGGAACTCGGGAAGGTTCGTGGGGAGCTGTGGGAGAAGGGTGTCGAAGTCGGCAACCTCCAGGTGTACCTGGCCTTCAGGGGAGGATTTATCCCCAAACCCTGGAAAGTTACCCCCGCGATTAAAACTCGCGCCCACTCCGATGTCCTCCCCTTCGACAGCATTGACGCCCTAATCAAAGGGACGAAATGACTCCCTTAGCCGAAGCACAACTAGCCTTTTACGCAAGACGCCCGTGGGTGATGTGGTGGATTGATTTGGCTGGGACTCAACAGGATATCCGGTTCAACCATGAGGAAGGGGCAAGAAAATCTTCTCGTGTCCACAACATGAATGACGAGAGTGGTAACGGTACATGGAGTCAGGTGGTGTTCGATTCCAAGGGAGAAAGGTTCCCCCGATGACTGACCTACTAACCCCCGAGGAAGTAAGGGAGATACAGAAGCGGGCAGAGGGAACCGCGCAATACTTTGATGTCAAAGTCGAAGACATGGAGGCGCACTTCCCCACGGTAGCTGAAAAGGGCCGTCTCTGCCGCGACTACCTCACCCTATGGGACCGCAACAAGGAGTTGGAGAAGGAACGGGACTCTGTATGCAAGACGGCAAAGGTGAGAAAACACCTCTCGGGGACCAATCGAACCTTTCTGGATTACCCATGACTGACCTACCCGAAGAAACTTGGACGCCACACGAAATCGGTTGTAATTGCGAGTTTTGCCAAAACGACCTTCCGTGTTCCCGTGGAGAACTAGCGGCTGAAAGCAGCGCCATTACCACCAGCATGATGCGACACATGGCGAAGATGGCCGAGACCATGCGGGACCACATTTCATATGTCCACAAGATACATACCGTGGCGTTGATGGCGGCGGAACTGTACGGCAAATGCACTGAAGCCGAACCAGAGTTTGTGGCAAAGATGCTGTACCAAAACGTGGAGAAGAACCTTGAAATCGGCAACGTAATCACGGGTAGTATCCCCCCGGCAGCATAGGAGAAGAACATGGAACGCATTACCGGCACGTTGAAGTACTACAGCAAGACAAGAAAAGGCACCGCGCAACTGACGGGAAGCTGGGACAACGGGAAGGATAAGGTGTTCTGTACGTGGGAGGAAGCCCAGCCCCTCCGTGACGCCAAGTTGGTTTATGAACATCCAGTGGAGACATGGGACGATGGAAGTCCGAAGTGGTATGTGGTGGATGAAAAACCAGAAATCACCTTGGAAGTTGAGTGGAAGGACAAGGTGGCGTACACCAAGGTTTGCGTGAACGGTGATACCCCGGAAGCCGCAACGCCTACGGACTCACCGAAGGGTGTATCCCTCGACGCGAAGGCGAGCTACTTCGGCCAATGCCTTGTCGCAGCCAAGGATCTTTGGGGCACCCACGAGTTCAAGGTAAGTGACGACGTGTTGTACAAGACAGCTTTCACGCTGTACAAATCATGAAGTGTACCCGCCAGCGACAAGACAGTCATACGTGTCGCTGATAAGCTAAAGCCGGTACCAATCCTTGAGGACTACTATGGAGAGTGACATGAGAACATGGTTTTGGGTAACCCGGAACAACAGCGACAGTACCGGCATCAACATTCACGTTAGGGCACGAAAGCCGCGGAAAGAGGAGCTCCACCCGGATTGCTGGGAGGTTTGGTGGAGTGGCGACGACACGGAGGCTGACTTCGACATGTGCCGCAAGTACTTCGAGAAGTTCACGGGCATCAAACTGAAGTCGGGTGAGTGTAAGAAGGTACAGCTTACCGCCGAGATACTGTCCGATGACTGACTGGAAAGCAAGACTAAAGGCACTAGGCCCCTGCCCCGAAGCCTATAGGTGGGCCATAAAACACAAGACGTTGCGGGAAGCGTGGAGGATGTGTGAACGAGCGGATTGGATGCGGTGGATGGTGTGGAACTGCGAACGGGAGCAAATGCAGAGCGATACGTACCAAATGATGCTAGCCATAGGGCGCTTAGGTAATACCGTGCTCTCAAACCTTGCGCCCAGTTGTTTCGCACGGTTCGCCGACCGAGAGTGGGACCTTTGCACCGCCTATATGTTCCTCGACTTCATGCCGGACCCGCCACGTCTACCGGAGATAACATGATTTTACCCCCGAGATTAAATGACTGACACGTTGAGAATTTACGGTAAGTGGGTTGGTAACCCGGATGGTTGGCGCGAGGATGTGACGCGCTGCATCAAGACGGTATGGCCGCGGCATGCGTGGGGTGGTAGGCAATGTTCTCGCAAAAGGGGGCACGGGCCAAACGGCGAGTGGTGTAAGCAACACGCCAAACAGGAAGAGGCAGCACAGGCGTACAACGCCCTAGACCATCACCTCAAGGGTTATGACTGACTGGAAGCTAGGCCAATACGTCCGTGTGTGGCGTGGTGGATCGGTAGGTGAACACGACGCGGGGGGGTACGAATACGGGCATATCGGGTCTATGTCAATGTCGGATGCGGGATTCTGGTCATTCGCAATGGTTGATGACAGCAGGGGCGACATAGACGTGATACTGGTGGGGGATGACGGCAAGGAGATTTACTGTCAAGTGAAGGACTTAGAGGAGGGCTAGTGGGCTCAATTATACTACTCGCTGCCCTTGTGGGTTTCTACCTCGGCTACACCGCTGGGCGTTACAACCCCCGATGAAACGTTCTTACATCAAGCGCCACACCCGTATCAAGGTCAAGCACCAGAGAATGTTCAAAGGCCCCAAATACGAGGACCCGGAGTACTTGGACTATATCCGTTCCCTGCCCTGTCTAGTCCTAACACGGGGAAAGAACCCGACTCCATGTAAATGGGGAATCGACCCACACCATTACCCGAGTAAGGCGTGTGGAGGGAAGGACAGGGGAGAAACTACCCCGCTTTGTCGAAAGCACCACACAGAATTCGACAATATTGGCCGCTGGACGTGGATGTTGAAGTACGATTTGGACTTGCCGAGGATTGGCAAGGAACTAGCGGAAAGGATGGCGGCATGAACTACACCGACAAGATGGACCCGGAATGTGTGGCGCTGTGTGATGCCATGAACCGTTTCGAGGGTATCCGAACCCATGAATCGTGTTGTGGGCACGGGAAGGACAATTTCCGTATTTGGTTCTCGGGCCGAGTCGTTGGATGTGCTACCGCCCCTTCTTTACTACTTCGCGTCATGTCACAGCGGCGTTTACGGATGGAGTGTCCGGGTCAAGACAGACTGTGGTATGTCTCCAGCCCATTTCTGTGCCGAGTCCGAGGAAATGGGTAACGGTACATACCTAGACGCCAAGAAGATTGCCGAGTGCATGAATGACTATCTCGACAATCCCGATGAGGAAGCAGCAACATAGGGGTTTCGCTACCACGTTATGCCCCGCCGGCCTGTGTGAGTGGACACGTCGAGTCGGCAAAATAACGAGAAGACACTACGGACAGGTTAGCCGATGCGCCTGGGGGTCACGCCCGAATGACATCTGGTGGCTTACGCTAGGGGGCGAGTCACCAACCGAATCTGAGTGGATGATTCACAGTATTTCCGTGGGTGTAGGACTGGTCGTATCCACTCGGTGGCCCCCTTATGTCTGGGAGAGACAAGATGACTTGGCTGACACCGTACATCGAAGCGTGGGAATCGCAATACGGCGGGCACCCGAATGTTGGAGCCCTTGCCCGCGAGTTGCGGCCACTAGAGGACGCCCACGGTCGGAAGGACGTACTAGATCGGTGGGGTACGTACTTAAGGACAGCCCACCCACTCTACGCAAATGCAGCCCGTTTTTCTCAGACCTACGGTTCATGGAAGCCCAAACAGGGACTCAAGGAACTCCGGGACCCACTCAACGAGGAGTCAGCATGACCACGAAAGACGTTCTAGCGATTCTGTTGCTGAACACATGGGAACAGGGCGTGGACGATCAGGCCCGATCCCTCGCCCCCATCATCGAGAGAGCCTTGCGGGCGGAACGTAAGGCTGGGTTCCTCCGTGCGGCAGAGTTCTACTACGATGGAGGCTACAACGAGTCTGTACGGCTTACGTCGTTAGACATAGAACAAG
>SDBV01014308.1_pt1 | contig 10011 bp, 6 predicted proteins | sample 2277081 | NCBI WGS metagenome assembly SDBV01 (sample SAMN10402039, study PRJNA504765) | marine sediment metagenome | isolation source: marine sediment core GS10_PC15, 223 cmbsf | place: Arctic Ocean: Southern Knipovich Ridge | collected 2010 | reverse complement strand
CCGATCGGCAGCGTCCAGAGCAGATCCGAAACGTAGCTGGGCTGCCCGTATTTCCGCTCCAATTCGTCCGGGTTTTCTGACGCAAAGCTCTCCCCGGCGCAGCCGAACAGACGGACAAAGCCGCGCAAAAGACCATAATCCTTCTGAGCATCGAATGGGAAGGGATGCGCCGGCCCGAGGTACAGGGGCCCCTTCATGTAGCTCAGCCGCCCCCCGGCGAACGCCGCCGAATAAGGAAATTGGTCCCAGGCCTTGCTCATCTGACTCCAACCTTCCAACATGTCCGGGGCAAACTCACCATATTCCCTGCGGCAGTATCTTTCCAGAACGATATCCGCGGCTTCACTGCCCCATGCGGCTTCGCAGAGCATCTCTTCCGGCAGGCTGCCGGTGAACCCGAAGAAACGCCAGTGACCGATGTAGCCGGCGACACCGCATCGGCGCATATCCGCAGCGCGTTTAGCCCAACGGTAATGAAGCGGCAGGTAAGGCACCTGAAACAGAGACGGCGTGGTGGATGATTCCAGCTTGGCATAGTGGGCCGCCCCTTTCTCCCTCAGGGCTTCGGTCTGCTTCAGGAATACTGAAGTCGGGCCGACATGCTCGATGTTGTAATCATAGAGCACGGCGCCGGTTTTGGCATGAAAATCTCCCGTTGCCCAATTAGACAGAAAACGCACGTTTGGAGAGAGATGCCGTATGAAATTCAACTGGGCTTTGTCTTCGCCCGACCAGGTAAAGGCGCTGTAAGGCCAGCAGAACAGCTGAGCTTCCTCTCGGACGTCTGCCACAGCCTCGGAGATGCAGTTTATCAGGTTGGCTACGCGCTCGGATGGATCGCGATCGGTACAACGAGGGCAGTTCGTGCTTCCTGCATAAGGCGTGGCGGGCCGAGTGAAACAGTGGTAGAAGCACTCACCGCCGATTATCAGGATAACTCCCGCGAGGTCCGGCGCTTCGACGAACAGGTTGCCGATAGTCTCCTGAAAGAAGCCGATCACAGCTTCCGAAGACGTGCAGAGACAGTGGCCATCAATATGCGCTCCCCCTACCTTCACGCGGGCCCCCCGCACCTCGGGATTGGCACTGAAAACGGGGTGATCCGCCGGCAGCATCGGCGTGTTGACAAGGAGATAAACTCGCATGCCGAATTGCCGGATGCGCGCGCAGAATCGGCGCAAATCAGTCATGTTGGCCTCGTACTCCGGTCGAGGGGCCGCCAACTCGGGCAATCTGTCTGAAGCCGTGTACTCCCAAAGGTTGATATAGACATGCACGCCGCTAATATCGTAAAGAGACATCAATGCCAGGTAATCATCACTGTACTGGGCTTCGTCGTCTGACAGCCTCTGCGCCGCCGGAGAGAACACGGTGTTTGAAATGCGCGGGTAGAAGGCAGGGCGGTATCCGGCGCTGCCTTTCTTCAAAACAGGCGCCCGGTTGTTCGCGAAGTCCCGAAGTATGCGCATAGCGCCCCTGAGCAGCCCGAGCTCCGCGGCTGCTTTTACGCGAATGCTGCCAGGCTGCACGTCCAGATCGAAAGTCTCCTCACCTTCCAGGCTTGCATCGATCGTGAAGGCGATCTCGCCGCAGGCTGAATCGTTGTTGCATCCCGCTGCACACAGGGATACACCCATACAGACTTCGCAGAAGCGGCGGAAATTGCTTACGGTTCTGGCCGCCAATGGGCTGTCAGGCGCGGCCATCGAGATCCGCCAGGTGTCGGAAACTTCGACTTCCGCGTCCGAAGCACCTCTTTTCGGATCGCGCCTGAACCTCAGCCAACGACCGTCTAGCCAGCGCTGTACGGCCCTGTCACGATCGGCGTCGACTATATGGGGCATGCTCACTTCCTTTCGGCTTCGAGATCATTCTGGCATGTTTTTCACCCGACGGCAAGAAGCTGGACAAAAAATATGGTTTTGGTTCATAGTGGAAAATACCTATGTGGCAGAAAAACAACATCCAGCCCACGCATGATGCGGGCACCATCGGCAATACGGAATCCGCCGAAGCACCGGCAGTCGCAAGGGACTACCGGCGCAACATAACCGCTTTCGTGCTGTTCGAGTTTCTCTGGGGCCTGGGCATGCCCTTTGCGTCGTACATGACCATGGTCCCTGGCTACATGGCGGCCATTGGAACCAGTAAATCTCTGATCGGTTTCGTTCAGTCGTTCTGGACGATTTTCACGCCCCTGCAGCTCGTTAGCAGCTATTTCTTTCAGCGCAAGCATCGCGCGCGGAACATAATTCTGCTGCACGTTATGGCAGTGCTATCGTGGGTCGCCTATGACTGCTTGGCGTTGTTCACGCCCATGGGACAGTCGCAAGCCTTTCTGACCGTTGGTATAGTTTGTGCGCTGTTTTGCTTCGTCGGGTTCATCAATTTGGCGACTCCACATTATATTGGCGCCCTGACAGACAACGTTCCCATGAAGAAACGAGGCAACCTGTTCGGCTTGCGCACTCTTGGTTTCGGATCCAGCGCCATCATCATGAGCGTAGCCGTAAAGGCGATCTTCGAGCGCTGGCCCAGCCCGATAAATTTCCAATTCGGGTTCCTTATCGGCAACGGCATCTACTTGGCCGCCTGCATTGCGCCACTGCTCCTGCGCGACCATCCGGTGGAAAAGCACGGCTTGAAACCCGCTTCCCTCGTCAAGGATCTGCTCGGCAACTTCAGGCGGTTGTGGCACAACCCCAGCTATCGTGTGTTCCTCTTCTTTCACTTGCTGGTAACCTGTGCCACGATTATCGGCAGCTTTGTTGTTCCCTTTGCCAGCGAGACGCTGAGCCTGACAACGGCCCAAATCAGCCAGCTGACACTGATTTTCCTGGGGGGAACGGCCGTCTTTGGGTTGGCCGTTGGCAGGCTCGCCGACCGGTTCGGCTACAAGCTCGTGAGCGTGCTGCAGGCTATCTGCCTCTGCATTTTTTACTCGATCGCTATGCAAGCAGGCAGTTTCCTCTGGATATGCATAGCTTACGCCATCTATTCGTTTCCGCTGATGTCCATGCTCATGGTTCGCATCAATATGAGCGTAGAGCTGAGTCCCCACATAGAGCCCGGCCGGTTGAACGCTCTAGGCAGCACCTTCATACTGCCCTTTGTCGTCTTGCTCTCGCCTCTGTGCGGCGCCATTATCGACATATCCTCCAGCTACCTGCCCGTCTTCCTCATCGGGCTGACCCTGTCGGCAACCGCGCTGTTCGGCATACTGGCCCTGGTGCGCGAACCGCGCACAGGCCGTCTATACGTGATCAAACGCTTTCCCAGGCGCTGACGCCGCACCGATTTTCCGGGAATGACGGCAAAGATACGATTGACATTCTGTCCGAAATAATTTATAATCCGGCCTAATACTGACAACGTTTACAATGCCTGCAATTGATTAACTGGAGGTAACAAATGGCAAAGCGCTTCCCCCAAAGAGCCATCCACCTGGATTTTCACACCATGCCCCGCGTGTACGACGTAGGGGCCGAATTCGACGCAGAAGAGTTCGCAACGACTCTGGAAAAGGCCCATGTCGACTATATCACGGTGTTTGCCAAGTGCAACCTCGGCATGGCCTACTATCCGACCAAGGTCGGCAACGTGCACTTCGGCATGCAAGTCGACAACATGCTCGGCCCGATGGTAGAGGCCTGTCATAAGCGCGACATCCAGGTAGCCGCCTACATCAGCACCGGTCTCGACCACGAGCAGGCCTTGCGCCACAGGGACTGGTGCAAGGTTTCGAAAGAGGGGCAGGTATACAAGATCCAAAAGATGGGCAACTTCTTTCGGCTCATGTGCCTGAACACGGGCTATCGCCAAAACGTGCTCGGCATGATAGAGGAAGTACTCACGGATTATCCCCTGGACGGCCTCTTTCTGGACAACATCGACCTGTCGCCGTGCTACGGCGTTGAATGCCTGGACGCGATGAAAGAACGCGGCATGGATATTTTCGACGACGGGCATGTTACCCGCTTCTACACAGAGATGGCCGACGCTTTTTTGGACGAAGTGGAAAAGATAGTGGCCAGGCTCCGTCCCGGCATCAACGTGTACCACAACGGTATCCGCTACGTTCGACAGCCGACCCATACCGAGATGGAGGTTCTGCCGACCGGTTCGTGGGGCTACGATTATCTGCCCTTCGTCATCCGCTACGCCCGCTCTCTGGGCCGGCCCTACTTCACGATGACGGGCCGCTTCCACAAGAGCTGGGGCGATCAAGGCGGCATCAGAACCGAGCACTCTCTCCTGTACGACTGTTACTATTCCATCGCCAACGGGGGGACCTGCTCGGTGGGCGACCAAATGCACCCCCGCGGCAAACTGGACAAAGCGGTCTACGATCTGATCGAGAAAACCTACGCCAAGGTGATGGAAATCGAGCCTTGGACGGCCGGCGCCCGGTCGCAGGCGGAGATAGTAGTCATTGACCCAGAATTGCGTGGGGTGCCGGGAAACGTCAAGATCCATCGCGCCCAGGGGCACAGCCTGCAGGGCGCCGCTCGCATGTTATCCGAGCTGAAGTGCCAGTTCGATCTGAGCAATGGTGACATCGACCTGTCCAGGTATAAGGTTGTCGTTCTCGCCGACGAGGTAGACATAGAAGGCGATCTCAAAGAGGCGCTGTCCCGGCACGTCGAAAACGGGGGCGCCATCATCAGTTCGGCCTTCGCCGGCCTCAGTCCCGACAGGAGCGGATTCGCTCTAAGCAGCTATAAGTTAGGCTACGAGGGGCCCGAGCCGTACACCTACACGTTTTTCGAACCTCTGCCCGAAGTGGCCGAAGGGCTTCCCGAAATGCCGATTACGATTTACGACCCCGGTATCGCCATGACCGCGCAGTCGGGCGCCCAGGTACTGGCCAAATTGCACAAGCCCTACTTCAATCACATGGAGTGGGACATGTACCACGAGCAGTTCTACTGCCCCCCGGAGAAAGACAGCGGTCGCCCGGCTCTGGTACGGTGCGGGAACATCTTCCACTTTAGTTTTCCCGTGTTCAGGAACTACATCCGGCACGCCTATTATCCGCACCGGCAACTGGTCGGCAACTGCCTGAAGCTGGCGCTTCCGAATCCCATGGTGCGGGTCGACAACGTGCCCTCCTTCGGGCAGGTAACCGTAGCCTCTAAGGGACAGCAAAAGCTCGTGCACCTGTTGCTCTACGTTCCGGAGCTGCGCGGCAAGTCCCAGGTGATCGAAGACCCAATCCTGGCCAAAGACGTCCGAGTGTCGCTCAGAACCGACGGCGCGTCTATCGCCAAGGCCTATCTGGCGCCTTCCAAAACCGAGCTGCCGGTGGAGCGGGACGGGGAATACGCGACCGTTACGATTCCCGAGATGTGCGGGTACCAGTTGGTCGTGTTCGAGGCGTAGTCGCCGGCAGGAATTATGATCACGAGCGGCCCGGTCTTCCGGGCCGCTCGCAATGGTGCGAAAAAACCAACAATAGGCCCATGGGTCCATTTATTTTTATCACTACCGGGGCCCGCAGGCCAACCCTACCCCTTGAGGCCTGTCAGAGCTATACCTTCGACGAAGTATTTCTGAAGCAGCATGAAGATGATCAGCGCCGGCAGGAAAATAATCGTGGCGCCGGCCATGACCAGGCCATACTGGGTCATGTATTCGCTCGATAATGTGGCAAAGCCCAGGGTAAGGGTGCGCATCTTGCTGGTTGTAATCATGATCAGCGGCCACAGGAGCACGTTCCAGGTCCACAGGAACACCAGAATGGCCAGGGCGCTCAAGGCAGGTTTGACGAGAGGCAGCACGATGCGGAAGAAAATGGCGAACTCCGTGGCGCCGTCGATCTTGGCCGATTCCAAGAGCTCGTCGGGCAGCGTTATCATGTACTGCCGCAGCAGAAAGATGCCGAAAGGGCTGGCCGCGGCCGGGATGATCAGCGCTGTGTGGGTGTTGACCAGGCCCAGGCTGCTGAACAACACGAATACCGGCACGATGAGGGTGTGGTGCGGGATCATCATGAGCCCCAGGATGAGAACGAAGAGCACATTCTTGCCGTAGAACTTCTTCTTGGCGAAGGGATAGGCCGCCAGTGAATTAAAAAAGAGGTTTAACGACACGCCGAACAACGACACGATAACGCTGTTCTTGAGCCACGTCAGGGCCGGCGTTTCCGCAAAAATATACAAGTAGTTTTGCAGCGTGGGTTCCTTGGGGATGAACTGCGGGGGATACTCATAGAGTGAATAGGTGTTCTTGAACGACGTCGCGAACATCCAAAAAAACGGGAACAGCGACGAGACGGCCAGCAGAATCAGCACGAGATAGAGTAGAGACTTCCGTATTGTAGATGCAACGTTCATGGCCTTATTTTTCCCCCGGGCTCAGCGATGGCTTCGACCACCGAGGACCTTCATCTCTACCAACGAGATCACAAAAATAATGAAAAACAGCACGTAGCCGATGGCCGTGGCCTGGCCTACCTGGAAACTGCGGAAAGCCGTCGTGTAGATCAGAAACGTGATGGTCATCGTGGCACTGCCCGGTCCGCCCCCGGTCATCACGAAAATCGCGTCGAACACCATGAAGGAGTTGATCGTGCTGATCACGACCACGAGCAGCACTGTGTGCATCAGCATGGGCAGCGTGATGTACCAGAACATCTGCCGGCCGGAAGCGCCATCGATCTTGGCCACTTCGTACAGCTGGTAGGGTATGCTCTGCAGCCCGGCCAGGTAAATTATCATGAAGTAGCCGATGCTCTTCCACACCTGCATCAACGCGATGCTGGAGAGAGCCAGATCGAACCCCAGCCAACGCTGGGCCGGCAACCCGAAGAGGGAGATGAAGTAATTCAAGATGCCGATTTCGGGATGGTAGATCCACTTCCAGATCAACGCCACCACCACCACCGAGCACACCACCGGCACGAAGTAGATGGCTCGCAGGACTTTGCGTCCCTTGACTGCGGTGTTGAGGGCCAGGGCCACCAGCATCGGCAGGACCGTCACGGAAGGTACGAACATAAGGGTGTAGACCAAGGTGTTGCGCAGGCCCTTCCAGAACAACTTGTTTTCCAGTAAGTCCCCGTAGTTCCGCAGGCCGACAAAATAAGCCTGGCCGAGCGCGGCGGTTTCGTGCAGGCTCAGGTAGAGGGCGTGGCTGATAGGGAGGATGTAAAAGAGCACAAAAATACAAATGGCCGGCAGAATGAACAGGTAGCACACGGCCGTGCTCTTGAGACGTTTGGCAAGGGTCATTCTACAATCCTAATTCGTGCCAGGCAATGTGACAAGATGAGGAGACCGACGTACCCGCCGGTCTCCTCGAATAGCTCGCCAATGGCTTGCGTATATTGCGCAGGCTTACCTGGCTGCCGAACTGTAGGGCGCTGCGCCAACCCTCTTGTTGTACCTGTCCAGAATTTTCTGCAGCTCTTCGGCCGACGACTTCAACGCTTCCTTGGGATCCATCCTGCCCATGGCCACCTGCTGAATGTTAGGCAGGTAGATCTGGTCCACGCTGCCCTTGATCGGGTGGTGGAACAGGGCGGCATAGGCCGATTCCTCTACGGCCCGGTCGAAGGCCGGATCGTTGATGGCCGCCGCGACCTTCGCGTCCACGGATTTCCGGGGCGAGATGAACCACAGCCTGGAGCAGAACTCGGCCACATTGTCGCCGCTGGTCATGAACTTGATCCACTCCGCCGTCTCAGCGGGCTGCTTGCTCTGCGAAAAGATACAGTAGCCGGCCACGGTTCCGTGACCAAGGCGGCGCTTGTTCTTCAGAACGTGTCCGAGTTTCGTAACCGCGCCTACTTCGGGATAAGCGTCACGCAGTCGCTTGATCCAGTGCTGCTCGTTCACTGCCATGGCGGCCTTGCCGGCGCCGAAGATGGGAAGGGCCTCACCCGGAGCCAAGGCGTACTCGGCCGGGTTGACGTAGTTCTGGAACAACCTCTGGATGGCATTCATCGCTTCCAGGCCTTCCGGCGTGTCGAGACCGATCTTGGTCCCATCGGCCGAGACATAGTCGCCCCCCGCCTGCCACAGCCATCTGTGATACCTGTACGCATCGTAGGTTAGCAAGGGCTGGGTCCAGGGCCAGGCGTCCGTGTTCTTCTTGATGGCTTCGGCATAGGAAAAGAAATCGTCCCAGGTCTCGGGCGGCTTGTCCGGGTCCAAGCCGGCTTGCTTGTAGATCTCCGTGTTGTAGAAGATCGGCATCGACGTTTCCAGGATGGGCAGGATGTAGATATGGCCGCGCCAGGTGTAGGGGTGCTTGATGTCGTTGATGAAGTCCGCGGAAAGGTACTCATCCAACGGCAACAATCCGCCCTGGTCGGCCAAGGGAGGAAAGTAATCGCCGTTCAGGTAGCCCGTATCCGGGGCCTGGCGACCGGCGATGGCGGTCATGAACCTTTCCAACCGGTTCTGCCAGGGGAAAAACTCGATGTTGATGTCGATGTTCGGGTTGGCAGCCTCGAATTCCGCTTCCATTTCCGTGAACTCGTCTCTTTTGTCACCGGTCAGCGGAAAGGACCACTGGGTTACCGTTACCTTTTTTGTTACACCCTCTTCTGATTTTTCCGTCTCACCACCGGCAAACAGGGCCAGGGGCAGTAAGCACAGAACCATCAGCACGACGATACACAATTGTACCTTTTTCATTCACATACCTCCGTTTGCTTTGTGTTTTCAAATTGCGGGGCTTCTTAAATCAACTGCTGCGTCTATCCCGTCGCACCTCCTATTATTGGTATTCTGGCCTAGGCCGTTTTCTGACAACATTTACATTTTTCAGCCTAGCCCAACACCTCTTCCTTGAGCTTGTTTTTAGCAGGAATGCCCGCACTTGTCAAGCTCTTTTCTCCCTCTCATGCATCGCCTAACATCCATCACCTGCCTGGACGGAAAAGAGAGTGCTCCCCCAAAACGCAGGTGGGTTGTGCTTGCCCGCCCGTTGACGCGGGCCCGATACTTTCGCTAGAATGGCGGGCAAACGGGATGCACAGGAGGCACATCATCCAGAAGATAGCACTGGGCGAGAGCGGCTTGCGGGTGTCGCCCCTGGCGGTCGGCACCGGCACGCAGGGCTGGGGCCAAACTTCGAGTCAGACCAGGAAGGGCTCCCGCTGGCTCGTAGACATGCTGGTAGAGGCATACCGCCGCGGCATCAACTTTTGGGACCTTGCCGACCAGTACGGTTCTCACGCCCACGCCAGGAAAGCGCTCGAGCAACTGGACCGTGCGCGGATAGTCATCAACACGAAGACCACGGCATCGGACTACAAAGCCTGCTGCAAAGACATCGACCGCTTTCTGCGAGAGTTGAAAACGGACTATTTTGACAGCGTGCTGCTGCACGGCAAGTCGGCGAGCACCTGGCAGACTGACTGTAGTGGCGCCATGGAGGCTTTGAACGAGGCCAAACGGGCGGGCAAGGTGCGAGCCGTGGGTCTATCGTGCCACAGCCTGGAGGCTCTGGAGGCCGCCGCCTCGCAACCCTGGGTCGACGTTCTGCTGGCTCGCCTTAACTACAGCGGAACGAACATGGACGCCGGCCCGAAAAAAGTTCTGCCAATACTCGAGAGAGCTATAAGCAACGGCAAAGGCGTTTACGCCATGAAAGTGCTGGGGTGTGGGGTTCTGGCATCGAACCCGGAGAGAGCTTTTCGATTCGTCATGGATTCCGGTTGCGCGCAGGCCATGACAATAGGCTTTCTGAGCCAGGAGGAAATGCGCGCCTCCATAGAACTGTACGAGTCGATTGCTTCGCGCAGCCCGGACCCGGCGCGATAGCCCGGCCTGCCGACGCCAAGCCCCGGGCCGCGCCCCGGCTGCGCGCGATAGCCCGGCCTGCCGAGAGATGTATCAGAGATAAACCTTGGCTACCTTGGCCAGGTAGGTGTAGGTAGGATTGACGAACTGCGTGCAGCGCGCCTCCATTACCTGGGATAAACGCATGTATATGTCGCCCCGGCTCATCCCGCAGTCTTCCTCGATCCACAGTATCAGCGCCTCCAGAGCTCTTCTGAAG
>SDBV01014307.1_pt1 | contig 10011 bp, 7 predicted proteins | sample 2277081 | NCBI WGS metagenome assembly SDBV01 (sample SAMN10402039, study PRJNA504765) | marine sediment metagenome | isolation source: marine sediment core GS10_PC15, 223 cmbsf | place: Arctic Ocean: Southern Knipovich Ridge | collected 2010 | reverse complement strand
TTTTTATTGAATTTTGGTAGGCTTTTACCTGTAATTATCGATATTTACCCTTAAGGAACGATGAATGATAGATTTTAAAAAATTAGTGAAGGCTGGTGTTCACTTTGGTCACCAAACATCCCGTTGGCTGCCAAAAATGAGCCCGTATATTTGGGGAGTTAAAAGTAATATTCATCTCATAGATGTTTCAAAAACTGCCCATCAATTAGAAAAATCGGCGCAGTTTCTGCAGGAAGTTGCAGGAGAAGGAAAGCAGATTTTATGGGTGGGTACCAAAAAGGCAGCACGCGCTATAATTCAGGACGTTGCTACTAAGCTTGATATGCCGTACGTGAACCATCGATGGGTGGGTGGTACACTGAGTAACTTTGCACAAGTAAAAAAATCAATTACTCGGTTGCTTCACTATGAAGATGTTCTTGAAAAGTCTGAAAAGTATCCGCATTATACGAAAAAAGAGTTGAGTAAAGTTAAAAAGAACGTTGATCGCATGCAGAACGTTATCGGTGGTATTAGAAAGTTGGCGTGGCCAATTGGTGCTATCGTATTGGTTGATGTGAATAAAGAGAATTCTGCATTAAAAGAAGCGGTTACGGTTGGTGTGCCAGTGGTTGCATTGGTTGATACAAACTCCGATCCGTCGTTGGTGGATTATGTGATTCCTGCTAATGATGACGCGCCTCATTCCATTGCGATTCTTCTTGAATATTTGCAAGCTGCGGTGGAAAAAGGAAAACAAGCTGCGTCGGCTAAAAAGACAGAAAAAACGGCTAAAACAAGCAAGGAAGCTGCTGAGGATGTAGCAGTTGAGCTTGCAGCTGATGAAGAAGAGGTTGAAGAGCAAAAGGAAACGAAAAAAGAAACAAAGAGTACGCGTGTGCATGCCGTAGCAAAGACGGTCAAAAAAGAAGCAAAAAAAGAAGAAGCTAATGTGGGAGTGAAACCGAAACTAAAGGTAATAAAGAAAACGGTAGCCAAGAGTGTTGCAAGCAAGCTTGTGGCCCGACCAGCAAAGAAGTCATAAACGTTCTGCCGCTCGCGCAACGTGCGGATGAAGAAATTCTTTGGATGGAGGAGAGGTGTCTGAGTGGCCGAAGGAGCATGATTGGAAATCATGTATGTCTCGAAAGGGGCATCGAGGGTTCGAATCCCTCTCTCTCCACCACGCTTCGTTCTTTGAACTACGCGTGGCGCAGCCAGTAAATGAAGACTTGAAATCGTTTTATCATTGAAGTGGAAGAGAAGAAGCGTGCCCTGCGTAGCTTGCCGAGCTGGAAAGCCCGGACAAGCGTAGCATGGGCCTATGGCACGGCGTGTCCTTCGTAGCTGCGACTTTGGTAGTCGATGCGTAGTAGGGCCTAGCTTCGCACTGTGTCCTTCGTAGCCTTAGCGTTAGCGGGGCGAAGTAGGGTAATGAAAACAAATATAAAAAATTAGGGGAAGTAGATAAAGGATGCGGTGCTCATTCTGTCAGGTCCGAAAGGAAGCAGCAGAAGCGTTGTCATCCTTGTATGTACTTCCCCTTTGTTATTAACAACATTAGTACCAACGCATTGGAGTTTTATTATGGGTGAGGTAAAATTAAATCTTGCTCGTAAGTGGAGATCGAAGAATTTTGAAGAGATCATCGGGCAAGATCTCTTGATTCGCATGCTGAAAAACGGTCTTTATCTGCAGCAATATTTCCCTGTCTACCTTTTTTCGGGACAGCGAGGGTGTGGTAAAACTACCACGGCTCGTGTATTTGGTGCTGCGCTTAATTGTGAGCAGTTGAATATGTTTCAGGATCAGCCGCAGAAGAATGCGGTTCCGTGCCTTTCATGTGTCTCATGCAAGGCAATGGAAAAGGGGAAGCATCCTGATTTTATAGAGATTGATGCAGCATCTCATACCGGTGTGGATAATGTGCGTATGTTGATTGATTCTGCATCTTTATTGCCGCTCATGGGGCGCAAAAAGATTTATCTTATTGACGAAGCACATATGCTCAGCAAGGCAGCATTCAATGCATTGCTCAAAATTTTAGAAGAGCCGCCAGCTTCAGTGGTGTTTATTTTAGCAACAACCGATCCTCAAAAAATTATTGAAACGGTTCGGTCTCGTTGCTTCCAATTGTTCTTTAAACCGGTTGAAACGAATACATTGCAGTCGCGATTGCGTATGGTGTGTGAGCGCGAAGAGATCTCCTATGATGACGCAGGGCTTGCAACGATTGTAAAGCAGACGGAAGGATCCGTGCGTGATGCGCTTAATTTACTTGAACAGATACGTTTCTCAAGCAATTCGGTGACGCATGAAGCGGCATTACGTGTGCTTGGGTATATCGACGATCAAGAGATGCTCGCACTCTTTAGGCATGTTTTGATGGGTTCTGAGCAGCAGTTGTTGTTGGCAATTTCAAAGATGGAATGGAAGAAATTTTCTGCGCAGATTATGTGGCGCCAGATGCTCGAATTAGTGCGTACCGCCCTATGGCTGCGCTACGATGTTATGCCTACTGAGTTTGTGGGGTATCATGATGAGATCAAAGCGATCTTGCGCAGTTGCTCGGTAAAACAGCTCACCATTTTCTTGCAAACGATGTATGACCAGGAGCTGCTGTTTGGTAAAACAACCGCGAAGCATGATCTTCTTGAAATGGTTCTTTTGCAAATATGCCAGCGTATGAAAAAAGGTGGCTCAGATGGTGGTCCGCCATCTGCAGCAATGCAAGTCCCCGCTGCTATCGACCTGAGTGATGACGAAGAGGCAGAGGATGAGCTAGACGATGATGAAGATCAGCAAGAGGAAGAGGACGAAGAGGATGACGACTCGCTGGCATGCCTGTCCGCCGAAGCCTTGGCGAAGGAGGGTAGGTGGAAAAAGTTTGTGGGGGCCGTAGAACCACTCGATGAGCCGTTGCTCAACTCCATATTTGTGCAAGGGGTTGTAAAAAAGTTTGATGAGCAAACAGGCTTGCTGGAGGTTGAATTTTCACAAGAAGTAAAGTTTTTCAATGCGTGGCTTACCGAAACGAACTCACTTTGGGAGCCGGTACTCAAAAAAGTCTTTGGCGAAAACGTTACGCTTACCCCTTTGTTTACTGGTGCTCCGTTACCAAAGAAGAAGAGGGTTGTTTCTTCCTCCTTCGCCAAAGCTACCCAGGCGTCCCAGCCGTCGCTCCGTGGGAGCTATGGCGGGCAGGCGCCTAAAGCTTCTCAAGCGAATAATAGACGATCGTTTGGGCGTCAGGCTAAAGGCGTGTACAAACCATTTGCTCAGGAACTGTCAATTGATATATCTGACAAAGAGGTATGGGCAAAAACACACATGATCATGAACCATATTCCGGGAACTGTAAAAGAGATAAGAGGATGAGTTGGTATGAAAAAATCTATGCCTACCGTGGTGATTGTGGGAAGAACCAACGTGGGGAAATCCACACTTTTTAATCGTCTTTCTGAATCAGTTAAAAGTATTACGTTGGATTACGAAGGAGTAACGCGAGATGTTATTACGGATGTGGTTTGCTGGCGTGACACCTGTTTTGAGTTGGTGGATACCGGTGGCATTAGCCTGCGTAAAATTGTAGATGATCCTATTGCAGAAATTGCGCGTACACGAGCGCTTGAGGTGGTGGATAAAGCTGCTTTGGTTCTCTTCGTTTGTGATGGTACCGTGGGGATCACGCAGGAGGATCGTGAGCTCGCAAAAATGATGCATAAATTAAACAAGTTGGTTGTGTTGGTGGTGAATAAAATTGATACATCGATTGCCAAAGCGCAGATGTATGAATTTGAACGTCTTGGGTTTACCCCGCTTATCACCATTTCCGCGCAACATGGTATTGGCATATCCGATCTTTTTGAGGCGATACTAGAACAGCTTCCCGAGCATGCTCCTATGGAGGAACAAGAGGAGCCTGCATGCAAGGTGGTTATTTTGGGTAAACCGAACGTGGGTAAATCTTCGCTTATGAATCTCCTTCTAAAGAAAGAGCGCGCGATCGTTGCCGATCTGCCGGGAACTACCCGTGAACCAATTAGAGAGCAAGTCCGTTTTTATCAGGAATCTATTCAATTAACCGACACACCCGGTGTGCGCAGAAAACGTGGCGTAACTGAGCCGATTGAAAAGCTCATGGTGAAAAGTGCGTTACGAACCGTTGATGATGCAGACATTGTGCTGCTCATGATCGATGCAAGCCAAGTTCGCATGGTGGACCAAGAGCTGAAGCTTGCCTTCTATGTGTTTGAGGATCAGAAAAAAGGGCTTATAATCTTGTTCAATAAAGATGATTTGTTGGATGAAGAGAGCCGCGCTCAGCTTGAGTTCAATCTTGAGCCATACGATTACTTTTTGAAAAAAGTGGTGCAAATGAAGCTTTCCTGTGTGTCGAGCAAGAATGTTGGCAAGCTTATGAAAAAGGTCAATGATCTGTGTGCGCGGTATAGGCAGCGGTTTGATGATCAGGAGCTTACGACGATTTTCAAGGAGGCATTAGTGCGAACCCCCCTGTATAAGAGTGAGCGGCGCCTGGTTTTCTATTATGCCAAGCAGGTTAAAACTGGCCCTATCTCCATCGAGCTCCGGGTAAGCGAACCCCAGCTTTTTGGCCCGAGCCAAATTAGCTTTTTCGATAATATTCTGCGCAAACATGTCGATCTGAGAGGTGTTCCGGTCCGATTCTTCCTGCGCAAGAAGTAGGTTCCCTTGTTCATCAAACAAAATTTCTTTATAGTTTTTCGGTATATGGTTATCGCATTACCAAAGGAAGCAGTATGCACAAACGGATTACGTTTCGAAATATGGATCATTCGGATGTGATGGAAGAGTATGTTAATCAGCAGCTTACAAAAATAGAATCATTTTTAGAGAACGAACAGACGCCAATTTATATCGATGTGGTGCTGGAAGCCTCCAAGGTCCGTGAACATCCTCGTGGAGAGTTTCGCCTAAAAACGTGTCATTATGATCTTGTTTCAAACTATGAACATGCTGGCGTTGATATGTATGATGTGATTGATCGCATCATCGACGTGATGTATAAGCAGCTGCGAGAAGCCAAGCAAAAAGGGCTTGATAAACGCAAAACCTGCGGCCGGCATGAAGAGTTTAAAAAGCAGCGATAACGCTACTGCAACTCCTTGGCAAACTCATCAACATCCGCATCATAGAGCTCTGATCCCCATCGCTTAATCTCATCCTTTGTTTCTGGATCAATGAGCAAAATAGTCGGTGCACCCATCACCTTATATTTCTTCTGGAGTTCACGTGTGCTCTCTGTGGCTTCAATATCCACAATACGGACGGGGACTACGTTGTTTAATTTTTCTGTAACAGTTGGGCAGCCAAATACCTTCTTATCGATTGCTGCGCACATGCTGCAGTAGGGGGCAGAGATATCAAGGAGCAATTTTTTCTTTTCCTTGCAGGCGATTTCACATGCTTGTTCATAATCTTCAAGCCAAATGGTGGTTTCTTCAGATGGAAAAAACTTCATGTTCATTGTTTTATAGGCATAAAAGAATAGGTAGACCGAAAGAGCCACAAGAATAATCCCAATCAGGTTTTTAAAAAGGTAGGTTTTTCGTGTGGCGCGCTGTGCCTGGTAGAGATAAAATATGCCAACCACAAGCGCAAAGATCCAGAACGATGCGCTTAAGATGTGCCATGGTACGATTGCTTGAAGAAAGTAAAAACAGGTGGCAAGCCTAATAAATACGAAAAACTGTTTTACATCCAGCATCCGTTGTCCTGCTTGTGGGAGCACATTCAGCGAACCGAAAAAGGTGCCGATAATCAGAAGTGGAATACCCAGGCCAATACCAAACACAAACATCAGGCCAAACCCAAGAAGCACATTGTTGAGTGTGGTAATAAGGGTGAGTAATAAAAGAAGTCCGGGTGATAAACAAGGAGACGCCACGGTGCCACTTGCTACGCCAAACATGAACACGGAAAGGAGCGAGCCACCCTTCACCGTCTTATTGTTTGGTTGGAGCCATGAGGGAATATACAGTTCATACAAGCCGACCATTGATCCGGCAAGATACATAATGAGCGCAACAATAAAACCAACTACCCAAGGATTATGCATAATGTTGCCAAACATGGTTCCCGAGAAAGCGGCCATGGTGCCAAGCAATGCAAACGTGGTTGCAATGCCAAGCGTGTAGGTTAGTGAAAGTAGGAAGTTGCGCCACACTGATTTACTTCCTTGTGATTGCAAGATACCCACGGTAATCGGAATCATCGGATAAATGCACGGAGTCAAACTTAAAAGAAACCCTAAAAGCAGGGCGAGCAGAAAACGTACCCACCATGATTCGGTTGTTTTTAACAGGTTCGATAGGGCAGCGCTCCATGATGGCGCGGTTGTTTTTTGCGTGATGGGTGCAGGCGATGGTGACATGGAAGAGGGGGCTTTTTCTTCCTCCTTCGCTCTTTGAGCTACGGGTGTCCCCTGCTGCGAAGCTTCTAGCGAAGCATGGGCGGACAGGCTAGTTGGTGGTGCATTACTTGGGAACGTGAGCGGAAAATCCTTCTGCGTAATCTTTTTCTGTGATTTCAGATAGTAGGTTACGTACAGATGTGCGTTGGTAATATCAGGTTTTTTTACGTTGAGTTTTACCGTAACGCTGAATGGCTCGGTGAATATCTTTTTATTTTTTTTGAACGTAGGATCGTATGTATCGGTTGGCTCAATGGATGGCTCCCAGCTTTCAACGGCAATATCTGGGTGATCAACCGAGAAGGAAAGATACTCATGATACATGCTATCGCCCTTTGCCAACGGAATATCAAAGACGAGTTCATACGAGCTCGGATCCTGCTTTTGGGCAACAACAGTGATCTCTTTTACTTTTGCTGCAAAGAGGGACGTGCCCATGCTGGTGACAATAATAAGAAATAATGAGCGAAAGAATTTATTCATAAAAACACCTGTTTTTTCAAGGACACTGCGTGACATTACTGACGGTCAAGTATATACTAGAACGCATTCCAGGGCTATTAGCATTCGCTTTGAAGTTTTTGAATTGGACATGGGGATCCTACTACGCCTATCCGGGTCTACCGACTCGGCACAGGCTTCGAAGGACAGGTATAGCTTCCGCCGTAGTAAGCTAGCGCTAGCTTACTACGGCGGACACGGCAGTTGGTAAGACCAACTTTGCCTTGAAGGTTATTTGATATGCAATGGGGATATAGCTCAGTTGGTAGAGCGCACGCATGGCATGCGTGAGGTCACGGGTTCGACTCCCGTTATCTCCACCAACCTACGCCAAGGCTTCGTCTGGCTGCGCCGCTAGAGGAAGCTATAATAAAAAAGTGGTATTGAGAGAAATAGCGAAGACTGCCCGAAAAAGCCGAAGGCGACGACGGGCAAGCCAATAAAGATAAATCATTTTTTCTACGCCTATCCGGGCCTTCCGGCTCGGCAAGCTACGCCTGGCGCAGCCAGTTTTTTAAAGGGTACTTTTTAATGTCTTATGAATTATATTCCAGTGATAGGCAAATTACTAAGCATTGTGTTTTTCTTGATAATGATGTTTTTCGTCTTTTGATAAAAAATCCCCAGTTTTGGAATAATTTCTGTCAATATTTTGAGAAAGAATACCCAGAGGCGCTTCAGGATATTGAATTTATTTTTACGTGGTCGCAAGTTCTTGAGGCCATTAACCTTGGCAAAATTCTTGCTGATATTAACAATGATTCTTTGTGGCTAAAATGTAGAAAGAATTTTCATGATGATAATATTGATACAATAAATCTTTCTCTCGATCGTTGTTATGCTACAGTAAAAGAGATTATTTTACAGGATGCAAGACTGCGGAAACCCCTTTTGGGACAATCTATTGATGACGCAGTTGCTTATTCTAAACGAAACCCTCTAGCATTTCCTCTTATTGAGTCAACGCTTATTAAAGCTAAAAAGTTTGTTGAATCCAGTGACTACATGCCGGATTTGGTGCGTGAGATAGCATGGGCTTTTTTGTGTTCGCATGATTTCATTGTTTCACAGTCCGATAAACAATATAAATTACGCAAGGTTTATTTAGATGCTTTAGTTAGCTTGTGGCATAAGTTGTACAAGCAGGGTCATGAGCTAGAGTTATATTCTTTACTTGATAAACGATATAATGTTCATATTTCACATTCTGAAGAGCTAGAGATGCCCGAGCTAGATTTCAAGTTGAAACCAGGTAGCGATTTATGTGATGGTCAGATGATTAACTATGCTGCTCTTGGGATTAAAGGTAATAAAAAAAATACGAGATATCGTGTTATTAGCATAGCTATGACAACCAAGAAGGTTGAGCAGAAAATCAAAGAGAAATATGAATACCGAATATCAGTTGCTAAGCAAAAATTAATTGAGTTTGAACGAGATGTTGAAGGTTGGAAGGCAGCAGTAACTCCTGGGGAGATTTTAATATTAACGGTTAATACGAGTGATAATTATAAGATCACGGGTTTGAATAAAATTCTCTTTTGATACGCCTTTTAAAAATGAATAATATTTAGTCTACGCGCAGTTTTTCTTGCATACTTTTCCAATTGAAAGTTCGAAGTGTACCCAATGTCGACCACCAGTCTACGCTTATCCGGGCCTTCCGGCTCGGCAAGCTTCGTCTGGCTTTGCCTAAAAACGGTTAAATACTTGTTAAATTTATGACTAAAAAAAGAAGAAATAATTTTTCCAAACTTACGATCAATAAGCTTGCAAAACGGGCTGCTTATCATTGTTCAATGTGTAAGATTTCAACTTTATCAGCAGCCGAATTAGATAATGAGGGCAATTCTCATACGGGAGAAGCTGCTCATATTATTGCAGCTTCTCCTAATGGACCTAGAGCCGAGACCACGGCGACGCCTATAGAATTAAGCTCTATTGAAAATGGGATTTACTTATGTAACATATGTGCAAAACACGTCGATGATAATCGAGGAATTGATTTCCCCCCTGGGCGACTTCGACAAATAAAGGATGAGCACGAAAAATTGACGAGAACAAGCATTATCCCAATATCACCGGAGCGATTTGCAAAGTTTGTAGGGACCAAGCATTCAAAAACTACGCAAGATAAACCTGACTTGGCTCTCCGTTTTATATATCCAAAATCTCCAGCTTTAGTCTTAATTAATCAATCCCCTGTTGTAGCAAAGAATATCAAATGGACAGTTGCTCTTTGGAATATGGATCTACCTGAGCGGAACGATCCATTGCCTATTCCTGTAAGTACATTTGATTTTATAAGACCAAATCAGGAGGGTGGGCCTCAAAATCTTTTTGATACACCTATTGTAAAACCATTACTAAAGCACGGAGATAGATTGTTTGGGTCTGCATCGGTGTGTTCACCCGATTGCATTCAAGGAAGAACCTATATTGTTTATATTGTGTGGGGAAAATCGGGTTGGTTTGCCGAAGTAAGAGGAGAAAAATCTGGTAATATTCTTATTCCTCCAAATTTCTTAAAAGCCTCTCGTGACCTATATTTCAAAACTCTAGAAAGCATGATCTCCATAGATTCTAGAATCCATATAGGCACAGCAAGATAAATCTGTATGTGTTGCCTTATAATTTAGGTCGCTGATTAAGCAAGTTAACTTTATGGTTGTAGAGGTTTTCCACTATAGTCATTTTCATTTCTGGGCAAAAAGGACATTTTATCGAGTATATTTTTCCAGTTGATAGTTCGAAGTGTATCGTGTCTCTTCCGCCAGTCTTCGCCTATCCACGCCGGTTGGTTTGGCAGGCTTCGTACTTGTTCTTTGAAGCGCTGAAGGCGCGTAGTAGAATGGCACAGCCATTACTTCATAGCAGCGGCGAGTAGTCGATGCGAAGTAGGGCTCTTTGTTTATGAATCATAAAAATAAATTTTCCTGTATACTTTGCCAAGGTGTTATTTATTGGTGATTTAGAAAGGAAGGCTATGTTAAAAAAATCCTTATTAATATTACTTGTTCTATCTTGTGCAGTGCTAAATGTGCAAGGAGGTTGTTGTCCAGATGGGGTCTGTAAAC
>SDBV01014306.1_pt1 | contig 10012 bp, 11 predicted proteins | sample 2277081 | NCBI WGS metagenome assembly SDBV01 (sample SAMN10402039, study PRJNA504765) | marine sediment metagenome | isolation source: marine sediment core GS10_PC15, 223 cmbsf | place: Arctic Ocean: Southern Knipovich Ridge | collected 2010 | reverse complement strand
TTGAACCCTTGTCGTTTCATATGGTTTTACTTCAAAACTATCCTCTACTTTTTTGTACCAATCTTTAACTAATATTAATTCGTGTTCTCCGGGAATTATATTTTTAATCAACTTGGGTGTCTGTCCATAACCTTGTTTATCAATAAAAATATTTACTTTATCCGGATATGTCTGGATAAATACATTTCCTTTCAATATCTCAAGAACCGCGTCAACTTCAATTATGTCACGATTCATTACTGCAACTTCAGCTTTATAATAATAGTAGTCTTTTTTCACTTCTAACAGATGGTACCCTTTTTGAACATCCTCGATAAGCAACGGTGTTTTTCCTTTTCGATTCCCGTCTAAAAATACCTCAGATTCTTTCATATTTGATGAAACATAAATGCTTCCGATCCTTTCACTTATTGGTTTTACACCGACTATTTTATTTCCCAGCATTTCCGTCAACTTCAATAATTCATTTAATCCACCAGTTGTTTCTCCTGAAACCTGAGAAACTATAACACCGGTTTCTACATCAATAATCCGTAAACTCATAGTGTTTAAATTTTCTATTTTTGTAAGATTCCCCGCAACAATAAACTGTGCACCCAGAAGTTTTCCAATCTTTACAGTACGTTCTGCATCAACCAAATCACTCAGCTGAAACTTTTGCTCCTCAATAACAAGATTAATAGTATTTCTATCGATAACTTGATACTGGTTTGAGTTTACAAAAATCTCTCTTATTCTGTCAGTTAAGGGTAAGGCCAATTCACTTTCTATTCTTTTATCAACAGATATATCAGTTACCGCAAGTATAGGTGTTTCCTGGCTGAAAACTTGGTAGGATGGTAAAATCAGGAATATAGTACAAATAATAAGTACCAAATAAGGATTCTTGATATTTCGATTGGTTTTTCCCTGAGTAATTGTACAGATTTTTCTTATGGATAGCATTAGCTAATTACTCCATATATCAATGGTATCTCCAAAATTATTTGTTAAATATGAATAGTTGTTTTTTTATATAGTTGTTTTATTGTTATTATTTTATCATTTTTTTATCTAATGTCAAGATGGTTTATATTTTTATAATAGGTAAGTTACGATCATTTTGAAATGGTCTATTTGGTCGCACTACATCTTTAGCTGATAGCCGGTTACTGCTTTGGTCGTGGAAATTCTCTGGTAGTTAGGCGTGTAAGATACAGGGTGTTTGATAGGTATCCCCCCCTTAGCCTACCTCTTATATTATGCCATTAGATATGTTACAGTAATTTAGTAATTAAACAATTATGGCTTCTGAAGTATTATAAATCTGATATTAGATAATCGAAAAGAAGGAAATGCATAAAAATATATTCTTAATAATGGTTTTTATTTTGTACGTTTTTTTTCCAATAATGTTGCATCTTTATATAGTTTTTTTAACTCTTCATTATCAAACAAATTACTTGTAGTTGAAGGATATGATTTTTTTATATTTCTAGATAAATTAGTAAAATTTTTAAAAATTTCTCTTGGATTTTCAGGTTTTTTATCAATGATTTGTTTATCTTCTGTATTTTGTTTTTTATTCAATTTTAGGAACTCCATAATCTTTATATTTGTATTCTTCTTTTGATATCCATTTAAAACCCTGTGATTTTGTTATGATAGCAATATGTGTATCACCGCCCACAGTTGGTAAAATATCACTGAATTGTTGAGCTTTCGTCATAACCTCAACTAAAAAATCAACAAAATCTATTGCTCCCTGTTCAGAAAAATTTACAATATCTGAAGATATGCCAGTTAGTCGCCAGCTATCATCATACAATTCTAGTTCTTTTTTATATTTTGAAGGTTTTGGTAATTCAATATTAATTTTTTGATTATTTAAATATTTAGTCAATAATCCTTGATATTTGTTTAATAAAAAACTTACTCTTTTATTAAGTCTAAAAAAATTTTCATAATCTATCCCAAGTACAATTCTTTGAATTACATTATATTGCCCACCAAAAACTATGTTATATTTTCCTCGTTTTACTTCGGGAATTATTTCACTAATTTCACTAAACCTTATTCTTCTTATTTCTGGTTCCCAATATCTCTTTGAATAACCCGATACTATTATTTCTATACTTGGTTTAAATGGTGGTTTGAAAGCTTCTTCATAATATTTTTTGGTATACTCAAATAATCTCTTTGAAACACCTTGAACTGTATAATCGTCCTTTAAATATTTGTTTATTTTTTCTTCAGCAATAAATTCATCGATTAAATTTTTTATTGATTTTTCACCAATTATTGATATACCAGCAACTAATATTCCAATATGTGAAGGTTTTAAGTGAAAAATCTTAGTTACATTAGGTATTTGGTTAGTAGGTATACTTTCTGTTATTGAGGTAAGGTCACTTAAATCTTTAAAAATAGGTTTTCCAGCATCATCAAGTTTTAATCCATAATTATTTTTCTCATCTTCATCCATAAACTTGTTCATGAAGTCCAAGGGATCAATCATAGGTTTCATGGATGTAGCTAAACTATCACATCCAATAACGATACAATTTCTTGTAGCTAAACTTACGATTGTTGTCATATAACATTAATAAAATTTTAAAATGGCTTCTTCAAGCAATAATAGCTCTAATTGACTAAAATATTGTATCATATTTAATTCTTTTTCAATATCTTTTTTTTCTTTTTATGCATACTTCAAAATAGGATTATAGAATAATTCATAAGTTAGGTTATGAAGTCATTTTTATTTTGGTTTTATCGATATGCCTTTATATATAATTTTCATTCAGGCACAGTATAATAAATTTATACATACTGTTCTAATCGTGTAACTTCTCTGGTAATAATGCGTGTAAGATACAGATGGTTCTTATCTAAGTCCCCCCCGTAGCCTACCCTCTATATGGTACTTGTATAAAATATTTTTTGGTTGTATATTTATTGGTGAGTAAATACTGCTCACCCTCATAAAGAGAGTGTTCGCGCACTCTCTTTTTTAATATTACCTTGCTTCTTCAAGTCTTTTTTACACTTTTGGTGTTGTTCTCCCATCCTTTCTATTTTTTATTGCTATTTTTCTCAAGCTCCCCTCCCAGGTATTTGAAATCAATTAAATACATTTGTTATATTACCACCTCCCCCAATGGTTATTTCTCTTTGATTAATTTGTTAATATCACTTGTAATCTCATTTATAATCTTACTTTCTAAGATTAATCTTTTAACCTCACTTTCAAACTCTTTTTCCAACGTATTCATAAATGATTTGACTAATCCTCGAGCCCTTATTTTCGTTGATGGGTTATCAGATAAAACAACTTCAAATAATATTCTTAGAGCCTCTTCTGTTTGATTCAATGAAACCGGCATTAGTTTGAAGCCTCCTTATTTGTTTATACGCCCTGTCGCTCCATGAAATCTTTTATAATTGTCCTGATCCCCTGTGACAGACTGATTCCCCGATTATCAAAATATCTCTGTAATCGTCTTTTATCTTCTGGTCTCCTCCGAGATAAAGGCCCGTCTCCTGGCCTCTCACTGCGTTTATTTGGTCGACCCGTAATATATAAAAAAGACCCCCGGTTTTGAATCAATACAAACCAATCTTATATTGTCACCTATTTTATACTCGCGGTAATACAATCTTTCCTAATGCTTGATGCAAATGTTTCAAGGGTATAATAGGTCAGCATCAAAAAATGTGGTAAATAATAATCTTTGTTCGGTTTTTATTGAATACTCTAATTACCGTCACGAACCGGCCACACGCGGGCGGAGATAGACATAGCAGTGTAGCGCATATCTCCATAGAAAATGGCTAGGTACCACGCGTTACCGCCATAGTAGGAAGAAGCCGTGCTGGACCAGTAGCCATCCATCCGCACATTGGAAAAAGGATCGCCCTCAGACCCATTCCCAGTCCCGGCAGTATCAGACATGGCAGGATTATAGGACCCATGGTCAATTAGGCTCTGGAATTCCCTCACGTTCGGCAGACGCCAGTCACCTGCAACAGAGCCGTCCGTAAGTTCTGGCCAGTCGGCAGCCGCAAGACTGTTGCATACGGCCAATGCAGCTGCCCACGGGTGAGATCCTAACAAAGTTAGATTTTGCAGCCAGATCAAACCGGTAAGATTGTCTGTCACCGTTCCATCTCCATTGTCCGTAAAACGAGGGTTGGGCCATGCCACACCCTTTTGTAAATCTCCGTCATCACCAGGAGCAGAGGATATTGTTTGTCCAGTCTTTGGGACAAGTGTATTCAATTTTTTGGCAGGTTTTGGAGGTTTTTCCAAAGGACGCTTCGACATATCAAACTCAGTTTCTTCTTCGTCAGCAGGTGCATAATTTGTACAGCTTATGCTTAATACCCCTAAACTGATTGCCAATGCAAATAGCAAACCGTAAATAATAATTCTTTTAGTCATATCAACACCCCTTTTTGTTATTTTTACAGCATCTGTTGATTGTATCATATTCTGTATGTTGTGCAAACTTTAGGTAATATAAAATTACTTATTGTTACGCTGCCTCAAAATCACTCCTCTATTTTTAATCAATCTAATGGCTGACTTATATTGATTTATGGTTTATTTTTTGAACGTTAAAAATGCACCAACGGTAATAAATAATACTCCTAAGATAGTACCAGACGTCTGTCGAAATCCAAAACCTGGATTTATACCTAAAGGTCCTATTGCAATAACGTTAGCAAATACCGAAAGAATTAAACCTATAATACCAAGGATGAATATTATGATTCCCACTTTTTTTTTGCCAGTCATTATTTTTCTCCTTATTCGATTATGTAATAACTTTTTAAATCAATTAAATACACTTCTTTAATTAACTTTGTATCTTATTAAGCTCCATTTTAAGCGCACGGTAATCCTTACTTGAAAAACTGAATAGTAAATCCATGTCGGTGTTAATCCCATTAAAACGTTAAATCTAAACGCTCCGACTCCTTCCATTTCCCCGGCAAACACATCCCAGATCGTCGATGCATATAATATCCACACCCCTTTGTAACCGAGAAATGGCTTGGTATCAGTCTCAGATCATCGATCGTAATGTCTTCAAAATAGCATTGATCTGTATCGTTATTAGCATGTTAGCACAATTCATCAGAATTACAAGTATTTTTGACAGTGTTATTCCTAGCTTTTCCTGTTAAAATGCTGTATCACCCAAACGAACACCATAATATAACAAACCAGTGCGCTAGCCCCTGGAGCCAAAATATAAAACAGGAAAAAAAACACCGGAATAATAAGCCAGTACACTTTTACTCCTCTTTATCTCTTTTTAAAATATCATTGAAAAAGTCTTTTGCTCCTGAATCCCGAAACAAAAAAATAGAAAGCAACCCAGCAGCCGATAACCCCGATTATTATAAATACTACGTTCATTTCGTCCCCCAACAATAAGAAAAAATAAAATATCCTTTTAGGCAAAAAAAGTGTTCTTTTCGTATTGAATTATTATTACCCCTATAATTTTACCCTTAAGTACTAATACCCTCAAAATCAATATGATAACCGGTCATTTTTCCACTGTGAGCACGTATTCTAGCTACCTCTCTTCTTTTTATCTCTTTTTCTTCAGGTGTTAAATTTTCCCAATGTTTTTTACCTATATATTCTCTTTTGGTGAGCCCGCCGTATAAAAGATTTCCTTGATTTTCAGTAAAAATTGTCAACCGCTTCTCTTTGGTCAGTTTACACTTCCTTTCAGGACCACCCGGTAATGTATCCCAGTCAGGATATTTTTCACTTAATGGGCAGTTATTTACGGAACATTTTATAAAGTTTGGGCATTCCTTAAATAGATATTTTTGCAAATATTACCTCCTTTTACTACTTTTTGTGCTTATTATTGATTGTACACCAATAAGTTACGAGAACTGATAAACATATATTGAACACCATATACCATATATTCGAATTATTACGTTACCAGTCCTCTCAATTGTTAGGTTCAATTAAGACCCAGTTAATCCAATAATATTTGCAAATACCTAAATTGGCCGAATATTGATATTGTGCTGGGACAAGAAAACCTATTTTAACCAGCCATGCAATGATTGTTGTGTAATGACTGTTACGTTCTTTGAGCCAGTTACTTGGCAGCGGGTACAGTCCTTCATTTCTATTTTTACGGTACCACTTATAAAGGAAATCAAAATATGTAAACATTACTGGGTCTTTTTTAATTTCATCGTGCCATTCTGCCCAGATTAGTAAATCACTTAAAAAACGTCTCACCGGCTTTTCACGCTGTTTTTGAAAAGGAAAATCAATAGACATCAATTTTTCAATCCTCATATCATCAAATAATTGATACTGATGATTTTCACATCGCGGTATAATAGATTTTTTAGATTTCTTATTTTTATAAATGCTGCTAAAGCGGTCTCTTATACGTTTGGGTTTATTTATTAATTCTCCATCATAAAGAGGACTCTTATTTATTATCATTGTTATAAATCGTTCAACCGCCAGGTTCAATGGTAAACCGCTTTCCCGATATACTATTCCCAAATACAACAACGCATCATTTGAATTACCATTCATGATGGGTACGTACTTTCTTTCAATATTCTCAATCTTTGTCAGGTTCTTGAATAAAACTCTATTTTTATTCTTAGTTTCTTTACTGATGGTTATTTTTAATGATTTTTCAAACATGAAATTGATAGGGGTTCTGTCAATGTCGTCACTAATTGGAGGTTCAATCGAAATAAAGGAAGATGGATGAATAAAGCTTTTTGTCTGGGGTATTCTTAATGCTTTTGTCGATGTTGGGAGAATCTCTACCCTTTTATTTCTGAGGAGTGAGGAAAGTCGAGTTTCTGCAATATCAATCATCATTTTTATGGGTATTCTGGTATCAAAAACATAATATCCATGCAGACCTCTTGGTGATTGAATCAAGATATTAGGGAAAAACCCTATTCTTTCAGCAACTGAAAAGTATGTTTCATATAAATAGTGTGATGCAATCCCCCCAACCCAAGCAGAACCATGGTGGTCATCAATATCCAAACCAAGGATATTTGTAAAAGTTCTTTGAAAATAAGCAATAGTCTCAAGACTATTTAATGCAAGTTGGATAATAGAGGATCTTAATGGGTTGTTAAACAGCCGCCATTCGAGATTTTCTTCAAAAAAATCATTGGCATATGTAGTTGGCACTTTCTTAACATATTTACCTCGGTATGGATTATAAATATTTATAAAATCTTCACTTTTCATTACTTATTTCCATTCCATTTATTTGACATTGATGTTGCTTTGCAAAGTATTCATAGATTAATGCACTAAATAAAAAACTAATTTCTATGTTTGATAAATACAATTGAACGAAGTTAGAAACGGTTAAAATTACAAATTGTAGAAACTTGTCTTTGAAAACCCGGACATCATCTGTTATGTATTTCTTCTCTTCTGCCATATATCCTTCCTGTTTTCACTATAAAAAAGGGCTACCCTTCTCCCTTTTGAGAGTGAGTAGCCCTTTATTAATACTTGACTTTTAATTGGCTAATGATGTAATATTAGCCATATAACAATTTTTGTACCAAATATGGGCCCTCTATTCCTTTAGCCAGGCAAACGGAGGGCTCAACTTTTAATTGGATCTGTACTATTTTCTTCAACCCAATTATCTAATTTTTCTTCACTGAACAATACCCTAGAACCCAATTTGATAAAAGGAATCCGCCGTTGACATATCATCTTGTATAACGTTGGAATTTTTAATCTTAACTTTTGTGAAGTTTCCGTAATATTTAATAATTCTGACATATAGATCTCCTCTTTTCTGTATTAGTCCTAATAATAATAAAATTAGAAAAAATGCATATTAGTAGGAGATTAGTACTAACGAGTTACTAATTAATAGGTTTATTGAGGGGATTTATCGTGTTGTGTTTTTTCATATTCTTCGAAAAAATCGGAGATCTTTTCTGTATTTAGATGAGGATTACTTTTAACAACAGAAGATTGTGTATTCTTAAAAGGCTTACCATTTTTATTAATAAAATGTTCCTCTATAAATACATATCTTTTAAACCAATCTACTTCAATATATTTATTTTCTATTAACTTTTCGATTAGGATTATTAGTTCTTTTTCTGAACCTTTCCAAAATATTTTTTCATGCTCCATTTTTAAGATTTGTTTTTCTTTCTTTTTATTTAGAGACTCTATCTCTTTTAGTTTATTTTTTAGATATAGCATAGATTTAAATAAAAGTTCTCTATCATTTTCTTCAGCATAAGCCTCCCTATTTATATAGATATCTTCCCTACCATCGGGGTCAGGTATAATATCCCCAATTATGTTTTTATCCTTCCGTTTTGATTCTTTCTGGATAATTAATTCATTTAATCTATTGATTTTATCATAGTATTGCTCTACGGCCCATTTTAAATATTCTATTGCTTTTGCACGTGAATTAAAATAAGTTTGTTTACAATGCTCATTAATATGCCCCGCATCAAAATTAAATATAAGGAAATTATCCATAGAGCTACCTCTCCTTTTTTTTACTTTTTAATAATAAGCAGCCTTTCGATATGCTAATACAAGAAATACATTTTTTAAGGTGTAATCCTATTTTTTATTTAAAATATTCTTCCTGAATTGCAACAACATCTTTGAAATCTTCAAGATTAAAATGCGTATAGTGTTCAGTCATTTCGAGTGTTTTATGTCCAGTAAGTGTTCTCAGTTTTGCATCGTGGATTTTACCCCTCATAAGAGTGTTGTAGAAATGTCGCCAACTGTGGAAGGTTATATTTCTTTCCTCTCGCTCTTCCGGTGTGATCCCGATATTTTCAAATGCTTTATATAAAGCTTTTAGTATCAGTTCACCGCGAATCGGGGTCTTACTATCATTCCAAAAAAATATAAAATCCTCAGCAGCTTGATAAGGTGAGATATTTATTAACTCTTTCAGATAGAATGATGTTTTTTTCGGGATAGGAATTTCTCTGAAAGAATTTCGCTTCGGTACTTTTAAACCATATTTTGTGTCCCAGTTATTAACAACTGATACATAATCATTATGAGCATGCTGGACCTGCAACGCCTGGCATTCTCCCAATCTCATTCCAGTACTTGCACTTAATAGATTTATTGTATAATGCTGACGATCCCCATCCCAGACACTATTAATATTATCATCTCGGAATAGCTTATTAACCTCATTATAAGTGAGAACTGATTTTACCTTTTGTTTTTCTTTTAGCTGTAAAATTGAATCAGCTGAGTTTTTATGAAGGTATTCCAAACGGACCGCTTCTTTCAACATTATTTTTAGGCAAGTTAAACAATGATTGATAGTAGTGTTAGATAATAGATCGCCTGTTCTTCCCGGCTTCTCCTTAAGAGACATGATCCAACTTTCAATCAATCTTGTATTGATTTTCTGCAGTTTCTTATTTTCAAAAAATGGTAAAATATGATTATTCAAATAAGCTCTCATTAAGTCAACATATGCTCTTGAAATATCACCTCCGCGTTCCATTTTCCCTTTGACATATTGACATTTGTTCCAATTCCACCAATTTTCTGCATATTTCCCGAAAGTGATATTTTTATCTGAAACGATTATACCTTTTTTAAGTTGCTCATAGGCCCAGGTTTCTGCGGCCGATTTTGAAGTTTGCCCGGTGCTTCTGCCAGCGAGCCGGTTCCCTTCCTCATCATAGAATCTAACATACCAGGTATATTTATTCTTTTTTGTAGCAGGTCTTTTATAAAGATTAAAAAGTTTGTGGGCCATATTTTTCCCCTTCATTTCTGTTTACATTCTTGTTCACATTTGATAACAAGAAAAGCAAGGGAAAAGAGGAAAACTGTTTAACTATTTATTATACATAAAATTAAAAATGCTGGGGGAGAAGGACTCGAACCCTCACAAGCAGAACCAGAATCTGCCGTGCTACCATTACACAATCCCCCAGTTAATTCTAAATTTATTTATACAGTTTTTAAAAGTCAAGATTA
>SDBV01014305.1_pt1 | contig 10012 bp, 1 predicted proteins | sample 2277081 | NCBI WGS metagenome assembly SDBV01 (sample SAMN10402039, study PRJNA504765) | marine sediment metagenome | isolation source: marine sediment core GS10_PC15, 223 cmbsf | place: Arctic Ocean: Southern Knipovich Ridge | collected 2010 | reverse complement strand
ATACTTTTATTTCAAAAATATTAGATTATTATTAATTTTTTAATATAAAAAATTATTAATATTTAAAATGTAATTTATATTATAATAATAATGTAGTCTTGTTTAATTAAATAAAGGTATTAAAATGAGTTTATTTCCAAATTGGGATCCAACTCACAGCGAATTCCTAAGAGTCAAGGGGTTAGGGGATAAAGCCGCTCTTAAGGTGACCTCTCATGCCACACGTGAGGACTTTAAGGAAGGAATTCAGGATATTGCCAATTTTGTCCTGCAACATGACGAATATTTAAAGGTGTGGACACCGGGATTGGAGCGCTTTAAAAATACACTTGAAGTGTATGAAAACCATGTCGATATTGATACATATTATGCGATCATGACACGTATCAAGAAGCTTCGAACAAAAGAAAAGTCTCACATTTTTGAAGATTCAGTTCCGGAATTCACCAAGATCAACAATAAACTTTTTGGGTTCATTCATGGAGATAAATATCTTGAATCAAGTGGGCTGGAAGGTGGTCAACTGGCTTCCAACATCAAATTCCTTTTGCCTTATCTTGAAAAGAAGCTTTCCGGAAAACATGACGAATTGTTTGCTTTGTTAGAGGAATATTTAAGGTTTGATCACAGTGCCCCTAAACTTTGGAGGTATGATTCTCACGCAAGACGTGAAGTTACTGTTCATGCTAAAGATATCGCTGAAAGGGTTGAGAATTTAGAAGAGGGGGGAAAGTTGATGCTCAATGGAGGTTGGTCCGGAACTCCTTCAGGGCATGCCATGATTTATTTAGTCTCGAAAAATAAGGGTCAGTACGAGTTTACCGTCATGAATACAGGAGGAGGAATTAGGTTTCATAAAAGTAAGTTGATTGGCGGAAAACGGAAGTACAGTCCGATGATTCGGATAACCAATATCCCAGAGGACCGCATCACGTCATCAGATTTCTACAAAGCTCTTCTTGAGTTGGAATTTTCACAAGATAAAAATGATAATCTGTATCAGCATAGCGCAAAAGATATTTACGAACGGATTCTTCCAGCGCTAGGAGGAGATATTGAAGAGATTTCGATGAAGGATGAGGATTTGATCACGGCTCAACGCTCTGGTACCTGCAGCTGGAAGGTGATCATAAAAATGCTCATGCTAGAGATGGCTGACAAACGAGACTACAAGCATTTGATGTATGAAATGAAACATGATAGCTTGGCGGCTTTTGTGGCCAGATGTGAATATTGGGAGAAGGAAGGAAGACTCACTGACGAAGAGGTCCTGTTACTTCAAAGAAACACGGAAACTTTTGCCCGTTCTGTGGAAAAACAGTATCGAAATGGTGTGATTTCAGAAGATGAGTATGAAAAATCTCGTGATCTCATCTCCAGTCGCATTCAACCATATATAAAAGTTCAACAAGTTCGCAGAAAACGGTATAGTCAGGATCTTGAAATTCCCCACGTTGTGGAGTCAGAGAAAATCCCAGTTTCCCCTTTAAAGGAACATGATCCCAATCCCAGTATTGGATCTTCTAGATCTACTATCTTAACGACCCCGAAGACTTATGATGATTTCTTCAACCTTCTACTAGAAACAAATCGTACCTATAATTTGCTCCATGCGGGTGATGTCCGAGGAGCCATGTCGTTAATCGAGTCCACAGTTGAAGCTCTTCCGACGGTTGATGAAGATAGCCAGTGGGAAGTCTTATTTAAAGGGATTCCAGACGCCAATGCATTTAATGAAATCATGATCAAATTTCAGGAGCTTCAACTTCTTTATATTAATTGTGTGGCAAAGTTGCCACCATATCTAAGAGGAACACCCGATCAGCTAGCTCTTTCGACAACGCTTTGTGCCATGGGCTCTTTAACCCTATACAATATGCGGCCTGATGTGAACGATCATATTAAAAAAGGAGACTGTCTCCTAAATGACTTTAATGTAGGCATCACTTCGATTGATGTTTCAGGGTCTCGATTTAATTGGAAATATTATCCCTATATGCTGGGTGGGAACAATCGGATGATGGATCACCTTGAGAAGTCATTGTCCTATTTTAAACAAGTTTCACGTGGGAAAAACGTATTTGGTTTTGGAGATACAAGCTGCATCAGATTAAAGGGGAATAAATTGGTCAATCGTTTGGATGACATCAAACCAGATGCCCGGTTGGGTATTAAAGAAGGTTTGGGGGTCATTGTTAAATCTGATGAATTCAAACGTCAGTGGGAGTCTACATTTACAGAGGATAAGTTTGAGGATTATTCCGAAGGAGATCATGCTGCGCATGCCCTTAGTCATCAAGATGATCTTCTCCCAGTTTACTTCCGAGCTCAGCTTCAAAATATTCTTCTCAACAACTTCTTTTATCGCAATCCTGGACTGGAATATACCGACGATTCTTTGGATTATTGGTCTGATTGGGGAGTTGGTGAGTTTTCTGATGCTCAATACGATGAAGATGGTGAAGAGATTAGATTTGATGTCATTGTTAAAGGTCTTTCGTTGCCTGAGTGGTATGGAGAGGATGCCATGATCCCTTCTCCATTTCCAATTATCAATGACAAGCAAGAATCGATTTGGAAAGTATTGAATAAAGGCCATTATTCTGAAGACCTGTGGTCCAATGATGTGAACAATGCCGTCTGTCAAAGAGCAGTAGGATCGCTATCCGAGAAAGAAACACAGGAATTGGGATATATTGCCTCTCGATCAAACTGTGCGATTCCAGCTTTGATGTCTTATCTTAAAGAAAGACCAGAGCTTTTTAATGATCCTGACTACTATGCATTTATCACATCAATATTCTTAAGCGGTCATCAATTAGAAGATTTTGCCCGAGACAGTCCTTTGGGACTAGATTTTCTTACAAAATTTTTGGAAGAGAATTACCAGATTCACCGTGACTTTGGTCATATTGACGCTCAGATTCTCATTATCAAACTTATGAATCAAGTGTCAAAAAGGGTTGGGGTGGACTGGAAGTTAGGTGCTGTATCTGATCTTTGTGATGAACTCTTAGTCTCATGTGATGAGAAAGATCGAGATTTACTTTGCCAAATTCATGCACTCAATATTGGGAGTTTTGTTAACAAGAGGGTACTAGAGGAAGATGATTTTGAAAAAATAGCGAAGTCTTATGTCTATATTCAATTGAATCGCGAAAAAGATCCTCCACTCATGATGATTGATGATATGCAAAAGGTGATGGCCCGTTTCTTTGAGAATTTTCAAGAAAGGGGAGTGGATGATCAGAATCGATTGGGCTTAAATTTAATGAAACATTTTTTTGAGGATGTGACGGGGCCATGTGAGAGAAAGGGGCCATTGCTGCAACAAGAAAGTGGTCCTTACGCCATCGATATGGAGGCACTGACCATCTATCGAGAAGGTAAGATCATCGGGCCTCTTCCTGAATTCTTAAGGTCTCATGCAACGATGAAGCATCTATTTGAGGATCCTGAGACCCAGTTGATGTTCTCAGGAGAAAAAGTGGCCATCGATTCTCTTAAACCTGGAATGTTAGAATTTCGTGCTCATGAAAAATCTTCACCTGATGAATATGATTATCAAATTCTTGTCTCCGACGAGACAAGTGAGCTCATTGTTAAAAAGAAGATCGGAGGTGAATGGTACACAAAATTTAACCCCTTTGATTCTGAATTAAAAGAGTTTAGAAAGTTCTGCAAGGATCACGACTTTTGGATGCATTGGGATGAAGGAGAACCCCATGGTCAAATGATTGTGATGGATAAAAAAGGTGAATGTATCGCTGTGGGACGAATTCAGGAAGAAGAGGGTGGTGAAAAGGTGATGACCCTTGTGCGTTATCATCCTGGAGAAAATGACCATGAAGCTCCATTGGTTAAAATGGATAGCTCTCTTTACAAGACTCTAGAAAATTTACAGCCCAAAAAATGGGTGACGATTTGGGGGGACAGGTCAATTGAATTGCCTGGTTTAGGAATCCGACTAGAGTCATTGGAAGGGAAGTGGGTATTGAGCTCCGATCATACCGCTCAAGTGAGCTCTCGACAGAGAAGTCCTCGTTCGCTTCCGACATTTAAAGGATTTCTGAGAATCAATCAGAATGAACAGGTACGTTTTCTTATTCCCCGTCGTCAATTGGATATAGCCAGTCAAAAAGGTGCGTTTAAGCGAGCGGATCAGTTGAAATTTGATCGAGATGACACCCGATTTTTCACATTTGATCAAATGCAAGGAGAACTCATTGGGACAACAAATGAAGAGAATCTTTATTTAGGCTACTTACATTTTGCTCAAAAAAACTATGCAAAGGCATTTCACTTTTTACAACAGATTTATTCAGCTAATCCAAAGGGATTTACCAAAAGTGAAATGGAGATTCTTTCTTGGATCGATAAGTTGATTGAAAAAAGTCCTGATCCTACACCTGAATCTCTCGCCATTCAATTGCGTATGATGACCTTAAAGAACCGCTTTCATGAGAAAAAACCTGATGCTAAAACCATTTCATCTCTTCTCGAAAAGTACTATGATGTCGCCCATCATGCAAAAGATACAAGACTCACATTATTGGAAGAAGCTGAACTACTCAATTTTGTCCTAGAATCTGGAAAATTACTCAGAGAAGTGTCTCAATTACGATATGCCTTTTTAAAACAAGGGGACCCTCACCTCTTTCCCTCTAAAATAACACCATCAGCTGATTCTGATCAGGAAGAAAGAATTGTGATCCGTATGGATCCCAAAAAGGTAGATCGTCATCTTGATCAATTAATGAATAAAAAAACAAGGTTTGCCAGACCGAAATACCGTAAACCTTATTACTGCAGCACAGATTATAGCTTGATTAAGGGTTTTGAAAGATTAATGGAAGATGTCCTCTCTGAAGATCCGAAAGTTCGTCAGAAAGTTCGATTAAAATTAAGTCTAATGAATGTTATCGCTTATAGACAGGTACGCGATTTCATGGTGGGATTAACGGAACTCGATGACGATATCATTAAGACTTTTAGTAAAGATTATGAAGATGCAAAAAATGGAAAGCATGTCCCTAAATATACTCAAATTATAAAGGCCGTTTGCCAGAAGCATAATGATGAAATCCCCAAAGGGGCCAAGGCTAAAAAGAAGGAAACTCCCATTAAATTCGAGGGTCCGGTATTCAAAAAACGACAAATCAAACCGATCCCATTATCTTCAAGTCACGAGTTGGTCACAGCCTCTCCTAAATCAGGACCTCTTAAAAAGTCTGGAATTTCACTCACTTCAGAAATAAAATATCATGATCAGGTCCATTCAAAACATCTTCAAGATCTTTTCGCTGTAGATACAAGAGACACTTCTGTCGTTCAAAATGAAATGAATCGATTAAGTGAAAGTGTAAGATTGAATGACGCTGAGCTCAATGCTTCTAAAATTGTGCAGCTTTCAGATGATGATCTTTCGAATTTGGATGAATGGTGTCAGGACTATCTGAATAAGATGTCTGGAGAAATGGAGGACCTTAAAAATCAAATTCTTTGTTTTGCCAATCAAATGCCTGAAGATCCGCAAAAAGCTCGTGAAAGAGAACTGGGGATTGTCGGGGGATGGCAGAAAGAGTTGACTCTTGATCAATTGATCATAGCCTATCTCCAAAACAACGGAAGCGTCATTAGGGAAGGAAACCCCACTCTTGATAAAAGGAAGCTGATGAAGCTGACTGACGACATTGTGAACTATCTTACCATGAAAACTGAATGGAATCATTTTGCCAATATTCAAAAAACCGCATCTAAGGCCTATGCTGAAACGGGAAAAATCAAGCGAGAGGTCATGTTGCAAAACCTCAGCAACCTGATCAAGGAAAAACGTCATTACAAAGATCCCAATGTCGATCGTGCACTTCTTGTTTTTGAGTATTACTCGGGGTTCCGATTGAGAAAGAAACAAGTCAAAACCATTCGGGCGATGTGTGCCACTGGGGATGAGGTGGCTCAGAATCTGATCATGCAGCTGCTTATGGGAAGTGGGAAATCCAAAGTGATATTACCCATACTGGCGTATAGTTTGAGTGATGGAAAACGTATTCCCATGATTCTAGTTCCGGATGAGCTTTTTGAGACAAACCTTGCGGATATGCAGGAGTTCTCACGCGAATTTCTCCATCAAGAAATCGAAACCATTATTTTACCTGAAGGCAAGCGTCCAGAACTTTCCGAGCTGAAAGACATTCTGGTGAAATTTGACCGGATTAAGGAAAATCGTAGCTATTGCATGCTCAAAACGACTACAGCTCATAGTTTGCGTCTGCAATTCAAAGAAACTTTACTTGAATTCTCGAAAGAGAAAAAGGGAACTAAAGCCAATCGTGAACTTCAAGAAAAAGTCGATACCCTGAGAAAAATTCTCAATCTCATGAGAAATGAAGCGGCGGCGATTTTGGATGAGGCCGATATGATTTTGAATTGTACGAAAGAAGTCAACTTCGCTTCTCCTCTTGAAATTCCCTTAAACGAGTCAACATTGGATGAGGTTTCCTCTCTCTTCGAAGTCATGTCTAGCAAAGAATATCTCGACTTTTTCAATCTCGATCGTGACCTTGATGCTGTTTTTGACCTCGAAACTTATGAATCGGAAATCAAGCCGAAATTGATTGAGACGGTTTTGAATAGGCATGGTTTAGATGCGACTCCTTCTGTGATTGCGTATATGAACCGAGGTGATTCAGTCACAGAGATTCCATCTGAGATTCGTGAATCTGATGTCAGAGACCAAATTGCCTTATCTCGCGAAATACTCAATAATCTCATTCCTCTAGCCTTTAGCAAAAACTGTGATGAGCATTTTGGCCTTTCAAAGAAATCTCCCAAAAATCTTGTCATCCCCTATGCCCGGAGTAACGTGCCAAATGAAGGGAGTGAGTTTGGGAACGCCTATGAAACGTTAATTTACTCGATGCTTTATTACTTGAGGCGTGGAGTGACAGAACAGCAGGCCGAACGGATTATCCAGGAATTAAAGGGAGAAGCGTTTCTGGAATACCAGTCTGGGACTCCGCTACAAAAAAGCCAAGCCGCGAAAAAATTTACTGAAATTTACTCTATTTCTGGAAAGACTCTGTTTAATGTCACTGCCGGAGATATTGAGGCCATTAAAGATGAATTTAATAAGACTCTCGAAAATCGTATGGATTTTGTCCAAAAATTCTCCTGGCCCGAAGTGAAAGTTAAAGAGGAATCGTTAACGAGTAACAGTCAACATCTGGCAGGTATGTTCAAGTCCGTTATGGGATTTACAGGGACACTATGGAATCAAGAGACGTTTCATTCCTCTCTACAACCGAGACCTGAAAAGGCCCTTGATGGCAAGACCCTGCAAATTTTGGCTCGTTCCGAATCCCATGTAGAAGTTTTGTCGGATGAGAATCTTTATAAAAATCTCGATGGCTATCATGCATGTATTGATTGTGGAGCTTGGTTCCGGGGGCAAAGTGCCAAAAGTGTGGCAGAAAATATTCTCAAGCAACTTGATTCCGATCAATTTGATGGAGTGATCTATTTCAACGATGTGGATGATCCTCCGGGCACTTATGGTCGTGGTGTTTTTTTGGGGCGTGGAGAAAAAGCGCCGGTTCTCTTATCGGATACTAAGTATGAAGGGGAGGAATATGCTGATCGGCGGTTTACACTGTACAATATCACCACCGGAGCCGATGTCGTCCAAAATCCATCGGCCAAAGCGCTGACAACTATTGGGAAAAATGTGACCACTCGAGATCTCTTACAAGGGGTTTGGAGGATGAGGGGATTGGATGACAAACAGTCAGTGGATTTTGCAATTCCTGAAGATCTGAGAAAAACTCTTAAGGATGTCGATTTGGATAGTGTTTTGGTCATGTGCGCTAGAAACCAAGGAGTGCGAAAAGAGCGTGATAATCTGAGAGCGTTTAAGCAGAAGGTCAACTGGGTTTTAGATCACTCCATCGAAAATGTTCTTCTCGACCCTAATCTTGATGAAGAGATCATCAGAAAATTTGTTGAGGCATTGACTCGTCAGGGGCTTTATTCGAGGAAGCAAGGAGATCTTCCCTTCGCCTCTTTTGGATGTATTGAGAAAGAAATTGATCGAGAATTGTTCTGTGAACAATACATTAAGAAAACATTAGAAAAAGTAGATGATCTTCTTTTAGAGGTACCGGAAGTCTTCTTTTTCTTTGATACGGATTCTTTAGAAGATGAAATGGAAAAGCTTGTCGACTTAGAGACTCTTCCAGATAAAGTTGTTGATCCTCAAGCTGCAACTGAAATGGAGGTTCAGGTGGAAGAATCCGTTGAACAAGAAGCTCAAGTGGAAATGGATGTGACACAAGAATATCAGGATATGGAATTTTCGACTTCAGAAGCAGATCGTTTATCTGGCGATTTTCTTCAATTATCTGAATATGATCTCAAAATTAAACAGGAGCTCAACAGATATTTAGATCTTCAAAAAAGTATGCTTACCTTTCAGGGAAAATCACCCTTTTCGGGTCGAATATGTGTGACAAAGAATTTTGCACAACATAAATTTGATTTTGATGAGGATAAAAAATGGAATCATTTAGGGATTCCGTTTGGAAGGGGAAGCAAACCCGTTGGGATATGTGCTTGTTATGTCAATGATAAAGGAGAGTATGTTTTTACATTTCTTTCTGCAAATGAAGCGGAGTTTTTACAAAAACAGCTAGCATTCATTCATGGAGGCCATGACTTAAGGAAGATTGCTCGTGATGAATTAGAATTTTATGTCGAAATATTGAACAAAATTTTGAAGGAAAAGGGATTGGAACCTTTTGCTGTGGATCTCGATGCTTCAATTGATGGAGCATTTAAGCATAGGGAAGGTATAAGAGGATTTGTGAGAGACGAATTTAAGAAAAAATGTTCATTTTCTGAAGACGAAAGTAATGCAGTCATTAAGAAGTATTATAATAATGCATGGAGTACATTGGGATTGGCATATGATAAATATGGATACGAATTTCAAGAGATCAAGAATTTAATGCTGTCTCCTTCTTATCACAAGGTTTATCTCGTTGATCCTCAGTTAGGAGTTTTGAATACCAATCAGGATATGGACTCTATTGAAAGTGTGACATCTGATTCGAAATACATTGAATTCATCACACAAACCAAATTTTACAAAGGCTTGTTGTTTGATTATACGGTTGATGAACAGAAATATTTACGCACTTGGATAGCTGAGTATGGATCGGACGAAATGGAGCAGTATTTGCTGAAAAATATTTTAGCATTTGATCTGGAGAAGCAGCGAAAATATCCCGGTTCCATGTTGCATTGCGTTTTCGAACAGGTGCGGGCTGGTGAAGGAAGTTCCAGAGGATAAATTCACTTTTTGGAGTGCGCAGGCTTGCCCTTACAATTTAACACATCTTTTTCCAAATCGGATATAAAAAATCACCACAGAGATCACAGAGCACACAGAGCACTAGGGCCGGAGGCCTGGCATTTGATAGCCTAGGCTGTAGCGAAGCGGAGGCCTAGGATCAAGATCTACCCCCACCGACAGAGCCCTGAAAGGGCGACACTTCTACAAGAAAGTTTATCTGGAAATCAATCCATATATTTCGTTACGATTGCACATACGTTTAACACCAACGGTAATATTATGGGTCAATCTCTTTCAAAAGTATATCTACACATTGTCTTCAGCACCAAAGGAAGAAGGTTATTCATTTCTCCTAACATTGAGAAAAAATTACATGGCTACATCTCCTCAATATGTCAGAACCATGGATGCTTTGTACATGCCATTGGAGGAATAGAGGATCACATTCATATACTCATTGAACAGCCACGTAGTATGACTATTTCAAAAATCGTGGAATTGATAAAATCTAATTCTTCAAAATGGATTAAGTCTCAAAACCGAGAATATTCGATATTTTCCTGGCAGTCTGGTTATGGTGTTTTTTCTGTCGACCAATCAACTTACCATGCCGTAAAAAAATACATCGCGAATCAAAAAGAGCATCACAAAGGTCGCGAC
>SDBV01014304.1_pt1 | contig 10012 bp, 10 predicted proteins | sample 2277081 | NCBI WGS metagenome assembly SDBV01 (sample SAMN10402039, study PRJNA504765) | marine sediment metagenome | isolation source: marine sediment core GS10_PC15, 223 cmbsf | place: Arctic Ocean: Southern Knipovich Ridge | collected 2010 | reverse complement strand
ATCTCCGTTCAATTTTTGCATCATTAAAGCAAGTTTTAATTCTTCATCTGCTTCCTTTCTCAATTCGTCCAAAACAAAATCTTCCATAAAGGTACTAGCAACTTCAGCAGTACCAAGCGTCGTACCAAAATTTAATGAATTTTGTTTTTCTTTTACTAGCTCGTTATTGATTGCATGTCCTAACTCATGAGCTAAAGTTTCAACATTCCTTAGTTTGTTTGAATGATTGAGCAAAATATAGGTTGGTTGAGATTTTAAAGAGTAAGCACAAAATGCTCCGCCACTTTTCCCTTTTTTTGGATAAACATCTATCTGCCCATTTTCAACAAACATCTTCAGCAAATCTGCGAATTTTTTGTCCAAATCACTAAACACTTTATTAACAAGTTTTACCGTGTCTTCGTAGGAATAAGTTTTATCAATTGAACCATATCGTACATTTCTTTCATGATATTCCAATTTTTCAACACCAAGTAACTTAGATTTTAAGTCATAATATTCCTTAGAGATGTCCAGATTAGATGAAATAGCATCTACTATAGAATCAACAATCTCCGAGTCAATATCATCACTTATATGTCTGGATTTATCAGGCCTATCGAAGCCACGAATTTCGTCATTGACTTTTTTATTCATTAAGACAGCATTTATTTCCGCTTCCGCAACTTCTGAATATTTTTCTAAAATCTCATTTATGGCTTTAGCAGCTTTATCTCTTACTTCCTTATTTTTGTTATCTATTAAACTAAATAAATCAGAGAGAGTTTTAATCGAGAGATTTCCATCCTCATCCAAAACTTCTTTTTCTTCTTTGTATAAAAATTCTGAAACCATTTTAACCCAAGATGAATGGGCGCTAGTGGATTTTAGATTCATTATTTTTTCTTCATTTTCTGAAAGAAGGTATCTCGCATTTTCAAAAAGTCTGTTTAAGAAATGTCTATATTCTTTTAGTTCATTATCCTGAAGAAATTTTTCTTGTTTTTCTTTGGGAATTTTTGCCATATTTAATGTAAAAAAACTCATTTTTTTTTCAACATTTTTACTAAATTCTTCAATTTTGTTGTATTTTGCTTTCACTTCTGAATTTTCTTGATCCTGTGCTCTTTTTAACCGGAAATAATAGAGCTCATCTCCCCCAGAACCGAAAAATTTCTCCCATCGTTCAAATTCATCAAGAGCTTCTTTCAAAATTAAAGGATTTTCAAGATAATCTTCTCGATCTTTCCATTTAGAAATAAAATTATCTGTTTCGTTTTCCCAATCTTTCCTCTTCTCTTCAAAATCTTTACCCTCTTTTAATAAATCTAAGTTCCATTCTGTCTGCTTTATGTTTATAGATTCCATGGGAAAATACAGGAAAATGATTTTAAATGAATTTCTATACTTAAAATCTAGATAACCAAAAAATTTATAAAACAATTCTTCTCTAAATTATCAATAAATTCTATGAATTTTATTCTAGTGAAATAATTTTTTAAAATGGATCAAGAATTAAAGAACTCAATTTTGAAAACAGGCACTACAATCCTTGGGATAGTTTGTAAAGACGGAGTAGTAATGGCTGCAGATCGGCAAGTTACTATGGGAAATCTTGTCATGAGAAAGGACGAAAAAAAAGTTTTCAAAATAAATGATTATCTTGTTGCGGCGGGCTGTGGTGTTGCAGGAGACATACAAAGGGTGCCTAAATTACTATCTGCGGAATTGAAATTAAAGGAATTGAGGTCAAGATCAAGACCAACAGTAAAACAGGCGTCTAGTTTATTGAATAATATGGCTTATTCTGGAATAAGACAACCTTCTGTAATTCCCCAACAAGCAGGATTTTTGTTAGCGGGATTTAATGAAGATGGTTCTGTGGAACTTTATTCAATTGAAGCAGCAGGAAGTGTGGCAAAAGTTGATGACTACGACGCAAATCAAGGTTCTGGTATGCCCTATGTCTTGGGTTTGCTAGAAAGACAATATAAGAAAAATCTAACTATTGAAGAAGGAATAGAATTAGCTAAAGAATCCATAAAATCTTCAACACAAAGAGACCTTGCAAGCGGTTATGGGATTGATATTTTTACAATAACAAAAGACGGAATCAAAAAAGTGGTTGAACAAACAATTGAATCAAATTTTAGAGACGATAAAAAAGAATAATTTTCAAAATACTTAATTAATTTAATTTAAGCTCCAAAATGGACATCCTAAAGAAAATAACAGATCAACTTAAAGAGAAAATCACCGAAGCAGGATTTGAAGGCGCAAACATAGTTCTTTATACAACTAATGAAAATTTTTTCAAAACCGGAGAAGGCGAAATCAAAAAAATTGTTAATGAAATTAAGAAAAGGATAGAGCTTAGGGCAGATGAAAAAATTCTTTTAGATCCAGAAAAGACAGAAGAAGAAATCAAAAAAATTGTTCCGGAAGAAGCAGAAATTACAGAAATTATTTTTGATAAGCATAGAAGCATTGTTTTAATTGAAGCAAAAAAACCAGGATTAGTAATTGGTAAACAAGGATCAATTTTAGAGGAAATAAAAAAACAAACTCTTTGGACTCCTCAAATTCAGAGATCTCCTGCAATAAAAAGTCAAATTGTAAAAAACATTCGAGAAGTTCTTTATGCAAACAATAATTATAGGAGAAAATTCTTAAATTCAATAGGAAAGAAAATTTACAAAGAATGGGATCCAGAAAGAAAAGACGAATGGGCAAGACTTACTTTTTTAGGATCTGCAAGACAAGTTGGAAGAAGTTCCATCCTGCTCCAAACCCCAAACTCTAAAATTCTTTTAGATTGTGGGATTGATGTTTCTTCATCAGGGGAAAATAAATTTCCATATTTCAATATCCCAGAATTTGATTTAAACCAATTAGATGCAATAATTTTAAGTCATGCTCACATAGATCATTCAGGTTTTATCCCCTATCTTTACAAAATGGGATACAAAGGACCAGTTTATATGACCACTCCTACAAGAGATGTTAGTGCATTGCTGGCTTTAGATGCTATAGGAGTTTCTTACAAACAAGCAAAAAAACCACTTTTTAGCTCAACAGATATAAAAGAAATGGTCAAACATAGCGTTTGTTTGAACTACAACGAAGTTACAGATATTACTTCAGATATAAGAATCACCTTTTACAATGCAGGGCATGTTCTTGGGAGTGCCATGGTACACTTGAACATTGGAAATGGTTCCCACAATTTACTTTATACTGGAGATTACAAATATGGAAAAACTAGGATTTTGGATCCTGCTGTAACATATTTCCCAAGACTAGAATCAGTTATTACCGAATCCACATACGGTTCAAAAAATGACATTTTACCTCCAAGAAAGGAAGCGGAAGAAAAATTCATAAAAATGGTGAGGGATGCTCTTGAAGGTGGCGGGAAAGTACTCCTCCCTGAACTTGGTCTTGGACATGCTCAAGAAACTATGTTAAGAATGGAGGAAGCAATGAGAATGGGAGAACTACCAAAAGTTCCTATTTATATTGATGGAATGATATGGGATATAAATGCTATTCATACAACTTATCCTGATTATTTAAGCACAAAAATACGCTCAGAAATTTATCAAGATAAAAATCCCTTCCTCTCAGAATTATTTTCAAGAGTTGGCTCTCCACGGGAAAGAAAAGAAGTTATTGAAGGGGGCCCATGTATTGCTATTGCGACATCTGGAATGTTGATGGGTGGTGCCTCAGTTGAATATTTCAGGAATTTTGCGGGAAACTCTGAAAATTTAATTATTTTAAGCTGTTATCAAGGAGCAGGTTCTCTTGGAAGAAAAATTCAAGATGGAGAAAGAATTGTTGAAATTGAATCTCCCGATGGGGGAACTCAGAAAATAGAAATTAAGATGCAAGTTGAAGTTTTCAAAGGACTTTCACCCCATTCTGGAAGAAATGAAATCATGTCCTTCTTCAGTAGAATAAGTCCAAAACCAAAAAGAATAATCATAAACCATGGTGAAGTTTCAAAATCTATTGATTTGGCATCTTCCCTGTATAAAGCCTATAGAATTGAGACAAATGTTCCAAGAATTCTAGAAACTTTGAAATTGAAATAAGAGTTTTTAAAAACTAATTTTTCTTTTGTTAATCATGAAACAGAATCTAAAGATTACTGCAATTCTTTTGGGGATGTTCATAATAACCCAGTTCATAGGAATTTATGTTGTTGATTTTTACTCCCCTGTTAAAATTGTTGATGGCCTGGAGATAAATCGCACAGAAAATAATCTTCCCTATGGTTTCGAACAACCAGAGTTAAAAGATTCTACTGAATTTAATTTTGCATTTTTATCAATCTTAATCGCATTTATTATTGCAATATCTTTATTGTTAGTCTTAACGAAATTTAATGCCGCGTTTTTCCTAAAACTATGGTTTTTCATAGTGATAATTTTAGCCCTAGGAATTTCACTTAATGTTTTCTTCCCTGATTTTAAATATAAAATGTTGACAATCTTGATACTAACGATTCCTTTGGCTTTCATAAAAATATACCGGCATGGATTTTGGGTGCATAATCTTACTGAACTCTTGATTTATCCTGGAATTGCAGCGATTTTTGTTCCAATGTTAAATTTGTATACAATTTCCTTTTTGTTAATCCTAATCTCTACTTATGACATGTGGGCTGTTTGGCGCTCAGGAATAATGCAAAAAATGGCGAAATACCAAATAGAAAGTTTGAATGTTTTCTCAGGATTTTTTATACCTTATATGTCAAAGAAAGTAAAATCGAAAATGAAAGCGATGAAAAAATCAAAATCAAAAAACAAGAAAGTTAAGGTGAATGTGGCAATTCTTGGAGGAGGAGATGTTGTTTTCCCAATAATTGCAGCAGGAGTTGCATTAAGGGAGTTTGGATTTACAAGTGTTTTAGGCGCTCCAATTCCCCTAGCCTCGCTATTTATCGCTTTAGGCGCAGCTTTAGGATTAGGGGCATTATTTATGTTTTCAGAAAAAAAGAAATTCTACCCCGCAATGCCTTTCATCACTGTGGGAATTTTTGTAGGGATGGTATTGAGTTATTTACTTCTTTAAATCTCTTTTTGTAGTTACTAGTAAAAGGTGACAAATAGCAATCTTTATAAAGGATTCAAGAATTGAAATTTTATGTTAGTAAAACAAGAATTGATTGGAAAAGTGAAGGATTTATTCGGATTGAATATTTATGAAACTAAAGTATGGTTAGCCTTACTTAGAAAAGGAATAGCTTCAGCTGGCGAAGTTGCTTCAATCTCAGGAGTTCCAAGAAGTAGAACTTATGATGTTTTAGAAAATTTGGAAAAGAAAGGTTTTGCAATAGTTAAACTAGAGAAACCAGTAAAATATATTGGCGTTAAACCTCAAATAATTCTAGAAAAAATAAAGAATAATGTTAAAAAAGATGCAGAAGAAAAAGTTGTAGAACTAACAAAAATACAAGATTATCACCAATTAGAAAGAATAGAAAATCAAAATAATACAAATGAAGATACTTTTGACAAAAAAGATTTCTCAATATCCTTAAAAGGAAAATCTAATATTTCAAATCATTTAAGAGATGTTTTGAAAAGTGCCAAGAAAGAAGTTCTGATCTGCACAGAAACAGATGATATAATTCCAAAATTAAAATTATTCCAGAAAACTGTTGAGATACTTAGAAAAGAAAATGTTAAGGTTAAGATGACATTATCTGGAGAAGAAAAAACAATAACCGAATTGTCTAAAGATCTTGGAGTAAAGATCCAAAAAGTAAATGTTAACGCAAAGTTTTTCATTATTGATAGAAAAGAAATAATTTTTTATTTGTCTAAAAAAACTGATGAAAATGATTTGGCAATTTGGCTTAATTCTGAATTTTTTGCTCAAGCATTCGCATCTCTTTTTGAAAAAGCTTTAAAATTAGTTTAAAATGACCGAGGCTGTTGTACTTCCAGATACTTCTTTGTGCGCAATCGTAAGGGATGAAATAATGAATCCTGCAGGAGGAATTAAAAGATTTGTAGATTCTCACGTTCCTTTTGTTGAAGAAGCAGTTATTGTTGATACTGGTTCTGTTGACGGAACAAGAGAGGCTTTGGAGGAATTGCAATCAAAATACCCTAACTTAAGAGTTTTTGATCATCCATTTAAAGATTATTCTGACGCGAGAAATTATTCTTTAAGACAGGTAAAAACTAAACGGGCTTTAGTTTTAGATGCAGATGAATTATTAACACATGAAAGGCCACAGGACGATTTCCGAACATTGAGAAATTTTATGGAAGAAAATCCTTCTGGGCGTTATCACTTTAACTTTCTTCAAATACTTCCTAATGGGGATCTTGCTAATTTAATGGAAAATGGTTTGAGGGTGTTTGAAGTTTCAGGCGATGTGAGGTATGATGGAAGATTCTGTGAATCTATACCCTTCTTTTCTTTCGAGAATCCTCTTGTAATTGGGGATAAGTGCAAAATAAAGCATTTTCTTCCAAATGGTAATGGGATATTATTAAAAAAGGATAATTGGTATTGGGGAGCCGATTTCACAAAATCCCCGTCAGAAGTTAAAGGATTTGAGCAATGGAAACAGTATAATCCTCAGCGTGATAATTTCGAGTAATTGTCTAAAATTCTAAAGAATTCAATATTCATATCTTTCAATTTATTTTTATTCTTAGAGATCCATGTTTCTAAAAATTCTTTCAGATCAAAATTAAATTTTTCTTTAGCGTAAATTCTCCCTTTTTTTACAATAGTTTTTTTGTGCGCCTTCTTGAATTTTTTTACATTTTCTTTTTGAGAATTATTTGGACCTTGAATCAATATTTCTTTTTTGTTTTTAGCAACAAAAAAGCAAGTAGCATCTTCACCGTTTGAATATTCAAAATCTCTTTCTTTAACTTCAAAATATCTCTCCAACTCTTTTCCTAAATGCCAATAAAACTTCTTCAACTTACTTCCTGCAATACTTCCTTTTTGTTTCTTTGTTCCAATCTTTATTAATGCAAATTCCAATTTTTTTCTTTTAGCTTCCTTACTGATTTTTTCATAATTAAATTTTTTTTCAGTAAATGCTATTTCATTAGGATTTTTCAAAAAATTGCTTGCTTCTCTTTGGAATTTACTAAAAGTATCGCTAGTCAACGCAGCAAGAACATTCCGATGTTTATATGTGGGATCTACGAGAATTATTGGCGAATTTAATTTAGCAGCATTCAAATCCATAAGAATTTCTCGTTTATTCTTAAATTGCCTTTCAATATCTATGACAACTTTGTCTTTAACTTTGTGCAAGGCCTTAAGGAATTTGACAAAACTCCCATAGTGATAAATCAACAATTCAAGGGAGTATCCTGAAAATCCCCCTATGTGGGACTCTGCACCATAAAATTTGTTTGCATAACAAAAGGCTTTAGCAATTTTAATATCTTCAAGAATTTTCTTTGATCTTAATTTTTTTCGAACATAATTCACATGCGAATAAGATAAATCAGTAATATTCTCAGATTCCTTGGAACTTCTAACTTTTCTCACAGGAATAATTTCAAAAAATAAATCTTTATTTACTTTAACTTCAAAATAATCTCTAGAACCATGTATTTTTCTCTTAGGAATTCCCTTAAGAATTTGTCCCGCCAGTTTTGAAAGTTTTGCATTTTCATAATCTTTACCAAATCTTAGAAAAATATCTACATCATACTCTTTCTTTTTAATCATAGTTTTTTTTGCAAAACTCCCTCCAACAAAAACTTCAACATCCAATTTCTCTTTCTTAATTCTTTTTTTCAACTCAACCAAGAATTTTTTTAAACTATTCTCCATTTCTTCCAACTTATCTTTAGGAGGAGTAGTTTGTTCCAAGACTTTTTTTAACACAGAATTAATATTTTTACTTTTCATATGATTTTGTTCTATCCACTTTAAAAGTTGAGGCGATATCTATTAGATACTTCCCCTCTTCTAACTTATATACAACTGGTTTTTTACTGAATAAATTTACTACATCTATTTCATATTTTCCATCTCCAGTAACTCTTATAGATTCTAAATCCAAAATAACTGGCACATCTTCATCAGTAATCCCTGAAATTTCACGAATATCTTTTTCAATTTTCTTTTTTTCTTCTTTAGGAATTTCAACAGGATTTTCCCTTACTTTATTTAATTGGCCTTCTCTAACATAAAAGAAAAAATGTCCATTACATTTACTACAACCTTCAATTAATTCTTTACTGGCTATAGGATAAATTTCAGAGCAGTGCACGCATTGATGAGGCATTTTTAAAGAAAGAAAGAATTCTTAATAAATTTAATGTTTATCAGTAGTTCGTATCTCAAGTTTTCCACTAGTCCTAAATCTACATCCCCAGTTTCCTATCCTTTCAATTTCTCGATAAAAATCGCTGTTAATCGAAAATCTAACTCTATCAATTTCACCAAAATAAACATCATTTGGTTCAGATTCAACTTCTAGAAATTCTAATTGTTTTTCAGAATAAATTAGCTCTACTGGAATTTCTCTTTTAGTTTCAGAATCATAACCAACACCCCTAAAATTGAGTACACCATTAAGACCACTATCTTTTAATTCAATAAATTCTTTACGTTCAAGTTCAATAATTGTTTCGAGACCTATTGAATTAACTTTCATAAAAATAGATAATCATTTCTATTATAAATTTTTTTATTAAAGTTTATTCAAGAAAAGCTCAATTTTCTTAGGATTCCTCTTTATCTCTTTTACAATTGTTGCAGGACCAATTATGGTTACAGCTCCCAAATCCCCTCCAGAAAGGGCATTCACGATTCCTTTCTTCAAGGCCCCCCAGAATTTGCCATCCCCATTTTCAGAGATAACTGCTAACTCAATCCCTCTAAAATTTTTTACATGTTCAATCATAGCCATGGTATCTTCTATTAATCTCGTTTCTTCAGTAGCCCTCAATCTACCCTGCAGTATAAGGATATTATTTCCTAAAACAATTTTCAATATTTTTTTAATTCTTTCTCCACTATCTAAATTCCTTATTTCAGAATAGGGTAGGAACTGTATTGAAAATCCTTTTATTTTTTTCACACTCTTTTTCATTTTTACATCTTTTTTGCAAGTTTAAAGATTGACTCATAAAACTCTTCAAGGTTCTTCCCATATTTAGCACTGATGCCTACAATTTCATATTCTGGAAATGCAGATTCTATTTTTTTTATGTTAGCCTTTCTTAAATCGATTTTATTAGCAACAATTAAAACAGGGATTTTTCTCGCTGCTAAATTCCCGATGATAGTAATATTCACTTGATTATAAGGGTTCTCAGTAGCATCTAAAACAATGACTACTATGTCCATGTCATCTAACCATTTTATAGACTCAATAACTCCTTGAGTTGCTTCTTTGGCTCTTTTTTTAGAATCTCCCCTTTTCATTTTATATTTTAAGAAGTCTTCATAATCAATTCTTGTAGCAATCCCTGGAGTATCTATCATTTTGAAAGTCATTTTCTTACCCTTATATTTAATCTCAACTTTCTCCTTGAATTGAACACTTCTGGTTTCATGAGGAACTTTACTCACACTGCCTATTTCCTCCCCTGTGAAATCTTTACATATTCTATTTGCTAAACTTGTTTTCCCCGCATTAGGGGGCCCATAAAAACCTAATTTGATATCCTTTTTATTTTTGAAAATATTACTAAACATTCTAGAAAAGAAACTTTTGAAGATTTTTACTGCCATTTTTTTATAGTAAATTAGGTTAGTTTATTAAATTTTCGTGTTGGTCTAAACCTAGGATTTCTTGGAAGTGAAAGATTCTTTTTTCTTTTAAACATATTAATGATCTTGTCAATGGAGATAATCTCAATCATTCCGGTCCTCTTTCCAGCATATTTCCTCATTACATATTTTATTTGTTCAGAGTTCCATCCAATTTTTCTCAGTTTAGATTGTAGGTCATTAATTTTAACATGTCGTCTTTTTGCATTTTGAATATATGATACTAAATTATACAAATCATTTTTATTTTTAAACAAAT
>SDBV01014303.1_pt1 | contig 10013 bp, 17 predicted proteins | sample 2277081 | NCBI WGS metagenome assembly SDBV01 (sample SAMN10402039, study PRJNA504765) | marine sediment metagenome | isolation source: marine sediment core GS10_PC15, 223 cmbsf | place: Arctic Ocean: Southern Knipovich Ridge | collected 2010 | reverse complement strand
ATTGTTTTGCAACGACGGCGAGACCTGCTCTTCCGGTGCGTGCACTGGCGGGACTGCGCACGACTGCTCCGGCCTGGATGACCAGTGCAATACCGGCGTCTGCAATGACACCTCCGATGCGTGTGAAGCTCAGGCTGCAAACGAAGGCGGCAATTGTGACGACGGTACGTTCTGCAACGGCACAGAAACTTGTACGACAGGATCCTGCGGCAGCTTCACGGGAGACCCCTGTACCGGCCCCGATGGCGACGGCGACTGTGTGGAAAGCTGTAACGAGACAGCCGATGATTGCACCGCAAACGACCTCGATGGCTCCGACTGCGATGACGGCGACTCGATGACAGTAGACGACGAATGCACATCTGGTGTTTGCGAGGGTACGGCTTCTGATACAGACACTGATACTGACACCGATTCCGACACCGATACAAGCGCCGATGCCGGAGTTGTAGTAACCGCAATCACTGAATGCGGATGCCGCACGGTAGGAACCGGCAATTCTGCCACAAGCCTGTTCGGGTTGTTAGTGGCGGTTATTTAGATTCAGAGCGGGTACTCATCCCCAAACCATCCCCCACCCCCCTCCGCCCAAACTTCACCGACGGGAACCTCGTTGGGCTGTGCTATCGATAAAAAAGTCGGTCTACGTGATGTGCAGTGCGGCCATCAGGGCGGGGAGCGAGGCGGGCTTTGCAAGCACGGCGTCAACCTCGGGGATCGTCGGGATCATGGAGGGCAGCGATCCGGAGAAGATGATTGCCCGCACGATTCCAGGGTACTGGGGACGCCATTCCTGGACGAGATCGGTACCAACCGGATGCTCGCCACCGAGGTCGAAGTCGCAAATCAAGTGGGTCACCGGGTGGGTCTGGAGAATCGCCTCCGCCTCGGCAGGGCTCGTTGCGCCGTAGCACTGGTCGAAAAACTTTCCGAGCGTGCGCGATATCGTTTTGACGATCAGGTCGCTGTCGTCCACGACCAGACCAATCCTCGGCGTTTGTGTTGTCATGATACCCCCCCGAAAGCGTTCAATGCGTCAGGTATCGATGTGCCCTGAGCCATTACTCCATAGTCGATGGAGATAGCCAGATGCCCGCCATCTGTGACGCAATCCGCCTCGGCGGCGCTCCAGGTGACGGACGAAGAGACATACCAGTAGCAGTGATTGTTGGTACTCCAGGTGGTTCCCAGGCAAGTATCGGTATCCGTGTCGCTGTCCGTATCCGAGTCCGTGTCGCTATCGGAATCGCCGTCGGTATCCGAATCGGAGTCACTGTTCGAGTCGCTGCTTGAGTCGCCATCTCCTTGATCGCAGCCGACAAGCCCGAGCAGGGTGAGCAAGCCCACCGCAACCAACATTAACCAAAATAGATTTTTCATTTTTCCCTCCCGTTTGCGCCGAAAAAAAAGGGCGGATGAGTTCCAGCGCAAGCACGAAAACCCACCCGCCCCTCGGCACAAACGAAGGGAGTCACCCCCCGCTGAAACCGTAGCGGAGTGCTTGCGCTGCCTGTCTGTGAGCCTCCCAGAACCTGTCTCCGTCACGGATGACTAGGCCGTCAAGCCCTGCTTGAGGGCGGGAGAACGATGCTGGTTTGCTCAGGAATGATTATCGGCCTACGGGGAAGGATGGTCAACCGTTGTGAGGGGCGTGTTGGGTAAGGGGAAAGGCCTACGAAGAAACCCGCCTCTGACACCCCTCCAGACTCTCCTCCAGCCTTTCAATTTCCCCCTGCTGCCTCCAGATAACCACCAGTAGCACGGCGAGCACCATTGCGATGATGAGAGCGACCAGGACGCGGTGTTTTTCGCGTTGCCAGAGGGCCGTCATGCCCCGCGTTGCCGTTTGATCTCCTGGTATGCCCTCACGGAGTCCCTCATGCTCAGGGAGTTCCTGCCTGAGCCCTTGATGAAAAACCAGGGCAAGAACACAAGCCCCAATGCCAGCAAACCGATTCTCCACGCCGGATACGTGAAGTCGGTTCCGAACTTGAACGCAAGCGCGGCCATGACACCGATGGTGGTTGCGATTGTGGACCAGACCAGTCATAATGTGTCTGGCACCGCTGTGAGGAATATCTCACCGACGTCCTGATCAGGATCCAGACCCACCCCCAATCCAAGATCGACGAGTTGCTGCCGCACCTGTGGAAACCCCCGTCGCCGCCGGGCGACCACGACTCCGATACCGAAAATCAGGACGAATAGACCCCAGTATCCCCGATACTACGCCACCGGCCGACTGCTACCCATACGGGGCGGCTCGGACGGGTACACTTTTCCGTCAGTATCTTCCCAGATCTCTTCAGCGGTTGTGCGCCGGTGAACATTCGGATTGGCAGGATTTTCAAACTGCTGAAGAATGATGTAGCTGTCGTTCGCCTCAACCAGTTCTCTCGCCTTGTTGATTGCTCCGTTCATCCCTTCCGAACCGGGAGTAAGCACAAGCTCTGCGCCAAATGCCCTGAGAAGTTTTCGACGTTCGATGCTCATGGTGTCCGGCATGGTCAGAATCAGCGAATACCCCCGAGCAGCGCATACAAAAGCCAGTGCCACACCCGTATTGCCACTGGTGGGTTCCACAATCACAGTGTTCTTCCTGATAAGACCGTCACGTTCCGCTGCCTCTATCATGGCGAGACCTACCCTGTCCTTGACACTCGAACAGGGGTTAAAGGATTCGACTTTGACAGAGATATCCACATCGAGATCGGCTCCCAGGCGGTTCAGACGCACAAGGGGGGTAGCTCCTACCAGTTCAGTAATGTTCTTTGCCAATTTTCCCATTATTTTACTCGTTTTCTCTTTCTTCTTTTTCAAGATCAATAGCCATGTTAGTCCATTGTTCATGTAGACATCACTACTACCCTTGTCAACCACACTTGGTTACAAATCCATCATCTTTTTTTTCCTTGTTGCCACCACGTGCGGCGCCCCTTTCAACTCTGAAAAATAAGCCGAACAATTTTTTTTTAAATAACCGCGCCCGGACTTGACGCCAGATATATTCGGGGTTATTAGTACCTTACTGGTACTGCTTTACCTGTTTGAGCAAACAATCACACGCTTGCTTGAAATAGCAACCTGTTTAAAAAGGTGTCTTTCTAATGATGGGAGAGTTTCAGGATATAGAAGGAGGAAGTCATGGCCTTGAGAAAAGTTGTTAGAATCGATGAAGACAAATGCACAGGTTGCGGCGAGTGTGTTCCAGCGTGTGCAGAAGGCGCAATTCAGATAGTCGACGGTGTCGCGAGACTGGCGGCCGACAATCTGTGTGACGGACTCGGTGCCTGCCTCGGAGATTGCCCCGAAAACGCAATAACAATAGAGGAACGGGAGGCCGACGAATTTGATGAGGCCGCCGTTGAAAGACATACAAATAAACTCAAAGAAGAGAACAAGACGCCGGCACCTCTCAGGATTGCCACCCATCCTCATGCTCATGCACACGGCCCGGGGGGCGGATGTCCAGGCGCGAAAATGATCCAGTTTGACAAGCCTGCCGGTGGCTCCGTTCTGGAAACAGATTCCGGTCCTCAGACATCAGAACTTGCTCAGTGGCCGGTTCAATTGCACCTGGTGCCCCCAACCGCGCCATATTTCAAAAAGGCTGACGTCCTCCTCGCAGCCGACTGCGTGGCTTTCGCCATGGGAAACTTTCACAGGGATTATCTCAAGGGAAAAGGCCTGGCCATAGCCTGCCCCAAACTGGACCAGGGACAGGAGATCTACCTCCAGAAGCTGGTTGCGATGATCGATGAAGCCCAGATAAACACCCTGACAGTCATGGTCATGGAAGTCCCCTGTTGTACCGGTCTGGTTCAGCTGGCCAAAGAAGCCTCCAATCGAGCCACCAGAAAAGTTCCTGTCAAGCAAATGGTAGTGGGCCTGAGGGGCGAAATCCTGAGTGAAGAGTGGGTTTAAATTCGCGCGAGGTTCACATTGTGTCTGGCAAAACCGTAGAATGTTTCTTATACTTTCTAACAGGTACCGAAAGACCACAAAAGGAGTGAATAATTGATTTTCAACGTATCTGAAGCCGCCAATCTTGCGATACACTCGATGACCTATCTTGCCAATAACCCCGACTTGCAGCCGATCTCGACCGGCCAGGTGGCCGAGGAACTCGAGGCCTCTGACAACCACCTGAGCAAGGTCTTCCAGCGGCTGACCAAGGTCGGGCTCGTCAAATCGATTCGAGGACCTCGGGGCGGGTTTTACCTGGCCTGGGAGCCCAAGGATATCACCCTTCTCGAGATATATGAGGCGATCGACGGAGTCCTCGGCAAGAACAGTTGCCTGCTCGGTCACTCATCGTGTGACAGGAAGTCCTGCGTGTTCGGTGACCTCGTCTCGAATGTTCAGGATCAGGTGGCCATCCACTTCTCAAAAACCACTCTCCAGGACTTGATAGAGGACTAGGAGAACAATGGAGATCGATCGCCTGTTCAATCCAAAGCAAGGGAATCTTTCAGGTGTCTTTGTTCACGTCCTTGTCTTTTTGAGTGTCTTCCGGAACCCGGCAGGAGTCGGCCATTCAAGTGGACACACCCATCCGAGGCAGAATCCAGCGCTGTAAAATGAACCACCCCGCCAGCACGGCGATGATAGTAGTAACGTCATCCATTACAGAGAATCCACAACCTTTCTAATTTTCACATCAACCTGTTCAGCGATACTGGTCATACCCGGATTTTTAACCACCTTGAACATCTCCCTGGGATTGACCGCCGATACGGTGATCGTGCCGTCGTCTTCCTCGAATACGACGACATTGCACGGGAGCAGGAGGCCGATCAGAGGCTCGTTCGAGAGGGCATGATGGGCGAGCGGTGGATTGCACGCTCCCAGGATCTTGTATTTTCGAAAGTCCACATCGAGCTTCTTTCTGAGCGTGCTCTTCACGTCGATCTCGGTGAGCACGCCGAACCCTTCGGTCTTGAGCGCGGCGGTCACCCGCTTGGTCGCATCGTCGAAGTCTGTCTTACCCAGGTTCTTCGTGTATCCGTATGTCGCGTCAGTCATTTTGCATCTCTTTTTCCATGTCCGTCTGCCATCAGTTTGCCAGGGCTTTTTCTATGATCGCGGTGAAGTCCGATTTGGGCCGCGCGCCGACGAGCACATCCTTTACCTCGCCCTTGTGGAACAGCGCGATGGTCGGGATGGAGCGGATTCCCATTGAGCCGGCGACCCCCTGCTCCTCGTCCACATTGACCTTGACCACCTTGGCCCGACCGGCATATTCGCCCGACACTTCCTCGAGCACCGGTCCAACCATGCGGCACGGTCCGCACCAGGGCGCCCAGAAGTCCACGAGCACCGGCACGTCGCTCTTGTTCACGATCTCGTCGAAGTTCGCATCCGTTCCTATTTCGATATTTTGTGACATCTCGTATCTCCTTTCATTCTCTTTCTTGCATGCCTACTAATAGGAGCCAATCACAAGCAACGAGGTGGCGCATATAATGCTATCTTTTGTGTCCGTCGAACCGACAGATACCTACACTCCTCATCCACCACCCCATGGACCGCAGGAGCCGGTTGGCGGACAGTACGTCGCGCCGGACGATGCGCCCGATTTCACTGCAAATCTCGACAAGAGTTTGCGGGCCGGCTCATCACAGCTCGGGCATCTGACTTCGTCTTCATCCAAGGCCCTTTTTATTACCTCGAATCGCTCGTCGCATTTTTCACATACGTATTCGAAAAGCGGCATTTAGATCCTCCTAAATCTTTTTGTTCCTGTTAAGGCGGCCGAGCCCAGGGCATTCTTCGCCTCTTAGCACTGCAAGAGCCTGCTTCAACGTCAATTCTGTTTGTTCTCCAACAAGCCGAGCAACCTCGTAGCCAACCTCGTCGATGAAGAGATAGGTCGGCAGGCCCTCAATTCGGTATTCGTCGATCAAGTGTTCGTTCTCTTCTCTGGAAACATCCACTGTCTCCACTCGTACGCCCTTGTGGTCGCATTGGGCGATGAGGCTGTTAACAATGGGCTTCATTTTCTTACACACCGAGCAAAAGGGCGAGTGAACCGCCATCATCCGTGGTACGAAAGATAATATTGGTTGCTCGGTTTCGCGCTCAACGGTCGAGGTACTCTTTGCCCCGGTCTCGTTTGAGCCCGAAGAACAAGCCGGTAGGGCAAACAATAGAATGGTTAGTATAGTCACCTTGAAGAACATTTTTGTCTCCTCCAGGATTATTGCATCTCCTTCTCGCTCAATTATAAGAGTTGTTTGGAGCGTCGCGGGTGGCGCAAAAAAGTAAAGAAAATGAAAAACGATCATAAAAACCCTCAATCCGATTCGCTCCCGCCCGTCGAGGGGGAGGCCCGCTGTCCGGACTTCGCCGAAATCGTGCGCCAGAGCACGCCGGATAGATCCCTGTTCGAACAGATCGCCATCTGTTTTTCGGATCGACTCGAGGAGTTCGCCAAGTACGTGTGCCGCGACGAGACCAAAGGCAAGGACGCCTTCCAGGACGCCATGATCTCCGCCATGACCCATCTCGACACCTATCGGGGCGACTCTCCCATCGACGCCTGGCTCAGGCGCATCGTGGTCACCTCTTGCTCCAGATTGCGGCGCGGCAAGAAGAACGATCCGAAGATCAACCGCCCTTGGGACACAAATGAATCCAACTCGGCCCTGGCCGACAAGACGCCGGACCAGGAGCTGAGCCTGATCTTGAGAGAAAGACTCGAACTCGTCCGCCGCGAGATCGAGGCGCTCGACGAACCGAACCGCTCCCTGCTCATGCGTCACGATATTGAGGAAGTGCCCATCGCAAAGCTCGCCGCTGAGTTCGACATGACAAAAGAGGCGATTAAGTCTCGCCTCAAGCGTGCCCGCGCAATTGTGCGGGAAAATCTTCTTGTGTGATATCTGCTCTTTTTGTGCAACCAAGACCGCTTCAGTCGGCTCTTTTAAAGGCAGTGTGGTATTATCCGGTGAAAGCGAAGTGAAAATGGTGGAGAGAAAGCCAAATGGGAAATCTCGGGTTGAATGAACCGCGAAGCCATGAGACGGATTCCGCTGATGAGCGCGGAGAAGATCAGTTCATTATTTTCTAGGGAGGGGGTCAGACCTTGTTCTACTGGTTCAGCGCGCTTCATCCTGTTCTGCAGGCCCTTCTGGCCACGTGCTTTACCTGGGCAGTAACGGCCCTGGGAGCCGGCTTAGTTTTCGGATTCACAACGATAAACCGAAAGCTTCTCGACGGGATGCTCGGCTTCGCCGCCGGTGTGATGATCGCCGCTTCCTATTGGTCCCTGTTGGCGCCGGCGATCGAGATGACCGAGGAAATGGGCGGTGTTGCGTCATGGGTGCCCGCGCTGGTCGGCTTTCTCGGAGGAGGCGCGTTCCTGTGGACAATCGACAAGCTGCTGCACACTTGCACTCGGGTCTTGATACCAGCCAGGCCGAGGGAATAAAGACCAGTTGGCAGAGGAGTATTCTGCTCGTCCTTGCCATAACGCTGCACAACATTCCAGAAGGGCTGGCCGTGGGAGTGGCTTTTGGCGCGGTCGCCGCCGGGCTTCCTTCTGCGACTCTCGGAGGAGCGATTGCTCTGGCGATCGGCATTGGAATTCAGAACTTGCCCGAGGGGGCCGCTGTCGCGATTCCCTTGAGACGGGAAGGCTTGAGTAGAGCGAAGAGTTTCTTTTTCGGACAGCTTTCCGGGCTGGTTGAACCCATGGCCGGCGTCATAGGAGCCGCAGCGGTTCTCTTCATGCGTCCGATTCTACCCTATGCACTTTCCTTTGCAGCCGGCGCAATGATCTACGTTGTCGTCGAGGAGTTGATTCCCGAGTCTCAGTCCGAGAAGAACGGCGACGCTGCGACTATCGGTGCGATGATCGGTTTTGCGGTAATGATGACCCTGGACGTAGCGCTTGGGTGAACACGAATTCTTCCACACCAATCCAAGCACTGCTCAATGCTCCAATGCCGATATCACCAAGAGGTCGTCAGTTGTTTTCCGCGCCTTCCTCGATCCACTGCTTGACGGCCTGGATCCGGTCCTCCGTGAGGGCCGGGAATATTTTCGGCGGCATGTAGGGCACAACCGTCTTCTCCACCGACGTGATAATCTTGCTGCCCTCCGGATCGCCGGGCTTGATGAAGCCGGAAGTCCTGCTACCCTTAACCACGCCCTCGTAAGTGAGGATTTCCGAGCGGTACCCACACAGGCTACTACCCTGTTATCTGTGTTCCAACATTCGCTGGTGGATTGCCCGGGTCTCATCCCAATCCTTTTTTTCTTCTTCTGTGCTCGGCTCGAAACCTGGCACCCGCTGGGGTTTGCTGTTGGCGTCGATCGCCACCATGAACACAGTTCCAACGCAACAGGGGCGACGATCCCATTTGGTTTTATCCAGGGCAAAGACCCGTACCTTTACCCCACACGTGTGAGTAGAGGTATAGACCACCTGCGCTTCAATTTCAGCGATCTCGCCTTCCTTGACAGGGGCTCGAAACTCAAGCGTATCCAGAGAGGCGGTAACGAAATTGCAACGTGCATATCGCGCCGCAGCCAGCCCGGCCGCCCTGTCGACCAGAGCCAGGATCTTGCCGCCGAAAGCGGTTCCGTACGGATTGGTGTCACCCGGAAATATTTCCTCATAGATCGAGATGGGTGATGTATCGAAATTATTGTTGTTCATTTCCAATTCCTTGATCTAAAAAGGATACAGTTGATTGAGACAAACCATGTCTCAAGCAGAGTATGTACAAGTCGGCTCGCTGCGACAACCCATTGAAATAGTTAATAGACACAGGTGACTGGGCAGTGGCACGCTAATTGCGTAAAAGCAACCTGGTGAAAAACCAAGCCACAACAAAGTGAGAGTGCATCATGTCAAATGAAGCGATAAGGAAAGTGACCGATGGCCTGCTAAAGGCGATACGGGCTGAGCGGGAAGGTCAACATTTCTACCTGATGGCGGCCCAGACGTGCCAGGATTCCAAGGGGCGGGAGGTCTTCGAACAGCTGGCCGCAGAAGAGCTCGGCCACGCAGAGTTTCTACAAATGCAATACCGTTCCGTGCTCGACACCGGCAGGCCCGACGAGAACCTCAAGCTCGGAACACAAACGGATCTCCAGGGACCGAATCCAATCTTCTCCGATCAAATCCGGTCCCGCCTCAAGGATGCCCATTTCGAGATGACCGCGTTGTCGGTCGGTGCGCAGCTCGAGCTCGACGCCCATAAGTACTACTCGGAAAAGGCTGCTGAATCGGAGGATATTGTCATCAAGACGTTCTATTCGGAGCTCGCCGATTGGGAGGCGGTCCACTACCGCGCACTGCTCACCCAGCAAGAATCGCTCAAAGAGGACTACTGGTCGGGTAGCGGGTTCGCTCCGTTCTAGATGAAAAGAGAGTGTAAGAATGGCTAAATTGAAGGACATGTTGGTCAAGCGCGAGTCATGGTCGGACCTGATAATGGGCAACTACGCGGTCGCCAGGGCGATGATTGACACCGGGACCAGGGTGATCACCACCTTCCCCGGGTCTCCGACACCCGAGATCGCGGCGGCCCTCGATTCGGTCGACAGGGACAACTACCCCGGCGAGCGTGGAATCATCATGCTCAACGTGCGCATCGCCACCCCACCGCGCGAAGCCCTGCACGCCCGCCCGGGTATCGCCTCGTCCTATATCTTCGGCCTTGAGCCTGGCGACGAGGTCACCATTTGCGGTCCTTATGGAAACTTTTTTGCCCGGGATACCGATGCGGAGATGTGCTTTGTGGCCGGGGGAGCAGGGATGGCGCCCATGCGTTCCCACATATTCGATCAGTTCAGGCGGCGCAAGACGAGGAGGAAGGTGACTTTCTGGTACGGTGCGAGGAGTCTCTCGGATGTGTTCTACGTGGATGAATTGGATAGTTTGATATGACCCCCCAATCTTGGAGAGATTTCTTTGAGGTTTGAAACCTCGGACTGATGCCGCTGGCAAACGGTCTCTGGACAAGACGTCCCTGGGCCGTGTTAGGAGATCAGTCCATGGG